>Ga0209081_1002360_pt1 | contig 10977 bp, 8 predicted proteins | sample GOMGulsemesocosm_4_FD_184636 | JGI IMG/M metagenome (GOLD analysis project Ga0209081, IMG submission 184636) | Methane-oxidizing microbial communities from mesocosms in the Gulf of Mexico - GOM15B Gulf of Mexico (SPAdes) (version 2) | ecosystem: Environmental > Aquatic > Marine > Cold seeps... | reverse complement strand
GTAACCGATTACATTCCTACTTAGGGTATCAAAGCCCTAATGATTTTGAATTGAAAATTAACGAGTTAGAAAAAGTAGCTTAACTAGGGTGACTGAATTTACTTGACCAGGTCAACCTGTTGGGGTTGGTTTTGGCGCTACATTAACATTAGCAAAAGCGGCTAATCATGCGTCTAAAAAACTATCTGGCTTTGATGGTGTTGCCGTAATAGATGATGATAACTCCCGTAAAGAAATACTATCTCGAATGTCATTAACTGATACTTGGGGTATTGGTTCAAAGCTTGGTAAACGCTTAAGTATACTCGGTCTTAAAAATGCTTGGGATTTGGCAAACCAGTCACCTAAATCAATGAGAGGGCAATTTGGCGTTGTTGTTGAGCGTACCGTTAATGAGCTTAATGGTGTTCCATGCTTAAACTGGGATGAAATAGGTCAAGATAAAAAAGAGATATTTTCTACACGTAGTTTTGGCCAACGAGTTACTAATGAACATGCACTTAAAGCAGCGTTATCAAGCCATGCGAGTATTGTTGCAAAAAACGCGAGAGGACAACGCTCTTTAATAAAACGCTTATTAATTTTTGCCTCAAGTTCTCCACACGATGATAATTATTATAAAAAATCTGTTATCTATGAGTTTCCAGTTGCTACAGATAATACCTTGAAGGTAGCTTCCGCTATTTCATTTGTTTTTGATAATATCTATATGGCTGGCGTTTTGTTTTATCGTTGCGGAGTTGGTGCTGTTGAATTAGAAAATACTCGATTTAAACAACAAGACATGTTTAATGCAAGTGTAAATAATCCACAGCTAATGAAATGCTATGATAACGTGAATCATCGTTATGGCAGTGGCACTATTGAAGTTGCGGTTGCTGAAAAAAATGATAAGTGGGCAATGAAGCGTAATTTTTTATCACCCAGTTATACTAGTAAATGGTCAGAAATTCCTAAAATCATTTGTTAAAGTAAAGTGTTGAGGTAAATATGTGTGGTCGATTTAGTGTAGATAAAGCTTTAACGCCAATAATAAGTGAGTTATTTAATACTTATTACAGCGTAGAAACCAATACTAATTTAAGTCCAAGCCAATCAGTAGCGACTATCATCAATAGTGGTTCAAACTATCAACAAGTTAATGCTATGTGGGGAATTAAACCTAACTGGTCAAAAAAACTGATAATCAATGCACAAGCTGAAACTGTAGCTACCAAACCTACATTTAGGCAAGCGTTCAAAAGTCAGAGGTGCTTAGTTCCCTGTAATGGTTGGTTTGAATGGCGAACAGAAGAAGGTAAAAAGGTTAAATACTTATTTGAACATGCCAACAAAATGCCTTTGTATATGGCTGGCATTTTGTTTCAACACGAGCATACCGAGCTTGTAACCTTAACGACTCAACCTAATGATAAGTGCGGTCAATATCATAAACGAATGCCTGCTTTAATTTTATCTAAAGATAAAGACAACTGGTTTAATTCATCAGTCCAAGATGTTAAGCCGTTACTGACACATCTTGATGAAAATATTATTAATGTTGTGCCTTCTAAATACTAATTAAGTTAAACCTAAACGATCAATAAAGAACAACTACAGCTTATCAATAGTAATTTAGCTTATGAACATAAGCGGGTTAATAATATAAATTGCAGCAATTCCCCTTAATAAATATCCTTCTGATAAACAGAACCATAGTTGAGGGGCGTATTATATTTCCCAACATTTAGGCAATTAATCTTAAAAATAGATTTGGTGAAATATGACAAGAGACAACCCACTAACGCACCTTTGTATTGAAAACTATACCTCAACAATTCCTGATAACTCTATTGTTGAAGAGTTCAAAGACTATCAGCTAAGCCAGTTAAAAGAATATCTGAATAATAATAATGATACAGAGTTTATTTTACTCATTGATTCTTTAGATAATGAATTAGTATTTAGCATTGCCCAAATAGCTTTTAAGTTTTGCCAGAAATTTCAAGTTAACGGATTTGAATATGACTTTACTGAGATTGGTAAATCAGGTTTAAAAAATTATAAAGAGCTTTTGGTATTAATTGATCAAGCAAAAGACTTCTTCTTCTTTGAGACTGTTCTTAACAAATTGGTATTGTCATTATCTCGTCTTGTTCCAATCATATTTAACGAACGAAAAGCAATGGATATTGTCACCGCAGCTTTCAAATTCAATCACCAGATACTTATACCGGGTGAAGGCGAAACCGTAAGGGCAAAAGATTATGCAACTAGGAGTTTAACCCAATTTTTTTCAACAAGAAAAAGTAGAGTTAAAAAGTTTATTTCAGCTAAAGAATCTCAAGATGTTATAAGAGTTGAGCTAGACTTTAAAACACAGTTATTGGAATTCATAGGTAAAAATCCAGGTGTGATTGTTCTTGATGGATATGTTGGCTCTGGTAAAACTAAAGATGGCATCATCCCTTGTTTTGAATACTTTTGCGATGTTAAGCAAAAGCCTATCCTAATAACTCCCTTTATAGCTTTGACTCAAAAACTTATTGATGATGATAGAAACTATAAAGTGGCTCAAGAAAAGAATGTTCTTCTTCAACAACCAGGTATTGCTTCGTGTGTTGACACAGTTACAACAAAAAGAGCGTTTATTGATTACATTGAAATGAGTAATGTTGCCTTAATTGATGAATATGAAGAGTGTATAAATGCTTTCACGCAACAATCAAGAGTAGGCGGTTCGTTACAATCTAGAATATTAGCAATAAAAGAGTTTTTTAAACTTCTTAGTAAACCTCAAGTTATTATTGCTGATGCTTTATTTAGTGATTTAAGTGCAAAACAAATAGTGAGAATGACAGGAAAAAAAGTATTTTTATTAACTAATACGAACACAAGGCACTACGATACCAAAGAAATTAATATTATTGATGAAAGTCAGCATATTGCTAATTTAATAAAAGAAAGGGAAGAGGGGAAATCAATTGCTTTATTTAACGATTCCAGTCAAAAGAAAAAAAATAAATCTTTAGCACTATTTAAAACCGTTACAGGGGGGATTAAAGGTATAGGTGAAAATGTAAATGCCAAATTTTTAAAAACTAAACGCGGTAAAGACTACCTTATAAATATAGAAGATCGATTACAATCAATCCAAATACATCAATTTTCTCCATCGATAACTTCAGGCCATAGTTTTGAAAATGCAAAGATGGACTCTGTAAATATTTTGTCGAGTAAAACAATACTGCCAACTCAAGTAATTCAATCAGCATCTAGGTTCAGGCTAAATAATCAAATATCACTATCGTTTAATAATCCTTTTATGCCGAGTGACTATGATACGGATTTAGAAACTATAAAAGAAAATCTCATTAGTGAAGAAGTTGTTAATAGCAAATTGGTAAAAAGGGATGAATTATTGAACTGTGAATATTTCCAACTAATTACTGAACGGGTCAAGCATAATAATTTAATGAGAAATGATCATTGTAGTAATACTATTTTGATGTTTGAAATGCTTGGTTGTGAAGTTAACTACTCACCTATTAACTATATTAGCAAAAAAAGTGGTAAAGAATCATTAGATGAAGGGCTAGAAGCTGTATCTGTTGAAAGATTAGATCGGTTTACTGACAAAGCCGTTTCAGAGCTAACCTACCAATCTATTATATCTAGAAAACACTGGTGTTCACCTAAGGAAGATCAAAACAAGGAAGTATACGAGTTTATAAACCAATATAGTTTTAATGAGCATCGATTGTTAATTGACTATGTTTTAGAGTTTGACAGGTTTGGAGAAGGGTTTAAAAATCTAATTAATTATAAATTGTTATCAGGCGGAAAAACTGAAGAAAGTAGAAATTTTAAAATTAAACAACTTTTTTTCAAAAAAATGATTGAAATTCTGAAGTTAAGCTCTGATTCTCTTTCGGAAGTTTGGTATTCCAATGACTTAAAGGCTTTAATAGATTTCTTTCAAAAAGGTGTGTTTATAATTGATGGAATTCCTGAGCCTATTGCAACTTTATTCAAGGTGTTTCCTTATACAAAAATATCAGTAGCTCAGCCTTTAAGTACAATTAAATCTATTTTTAAACAAGAGTTTGGTTTAACTATAAATAAAGAAAAGCTATCTAAAATAGTTAATGGTGAAAGACCTTATAAGTTTTGGTTTTCGAAGCCAGAAAAAAAGAAACTATTACTTATGTCTGATCTTATATCGGATGATCTTTATAAAAGTAAATTGAGTTTTCTCAAGCTTTACATCATTAACTTTCCTGAGCTTCCAAGAAATGTTGAGCTAAACGAAGAAGAAAAACCTAGTATGGAAGAGTTAGAGCGAAAACTTCAACTTGCAAGGGCTTGGGCTGAAACTCACTATGATTATCCTGTCGCTCATGAAACATTAAAAGCGATTGATGAATGTAGTCATTATTACTAAAAAGTTAATGAGGTGAACAAATGAGGTTGATTTTGTGGTGAGGTATTGACGATTGAAGCATTACGTTTCCACCTAACAGTACAATCCTGTATAATCTCGCTCAATTAAAATCAGTATTTATAAAGCTTTTATTTACTCAACGAAGTAGGTGAGAGCAGCAAGGTAATTATGTCCGTAGAACAATTTGATCCGAAGAGTCCAAGTAAAGCCAATAACGCCATTGCTAAAAAAACAACAACACTTGATGCTCCATCAAAAATCTTAGAAGAGCAAGCTCATAGTGCTGAGCAATCAAATAAAAGCTCATCAAATGGTGCGAAAATAGGTTTTTTGAGCCTTGGTTGCCCGAAGAATCTTGTTGATTCTGAACGCATTCTTACCCAGCTTCGTACTGAAGGTTATGATGTAACTAATAGCTATGATGATGCAGAATTAGTGATTGTAAATACGTGTGGTTTTATTGACTCTGCTGTGCAAGAGTCTTTAGACACTATCGGAGAAGCGCTAGCTGAAAACGGCAAGGTTTTGGTTACTGGTTGTCTAGGTGTGAAGAAAGATGAAATCATTGAACTTCATCCCAATGTTCTAGGAGTTACTGGTCCGCATGCATATGATGAAGTATTGGCTCAAGTACATGAACATGTTGCTAAACCTAAGCATAATCCATTTATCGATTTAGTGCCCCCACAAGGCGTGAAGTTAACGCCTAAGCATTATGCTTATTTAAAAATATCAGAAGGCTGTAATCACCGCTGTACTTTTTGCATTATTCCATCAATGCGTGGTGATTTAGACTCGCGCCCTGTAGGAGATGTATTAGGCGAAGCAAAACGTTTAGTTGATTCCGGTGTAAAAGAGTTATTAGTCATATCACAAGATACTTCGGCTTATGGTGTTGATGTTAAACATAAAACTGACTTTTGGGATGGCATGCCTGTTAAGACTCACATGCAACAGCTTTGTGAAGAGTTAGCCAAACAGGGCGTTTGGATACGCTTGCATTATGTTTACCCTTATCCACATGTGGATAAAATTATTCCACTAATGGCCGAAGGGAAAATACTTCCCTATTTAGATATTCCATTCCAACACGCTAATAAACGTATTTTAAAACTGATGAAGCGTCCAGGTAGCTCAGATAGAGTGTTAGAACGTATTGCTAAATGGCGTGAAATTTGTCCAGAGTTAGTAATTCGTTCAACGTTTATCGTTGGTTTCCCTGGTGAAACCGAAGAAGAGTTTGAAGAGTTATTAGACTTTTTAGAAGAAGCCCAATTAGACCGTGTTGGTTGTTTTAAATACTCACCAGTTGAAGGCGCTACGGCTAATGCTTTACCTGACCATGTGTCAGATGAAGTGATGGAAGACAGACTTCAGCGTTTTATGGAAGTACAAGCGAAAATAAGTAGCGACAAATTACAAGCACGTATTGGCCAAGAGTACTTAATTCTAGTTGATGAAGTGAATGGTCTTGGTATCGTTGGGCGTTCGTACATGGATGCACCTGAAGTTGATGGTAAAGTGTATTTGTCTGATGATTTTGATGCTGAGCCGGGTGATTTAATCTGGGTACAAATTATTCATGCCGATGAGCATGACGTTTGGGGCGTTCGCGTCGAAGATGAAGAAGCTTAGGTTTAGTCATATAGAAAGGCTTAACTTTTCAACTTAAGCCTAACGATTTAATTTATTAACGCTATAAATTTAATTGTTTTTAAGGGTATTTAAGAGCATTTTTATTAACGAATAATACTGATACCACAGGTAAATTAAAATGCTCACAGAAATGGATTTAGATAAGGCTGCTGTATGAACGTTATAGAGTTTATTAGAGAAAAAAGAAGAAATTTACAACACCAGAACGACCAGTTTATTGCCAAGTTAGAGCCTAAATTTAAGAACTTATCAAATTTATTCAATAACAAAATTACCATGCCTTTTAGAAATACGCTAAATAATCCCTGGTTTTCTCAATTTAGTCCTGTTGATGCGGAAGAAACTAAAACCGAGGAGGTATTGATACAAGTACCTGAGGCAGAAAAAAACTACAAAAGCCTTCTTGAAAAAATGGATACAGTAACCTTTGTAGGCGAATGGCACTCGGTAGAGCAAGAGTGTATTGATCAATTTGCAGAGGTTACAGGTGATAAACAGTGGATTCATACAGACCCAATACGTGCAGCAAAAGAATCACCCTTTAAAGCGACAATAGCACAGCGACAATAGCACACGGATTTTTAACACTGTCATTAATTCCAAAATTAACTAATTCGGTTGATTTAGATAATAACCCTTACCCAGAAGCAAAGATGGTTATTAATTTTGGCTTGAATCAAGTACGGTTCCCTTATCCTGTTAAAGCAGGCACTCGTGTTAGAGCTAGTATTAAATTAGTCAACTTGGTGCCTATGAAGCGTAGTATCGAAGTTGTAAATGAAGTAAGTATTGAAGTTGAAAACAGTAAGCGTTTAGCTTGTGTTGCTGAAACCGTATTACGTTTATATTTTTAGTACTTTTTTTTTTAAATAAAACGCTTAAAGTTTTTATTCTAATCCGTTAATTTTAATTCGAAGCCTGTCGATCAACTTTGGCTACAGACTTTTCATGCAGACGAGCATGATGTTTGGGGTGTTCGCGTAGAAGATTAATTCAAATATCACTTTTAATACCAAGTAATAGAACTGGTTTATTGCTTGGTATTACTTCCTTAGTTTCAAGTCTGCACTATTTCTATCTTATCTTCTAACTATGCAGCAGTTTAAGAATGAACATTTGTTTGCTAAGCAGAAACTACAACTTTCATATTTAAATGTCAGCTTCAATGTTGCTGACATTCACCACCGATTTTATATTATTACTAGTAGTAAAATGGAAAATTATTATGTGATAGTAATGTCACTAATAGTGATAAAAGATCTAAGTATATTACTTCAGCTCCATTTAACTTAATGTAATGATTCTAATAAATATTGTTTTAAATTAATGTGTTTGCTGAGGGTAAAGGTTATATTGGGTTTAATATTTGGATAGGAAAACTATCGTTGCCAAGGATGTGCTGAATGGCTCATGACATCAAACACACTCAATTAACCCGTTTAGGCTATAACTATCAAGATTTAGTCTGCTTAGAAATCCTAATTGATTGGTTCCATAACCCTGATTTATACCAATGGGTGAGAGTAGAGAGTGACTCACCTGAGTTTTATAGTTTAGATGATGTGGTTGCTTTAACTACCGACAATAAATTTGAGTTGCTTCAAGTAAAGTTTACTATCGACGCCTCCAGAGAAGATTTAAGCCTAGACTTTGATTGGTTATTAGCGAAAAAAAAGAATGGAACATCTTTAATACAAAAATGGTCAAAAGACGTTGAGTCCCATATAAAGCAGAATGATTTAGCTTTAGCGGCACTAAAAACAAATAGAATACCAGACCAAAGTTTCAAGTCATATTTAAATGATCATTTGTTGGACAAAAACCTAGTGCCGGAAGAGGTTCTTAAACTTATAGATGTTCAGTTAGGTACTCGCCAAGTAACATTGCGATTCCTTGAGCATTTTGAGTTTCACCACAGTCTGCCTTGTATTGATAGGTTAGAAAATAAGCTGCATGATAGTGTTGTTCCTGATCACACTAACGACGAGGGCTGGTATAGATTTCAAAAGTCAGTTAAACATTGGGCTACAAGGAAGAATCAGCCAAATGAGAAGGGAAATATCTATATAGAAAATGTCCGTGACATATTAGATGTCAAATCTTCTAGATCTATCTCTCAATATTTTGAGGTTCCTAAAGGATATATTCCGCCATCGGAGCAGTTTCATAATGAAATAGTTACTAAAATCTCTAACATTGAAAACTTTGTTATATCAGGTGCTCCAGGAATGGGAAAAAGCACTTACTTGTCATTCTTAAATGACCATTTATTAAAACAAAATTTTCCAACCATACGACATCATTATTCGCTATCTAGCCAAGACACAATTGATAGAATTTCATTTCCTGTTGCCGCAAATTCACTCATATCACAACTACGTACCTTCTATTCTAATATTGGAGATAAGCCAGAAGACTTAGACTCCTATATAAAACTAGCAAGCCAACAAGCAAAAACTACAGGTAAACCATTAGTCATCATTTTAGATGGGTTAGATCATGTATGGAGAGAAAGAAGTGACATTTCTCAATTAAATCACTTAGTAAACAAACTTTTGCCCATGCCTGAGAATTCGTGTTTAATTTTAGGTACTCAGCCTATCAATGAATCGCAACTTCCCATCAAAATTTCAACACTTATTGATAGGGACTCTCACTGGCATTCATTGCCACTAATGGATTTAATGGCTATTAACTCTTGGCTTGTTGAACAACGGGATTCAGGACAAGTAACTTTACCTAATTACAATAAACCTCAAAACGAAACTGCTTTAGCTGAAATCACACAAGCACTAAAAAATGTGAGTGATGGTTACCCTCTTCATATGCTTTATTCAATGAAGAATTTGATTCGGTCTGGTCAAGTAATCACTAAATATACGATTGAGCAATTACCTAGATGCCCTGACGGAAATATTCATCAATATTATAAAAATTTATGGGTGCAGCTATCTCCTACAGCTAAAGAAGTACTATACCTTTTGAGCTGTGTTGATTTTCCTTGGCCTAATTCGAATAGTCTTGGTACCTGTTTCAATAATAGTAGTGACTTTTTAACTGCTTATGAAAGCATTGAACACCTTTTAAATAGTAAAAGAAGCGGTATTTACTCATTTCATAGCAGTATCAATGTGTTTCTGAGAAATAGAAGTGAGTATCAAGAAGCTTCAAATAGGTTGTTGCCAAAGGTTAAAAGCTGGTTAAGTAAGGAGGCACCTGAATATTGGGTATGGGGATGGTTATGGATAATCGAAGCTAAGCTCGGTAATTTCTCTAATCTAATGTCAGGTATATCTAGAGTTTGGCTAAAAGAGTCATTTAGTAAAGGTTATTTAAGCGAGCACATTGAACATATTTTGGATTATGCCGAAAAGGTGGCATTGGAAAATGATTTATTTGCAAAGTTAGTTGATCTTAGATTAATAAAAATACGACTTTTAAATGGGGTTGAGTTTCAATTATATGAAAATTACTCCACATTTTTGAATTGTATTTTTGAATATACCCCTGGTAGTTATGCATTGCTATGGCGTGCTGATCACTTACGACAACTAAAAGATCCTCAAGAAATTGTCGTTGTTACGTCTTCATTGCAAAACAGTGATGATTTAATTGTTGAGGAAGCCATTAATGAGCTAATTAGAAGGTTAATGTTCTATAGTGGAAAAAATGGCAGTCGATGTGGAGATAAGTTCCATGAATTAGTAAACGGTGTTATTGATATTCTCATTAACGTTACTGAACCCAATATGCTCCGAATAACTGGGTTTATAAAAAGGATAAAACGATTTGAAGCCCCATTTCGATATATGGTGGACAGTTTAATCTCTAAAGGAAAAGGCTATTGTTTATTTGAACTATCGAAGGAAGCCATTCCTGAATCTTGTATAAAAGTTGTTGCCGATGGCCTTATCCGTGCCTCATGCACTGAAGAAATAGAACTGGATGAGCATCAGCCTTTATCTAGGATGACAAGAATATTCACTTTTGGGCGATTGTATTACTACCTTAATCACCAATTAATAGACAAAACTCAAGTATCTAAAGAAGAGATTGAACCAATTACATTGGAAAGTATTTCAGAATACTATTTACATGATTTCTTTTTTAAGAATTTGTTAAATTACTTGGTTGAGCCATCCGAAGCTGTAATGCCCTTATCAATTGAAATTAACGATAAGGAAGAACATTTACAACAAGCTTTACTAGCGTTTAAACATATGGCGATAAGCTTAGGTGAAAGTATTAACCATAGGAAAAAATCTTCACCACTTTCCATTTATCATTTACTGGAAATTACTTTACCTAAACTAGAAAAATACAAGTTTTTCGATGTCACAGGGTCAATTATTAGATCGTTACCATTGATATCAACAGATCTTTACTTGTTGCTAAAGAGTGTTGATTTAGTATGCCCATTTAATGAGAAGATATTTTTAGAAGTAAAGAAATGTATCTGGTGGAATGGGCATTTATTTTTAAAGAAATCAGCCAAGTTAATTGTTCTGGTCAAGCAGCATAAGACACCTTTATTGTGGACTGTTCAAACTCAATTGGAGAACAATCACCGTTTGATGTATGAAGCCTGATCTGATTGTAATATCTGATATAAGCCTCAACATCTTCTTTCATTCCCTGGCGCGTTAAATGATAAATATTTAACAGCCATTCGTTTTTCAAACTACCAAAGAACCGCTCAACAACTGCATTATCCAAACATGCACCACGACCACTCATTGAGGCAGTGATATTGTTATTTTTCAACTGCTGTTGAAAACGATGACTCGTATATTGTGAGCCTCTATCGCTATGAAAAATTAAACCTTTAGTTGGTCTTCTAAGGTTCAGTGCCATTTGCATCGCTCGTTCAACCAAGTCAACGGTCATACGCTTATGGA
>Ga0209081_1002359_pt1 | contig 10977 bp, 10 predicted proteins | sample GOMGulsemesocosm_4_FD_184636 | JGI IMG/M metagenome (GOLD analysis project Ga0209081, IMG submission 184636) | Methane-oxidizing microbial communities from mesocosms in the Gulf of Mexico - GOM15B Gulf of Mexico (SPAdes) (version 2) | ecosystem: Environmental > Aquatic > Marine > Cold seeps... | reverse complement strand
TTAGTCGAATTTGTCGACAACTGGTGAAAATTTTAGATGAGATTACTGCCGACGGTTTTGTCTTTAGAACGGATATACGCCTAAGACCCTTTGGCGATAGCGGCCCTGTTATCATGACCTTTGATGGCTTAGAAAACTATTACCAAACACAAGCGCGTGAATGGGAGCGTTATGCGATGGTCAAAGTGCGTCCGGTTGCGGGTGATGCACACGGCGCAGAACAATTTATGAGCTTAATCAAACCGTTTGTTTATCGACGTTACTTAGATTACGGTGCATTTGAAGAATTGCGTAGTTTAAAACAGCAAATTACCCAAGAGTTACAGCGTAAAGATCGCATGGACAATGTAAAGTTGGGTCCCGGCGGAATACGTGAAATTGAATTTATAGGGCAAGCTTTTCAATTAATTCGTGGCGGGCAAGATATCGAGTTACAAGAGCGCCGTATTCAGTCTATTTTGCAGTTATTAGGCGAAAAAGAATTATTAGTAAAAGAAGATGCCGATCAATTATTGCTGTCATATCAGTATCTACGTCGGGTAGAAAACCATATTCAAGAATACCAAGATCGCCAAGCACATGATTTACCTAAAACAGAGCAAGAACAATTAATTTTAGCTTATTCTATGGGTTATACCGACTGGGCAAGCTTTAAAGCAGGTTTAGATCATGTAAGAGAGCAGGTGCATGCTGTATTTATACAGGTATTTTCTATTGAAGAAGAAGAGGCGGAACAACCCAGCGTTAGTACGCAAATATGGATGGGGCAGGGACATGAAGAAATTCGCTTAAATCAATTACATGAACTTGGCTATAAACAGGTAGACGAAACCCTGACACTCATCGATCAGTTTAAAAATTCTTCCAGCATTAAGCGCTTAACTAATAAAGGGCTAAGTACACTTAATAAGTTAATGCCTAAAATTATTGAGCGTGTTGCAAAGCAAAACAATGCATACGTTACACTGCAACGACTCTGTCAATTATTTGAGGCTTTAGCGGGACGGAATGTTTATTTATCTTTATTGGCAGAAAATGACAATGGGTTACATCAACTCATTACGCTGAGCTCTGCGAGCCCATGGATCAGTGATTATTTAGGTCAATTTCCCTCATTATTTGATGAGTTATTGGGTACCAGATCACTGTATGAGCCGTTAGAGAAATCAGCCCTACAAAGTGAGCTTAATAGCCTTCTGCAAGCGATAGACCCTGATGATATAGAGCAGATAATGTTTGCTTTACGCAAGTTTAAGCAAATTAATGTATTACGTATAGCGGCTGCCGATATTATGGGAGCTGTGCCGTTAATGATTGTGAGTGATTATTTAAGTTATATTGCTGAAGTCATTTTGGAAAAATCAACGGCTATTGCATGGGATATTGTCGCCAAAAAACATGGGACACCACCGGATACTAGCAGTGAAAAGAGTTATTTTGGGATTTTAGGTTTTGGTAAATTAGGTGGCTTAGAGTTAAGCTATAGTTCCGATTTAGACTTGATTTTTATTTGTAATTATCCGGAAGGTAATGCGCTGACTGATGGGCGTAAGAAAATTAGTAGTATGCAATTTTATGCCAACTTAGGGCAGAGAATTCGTAGTTTACTAAATACGCCGATGTTATCGGGTATGGCTTATGAAGTTGATGTGCGCTTGCGCCCGCGTGGTGAGGCGGGATTATTAGTAACCCCTTTAAGTGGTTATGAAGATTATTTAAATAATGAAGCGTGGACTTGGGAGCATCAAGCTTTGGTACGGGCACGTTTTGTTAATGGTGATAGCCAAACGCAACAAGTCTATGAAGCGATTCGCCAAAAAGTTTTATCTTTACCGAGAAATTCAGGCGAGTTAAAAATAGAAGTAAGAGAAATGCGTGAAAAAATGCGCGAGAATTTAGATAAAAGTACTACCGAGTTATTTAGTTTAAAACAAGGGCGCGGAGGTATTACGGATATTGAATTTATGGTGCAATATTTTGTTTTATCATTAGCTGAGCAGTATAAAGAATTAACGACCGTAACAGATAATATAAGTTTATTAGTTAAACTAGCGGACCTTAAGATACTTACTCAAGAGCAGGCCTCTACTTTAGAGGCTGCGTACTGCTTATTTCGTGATCGTGGACACAAAGAAGCTTTGCAAGGAAACAAAGCAATGATTCCACAGGGGGACTTGCTGGAAATTCGTGCAGCAGTGGTAGAGATATGGATTCTGTTTATGTGATGTCGGTTATATCGGTTCAGTGATGGCGGTGATATAATTGCCCTATGAATTATAATGAAAATTTTATATTTTACAACAGGTTAAATAACTGATTTAATGAAAATACTAATATTAGATAGCGTTTTAATGTTTAGCTCAGTTCACACTGAGAATATTAGGCATTATTTAATAAGACTAGGCGGTGAGTGACTCATATATATGGACCTTATAAATAGAACAGCTGACGGTACCGCTGAAGAAGTATCGGCTCTTATTCAAGAAATTGAATGCTTAAAGCAACAAAATAAGACAGCAACAGAGTCAGGTTTTGCATTAATTACAGCACAAACACGCTTACAGTCATTATTGCATCATGCAACCGATGGCGTGATAGCTATTAATGCTGATGGCACTGTTCAGACTTTTAATTTAGCGGCGCAAGCAATTTTTGGTTATACCGAAGGGGAAGTGATTACTAAAAAAATCGCGCACCTAATTCCTTGTCCTGAGTGGGCAGCTGGCAATGTGGCTGATTATATCCGTGATTTTATTGTCAATCGAAATACTTCAAATGAGGCTATAACGGGTATACATAAGAATGGTAATAACATTTTACTGCATATATCCACAGGGGAATCGGCGGAAAGTGGTACCGAACTTTTTAATGACGACTTATTTGATGACGATTTAACTGAAGATGAGGCTAGTCAGGAAGCATTAGTCTGTTTTGTTAGAGATGTGACGCGCAATAAACAGCAGGAGCGTGATTTATTAGAGATAAGTGAATGTTTAAATATTATTGCAATGGTGGTTAAAACGGATGCACAAGGAAACATTACCTATGTTAATGATAAGTTTTGTGAAATTAGCCAATATTCACGAGAAGAACTGACCGGTCAAAATCATCGTTTATTAAATTCAGGAGTACACCCTAAATCTTTATGGGTAGAAATGTACCGTGAGTTAGCTAAGAGTAAAACATGGAGTCATATCATTTGTAATCGTGCAAAAGATGGCTCTTTGTACTGGGTAGATACAACGGTCATTGTGTATAAAGATAATAATGGCAAACCGACACATTATGTGGCAATTAGGAAAGATATAACCCAGCAAAAAAACTTAGAAAATAACTTATTAGAGTTGGTAGAAGAGAAAACAAGAGATTTAAGCTTAGCAAAAGACAGGGCGGAAAAAGCTAACCAAGCTAAATCAGATTTTTTGGCGAATATGTCGCATGAGCTACGTACGCCGATGCATTCTATTTTAAGTTTCTCTAAATTTGGTACAAAACAAATTAATAAAGTACCGCTAGAACAAAAAGGTATAGAAAAAATTGAGCGATTTTTTGCCAATATATCAGATAGTGGTCAGAGGTTAATGAGCTTATTAAATGATTTATTAGATTTAGCAAAATTAGAATCAGGGCAGATGACATATGACTTTGATCGGCATGATTTAAAAGTATCGACGGATACGATATTAACGGAATTTAGTACAAAACTAGAAGAAAAACACTTAAATTTAGTAGTAGAAACAAGCCTGGATAGTTCAATTTGTTACTATGATAGCGATAAAATTTTTCAAGTAATTGCGAATGTTGTATCTAATGCCATTAAATTTACTGCAGAAGCATCAACTATTCGAATTGTTATTTCTGATACAGTGAGTCAAGAGGCTGCAGTGCCGAGCTTGCTTTTTAGCATTTATGATCAAGGGATAGGTATCCCCCAAGAAGAGTTAAGTGCTATTTTTGATCAATTTATTCAAAGCTCTAAAACAAATAACGGAGCAGGTGGAACAGGATTGGGACTGGCTATTTGTAAAGAAATTATTACAGCGCACCAAGGTAATATTTGGGCTGAAAATATAAATAATAGCGGTGCAGTGATCCGTTTTACATTACCTAAGCAGTCGAATAATGAAAATTAAAAATGCAAATGTCATTATTTTAGCGGTAGATGATGAAAGTTATAACCTGCTAATTATGGAAGAGTTTTTAGAGGATGATGGCTATACCATTATCACGGCTAAGGATGGGGAAGAGGCTTGGAGTTTATTGCTTGCTGAACCAACTAAATTCGATATTGTTTTATTAGATAGAATGATGCCGAAAATGGGAGGAATGGAAGTATTAGAAAAAATTCGTGAGCACCCAGATTTAAGGTTTGTCCCCGTGATCATGCAAACTGCCAGCGCTAAAAATTCACAAATTATTGAAGGAATTGCGGCTGGTGCTTATTACTATATAACCAAGCCATATAAAGAAGACATGTTTCGCTCAGTTGTTTCTGCCGCTGTAGTTGATAGATTACGCTTTAAGGCTTTATCAGAATCAACCAGAGAATACCCGAGTGCAATATCTTATCTTGAGCGCGGGCAGTTTCGTTTTTCGAATCTGGAAGAGTGTTATGACTTAGCAACATTACTTTCGTGTGCCTTTCCTGAGCCTGCCAAAGTAGTCACTGGGATTACTGAATTGATGTTAAATGCATTGGAGTTTGGTCAGGTTGGTTTAAATTATGCGGAAAAAACTGAATTGATTGATAAACATAAGCTTTATGATTATGTTTCAGAAAAACTGGCTGCACCTGAAAATAGAGAAAAATCAGTTAAAGTCATGCTGACGCGTACAGAATCAGAAGTGATTGTTAGTATTGAAGATGAAGGCAAAGGCTTTGATTGGAAAAAGTACATAAACTTTAGCCCTGATAGAGCAACAGATAACCATGGTAGAGGCATTGCAACAGCGAAGTTAATGAGCTTTGATTCATTGTCATACATGAATGATGGCTCGAAAGTAGTGGCTAAAGTCATTATTTAAAGTATTAATCGACTCTAAGATTTTTGCATATTACGCTATTTTTCTGAATAGCCTCTTTGGGCTGAGAATTCCCCCTCGCTGGAGAGGGGGGTAAAACCTTTTATGTGCTTATGTTACAAAATCAGCCTGCGGTAAGCCTAAATGAAAGCCTTGTGCGTAATCAATGCCGAGATCATGTAGTTTCTGCATAACCGCTTCTGACTCTACAAACTCAGCTAAGGTCTTCATGCCTAACTCTTGGCATAATTGATTTAGGGTATTTACCAGTGCATGGTCAACTTTAGAGTTAAGAATATTAGTAATAAACGCACCATCAATTTTTACATATTCAAAATGTAATTCGCGTAAATAGTGGAAGGAATTATAACCACTACCGAAATCATCCAAGGCAAAGGCAAAGCCTTTTGCTCTTAATTGATTAAGAAATTTACGCATATTCGCCATATCGCTAATCGCTTCACGCTCTGTGATTTCAAAGACAATTTTATGCGGTTCTATTGCATATTCTTCGCATAAATCAGCAGCATATTTTAAAATGCCGCGATGCTGTATTTCTTGTGGCGTTAAATTAACAAAGACTAAGGGAACAGAGCCGGTCTCTTGCTTTTTTTGCGCCATAAACTGCGTAACTTTACGTAACATAATATGGTCTAAAGCCAAGCTAATACCATACTTATCCGCCGCTTCAATAAAGATACCTGCAGAAATAATTTCCCCGTCCTCTGTTTTTAATCGTGCCAAGGCTTCGTAAGAATAAATTTCCCCTGTTTGACAGTCAATGATAGGCTGGAAATAAGGCACGATGCGCTGGTCTTGCAATGCCTTTTGTAATACATCAGATAAGCCGTGCATTTTTTTAGATTGCGCAACACTTTGCTCGACAGATTCGAGCGTACAAACAAAATCTCTTCCTGAGCCTTTAGCCTTATAAAGTGCTAAGTCTGCGCCTGCAATTAAATCATGAATGCTATCTGCATCGTGAGGGTAACTTGCAATGCCCACTGAGATACTGACATGGACCGAGGTATTTTCTGCACTTAAGATAGAAAAATCATAGGATTTGACTGCAGCGCGTAATGATTCAGCCACAATTGTAGCTTTCTCTGTCGTTGTTTCTGCAAGAATAATGGTGAATTCATCACCGCCAATTCTTGCGAGTACATCCCCTTTACGTAAGCCTTTTTGTAGTACTTGTGATAAGTGTACTAATACTTGATCTCCGACCATATGGCCGTGGCCATCATTCACCAGTTTAAAGTTATCTAAATCAATGGCCAATAAACTAAAGTCATGCCGGTGGCGTGCTGAACGGTCTAGTTCATATTCAAGAATTTCATTAAAATAGCGGCGATTATGTAAACCCGTAAGTGGGTCGTGTTCGGCATAATAGGCCAGTTCATTTAATGAGCGGCTTAATGATTTGCTGGAGCCAACTACCATGACCATGACAGAAAGCAAAGAGCGAACAATACTTTGTTCTTGTAAGCTAAGAGAGTAGCCAGAAGCATAGCCCACGCCTAAAATACCACCAACGCCAGCATTATCACCAGGAACCGTAACGGTGATGACTTCCAGTTCTTCTACTTGCCGCTGTTTGTCGATGCCGAGTATTTGAAATTCTTCTATATCTAAGGCTGCATTATGCGGCGAGTCTAAGCCTTTAATTAAATCATCAGCAAGACGTTTGCGTGCGATAAGCTTCGTTTCTTCAGAATACTCACCTAAATAGTAAAGGTAAACTTTGATGCCATTTTCATCACTGAAAGCGATGGTAAAAAAGTTAAACGGAAAAAAACCATGAAACTCACGCAAAATATCCTGTACGAATTCCTTCCATTGAGTGACTTTTTCATGCGATAAAATAATACTTTCTAATACACTCGATTGACGTTCAAATAAGCTCTTATCCAATAACGTTAAGGCAAGCCGTTCGACTAAATCATGTACATCAACGATTAAAGACTCTATACGCTGACAGTTATTATTCCAGTCAGTTGAGTGCTCATTTTCTAGCAAGCGTAATGTTTTACTAATAATAGAGCAACGCTGAGCACAGCTGTGTAATAAATCATTATTTGATTCATTACCTAATGAAGGGGTAAGCTTTTTTTCTAATAAATCGAGCTCAGAAATAGCTTGTGCCACAATCCCCTTATTAAATAATTGACTACGTACTTGCGATTCTAATAAGTGCGTCAGATCTTTAATGATGTGAGTATAAAAGGATTTAAGTTGTGATGGCTGCGAATGAAAGCTAGTCATTTTCTTGCACATCTAATAAGTCAGCACCGCATGGTAGATCATAAAGCCAACTTAGAAAATCTTCTTTAGCTTGGCCTTTATAGAGAGGGCCATGTTGTGGTGCGATAATATCAATATCTAGTTTGCGTACTTGTTGTACCCAATAACGTAAAGCACGGTTAGATGCCATATAGCGTTTATGAAAACCTGCGGTATGGGGTAAGTGCGCGTTAAAATCTTCTACAAATACCTCGCAGTTTTCAGTAGGCACTTCTGATGCGCCGACATCACCACTAAATAAAATTTTAGAGATCGGATCATATACGTTAATTTGTCCTGGTGAATGTAAAAAATGTGCAGGAACAAATTGTAATTCTAAACCTGAGTTCAGCGTTAATGATTCACCCTCATCATGAATACCAATAAAACGCTGCATTCCAGTAATACCATAATGGGGTAAAAACCGCTGCCAAATACGTGAGACATAAACTCTAGCTGACGTTAAACGTAGCCAAGTGGTTAGGCCTCCAACGATATCTGGATCTTGGTGGGATAGGACAATCGCTTCAATATCCTCAGGTTGAACATATTGTAAAAGCTCATTTAATACTTGCGGCATCACGCCAAAACCACCAGGGTCTAGCAGTACGCCCTTGCCTTTATGCATAATTAAAAATTGGTTAGAAGGAATACCGTCTTCTTCACCTGGTTCGCTTTCATTTAATAGAATAAAGCGATGTTCTTCACCATTATATAAGGCTATATTTTTACGCATACGACTGTTGGTTTTTTAATAAAAGATAATAATACCATTATGTTTTATAATCTTTTATTAAGCCAGTGAATTAACGGACTTAATAGTTAATATGAGATGCAGGTCTTAGTTTGATAGGGTACACGTAAGCTAAGCTAAGCTAAGCTAAGCTAAGCTAAATTAAATTTATTAAGAAGGGTAATAGGAACATCAGTGATTATTATTTTAGAGAAAATCAGCCCAAAAACAAATATTCACGATATTCGAGATTTTATTATGCCTGTATTAAAAGGGCATATTTTTCAAAAATCAGGACGAATTGGCTACATAAAAATAGAGATTTTAAAGGATAGAGCGAAAGGGCAGCTTGATTATTATGCACTTGTATTAGTCAACTCAGATTTAGCTGCCCAGAGAATAATAAAAAGGAGGAATATGCGCCTTTTGGTTGGGAGAAGAGTGAAAGTTAGGCAGTTTTTTGTACGCTCTTGGCGTAATGACCCTAGAAATAAGGGAGAGCAGGAAATTGAAGGAATGGTCGATATGCGCAAAGGTGAGCGGCGGGTAAACGCTTTAGAAGAAGTTCGTGTTCGAGCTCAGCAAATTGAATTTACTAGTGATAAAGTTTTTAATAGAAAGTTATAACTTGAGGCTTTAATGTTGTTCAATTAAAGTGTTAGTCGAGTATTTTTTTGCTGGGTGTGCGTACAAAAAATCGAGAAAAAAGTAAGCCTATTTCAAATAACAACCAAATCGGTAGCGCTAATAAAGTCTGCGAGATGGCATCCGGTGGGGTTAAAAACATACCAATCACAAAGGCACCGACAATAATATAAGGCCGTTTCTCTGCGAGCTGTGCGGGTGTAAAAGCGCCAACCCACACCAACACAATGGTGAAAATAGGGACTTCAAACGCCGCGCCAAAAGCAAAAAACAAGGTGAGGATAAAATCTAAATATTTAGCAATATCGGTCATCATAGTCACGCCTTCGGGTGCGGCAGTGGTTAAAAAACCAAATACTAAGGGCAGTACAACAAAATAAGCGAAAGCAATTCCAAGAAAAAATAGTAGGGTACTGGATATTAATAAAGGCACGATCATACGCTTTTCATGGGTATATAAACCCGGCGCAACAAAAGACCAAAACTGATAAAGAATAACCGGAACAGAAAGCAGTATAGAGGCAACTAGAACCAGCTTGAAGGGCGTTAAGAAGGGTGAAACCACATCAATAGCAATCATTGTGCTATCTTGCGGTAAAAACTGTTGTAAGGGTTGAGAGAGAAAGTGATAAATTTCATTAGCGAATGGGGTCATTGCTAAAAAAATAACTAAAACACAAACAACAATACGCAATAGTCGATTGCGTAGCTCGATAAGGTGTGAAATTAGAGGTTGTTCTTGTTCGTCATTTTCCATTATCAGTCTGTTTGTCGTCAGTGCTGTTTTGCTTATTTAAAAATTGCTCGGCGCGCTCATTGAGCTCTAAGTCTTTACTCATCGCATTCATTTTATCTTGCTGCTCTTGGATGAGTTGACGTAATTCTTCTTCTTTAAACTCTTCTTGAAACTCGTCTTTAACAGAAGCAACCACTTGCTGTGTTTTCCCTAACCAAAAACCGACAATACGCGCGACTTTAGGCAGTTTTTCGGGGCCTATGACCAATAAACTCACTAAGCCTATTAGACAAAGCTCCCAAAAACCAACATCAAACATAATTAAGCATTATCTTTATGCTTATTTTTTTCAGTGATTTCACCTTCGATGATATCGCTGTCTTTTTCGCTTAATGTTGCGTCAGCTTCGCCGTCTTTCATTGCAGAACGAAAGCCTTTAATCGCACCCCCTAAATCACCACCAATATTGCGTAAGCGTTTAGTTCCAAATAAGACCAGTACAATCACTAATACGATCACTAACTGAGTAATGCTTATGCCCATAATAGATTCCTATGTTATTTAGTACGCTGTGCTTTTTCTTCAAGGCCAGATAAGCCAAAGCGTCGTTGTAATTCTTGTAATACATCATCAGGGTGCAAGCCTTGGTCTGCCAATAGCACCATAGAGTGAAACCAAAGGTCGGCCATTTCGTAGATGATTTGTTCTTTATCGCCACCTTTTGCCGCAATCACGGTTTCGGTTGCTTCTTCACCGATTTTTTTAAGAATCGTATCTAAGCCTTTGGCATAAAGGCTGGCGACATAAGATGAATCAGCAGATTCTTGTTTACGTTGCTCTAATACGTCTGCAAGCTGGGTTAATACTTCACTCATGGTTTTTCCTATGGGTTTATTTTTTATACATTTCAGCAGGGTCTTTTAATACGGCTGAATTTTCAACCCATTCCTGGTTTTCTAAAGTGCGGTAAAAACAGCTTTCGCGCCCTGTATGGCAAGCAATTCCACCGTGTTGTTCAATTTCTAATAAAATCACATCTTCATCGCAATCAACTGAAATTTTAATGATTTTTTGTTGGTTGCCCGATTCTTCACCTTTACGCCACAAACGTTGGCGCGAGCGTGACCAGTAAACCGCATAACCAGATTCTTGCGTTAACGCCAAAGATTCACGGTTCATCCATGCAAACATAACCACTTTACCTGCGCTAGTTTGCGCAATGACAGGTACGAGACCTTCTTCAGTCCAGCGTATTTCATCTAACCATGCGCTAGTCATTATAGGCGAACCTCAATACCACGTGCGTGCATATGCTCTTTTGCCTCTTGCACTGTGTATTCGGCAAAATGAAAAATACTCGCGGCTAAAACAGCATCGGCTTTACCTTGTAAAACGCCTTCAGCAAGGTGGTCTAAATTACCGACACCACCTGAAGCAATGACAGGCACAATAACGGCATCACTGACTGCTTTAGTTAAAGCAAGGTCAAAACCTACTTTGGTACCATCTTGATCCATGCTAGTAAGCAAAATCTCACCAGCACCATAGTCGACCATTT
>Ga0209081_1002357_pt1 | contig 10984 bp, 7 predicted proteins | sample GOMGulsemesocosm_4_FD_184636 | JGI IMG/M metagenome (GOLD analysis project Ga0209081, IMG submission 184636) | Methane-oxidizing microbial communities from mesocosms in the Gulf of Mexico - GOM15B Gulf of Mexico (SPAdes) (version 2) | ecosystem: Environmental > Aquatic > Marine > Cold seeps... | reverse complement strand
AAAAGTCGCTTAAAGCGGCTTTTTTTTTATTTATTTTGCGCTAGGAATTTTATTTTAGATGCTGAAGGAATTTGATACGCAAGTGAAATCAACGCTATATAAGTGCTTATTACATACAAGTCTGCTTATTTTCACAACAAGCGTATTAGCACAAGATAATAAAAAAGAAAGTACCACTTTTGCAGTAGAAATTACTGAAGCTGAAATCACAACTTATTATCCTGATAAATATCCCGTAACAAGATGGGAAAACCTAACGCCTAAAGCTAATTTTTATCAATCCCCTTATAAACTTTCACTTTTTTCAGCTGAAAATGGCGAAGATAGTGAGCGTTTATGGTCTCAAACAAAATCTATTTTTGTTTATGGTTTTGGTGTTATTGGCGTTATCGCATTATTACCTGAAGATATTTCTAATTGGGATAAAGAAGAAGGTATTTTTAACAAATGGGGAAGCAATGTTACAGAAGGGCCTGTTTGGGATAGAGATACTGGCCTCCTTAATTTAATTGGACACCCTTATTTTGGTGGTATTTATTACCAAGTTGCTCGTAAATCAGGCTACCGTCAATGGGATGCTTTTGTTTATTCCGCATTAATGTCTACATTTTACTGGGAATATGGCATAGAGTCATTTGCTGAAGTTCCTTCTATTCAAGACTTAGTCATTACACCTGTACTTGGTTGGGCTTATGGTGAATGGGCATTTACTACTGAAATGGATATTAGAGAAAATAACAATAAAATTTGGGGTTCTTCTTTTTTAGGATCTACGGCATTAGTTTTACTTGATCCTGTTGATAGTTTAAGTGTTGGTGTTAATAATTTATTTGGTAAAGAGTTAATTAAATCTGGTACTGGTTTTGTTGCCATAAAAGATGTTGTTATTGGTCCTAACGGTGAAGCTGAAAACCAAATTCAGTTTAATATATCATTACAGCTTGGTGATGGTGGCAGTTATACGCCTAAAAAGTATAAAAAAATAAAGCATCATTCTGATCCCGTAAATACAGGTATTATTGGTTTAACTTATGGTGTTGGCCAAGCTTCTTTAGATGATTACTGGCAGGTTAATAATGATTCAGTTACGGAATATTCATTAGGCTTGTACTTTTCAAAAACATTTTCATCTCGAGTATCGTATGCTAAAGCTAAGCTAAACAATACTGCTTCTGGTAATGAAATTGCGTATGAAAATTACAGTTTAGATGGGCAATATTATTTTAATACTGACAGTCGATTAAGACCTTACATCACCGCTGGTTTTGGTGAAATGATGTGGCAAAAAGATGATGATTTAAAAACCTTTCAGGTCAATGCTGGAGCAGGGGTTCATTATAAGTTAACTAATAAACTAGCCTTGCAGTTAGACTGGCGCCATTATTATAGTACTTCAAAAGAAACTGCTGAAGAAACTATTGCAGCGCGATTTGTTTATCTGCTCGGCAATGGCGAGAGTTAAATTTACATTCCTGAAAAACACAGGGTTGGAGTCACTCTAAAGTCCTTTTAGATTGGTAATAAAGTCGTTATTAAAGCATACTGTAAGATGTTGTTACCTAATAAGGTATCTTGGATAAAAAACTAGTTTAACTTACAAAGATTATAAAGCTAAATGAAAAAAACATATATTGCCAGACAAGCTATTCTGAATGAAAAAGCAGAAACTATAGGGTATGAGCTTTTATTTAGGGATAGCCCTGATAATAAATTCCCAGAAGTAGACCATGACATTGCTAGTTCTAAACTAATTGTTCAAAACCATCTTCATGGTGATATTAAAACAATAAGTATGGGGAAGTTAGCTTTTATTAACTTCACTGAAAATTGTCTTATTCATAAATTCCCGCTAATGTTTGATAAAGCTTCTATTATTATTGAATTAGTTGGTCAAAAAAAACCAACAAAAAAACTTTTGAAAATTATAAAGTTTTATTATGATAATGACTATAAAATCGCATTGACTGAGTATGACTTAAATCCTCATTGGGATGTTTTATTTCCTTATATAGACATGGTTAAAGTTGATATTGAAAAAATAAATACCAAACGTTTGTTACCAGCTGTTGCTAGGATGAAACCTTTTAATGTTGCTATTGCCGCAGAAAAAGTTGAAACAAAAAACCAGCAGCAAACTCTTGCCGAGGTTGGTTTTAAGTATTTTCAAGGTTATTTTTATCATAAACCTGAAATTATAGAAGGGCGGACATTAACACCAATAAAAGCACAAATGTTACATTTATTAAGCGAAACATTTAATTATCCTCTTAATTATGACACGGTAGCTAAAATAATTAGCCATGATGTTAACTTGACGATTGGTTTATTAAAAATGGTTAATAATGTTGCTACTGGAACTAAAATTGAAATAACATCACTAAAACAGGCTGCAGCGTACCTTGGAGAAGATAAGCTAAGACAGTTTGTCTCAATTTTAGCCTTGTCTAACTTAACTTCAGAAACGACAGATGAAGCATGTAAGCAAGCGTTAATCACAGGAAAAATGATGTCAGCCTTAAGTAGCAAAGGCGCTTTTAAACCGGTAAGCAATTTGGCTTTTATCACTGGTTTACTTAGCTCTATTGAAGTTATGTTATCAATGCCTATGAAGGAAATTGTTAAAACCATGCCTTTAGCGCAACCCATTGAGAATGCTTTAGTTACTCACGATGGTTTACTTGGTCAATTACTGGATCTAACCACCAGTTATATTCTAGGCAAAGAACACTTGAAAACAGATGGCAGTTTAGAAGAGAACTTAGCGCATTATTCGTTAGATAAAAACCTAGTACAACAAGAATTTCTTCAAGCAAGCCAATGGTGTCAACGTTTAAACTTAGAAGACTTGTAAAGTTAAGCTTAAAGTTTGATTATTTTAAAATAATCAAACGAGCCTAAATTAGAGTCTTTATATGTCATGTCTAAAATTAACATATAGTCTTTTAAAATATACATTTTAATAAGTAATAAATATCGTTAATTATCAACTTTTTGGTGTCTATCCTATGTCTGCTAGTTTTTTAAAACAACAAACCGCATCAGATGTTTACTTGTTATCACTGCAATCAAAACAAAGCCGCGTTACCATGAAATCAATATTAAACGTGCTCGCTTATAAATTAGCGAAGAAAAACAGTCATCAAGCGATGGATTGGTCTACATTGCATTATGAAAAAGTACTGATGTTATTATCTGAACTTTCTGATGAAGGAAAATCACCGGCAACAATTAATGTTTACTTATCGGCACTTAAAGGTGTTTCTAAGGAAGCATGGCGAAAAAAGCTGATCTCGGTTGAAACCTATCAGCACATAAAAGAAGTTAGACGCATCAAAGGAACAAGAACGCTTAAAGGCCGAGCATTAGATCTTGACGAGCTTAATACATTGATTGATCACTGTATGTTTCAAGAAGGCGTTATTGCCATGCGTGACGCTGCCGTTATCTCCTTAACGTATGGCGCAGGTTTACGTCGTCATGAAGCCGCGGGCTTAATGTTGTCAGATTTTGATGCTGCACAAGGCACGATCAAAGTATTAGGCAAAGGTAATAAAGAACGTATCAACTCGCTACACGATAAAAATTTAGATATTATTCAAACATGGTTAGACGAACGCGGCTTAGCTCCTGGTCCCTTATTTTTAAGAGCTAGAAAAGGTAATCGTTTAGTGAATGAGCCTATTTCAGGACAAACCATTTACGATATAATCATTCGCCGTTATAAAGAAGCTGGTCTAAAGCGTCTAACTCCCCATGACTTACGTCGTACTTTTGCGACTAAATTGTTAGAAAATGGTGAAGATGTCTTTTTAGTACAAGATTTAATGGGACATTCTTCAGTAGAAACGACAAAAAATTATGATAGACGTGCTGAAAGTGCAAAGAAAAAAGCCGCCAAAGCATTACCTTTTTAAACCTTTTTAAGTGGTGAAAAGCCTTTATCATTATTCCAACATTCCAACTTTTTATGACTACTCAGAAAACTGCTGATATTGCTCAACCAAGCCAAATAAAAAAGCTTTACCTGCTGAGCTAATAAACCATGAGTTTGCACCTGTTTTATAAGCAAAGTTTCTACTTGCAATGAAATCAATGGCTTTATGCCAGTTTTCAATTTTTATTGCTTTTAAAATGGCTAAACATTCATCATCTTTACTTAAGTCGGTTAAATCGTTGTCATTAAAACCAAACTGGGATTGGCATAGTTGTTCAAGTTCCCTGCCTGTTTGGCTATAGTATCTACCAAGTTGTAATAAAATAGCTTGAACTTTTAACGCATTATCATCGGCTTCATCACTGCTGTCGGCTCGTAGTTCGCGCGCATAGTAAAAATCACCTTCGCTGTGTAAACACAATTCATAACCTAGGTGTTGATATAAATGTTCAAAATGTTTGGGTGCATTAAACAAACAAGTAAATAAAGGGTTGTCATTGTTTTTGCCCTTTATTTCATCAAATAACAGCTTGGTGATCACTTTGCCTTGGTTAAACTGACGAAAAATTGCGGCGCTATGATTAGCGTTAACTTGACTAAAGCTGTCAGTTTGGCTTTCTGTATTTATTTGTTCATTTGTTTTTTCAATTATGTACTTATTTTGATCAAGCTCTGTGTTGATCTTCTCTGCTGATATTTGGTCTATTTCATTGTTGTTCATGCGTTAAAATTCTCTATTATCTTTATTCAAAATTTTATTATTAAGCTCTTGGCTATTATTATTATTATTATTGACGATTAGTAGTGTTAGCGATTACTTTTTTACGACGATAAAGGTAAATATCGTCACCATGGCGTAAATAAGCCATTTTATTAATGGTTTGTAAGTTAAAATCATTTTGCTGCTCTTGTATTAATTGACAAGCATTAATAAGATCGGCCAAGTGGTAATCGGGGAAGCTTGCTACCAAACGACAATGTAACATTGCGGTTAAGTCATTACTTTCTCTTAATTTTATAGCGTTTAAATGATCAAACATTGCCAAGGAACGTTTTAAACTAACAGATTCACTATTATCAACACTGGCATTTAAGTTGAAATACTCATTTTCTGTCAATTCGCCCGTTAAATTAAGTGCCTCAAGGCGTAGTGATAGCTCAGTAAATAGGTTGTTATAATAGCTAGTTGACTGCCCTACTCTAAAATCTTTTAATTTAGTCACACGTTTTAAGTTGTTGATAAAATAAAATTCTTTTACTAATGTGTTGGCTATTTTTGTTTTATTAAGATTTTTATCTAGTGTTTTTTCATAACCGGCAATAAGTTTTTGATGAAAATGTTCCATAGCATTACTTTGCAATAATGCTGTTCGGGTTTTTCGTAAAAACTGATTAACTTGGTGGGCAACTTCGGTAATGGGTACAAAAATATTACTGAAACTCATACTATAACGTAGCATTTGCGAACTTAATTCGTATTTGTCGTTACCCGAAAAAGCTTGTTTAAAACACTCTAGCGTTTCAAATAAATTACCGCCTTTGGCTAAACGGGTACTGTGATTTAAAAAATTTTGAGTTGGTTTTATATGACGTTCAAATAAATGGCTTATTTGGGTGAGCATTTGTTCTTTTTGGGCTTTGTTACTAGAAGCATTAGCTGCTTGAACGGTCGTTTGTCCTGTTATTTCATTATGATTTAGGGTCTTAGCTTGATTCTGACTTTGGCTCGACATGGCTTCAAGATCTTTGCCTAAGTATTGCATGCGATCAATATTTTGCTTTAATAAGCTTAATAACTCACTCAGTTGCTGCACTAAATCATCAATAAATTCTAAATAGTCAGGATCGTCGTCAATAAACGAAAGCTCGGCATTAATAATGCGATCTTGTAAACGCCATAATGAGGCAAGACGAGATTTTAATTTAGAGTCGGTTAACTCTTGATAAAGTGAATTTTCACATAAACGAAATAAACCAATAATACCTTCTTGAAAACTTAATCGACACACGCCTTGATAAATATCTTTGTCCATTAATATATGACTTTGCAGTAAGTTTTCAGTTGCAAAAGCTAAACTTAATCGCTGTTTTTCAGTGTCATTTAATTTGTTTGAATACAGTAAAACCTGTTGCGCTAAATCACTTTCATTAATAAAACGTACTTTAGCTTTATCCATAATGTTAATAACATTAAAGAGTATTTTAGGGTGTGTTAATAATATCCGCAGTGTTTCTATAGTATTGAATTTTTTAACGGTTTTATTACTACCGTTGGGTGACGCTATTGATGTACTCACTCGTTAACCTCGCCTTCACTTTTTAGAATACTACTTTCTAATTCAATAGCAGGGTCAATATTGGTTGACTCTAAGTCTAAAACCGCAGGCTCTAATGCTCCTAACAAGGCGAGTTGTTGTTCTTCACTGTTGTTACTATTTTCACTGTTTTCACTGTTATTATGAAGATCAACAAGTTGAGTAAACAACTCTGCTCCACCCCAATACACAAGCGTTCGTTCTTTTGAATACGGCTTTTGAGTTCGCATTGCACCAATTTCGTGATAGCGACCAATTTTAAAAATTAGCTGAGAGCTTGCACTGTGAGTAGATGCGGCAAATAAATTAAAACCACTTTTTTTAATATCATCAAGCAACCAATCAAACTGCTTAACATCAACGGTAGCTATTTCATCTAACACTAAGGGAAGTAATAAATCGTAACCACTTGCGCGTAAACGTTTTAGTAATATTTGTACAAGCTTCAAATTAATTAATGCTGTGGTTGAATTAGATTGTTGTTTGCTTTGCCATTGGTTTTGATCTTTTTTACGGGTTTTATAGGATAAATTTTCAATGATCTTATCCATGGTTAAATGCTGATTGTCTTTGCTATTGCTTTTATTATTAAATATGCCAGAGCTAGCGAAAGCGCGTAATCGAGCATAAAAATTGTCAGAAATTAATTGTTCAGTATATAAATCAACGTGCTGTAATTCTTGCACTAAGTTTTCAAAGCGTTTATCAATATGAATTTGCACGCTAATGCCATCAAGATCGTTAATGTTAACTTTAGCAAAATCTCGATTCAGCCCTGTTTCAAAATCTTTTATGTAATCAAAATTTTGCTGTAATAAGTTCATGTAACTTTGCACTGACTCGTTATGAACATAAATTTGCTCATTCAACATGGTTTGCCTAGGGGCTAAATTGTTATAAACATCGGTTAAACTTTCAAAAGTTTTTCGTACTTCAGCAAAGCTTGGCGCGTCATTCATAATACCGTATTGATCAGTTATTACCTGTTCAATAACAAAGTGACATAAGCCTTTTTGTAGTTGTAAATTTAGCTCTGTTAATGAAGCTAATTGTTGTTCTATATTTGCAAGCTCATCGGGAGTTAAGTTAAATTGTTTATTTGAATTGATGGCTTTATTAAGTGCTTGTTCACAACGCGGATAGCGCGTTTTTATGTGATCAGCTTGCTTTTGCATTTGCACTAAATCATTGACTATGGCAGCAATGGTTTGTCTATTTTTTTGCTCTTGATCAAAACCTTGCTGTAATTTATTTACACTTTGTTTGGTGGTACTTTCTTGATTAGTTAACTGTGATATTTGCTCTTGTGCTTGTGTTAATTCTTGTACCACTTCTTGCAGGTTAAGATTGTTATATTCAAGCTGTTGTAAGGAAACCAGTTCATCTTCTGCTTGTTTTATATCGCGAGTTAAGCGTTTTATTTCACCAGCATTGGCAATGCTATTATTTTTCGCCTGTAATAAGGCATCAAGCGATTGTTGATCAGCGCGTAAATCTGCTTCAACATCAGTAAGTTTTAATGGACTATCGTCTTTTAACTGCTGTGATTGCGAGCTAAAAACTTCATCAAATAGAATAAAGCCATCATTGCGCTGTTCAAATAATTCAGCAAACTGGTTAAAAGCATTAAATTGCGACTCTGTTAGTTTTTTGCCAGGGTTTGCTAAGGCTATTCGCTTATTAATTGCGGCGTATACTTGCCATGATTTTGGTAATAATTGTTTGCTTAAAGCAAATTCTTGGCGATTTATACGGCTAATTAATCGTTGTTGCTCTTGTTGATAATGGCTAATATTACCTTGCAATGTGGCAATACGATTAATACTCGCATTACGGTCTTGATGCGCGGCTAAGTCATCTTTCATCTTGGTTATATCGTCATTGAACCACTCAATAATAGTGGTTAAGGGTTTGTCTGGATAACCTGCGATAAGTAGCTTTGCTTTATCTAATGCTTTGTTTAATCTGGCTTCTTTAACTTTTAATTTGTTTTCTTGTAGTTGTTCGGCTTTTAAAGTGACATTAATAGTTTGTAATAATTCTTGCTGATCGTCTAATTCTGCTTTGGCATTATTAACTTGATTTGCCGCTTGTTGTAAGGCTTCTTTTTGTTTATTCAGTTTAGTGATTAATTGCTGATAAAAACTCGCAAAGTCTTTGTCTGCCATTTGAAAACGGCTATATTGATTAAAATGCTCATTTAACTGTAGGTATTTGCTTTCTAGGTTGGCAATTTTTGTTAGCTCAAGCTCTTGTTGTTTTAATTCATCATGCTTTGCTATAAATTTTTCAATGTTAAAATCAAGAATATCACTGGTGAATTTTTTATCCGCTTCAATAATATTAGCTACCGCTTTGGCAACACCACCACTGCTTGAGTTCATTTCAAAGAGCAACAATACCAAGGTACGTAATGATTCAATGCGGGCATCGTCACATTCAGCTAAAGGAAAAACACTGTAGCGCATATTTTGTGGCACTAATTGCTCGTTAGCATAAAGTATCGATTTAAGTTTATTGGTATCTTTTACCGAAATGGTATTATTGTTAAGCGCTTTTAATTTTTTAAATACTTCGCTACTGCTTAAACTGTTAACCCGATAGCCAATACCGTCCTCATCGCCGCCAAGTTGCCAAAACAAATGACGAATGTCATCAAAAGCTAATGGTGTAAAAATTCGGCTATAACTTAAATACCCCGCACTAGGGTGTAATATTTGGCAGTGATTATATTCTACGCCTGCATGGTTGTGGCTAACTTCTAAAATTAAGAAACTGTACTTACTAGGAAAATAATGATTATAGCTCTCTTCGTTATCATAAAAACTATCGTTTTTTGGGGTACTAAAGGCAAACTTATGCTTAGAGTTTTTAAAGTTATTTTCAGGTAATAAAAATAAACGCAATGAATTAAGTACGCTAGATTTACCTATGTTGCCATCAGCCAATAAAATAGCATGTTCATCTACGGGTAATTCAACGTAACAAAAGCCAGCTGAGTCGACAAGTACCATGCGTTTTATTTCAAATTTGTATTGGCTACTTGATGACGTTGATAAGTGCTCTGGCATTAATAGCTCAGATGAAGTCATGTTATTTCCTTAGGATTATCTATCTTAGAGGTCATGTTATTAGGGCTTGTTGTTAGTTTTGCTCTTAACTTTGGTGCTGGCTGATCTATTATAAAAAAAGCTTCTTGCTCCATAAAACGTTTACTTTTACTAAAGGCTTGCGCTAAAGCAGTAAAGCCGAGTTGTTCTGCTAATGTTATCGCCTGTTGCCACTTTTTAGCTAATTCAGGTGTTTTGTTAAAGTGTTTTTCAATAAAATCTTCATCAGCTAAATACGTATTGTTCGGTAATACGAAGGTTAACGCGGGTGTAAAGCTATCGGGTTTAGCAATACCTGATTTAACGTTAACCTGTTTGAAATCAGTTTTTTTAGTGTTATCAAATCGACTTTTTAAGGTGTTAAACATTGTTAAGCCACCTAAATCATAATCAAAGCTGCAAAATATGTGTTGATATTGCTGTAAAAACAAGATGTTTTTACTATCAGTAATGGTATTTCCTGCGCCAAAAACAATGTCAAAATTGGTCAGTTCTGGGTCAATAGCAACTGAACAATACTGCTTAAGTATAGGAAGAAATTCAAGGTAGAAGAAAAAGTTTTCTTGATTTTCAATGATCAATAAATTCTTTTTAGCAACGAAACTTTGTTGAACGCTTAAATCATCTATGACTATCGCCTCAGGCTGATTTTTTTTGCTTTGAGCTAATTTGTTCGATAATAACGCCTGATGGTAAACCAGTAAAAAACTTATGGATACTTTGCATTTATGCGAGTCACCTGTACTTGCCGCCTCAACACGGTTGTTATTTGGCAAAAATTGCGCGTATAGTTGCTGAAAACGTTCGTTATCAATAATCGTTACTTGATAACTATTTTTGGTTGTCGACGTTTTATTACTGTGAAAAATAGATTGATGATCGTGTTTGTATTCTGCAGGTAATAACGAAATAAAACGTTGAAAATTGAGAGAACGTTTATTTTTTATCGCTGTTAAATAACCATGTAAATTCATTTAGCAGATTCAACCTTGAAGTGCATAATTGCTATGTTATTAGCATGTATTCTTTTATTATTTGAAATGGAGTGTAATTTTAATGCGATTCCCTAAAAGGTACAATCGTTTCTATCAGATCACCTTTTCTTTGGAGTAAGATGACATTGTTTTGTGACGCAAACTCTTTCACGTCTTCATTCATATTAAAACTCGCCAACCCTAAATGATGGGTATAGTCTTTATATTCTGGATAGAGTTTTTTAAAGTTAGTATATTTTTTATTTATTAATTTTTCTATATCAGAAATATGTGCTTTATATTTAGTTTCTATTATCGCAATATCATTACCATTAACTAACAATATATCATATTCATCTTCTATATTATTTTTACTTCGGTGGGCATTTGGCTCTATAAAGTCATAATTAATTCCTCCTAGTGAAGGTTTTGCTTTTAATGAATTATAAAAAAACTCCTCTGCTATATCACCTTGATTATTAGCTATATTTCCAACTAGTTTCCCTAGTTTATCCAACCTTCTATCCGATTTTTCTTGAGATGCTTCTAACCTTAACCCCATAGCTTCTTGAGATAATTTTAAATCTAACATTGCTTGGGCTAATTGTTCTTGTGTTATCATAATTTCCTCCTTTAATGATTTTTTGAATT
>Ga0209081_1002356_pt1 | contig 10988 bp, 12 predicted proteins | sample GOMGulsemesocosm_4_FD_184636 | JGI IMG/M metagenome (GOLD analysis project Ga0209081, IMG submission 184636) | Methane-oxidizing microbial communities from mesocosms in the Gulf of Mexico - GOM15B Gulf of Mexico (SPAdes) (version 2) | ecosystem: Environmental > Aquatic > Marine > Cold seeps... | reverse complement strand
CTGGAGTATTGGCTGATGGTCTCAAATTTATGATTAGCGTAGGTAATGTTACCTTGGGAATCGGTGATACTGACGATGGCATGTTCGTCTAAGGCTTTCTGTTGTGCGGATAGGGACTGTTGTTGCTCCTTGATTTTAAGCTGAGCCTTATCATGGGCGGTGAGGTCACGAATAAAGATGCAGAACTCATGCGTATCCTGTAACTCTAATAACGTAATGCTGGCCTCCACCGGTACGGGGGATCCGTCACGGTGTTGAGTGATTAGGGTTAGGCGTTTACAGGCTGGGGTAGGGTGCTTGGTAAGAAACTCATATAGTTCATCACGGTAGAGATCTCGCGTATTGAGTGGAACGAGAATATCCGGTATTTTCTTACCTAAAACCTCCTCTTTACGCCAACCAAATAGTTGCTCAGCTTGTCCTGCCCAGTCAATAATTGCTTCATTCGCATCGGCTCGAATAATGGCATCTTGTGTATAGGTGCAGAAAGATAGAATACGGGCGGTGTCATCCTGTATTTGTACAGTTGCATGATTAACTTTTTTCCTCTGCTTATAGTACAGAGGAGTCAATAGGACTAATAGTCCAGCAAAAACAATAATGGCAAGCAAGCTATTAGGCCCAGAAAAGAACAGGGTCTCAATCATGCAGAATACCTGAGTGCTTTCATATGTTATCTATTCTTTAACCGAATGAATGGGTATATGCTTATAAATATAGCAGTATTTTTTAATGTTAGCACTCAATTATAAGCTAAGCTAAAATTAAAGAATAAATTGTAATCACCAGAAGCCGGTTGAGTGAACAGAGTAAAAATATGATAAACCTAGAAAAAAATATTTTACAAGCAAACATCCTGATTGTTGATGACCAGTTGGTTAATGTGCGTTTACTAGAAAAAATACTGAAGCAAGCAGGGTATACGAATATTTATAGTACCTTGGATTCTAGAGAGGCTTACCCTCTGTTTTTGCAGCATAATATTGATATATTGCTGTTAGATATTCGTATGCCGCACCTCGATGGTTTTCAAGTGATGGAGCTCTTAAACGAGGAGCTTGATGAGGATTATTTGCCCGTTTTAGTGTTAACAGCTGAGTTAACACCCGAAACACGTTCTCAGGCCTTAAGTGGTGGGGCGAAGGATTTTTTGGGAAAACCCTTTGATCGTTTGGAGGCTTTGCAGCGTATACATAATATTCTTGAAGTGCGTTTATTGCATCAACAGGTTAAGCAGCAAAATAAAAATTTAGAAGCCAAGGTAAAAGAACGCACGCAACAATTAGAGGTAAGCCGTCGTGATGTGATTCAACGTTTGGGTTTGGCGGCAGAGTATAAGGATAATGAAACAGGCAACCATGTATTAAGAATGAGCAAATTTGCTCAATTACTGGCCGTAGCAGCGGGCCTGAGTGAAAAAGAGGCCGAGCTTATTTTAAATGCTTCACCTATGCACGATGTGGGAAAGATTGGTATTCCAGATAATGTTTTATTAAAGCCGGGCAAGCTCAATGCCGAGGAGTGGGCGATTATGCAGTCACATGTAAGGATCGGTGGTGAAATATTATCAGGCGGTGGCTCTGAATTAATGGAGATGGCAAAAATTATTGCGCTGACTCATCATGAAAAATGGGATGGTAGTGGTTACCCTGCGGGCTTGGTTGCTGAAGATATACCGATTGAAGGGAGGATTTGTGCGCTGAGTGACGTGTTTGATGCGCTCACCTCGGAGAGGCCTTACAAAAAAGCATGGCCAATTGATAAGGCTATGGCACTTATTCGCGAAGAAAGTGGTAAGCATTTTGACCCCCGTTTGGTTGAGGCATTCGATAGTATCTTGGATGAGGTTTTACTGTATAGAGACCAGCATATAGACAAGTTTACAGACTAGCGTACGGTGTGCCTTGTTCTTGGGTGTGTATAAACGGTCAAATATAATGCGAGCTTGTTTTGAACCTGACATGTTAGGGCTATATAATTCATAGGTGATACGTGCAAACGCGATAAGCCTTTTAACCAACGTTGAGATTTATGTCGAATACAAATAATAACCAGCCAGACTGGTTAAGCCCCGAAGAGTACCAAATGATTGTTGCTCCCTCTTTAAAAGTAGCGGCTGAACTTGCTGCAAGCCGGGGTGACCCAAAGCTATTTCAAGATATGGCGTGCATGTTATGTTTAATACATATGGTAAACGAGTTAAAACGTTATTATGTTGATGAATGGGCAGTGATGAGTGCCATGTCGACAGAAGCATCCTTACAAAGCGCACCAGAGGCAGCTTGTATGATGGTGTTAACCGAAGGTAATGTGGACAAAACCGAACTTGGGCCAATGATTTCATCATTAAATAGGGCGTATAAGTTAGTGACTGAGGCTGACATTAGTGAGGCTTGTAATACAGATATTAAGCGCGCATGGGAAGCAATGAAAAAGAATGACTATGAGCAGTTTATGGCGTTGCTTGAGCAATCTGCAAAAAAGTTTGTTTTAGCGTTAGATGGTTGGGAAAAAGCAAGGAATGGCTAGAGGTCTTTTGTGCTTGCTAATAAGCGTGTTGCTTATTAGTTGTGCAACGACACCGCCTAGTAATCAAGCGAATATCTGCTCTATTTTTGCTGAGAAAAATGACTGGTATGCAGACACGTTAGCATCACAACAAAAATGGGGGACACCCATTGCTGTACAGATGGCGATTATTCGCCAAGAGTCCAGTTTTCGATCTAATGTTCGTCCACCGCGAGACTGGTTTTTGGGCGTGCTGCCTTTGCCGCGCTCTTCTTCAGCGTATGGTTACGGGCAAGCGCAAGACTCAACGTGGGATTGGTATATAAAATCAACGGATAACGGTGGCGCTGATAGGGATGACTTTGCCGATGTGGTAGATTTTATCGGTTGGTATACTAATGTGACTCAGCGCAAACTGGGCGTCTCAAAGTGGGATGCGGAAAAGCAGTATTTGGCCTACCATGAAGGGCATGGTGGTTATAGTCGGGGAACATACCTTGCAAAATCTTGGTTGCAACGCGTTGCAAAAAGGGTGGCGAAGCAGGCCAAGCGGTATTCGGCACAGCTTAAGTCTTGTGAATCGAGTTTAGAGTCGGGGTGGTCACTATGGTAAACATGAAAAATAATACGTATTTTTAATAAGCAAAGGTTAAGTATGAAAACGATGAGTTGTAAACAATTGGGTGGTGGCTGTGATAAACAATTCCAAGCCAATACTTTTGAAGAGCTGGCTGAGATGAGCAAACTGCATGGCATGGAAATGTTCCAGAAAAATGACAGTGCTCACTTAGGTGCAATAAACGAAATGTTACAACGAATGCAGAACCCTGAGGCAATGGCGACGTGGCTTGACAGTAAAAGAAAAGAATTTGACGCGCAAGCTGAAGACTGAATTAGCTAGATGTGCCTAAGGAACCTCTTGATCAAGTCTAATTATTTTTTCTATGTTTAATTCTAATCGACTTTATCAGTGGCTCTTTAATAGCGTTAGGCATTAACTGTCGGACTATAAATGCGATTATTACCCACTTTAAAACAAGAAGCACTCATACCTTCTTTACTGTTTATAGCCTTGATATTGCTATCAACGGTATCGCTAGCAAAAAGTACGGCTCACTTCCCTTTACCCAATGCCTTACAAAGCGATGTTCGGTTTTGGTCACGGGTGTATACCGAAGTAACAACTAACGAAGGGCTGATTCACGATAATAAGAAACTTAACATTGTCTATGCACGGCTATCTTTTAGTCCTGGTAGTTCTTATCGAGAGCGCCAAAAGCTTGTTAAGGAAAAGAAGAAGCATTATCAGAAAATTTTACGAGATCTGGCGGCTAAGCCGCATATTCGATTAAGCCGGCAGCATAAACAGGTTAAAGCGTTGTGGCCTCAAAATTCAGCAAAATCTGTGTTCCGTGCGGCAGCAAAACGCGTCCGTTTTCAGCTGGGGCAGGCCGATCGTTTTAAGCGCGGTTTGGTGCGTTCAGGACGTTGGTTGCCCTTCATTAAAAATGAATTTAAAACCTTAGGTATTCCTGTTGAATTGGCGGCCTTGCCACATGTGGAGTCTTCATTTCGCTCAGATGCCAAATCACACGCTGGCGCAGCAGGTTTATGGCAATTTACCCGTTCAACAGGGCGTCGGTTTATGCGAATTGATCATGTTGTGGATGAGCGGCTAGATCCCTTTTTAGCAACACGTGCGGCTGGTTTGCTGTTGAAGGATAACCATAAGATTACGGGGACATGGCCTTTAGCGTTAACGGCTTATAATCATGGTGCAGGCGGTATGCGACGTGCGATTAAAGCCACCGGAGGTACAGATATTAGTAAAATTGTTCGCGAATATAAAGGACGGACCTTCGGTTTTGCATCACGCAATTTTTATAATGCTTTTTTAGCGGCTAAAGCGATTGATGCGCAGCCGGCTAAATACTTTGGTGAGCTAACACGCGATAGCGCGATGGAAATTCAAGAAGTTAAGTTGCCTTCTTACTATACGGCGAAGGGTTTAATGACGGCATTTGGACTTAAAAATAATATATTTAAATCCTTAAACCCAGCCTTACAACCAACGATTTGGGCGAACAGTAAGTATGTGCCTAAGGGGTATCGCTTACGGGTTCCAGTGAGTGCATCGGCCGCTCACTCAAATCATTTGATTGCGAGTATTCCTGCGGATGAGAGAGGGCGTAAGCAGAAGGCGGATGTTTCTTATAAAGTAAAACGCGGTGATTCATTATCTAAAATTGCACAGCGCTTTAAAGTAAGCAGTGGTCAACTAGTAGCCATTAATCACTTAAAGAGCAAACATAATATACGCATTGGGCAAGTGTTAAAGTTGCCATCTTCAGCGGTTAAGCAAGTAAAAGGTGCGCATAATGTCGCACAAGATGCCGTTTTTTATCGGGTAAGGAAGGGTGATCGTTTATCGGTTATCGCGCGTAAGGCGGGTGTCTTGGAGGCTGATTTGTTGAGTTTAAATAAGCTTAAAAATCGTCATCACTTATACATTGGGCAGCGCTTAAGATTAAGAGCACCACCCGCGCTATTATCTATTTCGGCGAATGAAAAAGCGTTTGATAAACCAACCAAGGCAAGCTTGTCTGCGGTTAACATGAAACAGAGTAGATTAACGGCAGACCCTAGCAATTACGTTGTTGTTGATAAGGTGAAAGTGGAGGTTCAAAGTAATGAAACATTGGGTTACTTTGCAGACTGGTTAAATGTGAGTCAAGCTCGCTTGAGGCGACTTAATAAGCTGGGTAAGCAATCACGCTTGCAGGCTGGGCAATGGGTGAAGTTAGATTTCTCAGCAGTTTCTACAGCGGAGTTTGAAGCGACGCGTCTAGCATTTCATCAGCGAGTTCAAGCGAAATTTTTTGCGCGGTATCGAGTGATTAAAACGGTACCACGTATTATTCGTAAGGGCGATTCGGTTTGGTTGTTAGCTCAGCAGCATAATGTACCGATGTGGTTGCTGAGGCAATACAATCCGTCCATTAATTTTAATCAGCTAAGGGCACAAGCGACGGTCATATTTCCGTTGCTTGAAAAGAAGCTGAAATAGCTGCTGCTTAAGCAGAGTCTTCTTAAGACTCTATTGCTTTGATGTTGAGTGCTCCAGCTTCAATACTAAAGCGGTTCTTTCCTTCTAAGGTGTTTACTAAGTCGGTGCCCACCATCTCTTTACGCCAATCATTGAGTAATGGCATGTCTCGTTCACCATGAATCAGCTGCAAAAGCTCTTTTCGGCTGGCAATGGAGCTTGGGTTAACACCAGCTTTAAGCGCATTTAAGCGCATTTGAGCCATTAATAAATCGGCAATGGCCTCATCTTTTTCACTGATTTTTAGGGAAGTGGGTTTTTCTTGGGTAGCAGGCTTATGTTCGCGGGCTTCACTAATAATATTAATCAGTGTATCGCCATATTTACCAATAAACTTGTCATTAATACCGCGAATACTTGAAAGAACGTTTAAATCCTGAGGCTTAAGTTTTGCTATCTCGATGAGCATCTCATCTTTAATTAACCAGCCGCGGGGAATGTTTTTTTCCTGGGCGAGAGCTTCTCTCCATTCAGCCATTTTTTGTAAGCTGGATAGTGAGGCGCCTTTAAGGCGTTTGGCGGCACGTATTCTTTTCCATGCCAAGGCAGGAGGGTTTGCATATAAACTGGTTTTGCACAGTTTTGAAAATGCAGGGCTTAACCACTCAAGACGATCTTTTTCGATTAATTGCTGGCGCATTAGAGGGTATAGCTTAGCAAGGTAGATCACATCATCGGCTGCGTAAGTGATTTGGTCTTGACTCAGTGGGCGGCGTATCCAGTCGGTTCGTGAGTGCGCTTTGCTCAGTTGTACGCCTAGCATCGCCTCAACTAATCGTCCGTAGCCTGCTTGCTCGGGTAAGCCTAAAATGGGCGCGGCGACTTGGGTGTCAAACACCGGTGAGAGTGGTTGGCCGCACCAATCGTAAAATATTTCTTGGTCTTGTCTTGCCGCATGGAAAATTTTAAGAATGTTTTCATCGTATAAAACGTCCAGTAAAGGCTTGATATCACACGCCAGTGGGTCGATGATAGCGACTAAATCAGGTGTAGCTATTTGAACTAAAGCCAGAATAGAGCGGTACGTTTTTTCACGTTGAAATTCCGTGTCAATGGCTAGCCAAGGCTGTTGCTTAATATCATTGCAAAATGTAGCAAGTTGCTCGGGGGTATCGATATATTGGATTTGGCTCATAATGGCTTAGTGTCTGTGAAATTTTGGGGTATTTAAAACGGTGATAAAGGTATTTTCAGCGCAGGACTTTATTGAAGTCGCATTTTGGAGAAACTATCTTGAGCAACAGGGGCTGCCTTGTCAAATAAGAAATGAATATTTAGGGGCTGCCATGGGGGAAGTACCGCCAATAGAATGCTGGCCTGAACTGTGGATTATAAACGATAATGATGAGGCGTTAGCGAATAAATATTTGGCGAGTGATCCATTAGGTGAGAAGGTATTGGCTGAGTGGAAATGTGAGAACTGTGGTGAAAGAAGTGAAGGGCAGTTTACGGACTGTTGGAGTTGTGGGAAGCAACAGTATAACGAAGAAGAGTAGGTGGTAAATATGGCTTTATGGGAACAACTAGCCTTGGGCGCAGTGGCGCTATTGGTTATTTTTTGGTTTAAACCCGGTGTTAATGCAGCGCTTAAGCAGAGTGAAGAAGCTGAGAAAGACTGGTTAGCAGTACTGTTACCGATTGCAGCGGTTATTTTGTTTGTGGTTTTTTTAGTGGCGACGATCTAAAACAATAATGAACAAAGGCATCAATAAGATGAGTAAAGTTGGTAATATGGCGACAATATTTTTAAATAAACAGTTAGACACTATATGAGTGATCAAGAGCGGGTAGAACTAGTAGAGCGGACTAATAAAACCCAAGAAAAGCACAAGTTAGATGACTTGATGGCTTTGGGAAAGTCGATTGCAGATTTATCTAAAGAACAATTTAACTCCATTCAATTGTCAGACTCTTTTAGGCAGGCGATATTTGAAGCGCGTCGGTTGTCAAAAGGTGGTGCAATTAAACGGCAGTTTAAATACGTTGGTAAGTTGCTGCGTGAAATGACTGAAGAAGAGGTTGATGAGCTTTCAAACGGCTTAGATCGCCAGTTAAATAAAGACCGTGCGGCAACTGCGCGTTTGCATGGCTTAGAGCAGTGGCGAGATCGATTGGTTGCTGAAGGTGATGTTGCACTCAGTGATTTCTTAGTTGAACACCCCGATGCGGATAGGCAGCACCTTCGCCAGCTTCAACGTAAAGCGAAGCAAGAACTCGAGCGTGAAAAGCCACCAACTACGGCACGTAAAATTTTTCAATATATTAAAGAAGTGAGTGGTAAAGGTTTATAACAATACTTTCTATAAGGAGCGAGCATGTTGAGTAAAAAACAAATAATGGTAGTTTTTATTAGTAGTCTTTTTATGTCATCGGTGTATGCCGTAGAGCCTCAAGGCGATGTGCCGGGTAAATCCTTTTGGAGCGGTTGGTTTGGAGCGGGCAGTAAACAGGTTCAGCGTGAAGAATCGCGCGTTTCTAAAACAGAAGAAAAGCATCGGTCTCGTTCTGAACGGCTATTTAGTGAATTAGAGCGTTCTGACATCCGACGTTTTTATCAGCGGAATGATGAAGATGAGAGGTCAGAGCACGGTAAAAAAGGTAAGAACAAGAACAAGAATAAAAATAAACAGAAGAATAAGAATCTGCCGTATGGTTTACAAAAAAAGTTAGCGCGTGGAGGACAGTTGCCTCCAGGCTGGCAGGATAAAGTTTCACGAGGTGAAGTTTTAAGTACGGAGATCTTACAGCAATCGGTACGTTTACCATCTGACTTGACGCGGCGTTTGCCAGAGCTTGAAGACGGGGTTGTTATTCGTCGAGTGGGTGATAAAGTTGTTCGTGTACTAGAAGGCAACGGAACCGTGCTTGATGTGATTGACCTTGCAGATATCATCTTACGTTAGCAACATCGTTATAAGGGTTAATACAGGCTGCGGTGTTTATTCATCGCAGCTTTTTTGTTTCTATAGCTAGTCTTTTTAGAGGAGCTGCCGTTTACTAGGAGGGAACTTTTAAAGTGGCCATACCTGAAGAATAAGCGGTACAGAAATAAGCGTAATAATGATTTCTAGCGGTAACCCCATTCGCCAATAATCACCAAATTGATAACCACCGGGGCCCATAACTAATGTATTGGACTGATGGCCTATGGGTGTTAAAAAGGCGCATGAGGCGCCAATGGCTACAGCCATTAGGAAGGGGTCGATACTCACACCCAACTGGTTGGCGATACCAACTGATATTGGTGCCATTACTAAGGCGGTGGCGGCGTTGTTTATGATGTCGGATAAAAACATGGTGACGACTAAAATAAGCGTCAATACTAGGTAAATGGGTAAGCCAGCAGTAAGGCTAACAATGCTATTGGCGACGAGGTCAGTTGCACCGGTACTTTCTAAGGCGCGTCCCACGGGGATCATGCCGCCGAGTAGAATAATAATCGGCCAGTCTACGTTACGGTAAACATCCTTGCCGGGCAAAAAACCCATCACTGAATAGACGAGAATGGCAATAATGAATGCACCCGCCATTGGCATAAGGTTGAGTGCACCGATAATAATAGCTGCGATAAAAATACCCAATGCAATCAAGACGCGGCGTTGTTGGCCGATTTGAATGCCGCGCTCAGCTAAGGGTAATAAGTTAAGTTCAGCGAGCATATCATTCACAAATGCTTTTTCGCATTGTAGAAGCAATACATCACCCGCAGCAAAGGTATGGTTGCGTAAACGTTTGCGTAGGATTTCGCCTTCATGTGCTAAGCCAATAACCGCAACGGCATTGGCGGTACGGCGGCGTAAATAAGAGACATCACGGCCAAGGAGCGGCGAGGTGGCAGTAATAACACATTCTGTTAGGCTTAAATCACCATCTGTTAGGTCATCAAAGGTTTTTCCACTGGCCGTCTGGAACTCTAGGTTAGCATCGGAGAATTTGCTGTTTAGGGTAACGGGGTCGCCTCGTAAAATTAAAATATCATCTTGCTTAAGACTGTAGTTTGGGTTGGTATTAAGTGCGAACCGGTTGCCACGGGCAATACCAACAACGCCGACTTCATTGCTACGTAAACTTTCAATTTTATTGACGGGAAGGCCAATAAATGGGCTGTCTTCCATGACTTTTACTTCAGTTAAATAACTGCTGACTTCAAATAGTTGTTCTGGAGTACTTTGTTTTAAGCGCTGTTTAGGGATTAGTCTCCAGCCAATAAGACTTATAAAGATAAGACCTATAACCGCGATGATTGCGCCAATGGGTGAGAAATCAAACATACTAAATGCAACGCCTGTTACGTCGGCACGGTAATTAGCAATAATGATATTCGGTGGCGTGCCTATCATGGTGCTCATGCCGCCAAGGATACTACCAAAGGCAACAGGCATTAAAATCATGGCGGGAGAGCGTTGATGCTCTTTAGATGTGGCGATAGCAACGGGCAACAATAATGCGAGTGCTCCGACATTATTCATAAAGGCAGAAAAAAAGGTAACAAGCGCTGTTAATAAGGCAATATGAATAATGGGGTTGCTGGTATGCGGTAAAAGGTAAGCGCTAGCAACGTCGACGACACCGGCATTCTTTAAGGCTTGGCTGATGATAAGCACCGCCGCAACGGTAATAACGGCGGTATGGCCAAAGCCTGCAAAAGCTTCATTAGGCGTTACTAAGCCCAATGCAAGTACGGCACTCATGGCAGTGAGTGCAACCAGGTCATAACGCCACCTTCCCCAAGCGAATAAAATTAAGGTAATGGATAAGATGGAAAAAATTAACAGTTGGTCAGTGCTCATGATTTTTTAGTAGCCATTCCTTTGCCTGGTTAATTTGACTTGCGATATGCTCTGAACCACCTTTGTCGGGGTGGTTTTTCTGCATGAGGCGCTTATGCGCACTAATAATATCTTGTTTAGTGGCTTGGGGTTTTAGGTTAAGAATGTTTAGTGCCTCTTGAGTGTTCATTTGAGAGCTACGTGCTGGCGGTTGTTTTGTGTTGTTTTGCTGCTGTGACTTGATGGTTTTTACGAGGCCAAGTAAACGCAGAATGTTGGGTAGGTTTTTTGCGATTAACGGGATGGCTGAGCCAATAAAAGCAAAAATAATACTTAGTCGACCGCTGATGGCTAGAAAAATAAGCAATAGGCCAAGTAGTAGCCAGAGTGATTTGCGAATATTAGCGCTAACGGTTTCGGCTGGCGTGGTTAAAAACCAACGTAGCAAATAAATAACGCCTAGAACAATGGCAATGAGTAAGATTAAACGAATCATCGATGGGCTTCTTTACGTTTGTTGGCTTTAAAATGGGCGAAGCTTAGTTGGCTTGAGTGACTCTTCTCGATGTACTCCCCTAACCAAAGAAACTCCGTTGGGTTAGCGA
>Ga0209081_1002354_pt1 | contig 10989 bp, 8 predicted proteins | sample GOMGulsemesocosm_4_FD_184636 | JGI IMG/M metagenome (GOLD analysis project Ga0209081, IMG submission 184636) | Methane-oxidizing microbial communities from mesocosms in the Gulf of Mexico - GOM15B Gulf of Mexico (SPAdes) (version 2) | ecosystem: Environmental > Aquatic > Marine > Cold seeps... | reverse complement strand
CCGGATAGGCTTTACCAATGTCACCGGTATTACCGATCAGGGGCATTAGCGAGGTGAGTACACCTGCGCCCATGGTGCCTTTGGCCAGCTTATCCATAAAGAACCGGCGGCTGTAGTCAAAATCATATTTCTTAATGTGCATTAACCCTACTCCTAATACTAGTTCCAGCCCACATTACATTGCCGTGGACTATTTTATCTTTCTATTACTTATAAACCCTATAAAACACTTACACACTCACCCTATCTCAGGGATTCTTCACCACCAGCATACTCTGACAGGTCAACCCCTTCGCCAACGAGCAGATCTTCTGAGCTAACGAATTTAGGCTTAATCAACCAAACCAGTAGTGGTACTACAATCAGCGCAATAACCATGTTAATCAACATCACCAGCACTAACAGAAGGCCCATGTCGGCAAGGAATTTCAATTCCGACAAGAAATACCAAGGTAGAACGCCGATCAGAACGATAGTAGCGGTAAAAAAGATTGCCTTACCCGTAGTAGCAACGGCGGCGTAGATAGCCTTTCCGTAATCTTTAAAGCCCTGGTACTCCTCACATATACGACTCAACAGGTAAATACCATAATCAATACCAACACCGATACCAATAGCAGCAATTGGTAGAGTGTTTACATCGAGGCCAATACCCATATAAACCATCGACATCGCCAGGAAAATATTAGACATATTGACTGGTATCAAAAGCAGAATACCCGCCACGAATGAGCGATAGGCCCACGAACAACTGATCAAGATAACCAAATTCAGGGCACCAAGTATGTACCACTGGTAGAGGTCGACGGTATCATTAATTGACTGCTGCAAGGCGATCGTGCCGGAACCAAGACGTACGCGATACGTTTCATGATCGATGCCAATTTCGTCCAGCGCAGCCCGAACGGACTCCAGCGCAGCATCAACCGTTTCCTGCTTGTTGTCCTTATACCACAACGAAACCGTACCATTTTGCTGCACAAAATCGGTTACGTGGGAAAAGGCTTTAGGGCTGGTGCCGAAAAGTACTGCACCAGATGCCGCCTGAACCGCCATATCGCTTTTATCCAGAGGCCCCCACTTGGGGTTACCACCACTAAACAAACGGTTAGCTTCTGGCAAATAATCAGCAAATGATAGGGTTGCCACCGGCGGGTGCTCACTACTTTCAACAATGCGCTGAAGCTCAGTCATTTTAAAAATAGGATCAGCTTGTTTGAGCAGGCGGTTCTGACCTGCTTCTTTTACCTCAAAGATAATTTCGAGGGTATTGAGGCCGGGGAAGTGGCTATTAATTTCAGCAATGGCCACATTGTATTCAGAATCGCTCCACAGCAGATTACTACCCGCTACCGGATTACCAACTTTTATCTCAAGCATTTTTGACAGGCCAAAGACCGATAACAGGATAACCACGACGGTGGTTATTTTTGCGGGAGGACCAAAACTCACCTTACTAGCCTTTTGCAGCACGTGCTTAATGCCCGCATGAATCATCGCATGCTCACCATCAAGGCCAATGATTTGATTGACGTTTTTCGGCTTAGGCATCATTGACAGCAATATAGGCGTAAGGAATACACCCGTAGGGACGAGCATTAAAGCCCAAAAGCCACAAAAGACAGCAAAACGTTCCATCGTTGGTATAGGTGCAATGGCAATTAGAAACAGGCCGATGGCATCGGTAACAATCCCTAAAATACCAGGCGCCATCATCACGCTCATACAGATCTCTGCTGATTTTTTCTTATCATTGACGTGATAGTAAATCTCATAATAGCGTTCGATAAACTGCACCGCGTGACTAAATGAACGCGCAACCAGCAATATCGGCACTACCATAATCAACGGCTCAATGGGATCACCGAGCCAGCCAACAAAACCGAAGCCCCATACCGCAGCAACCACACTAGTCACCACTGGCACAACGATACCAACAACATTACGCATATAAAGGAACAGCGAAAGCAACAACGCAATACCAGTTATTGCAAAAATTTCCAGCATTTGCTTTTCATAAAAGTAGACCCAGCCCGTCAATATCGGCTGGCCAGCCACATGAATTTCATGGGCATCATCACGCTCAGCGTCGACGATCTTTTCCTGAACCTCAGCAAAGATTACACCGTAATCAAGCAATCGCTCAATGAATGTCGCTTGAATAATGGTGGCCTTTTCATCGTGAGATATAAGGAAGGCTCGACTTCCGGGTGATTTTTTAACCCGCTCTAAAAACTCGATCATTTCCGCTTCAGTTTGCGGCGCATGGTCACCCATTAACGGCTGACTATCGATACCATAAGGCGTCGCCTGAGCATAACGGGCTTTTTCTGTGGTTATCGAAAGAATTTGATCGTGATCGACACCGGCAATCAAATCGATATTACGCGTCATATCCCAAACTTTCTGCAACGTTTCGGGATTATAAATAGACTCCCCATCGGTGCGCTTGACCATCACCGTGACGGTCAGAGGATTGCCGAAGTTAGGGTGATCTTTATAAGTTTCTACAAAAGGGTGGGTACTGGGCAGCAGATCTGAAAAGATTGTTTTCAATTCAACCCGCTGAATACCTACAGCGAAGAAAACCGTCAATGCTGTAAAAATCAGCAATGACACCCAACGATGTTTTATCACATATCTCGAAAGACGGTAACGTGCAGTCTCCAATTCGATTTCCCCTACTTTGTATCTTTTATTACGTTAATTTCGACGACGGACTTTATCATGATTATGTGGGAGCCACCACATGATTAAGCCTTATAATGCGACTAAAAACCTTGCTATTTCAAGAACTTCTGAGCATAAAAACCGAAATAAATGTCACCCTCTTTACACACAAAAGCAGTAAAAATCGACGGTGTGCGCATACCACTAGGAACGAACAAACAAGAAGCCCGCAAAGGGGTCACTTTGGCACAGTTAAATTAACTTAACTGTGGAAAGTAGTATGAATTAAAACAGATACACCAAGACAGGTTTTTATAATCGAAAAAACTTTATGCCTGCAACAAGGGCCAGAATAAATACAAAAATGGATATCGCTACGGTAAAAACAGCGCTTTTAGCGAAAAGCCCATCGGGGCGCTCAAAATCAGCACTAACGCCTGGAATACTCCAAAGATCACCCGCACCACGACCGACAATCAACTGAGCCTTCATACCCTTTTCCATATGCTGGGCAATGTCACAGTGCACCAGATATGTTTTGTCATCACTTGGCACAATAAATACGCCGGTTTGACTATGTCCACCGGCAGCTTCCATATGAAACATACCCCGGTCGTACAAATACTTTGGCAGACCGTGGAGCATCCACTGGTGACGCACATCATCTTCATTCTTAAAATTGACCGTTATGCGACTGCAAGGCTCAACCTGCCACTCATGCTCATTGAAGCCAAACATCGTGCTTGCGTAAGGCTCTGCGAAGCTTGTCCCCGCGATCACGTTAATTTCATATTCACCGGTAATTTCTTTACAGTCATCGGGCAACTTATCTTTATTATTGCCCATCACCATGCCCGTAGCATCCATGCTCATGCCCGGCATCTGATGGTGATGGTGCTCATTAGCCCCATACACAGAACTGCCGACAATAAGCGAGGCAAGCAACAAAAGCATTCGCAGATAAAGCCTAGTCACGTGATCGCCCCTTCATGACCCAGCTTGCTAAAAGCCCGGCAAACAACCCAGCAAGAGCGGCAAGCATTAGAAGCCGAAGGATCGACGGCCCACTTTCCTCAACACCCGGCAATAAAGTTGTTGCCCCGGAACCATCTTCCTGACGCTGATAAAAACCCGGTGTCAAAAAATTCTTCCAACCCATACCGAAGGTCATTGGCCAACCGTCATCCTGCAAATAGCGCTCATAAACGATAGCGGTCACATTACCGCCGGGGCCGAAGCCATTGGTCGTCACGCCCCTCTCCTGATGGTCATGCATCAGCCAGACGCCTTCACCATAACTATGCAAACCATCATCTTCTGTCGACAACTCAAGATCTACGCGCTGCGCTGAAGCAATCCAGACAACATCACGAATTATCTGCGCGGGCTTAGGATGCTCGACGCCATCATAATGAGTGATCGTAACCTTATGGCCATGGGTATGTATTGCGACACCCTCACTACCGCCATTCACCACCCGCAACTTCACCGTTTCACCCGGCGCAGTCACAATTAAGGAGTCCCGCGCTGTGTAAGGAAACGAGCGGCCGTTAAGCGTGTAGTACTCAACATCAGCTTGACTGATGTCATATTCACGATTGATGAGCTGCGTAACGATGCGCGGATCATTGGTCTTCTGTATCGTCTCACCGAGCTCTTTATCAATATCTTGATAATGAAGGTCATACTCTCGGTCATATTTTTCTTTCACCCCGACCGAGCTATGGCGCACAAATCCATCACCAATATTAAAGGTCTGCACCCAATTATTAGGCTTGTTTTCTTCAATAATAAACAGGCCATTCAAACCCATTAAAATATGCGCCTGAACTTCGACATGACAATGATAGAACATCGTACCTGTCTGCCTGGGCTGCATTTCATAGCTGCGCTGTTTACCTGGCATAACAGGCTTTTCACTGGTAACTGGCACACCATCATTACCCTCACCATTCTCTTTTAAGAAAGGATGATCCACACCATGAAAGTGTATTGTGTGCGGCATGTAATGGGTGTTTTCGAGAGTAACAATGACCTTATCTCCCTGCTCAACACGAATAGCAGGAGAAGGCAGCCTCAAACCCGGCTGGGCGAGTAGAGACTCAAAATTTTCTGTCGACATACCCGCAGACTTTGGTGCAAACACCCAAACCCCCGGGGTAATTCCCGGAGCAATTGAGTACTGCGTAACCGGCACATCTAAATCAGGGGAACCGCCATTCAACTCGAAGACTTCGAGGCGAATATGAATTTCATCAGGATCGCCATCACCATCGAGGTCGCGCCCTTTGACTACCGCATCAGGCGACAGACGAGCATCCATTAGGGTCATATGACCGACGTTATTAGTGCCTTTTACAAAGGCCGCTACAGCATGAGGGTTGTCGGCGAGACAATTGGGTGATGCAGAGAGCTCAACCCCAGCAATAGTTTGGGATTTACGCCAGCCCTTAATATCAGGCGGGCAAGCCTCTTCAGAGGAGTCATCGGGCATTGCCGGAATGGTTGCCGCCTGCTCTTGAAAACCACTAGCACCAAAGGTATCAGCATACCAAACGCGCCAATCTCGAGGATACCACTGCCACGGCAGGAGTGCCGCGAAAGCAACAGCGAGAATAAGTAGCAATAGGATCCGATATAAACGACTCATAGCATTAAACGACTACGACTTCCTAGCACTACGAGGTGGCTTAATTTTAAACACATGCCCTCTTCCACCTGCATATATAAACACACCACAAGCAGCGAAAAGCATCAAAAAGTACTGAACATAAATACCGTAGCTAAATTGACCCACTGAAAATGGAAAAACCGAGGTATATTTCAAGCCTGTTTCAATATGGTGGGCATTAACAATACCGATATATCCACCATCCTGACTGAAACTATGGCGTATATTCATAATCCCTTTTGGATAGAGTTTTGGCTCCACATAAAAAATCGTTGCGTCATCAATGGCTTGCTCACCGCCCAAATCAACCAATGTTGCGGTCACACCAATATCGTTGACATCACGAATAATACGGAAGTCCAACTCCATCTCACGCAACTCATCACTGATGTAGTCGATAACAAAAATACTTTCGGACGCAACGGGAATATCTTCGCAGAATTCCTGGGTAGCCCTTTCCTTTGGCAAGTAGCCGGTAAAGTGAGCCTTGTAACGGTCAATCTTAATGATACAGACATCATCTTCTGCAGATACACCGCCATGCGCTACAGCATGAGAGGATCCGCAGGTTGCCCAAAGCCCGACCAAACACATCAGTACGGGCCTCACCAATACAACAACCTGCTTTATCAACATCAAACACTCCTCATTATTATTTTTACCAAGCTCACATTTACAGCTAGAAAAACTCAGGCAATATCGCCCCACCAACTTCCTGATAGTACCTTTCACCATTATCATCATAGTAAAAGATCAAACCGGCAAAACGACTGTCAGGATCATTAATCATACCTGTCATACGGTACTGCTCCCACAAAGCATCTGATGCGACCAACTCAACTTGCACAGTCTCACCGGGGGCAATCACATCAACAGATACCGCCAATCCTGCCTTCGCAACCATTTCCTCACCTTCGTAAACTTCACCCTCATTAACCTCAGGGTTCATAAAACGAATATTGGCTGTCAAGAACTCCGCCAAACGAATTGGGCTCTTATTATGGTTAGTCATGGTGAAATTCATTGTCAAGCTACGACCCGCCAACTGATAAGTCGCACTATCAACAGCGACCTCCAGATCACCTGTCGGCACTTCAATCGGTAGCACTTCAACCTTACCCGTTTGCAGTGGAATAGTAATTGGGTATTTATTTTCAGCCCACAAATATCCACCGAGTATGATGGCAAGCGTCAATGTAAAGAACACACTGCCTGCAACAAAATCCCGTTTGGTCATCAGCTCATTCGCGCGCTCAGCACCCAGTTCACGAATACGGATAAAGCGAGGAATGAACAGTTCTTTGCGAACCAACCAAAAAACAATGTAGGCAACACCCATGGCAAGCCAGATCAAATGCCAGGTAAAAACGCCTTTAAGCGCATAGGTTTCAAGGTTTATAGTTTCGCCACCCAGCGTTGTATATTCATTAATGAAGGGGGCATCACTACCATTTTCTGCAACTTCAACCCAGGTCCCTTTATCAACCAAAGCACCTGCATCCTTAACGTTCAAGATTGGATGAACGTGGTAACGACCTGCAATACGCGCCCTTATGGTCGTCTTATACTCATAAACCTTACCGAGAGGAAATGCAGTGGATCGCATCATCGGAACCCCATTGACCTCAGAGTCCAAACGAAGGAAAGCAGGTCCTGGCACGCCAATATTCAGGAAGACTGTATCTTCGATACTCGCCAACTGGTTTGGCCACCATTCCGACGTCACCAACTTGCCCGTTACCGTAACAATATCACCAACCTTAACGTTCAGCGGCTCTACCTTTGTATCAAACCAGTGAACGGTACGCATACGCATACTGGCCAACTGCGCGCGTTCACCGTGGGCCAAAGCCTCACCCGCCATCAAAACCAGCATCATGCTCGCCAGAAGAGCGCCAAACCATTTCTTTCTTACTATTAACTTATTCATATAAATACTTGCTCCAGCGTCAACTTAAACGATACGTTTGGTGAATTTATCCAAGCTGTTAACCCATGAGCCGACCCATAAAAAGAGCATGTAAATAACCATGCCACAAAGACCAGAAAACACAGCAGTTAAGGGTGTCACCGAACCACCAAAGGTCCGTAACGTTGACTCTTCAATGATACGTAAATACTCTGGCGTTGTTGTTCTAACGTACTGATAGCCCATCAAATCCGCCACCGACAACAACATACCATTGAGCTCTACTGGCACTTTATAGGGTGCCATAAATGCCCAGTTGATTGGATAAACAAGAGCGCCAAACAACCCACCACCAACCAAAGAAGACACTAGCAAGCTACGCGAGACCACCAATGCGCAATCCAGCAAGATACCCAGGCCGATATAAGTCGAAGGGAACACAAAAGACATGGGGAAGTGGGTGAATTCATAGAAGTTAAAGTAACGACTCATCCACGACACCAGGCACAACAGAGTTGTTACTGCAGTACCTGCAACAGGGAGACGGACTCTCGCCCACAAACCATACTGAAAAGGCGCAATAAAAAGCAATAATGAGAACGGTGCTACTAGCGGCCACCAGCGGCGATCTCGCCAGTCAATCCAGTAATCCCAGTCACCTGCTGTCAGGGTAAAATGAATCTGAATGCCCAGCACAATAAACAAGAACAGAACAATGATGATAATGCCATCAAAGCGGCGATATAACTTCATCGCCTTCGGGTTATCGAGCGACTTCAGGTCAAGCAATCTTGACTTAGCCTCGACTTCCGTTATTTCAGCAGTTTGCGTTTCGCTCATAATGGTACCCTCGATACATAAAGATAGTTCTTAACCAAACACAGGCAATAATTAGCCCCGGAGAAAAATTATCCCCACACGTTTGAGACGTGCAGGGATAATAGGTATTGCAGAACAACAACTCGTTATTAGGAAGGTTTATAGCCTTCAGCAGTTGTTTCAGATATCAACCGCGCCATATGACTAATGATTTGCATAGCCAGAGGAATCAGGAAGAACAAAGACCAGCCCAGGAATACAAAGCCCCAGTGGATAGGCGCAGCGAACAGCTCTTCAGCGTAGAAGAAAGTGTGGCCCCACTCGTTAAAACCGTAGTTAGGCATGATCATCAAGATACCGCAGACCACAGCCAAAAAAGGCACAGAGATACGATTCATGTAAAGAGGTACGCGTGTATGAACCCAGATAAACGCAGGTATCAACATAGCGGTCAATGCAGGCAATGCAAAGTAGAAAATAATAATATGCGTCGGCGTGAAGTCAGTATCGCGAATAGTCACCTGGTGCCATGCAGCATCAGATTCAACGGCATTCGCACCAATAAGCCCGCCCCAAATTGCCATTACTGAAAAAATACTCAACATCTTCCAATAGCGCTTCAGCTCTAGCTCTTTGCTAATTGCACTCGCATCAGTCTCTCTCGTCATCCAAAGGTACACAGAAAGAATGACGGTGAAGCTAGACAGCAACACTAGCTCGCCAATAAGAACAGGCATCCAGTAGGTTTGAAACTCGTCTGAATAATAGTCAGTGCCCACCGAAAAGCCCATCGTATCTAAATAAATGCGCAAAGTAGCACCAATAGCTATAACCAGCGCGCCAAAACCATAAACGAAGCGATTGCGTTTAAAATGCCCTTCGACCTTGCTATCCGTACTGCTATCTAAAGCAATAGACTGTGTGTTTTCTGTAGCCATGTTGATGCACCCCTGTCTCTTTGTATTAAACTTATTTGCCGCACAGATCAAACTACAAGACCCCACGACACCTTTTCTAAACAACTTGCAGCGAAATATACGCATGAACACGACGCAAGCGCAGGGCTAAAAATGACAACCACAATGCAGAAAGTGACACTCATTTTGACTTTCGCCCCTCAACTTAAAGACCAAACTTGTCCTCATCAAAACTATGCCACCAAAAACAGCCGCATAACTCACTGTAATTTATAATATAATTTCGCCTTATAACCCACGCTCATCACTTTGCTTCGCTAACTGACGCAAGTCTTTAACCATGCTTGTTTTTTTCTTCAACCGCATCGAACAAGCCACGTCTTATTGAGTCACCCCCATGACCTTATCCCGCCATTACAATACCGAACTCGAAACTGAGATTTTAAATACTCTCCAGACTTCTCGCCTCAAAACCAAACTCCACGCTAACGCAAGTAACACAATCACCGCTGAACACCACCTCCCCCTCCAATGCTGGAAAGAGCTCGCAGATTACAATCTACTCCAACGGTTTATTCATTACTCTTGCTCGCCAAAAACATCGTCAGCAAAACTGGCTTATAGAGACATTGCCCAGGCGGGCTATATTATGACTCGCTATCACCGCTCAACGGGCTTAACGATGACGTGGATAGGGCAGCTGCTCAAAAGTTATTTTTTAGCCACCTTTAGTTGTCACGATCCTGATTACGTACAGGCCGTACTCAACGGCGACTCACTGTGTGCCCTTGCTATATCGGAGCCCAATGTCGGCGCACACCCAAAGCACCTGAGCTGCACTGCCGTTAAAGATGGCAATCAATACATTATCAACGGTGAAAAAGCCTTCGTCAGCCACGGCCCCTACGCAGACCGCTTTATTGTGCTGGCTATTACCGATCAAAATGAAGGTCGCAAATACTATTCCGCCTTTCTAGTGCCTGCCAATAGCCCGGGCTTACGGCGATTGCCACCCCAACCGGTAAAGGGTTTACAACCAAGCAGCCATTGCAACATCGTCTTTACTGACTGCCGAATACCTGTAGATGCACTCCTAGGCACACCCGGCAATGCCTTTGCAGAGATATCACTGCCGATGCGCACCCTCGAAGACAGCTTGATGCTCGCACCCATTGCTGGGGCAATGCAGGCTCAACTCGACCTTATTTCACAAAGCCCCACCCTCAGTAGCCCCCTCAACAACAGCAAACTTGGCGAACTACTCAGCCTTACAGAATCCGCAAAGGAATTAGGTATACTTGCCGCCAGCAAACTTGGGCAACAAAGCCATACGCCAGACCTGACACCACTTATTATCGGTTTCCGGTCATTGGTAGAACAGGTGCAAACAGCGTTACTTGAATGGCATGATGAGTACCCCGGCCTAAAAGAACTTGCAGCCGACATTCAAATACTCTGCAGCATTGGACGACAGGCAACCGCAGCCCGAACAGTCACATTAGCAGAACGCTTTTTAGACGAACAAAAACAAATAGATTAAGCGACGGATAGACTCGTCACAGCACAGGTAACAAAACCCCTATGAAAGAACTTTATAAAGACAAATTCACATCGGTAGACGATATTCAGCAACGCTTTGAGGCGGCTAAATATATTTGCAGCGAGCAGATCGCCACCTGCGTTTACATCGCCCACAACCTGCAAAAACCGGTGATGGTTGAAGGTCCCGCTGGCGTAGGAAAGACAGAGCTGGCCAAAACCACGGCACAAATTCTCGACGTACCTTTAGTGCGCCTGCAGTGCTACGAAGGGCTGGATGAGTCCAAAGCACTGTACGAGTGGAAATACGCCAAGCAGCTACTTTATACCCAGCTATTAAAGGACAAGCTCAGCGAGCTATTGGAAGGCGCCACCGGTCTTGAGCAGTCGATGGAGCGCATCCACAGCCACGACGATCTGTTCTTCTCCGAAACCTTTCTCGAGCCACGCCCTCTTTATAAAGC
>Ga0209081_1002353_pt1 | contig 10995 bp, 6 predicted proteins | sample GOMGulsemesocosm_4_FD_184636 | JGI IMG/M metagenome (GOLD analysis project Ga0209081, IMG submission 184636) | Methane-oxidizing microbial communities from mesocosms in the Gulf of Mexico - GOM15B Gulf of Mexico (SPAdes) (version 2) | ecosystem: Environmental > Aquatic > Marine > Cold seeps... | reverse complement strand
GACATGATCATTAATATTGGTGCTTGGGTATTACAGGAAAGTTGTCGAGCAATTCGAGGCTGGCTTGATGCTGGAATTAAAGATGTTTCGGTTGCCGTGAATGTCTCGGTTCGTCAATTATGTGATACGTCATTTTGTAATATCGTTGCAGCCGCGTTAAAGAAATATGATCTCGATGCTTCAAGTCTCGAATTGGAGATTACTGAGAGTGCTTTGCAGTCAAACGATAGAGTAAGAAATCAGCTAGACCAGCTTCGAACGCTCGGGGTACGTTTGGCTATTGACGATTTTGGTACTGGATATTCATCATTAAGTCGCTTAAAACACTTACCGATAGACAGAGTTAAGATAGATCGTTCTTTCGTGAAAGATTTACCTAACGACGAAAGTGACATAGAAATTTGTCGAGCGATTCTTGCCTTATGCAAAGTGTTAGATATGCAAGTGACGGCAGAGGGCGTAGAGAACGAAGCGCAGCTTAATATGCTGAGAGACATGGGGTGTGGATGTATTCAGGGCTATTATTTTAGTCGCTCGCTAGTGCATGAACGCTTTATTGAATGGGCTAAAGCCTACAATAAAATCGCCTGAAACCCTGTTGTGGTTAAGGTATCATTCTAGGCAGTTGTTACTTTGCTACGGATGAAACTATGACACCACAACACGGTTTATTTGAAGAGCCAGGCAACCGCGCGCAGTATTTAGAGTATACCCTTAAACAGGGTGTTGCTCTTGACGATATTAAGTGTGCGTTACGTCGAGCTACCAGCCGACTTCCAGATGTGTTTATTGCTATTGCCTTTGGTTCAAACTGTTGGGATTCTCTACAACCTCTTTGGAGGCCAACGCAGTTAAGTGACTTCGTTGAGCAAGCTTCTGCTAAAGGGCACTTAATGCCTGCCAATCAGCAAGATATTTTCTTTTGGGTTCATGGCGAAACATCAAGCGATGTTATGCCTGCGGTGATTCAGGTGAGTCAAGCAATGGCTGTGATTGCTGATTTAACTCTAGATCTTAATGGCTATAAAGCGCCAGATGCACGCATAATCACAGGCTTTGTTGATGGAACCGGTAATCCTAAAGGTGATAAGCGACACACTGCGGCTGTAGTGCCTGATGGGCAAGTAGGCGCGGGTGGTTCGTATGTACTTGGTCAAAAGTGGACGCATAAACTGCCTGAGTTTTTGACACTAAGCGTGCCTGCGCAAGAGCAGGTTATGGGTCGCACGAAAGAAACCAATATTGAAATGGAAGGCGCAGCCATGCCGACGAATTCACATGTGGCGCGCACGGATATTGATGTTAATGATACTCCAATGAAAATGTATCGCCGCGGTACACCGTACGGCAATGCCGGTGATTATGGCTTGTACTTTTTGGCATTTGCGTGCGAACAAACGCGCTTTGAACACGTGATTGACAGTATGCTTGGCAAGGATGACGGCGTTACCGACGCCATGATGGATTATAGCGATGCGAAAACAGGATCGTATTGGTTTATGCCGAGCCAAGAGGACTTAGATGCTTTGCTAATGGCATAATCACTGATTGAGGAAATAAAAATGCCCGCAAACTTGCGGGCATTTTTATTTTAGGACGAGCCAATCACTACAAAAAATTAAGCTTCGATGGGCGAAGCCCAAAGGTCGTATTCGTCGGAGTGGTCGATTTCAACTTCAATAAAATCGCCGGGTTCACAATCGGTGAACTCATTTAAATACACCATGCCGTCGATATTTGGTGCATCGGCCATAGAACGTCCAATAGCGCCTTCTTCATCTACCTCGTCAATTAATACTGTCATGCGCTGACCAATACGACGAGCGAGTTTTCGGGTACTGATTTCTTGCTGCTTGGCCATAAATCGGTCCCAGCGCTCTTGCTGGATATCTTCTGGAACATGATCAGGTAAATCGTTGGCCTTGGCACCTTCGACTGGACTGTATTTAAAGCAACCCACGCGATCTAATTCTGCCTCGTCTAACCAATCCAACAGTATCTGAAAGTCTTCTTCAGTTTCGCCAGGAAAACCAACGACGAAGGTAGAACGAATCACAAGCTCAGGGCAGATCTCACGCCATTTTTTAATACGTTCTAGCGTATTTTCTGCGTGCGCAGGGCGTTTCATTAACTTAAGAATATTTGGACTTGCGTGTTGGAAAGGAATATCCAAGTACGGCAGGATCTTACCTGCTGCCATCAGTGGAATAACATTGTCCACGTGAGGGTAAGGATAAACATAGTGTAAACGTACCCAGACGCCCATTTTACCTAGCTCTTCACAAAGATTGAGCATATCAGTCTTGACCGGCTTGCCATCCCAAAATCCGGTGCGGAACTTCATATCTACACCATAGGCGCTGGTATCTTGAGAGATCACTAGTAGCTCTTTAGTGCCCGCAGCCACCAATCGTTTAGCTTCATCCAGTACGTCACCAATAGGGCGACTCACGTGCTTGCCGCGCATGTCTGGGATGATGCAGAAGGTACACTTATGGTTACAGCCTTCTGAAATTTTCAGATATGAATAGTGACGAGGGGTGAGTTTAACGCCTTGTGGTGGCACTAGATCGGTAAATGGATCATGTTTCTTTGTTGGTGGAACCCATTCGTGTACCGCTGTCATGACTTCTTCATAGGCCTGTGGGCCTGTGACGGCAAGTACTCCGGGGTTCTTTTCTTTAATGAGAAGGGCGTCCGCACCTTTACCCATACAGCCGGTAACAATGACTTTGCCGTTTTCGGTCATGGCTTCATTAATTGCATCTAGTGATTCTTGTTTGGCATCGTCGATAAAACCGCAAGTGTTAACAACCACGACATCGGCATCGTTGTATGTGTTAACGACTTCGTAGCCGTCTAATCGCAACTGTGTAAGGATACGCTCTGAATCTACTAGCGCCTTTGGGCAGCCGAGGGATACAAACCCTACCTTACCATTGCTTGAGCTTGGTATTACGGCACCTTCGGCCATAGGGATTGTAGAAATATCATCAGACATAGCAGAGCGCCTCACACGGGAAATGCACTGAATCTTATGATGTTCAGTGCAGTTATGAATATCGGGGCGGGATTGTACCGAGTTTAGGCGTGGGAGTCATCGACCGCTTAGTCGATGTGAATCTAGCTGGCTTTGGGCAAGCTGCTCAATACTGTGCAGTTGCGGCCTTTTCCTTTCGCTTCATATAAGGCTTCATCGGCGCGTTTGATCAGTTGATCAAAGCGTAAGTCGCGATTGCTTAATTGAGCAACACCAATGCTGACGGTAATATCGACATTTGCGGGTCGAAGCTTTCCAATATCCTTACGGATGTCTTCTGCTTTGGCCATTGCTTGCTTTTCATTGCAGGGCTCTAAAATAACCAAAAACTCTTCGCCACCAAAGCGCGTGATAGAATCTTCGACGCGGAACTGATCTTTTAGGAATTCACCAAGTTGTCTTAGAACAAGGTCTCCGGTTAAATGGCCGCTGGTGTCATTAATCTTTTTAAAATGATCAATGTCGATCATCATAATCGACAACGCTGTCTCGTGGCGTCGCGAGCGTGCCAGCTTTTGTCCAACCACTTCAAGCATATAATGCCGGTTGGTTAACCCTGTTAACTGGTCAATCATGGCGAGTTCGTGCAGCTTGTCTTGCTGTTGCTTCAGGGTAATGTGTGTGTCGACACGGGCAGACAGAATTAATGGTCTAATCGGCTTGGTAATATAATCTACGGCGCCCAAGCGTAACCCTTGCTCTTCATCATTGACCTCATCACGACCGGTAACGAAGATGATTGGAATAGACTTGGTTTCTGGTAGAGACTTTAGCTTTCGGCAAACGGCGAAGCCATCCATGTCTGGCATGACGACGTCGAGTAATATCAGGTCTGGCTTATGTTTGGTCGCGATAGCGATGCACTGCTCGCCAGATGTTGCAGCCTTGACCTGATATCGTTGTTCTAGAATAGCTGCCATTACCTGCAAATTTGTAGTTGAGTCATCCACAATCAATACAGTGGCTTTAGCTTTAGTCATATAGGCCGAAGTTCTTTAGTTTGCTATTGAGTCCCTTAAGAGTAGCTTGTGCTGCGAAAGTATCAAATTGCAGGATTTCGTTCGTCAGTTGCTGGCATAACCCCTCCAATTCACTATTGCATAATGGTAGGCGTAAAGGATTTAGGCTATCTGGGCTAATGTAGTCGTCTTGTTCTAATTTCTCTTCGAGATCTGCGAGAATCGGTAGGATCGCTTCGGTATTTTTCAGAGTGTCGGTTTTTGTTGCAGAAATTACTGGTGAGTCACTTGGTTTTTTTATAAATAGTGCAAGAAACTGCTTGCTAGCTATCTCCAATTCTTCCCAAAGTTGAGGTAATTCCTCTTTTTGTTCAAGTCGTGCTGCCTTTTCCATTTTTGCGGCTACCTGCTGCAATTGATTGGCCGATAAATTGCCTGCCACTCCCTTTAGCGTGTGTGCTGTATTGATTAACGTGATTAAATCGTGATTATTAATGGCCGTGCGAATTTCGCGCATACGAATGGGTTGATCTTGGCAAAATAGATCGACTAGTCGATTTAATAACGATTCATTATTTAGCACACGATCTAGCGCGCCTTTTTTATCCCAAATCTTGACGTCGCGGCTACCTTCGATAATTTCGGAGTTGGTAGTAAGTTGGTTTTGTTTTGTTTTAACGATTTGACCTTTTGTCATTGGTTGAATCCAAAGGCATATTTTTTCAATAAGTTTGCGAGGATCGACAGGTTTAGACAGATAATCATTCATACCAGAATTCAAACACTTATTTCTATCGCTCTCCATTGCATGGGCTGTCATGGCAATAATGGGAATATCTTTTATGTGGAGGGTTGAGTTTCCTTGCCGTATCTCACGAGTAGCTTCATAGCCATCCATCACGGGCATTTGACAGTCCATCAAAATAAGTTGATAGGGCGATGTTGATGGTTTTGAAAGCATCTCTATTGCTATTTTTCCGTGCTCTGCAATATCTACTTGCAAGCCAAGTTCGAGCAAAATTTCACTCGCTACCAGTTGATTAACAGTATTATCTTCGACTAATAGAATTCGTTCGCCATTAAATCGAATGTGATCAATGGTTGCACTATTTATCCCTCTTTCAGCAGTTAATTCTTGTTTCGACAGATAAGGGCTCGTATGGCGTAATAACGTTAATAGTGAATCGGTTGTTGTTGGTTTCGTGGTGTTTATGTCGAAAACTTTGTGGTCCATATTTTGATCGTTAACATCTAATTTCATGGTGCTTACGAGTGCGAGTTTCATAGTTCCTAATATGGGGATTTTTCTTATGTGATTGCACAATCGGACACCATCCATTCCGGGCATATCCATGTCGATAATGGCTGTGTCGAAAAGAGGGAGTTCGTCATCTAATTGCTGTTGACAAGCGGCTAAGGCTTGCAGGCCACTTGTGCATTCAACAACGGTACAACCCCATTGACGCAGCTGCGCTACAAGAATTTTACGATTACTATTATTGTCATCCACGACCAATATGTTGCGTTCTTTACAGTCTGATGGGATTTCGGGTAACCGAGTCGTAGCGCACTTATTTACCTTTACACTAGCAACGAATCGACTGCCTTCATTGGCTGCGCTGTTAAGGCGAATATCGCCGTCCATTAGATGACATAAATTTTTAACGATGGCGAGTCCTAACCCGGTCCCGCCAAATTTTCGAGTTGTGGATGAGTCTACTTGGCTAAACGCTTCAAATAGATTGCTTTGCTTCTGTTTATCAATACCTATGCCGGTATCTTTTACATCTATTGATAACTGCCATTGGGTTGCATTGCTTGTTGTTAGGCTAACGCGAATAACGACTTCTCCGGCATCGGTAAATTTAATCGCGTTACCTACCAAATTGGTTAGAATCTGTCGGATTCGTCCCGAATCACTGACGATGAAATCATCACATAAGTCCACTACGTCTAATATAAGTTCTAAGCCCTTCTCTTGGGCCATTGGTGCCATACCTTCGGTGAATTCTCCAAGCATAGTGCGTAGATTAAATTCTATGTTCTCTAGTTCTAGCTTTTTGGCCTCGATTTTAGAAAAATCAAGAATGTCGTCAATTAATGCTAGGAGTGAGCGCGCACTGCTTTGAGCTACATGGAGCCTATGTACTTGGGTTTCGTTGAGAGGCGTATTTTTTAATAGCCCTAGCATACCTAGCACGCCATTCATGGGCGTTCGAATTTCATGGCTCATACTTGCCAAAAATTCACTTTTTGATTTTGCTGCAGCTTCGGCTTCAGCTTTGGCTTCTACTAGCGCTGTTTCAGCCAACTTTTGCTCGGTAATGTCGCGAAAATTCCAAACTCGACCTCTTGGAATACGATGAATACTCATTGGTAGCGAGGATATTTCAATAGTACGACCGTCGACGGTTTGTGCGATATCGAATGTGCCTGCTGTAGAGTTCGATTGAAAATCAATATGGTGTTTTGCTATTGAATTACCGTCAATTTGTAGCATAACCTGACGAAATATTTCTTTTGATTTATTGAGTTCCTCCCGAATCGGTAGGGACCATATTGTGGAAAATTGTTGATTAAATCGCTCAATTTCCCCTTGGTTATTAACTACCAAGATTCCGTTATCGGTTGACTCAAGTGTTGATTCAAGCAGAGCTAACGTTTCAAGGTTTTCTTGTTCAGCTCTCTTCTTGTCGCTGACGTCCTGAAATGAGCCAAATAGGCGAACGCATTTACCATTTTCAAACTCTGCTTCTCCGCGAGCAACAACCCAGAGCGCTGTCCCCTTGGCCGTGATTATTTCTAATTCTTCAGTCCATGGCTCGCCATCAGTGATGGCGCGCTGCACAGTATTGGCAATCCTCTCTCTATTTTTTCCGGGTTTATAGAAGCTAAGAGAGGTATCCATATCAGGGACAAAACTATTGGAAACTTCATGAATTTCTTTGGTCATAGGTGACCAATAGAGTTCATTAGTAACCATATTCAATTCCCAAGCACCGATACGAGCTTGTTGACTCATAGCATTAAGTAAATTTTGTTGGCGGCTTAGCTCTAAATCGCTTTCATGGCGTGAAAATTCATCACCGATCCATTTAGAAAATAGTTGAATTAAACTTAAATCATTATCGCTAAAGGGGCGTTGACGTGCTTCTGGACCCGAGAAATTGATGGTGCCATAACGTACGTTATTGACAATCACAGGGGCTCCGATATACGACTCTAGGCCGAATCCCTGATAACAAGGGTGATCCTTAATATTGCTATTACCTGCGTTGTGGTAGGCCAGAGGACCATTTGCCGCAAGTGTATGAGTGCAGTATGTATTGCCTAGTTCAAACTCATCTCCAGGGGCGATTTCATTGTTAGGCGTTAGAGTATAATCAACCGTGTATATTGGATCTTCAATATGACTAATAATCGCAATAGGCAAATTAAATATTGAGCGACCAAGTTCTAATATTTCATTGATTTTAGTTTTAAGAACCGTCGATCTATCCGCGGTAATCTCATGTAAACGCCTTACCGCTTCTAAAGTTGTGCGTTGATCGGTTATGTCATTTCTAATAGCGATATAGCCCTGAAGCTTATTTTCGCTATCGCGTAATGCAACAATTGTTGTATCTACCCAGTATAATGTCCCATCTTTGCGGCGGTTACAGATTTCTCCGTGCCAAATTCCGTCCCGCTTTAAAGAAATAAACATGGTTCGAAAGAAATCTAAGTCGTGAATGCCAGACCGCAATAAGCGATGATTTTGACCAATGAGCTCTTCGCGAGAGTAGCCGCTAATATCACAAAACTTGTCATTAACGTGTTTAATGGTTCCATGGATATCAGTAGTAGCGACGATCGCATGTTGATCCAGTGCAAATTTCTGCTGCTGAAGTTGATGTAAGGTTTCCTCTGAAGGATTTACCTTACTCTGGGCAGGGATCTGAATCGTGGCCATATTTGTCCTTTCCAGTGTTTTTACGTCAAATATCAATGGTTTAACAGTGAATAGCACTTAGTATAGTCAAGCCTCAGGATTGTGTAGGCCAACGACTTCATTGAAGCTGATCTCGGTTCTTCCGATTGGTGTGCTGTGCTAGCATCGGGAAACGATTCAATCAGGGAGAGGACTTTCCGTGAAATACCTAATGATGATTTTAGTAGTAGCGAGTAATGGCGCACTAGCAGGGCAGTATTATGAGTGTAAGGACGCACAAGGGAAGAAGCTGTTTTCACAGATGCCGTGTCCGAGTCAGTATGTCGATGAAGAAGTGAAGGTGTTTAAAGACGAAGGATCAAGCATGGCAGGTGAGGCCTCCCGTGAAGAAGCACCATTACGGCGTGATTATGCGCAAGAGCTATCAGATAGTAACAACTCTATCAGGCTTAATCGCCAGATTGAACGTTCAGAGAAGAAGCTTGAAATGCTTAGGCAGTCTTATGAACGCGATACATCGAAACTTAAGGTCGATGCAATGGAGATTAGCGGAGTTAACGCGCGTAATCGAGCTCAGCAGGTTATAGATCAAATTAATGCTCGCGAGACTAAGTACATCGCTGAGAGAAAGAAAGAGGCAGAAACACTGGAAGCAGCCAAGAAAGCGTTAAAAGAACTTGAAAATTAATTTGACTAATGACTTCTTAGTAAGTGCTTAAGGCCGATGAATATGAGTATTTTGCAATGGCTTAATCCCCGCCGAATAGTTGATTATCTGCGCGTGTTTGATGAACAAGCCGAACAAGAACGCGTTGGTCTCGATCAACATAATGAGAAGCGTCGCGTATGGTATGTTATAGCTGTTGCGTGTTTATGCTTGTTATTGGTTCATTATGTTAAGTACAGCAATAATGTTTCACTGGTATTGACCTGGTGGGATGCTTTAACGGATTCGAACCTACAACGTTGGTATCGTAGTCATGAATATCGAGAATTAATCGGATATGTGTGGTGGGGGTTTTGGAATCTAGCCGGATTTCTTTTTATACCTATGCTAGCGATTAGGTTTATTTTACGTGATTCGTTAGCGAACTATGGTTGGCAAAAAGGCGATGTCGCTGCACATTGGCTTGGTTATGTTTTACTGGCATCTCCCATTCTCTGCTTCGCCGTTATAGCCAGTTTTGGTAATGACTTTTCGCGGCATTATCCCTTCTATAAAATGGCTCATGCCAGTTGGTTTGATCTACTTGCATGGGAAACCATATATATTCTGCAATTTGTTGCGGTTGAATTCTTTTTTCGAGGATTTTTAGTCAACGGCTTGCGACGCCAATTTGGCAGCTTAAGTATTGCTGTGATGTGTTTGCCCTATCTGATGTTGCATTTTCCTAAGCTATGGCCTGAGTCTTTTGGTGCTATTTTATTTGGCTTTTTTCTCGGCGTGCTCGCTTTACTATCGCGATCAATCTGGGGCGGGGTGGGGGTACATGTAGGCATTGCGTTAACGATGGATATCGCCGCGCTATTGCAAACACGCGGCTTACCTGACAGCTTCTGGCGTTAGTGGATCGAGGCTTTTGGACGCTTAGCGGCGTCCATTGAGTTCGTCTAACTGTTTTAACATCGTGCCCATGATTTGCTGGTAAAGCAGGTTGCCGCTATGAAGATCTTCAACCCCCATATCAATGCTAGGGTTGTCGTTAACTTCAATAATGACAGCGCGATCGCCACTTTCTTTTAGATCAACGCCGTAAAATCCATTCCCCATACACTTTGCCGCTTTAAGAGCTGTTTTAATCACTTTCTTCGGAACCTTATCAACCGCCATTGCGTCGGCGTTGCCGGAGCGATGAGATCGGGCGCTATGGTTATATATTTGCCAGTGGCTTTTCGCCATAAAGTAGCGACAGGCATAAATTACTTGGTTATCCATGATGCCTATACGCCAGTCGTAATCGGTTGGCATAAATTCTTGTAGCAAAAGTAAGGCTGAGCGTTCGCTTAAGCGGTCGATGCATTCGACTAAGTCAGCGCGCGTTTTGGCCTTTTCTACACCAATAGAAAAAGAACCATCCGGTACTTTAACAATGATGGGAAGACCTAGGTCGGCAATAAGCTCGTCAAGATCGTTATCTAGTTTACCCATAATGAGCCGAGTTTTAGGGGTGTCTACTTCATAGCGATGTAAGCGCTCGTGCAGATATACTTTGTTGGAGCAACGCATGATGTCCGTTGGACTATCAATCACGAGCAAGCCGAGGTTCTCGGCATGCTGTGCTATTTGATAGGTGTGATGATCCACGCGTGTTGTTTCGCGAATAAATAGGGCATCGTACTCGCCAATGCGGGATGCATCTTTATGTGTAATGAAATCAACGTTTAGACCAATGTCTTTGCCTGCTTTTTCGAATGCCTTTAATGCGCCTTTGTTCGACGGTGGCAACTGTTCGTCAGGATTAACCAATATAGCAAGGTCGTACTTATAGCGCTTGCTACTGCGACGATTGCGCCAAATTTTATGGCTGAAGGCGTCGAGTGCAGTGGCAAATTGAGTTTCAGCTGCTTCATCTAATTCGTCCAATGACTGAGCTTGGATGTTGCTAATTGTCCATACACCAGCCTGATGACGAGTAAGTGTTACGTCCAGAACAGGAAAGCCAAAGGTGTCGAATATGCGGCGGGCGACGCCTGCGAGTTCGCTGTTTTCGGTTTGGCCAAAGTAACAACGTAAATTGATACTGTCTTCGTTTTTTTGTTTTTTCCAAACGCCATCCAGTACTCGACCATGACGCAATGGTAGCGGTTGGCCTGCTTCAAAACTGTTCAATTCTCGGATAGCGCGTACTGATGGAAATACCTGACCGCCGCGAGCTTCTGCTAATAATGATCCGTAGTATCCAGAACTTAAATAGGAGTAATCACGGCATAGGTTAATCACGTAGCCTCGAGTCTCTGCAAAGTCACTCAGGTATTGCTCAATGGCAACCACTTGGTTGGTTGGATAATAAGGGCTCCAGTCGGTCAACTGGTCTAACAGTACGAGCAATGGTTTCATGAGGGGT
>Ga0209081_1002352_pt1 | contig 10996 bp, 15 predicted proteins | sample GOMGulsemesocosm_4_FD_184636 | JGI IMG/M metagenome (GOLD analysis project Ga0209081, IMG submission 184636) | Methane-oxidizing microbial communities from mesocosms in the Gulf of Mexico - GOM15B Gulf of Mexico (SPAdes) (version 2) | ecosystem: Environmental > Aquatic > Marine > Cold seeps... | reverse complement strand
AGAACGGTCCGACCCCCGCCACTGCCCGTCATAAATGACGTGCCGGGCAGTTGCTCTACCATCACATGAGAGCCTGGCTACTTGTAAGACAAGAGGGGAAGATGGTCCGTTGGTGGTGCAGCGAGATTTTTCGAACTGAACCGGAACCGCAAAGCATCCGGGGGATGGTTGGCCCGGTGAAGGCCTGGGATCGTTGAGCAAGGAATGAGCCATTGAAGGCGCCATCCACGGAAGAGATTGTCACCGTCGGCATCATCCTCGCGAAATTGCCGTCCTGCCTGATCGGCGTCGAAGCCTGCGCTGGGGCGCATTTCTGGGCGTGGGAGCGTGCCAGGATTGGGCAAGACGTGCGGCTAATGCCGCCGTCATACGTTACGCCTTATGTCAAACGCGGCAAGACCGGCGCGGCCGATGCCGAAGCGATCTGGCAAGCGGTGACCCGGCAGCATGCGGTTCGTCCCGATCAGGACCGAAGCGCAGCAATCAGTTTTAATGAGCCATCGGGTGCGGGACTTTCTGGTGCGCCAACTCACCCAAACGACCACGCAATCCGTGCGCATCCGCTGCCCGGCAGGCGATTGCGAAGCAATCTGCCGAAAGAGGGGGGGCGCGTTGGGCATTGTCGCGCCTAAGGGCGTGCGCAATGTCGAATGCCTTCTGATCACGGGCGAGGCCGCCAACCTGTCTGAGACCGCCCGCAATCCGATCCGCTTGTTGGCCGAGCCGTTCCGGGACACGAAGGTGAAGATCGGCCCGCGCCCCTCAAGCGTCCTTGCGGCGACGGTTCTGGATGTGAGCGGGTTTCGCAGTGCCCGCGACCTGGTCGCATGGATCAAGTTGATGCCGAAGCCGCATTCGAGTGGCGGCAACGAGCGGCTGGGGCGCAAACCCGTCAAGCGGGTTGCCATCGCGCGGGCCAACAAAATGGCCCGCAGGGTCTGGGCATTGCTGAGAACGGGCGAGACCTACCGCGCCGCGCCGGCCTGTACGAAGACAAGGGCAGCCGCCCCAACGAGACGGTGGGGTGCAAGTGAGAGGATGGCAAACTGACGGCAAACAGGATCAGGACACCCCGTTCAGACCGGAGCCTCTGAGCGCGGGCCATTGATTGGGACCAGATCCACGCGGGTTCCGCCCGTTCAGGGTTGAGACGGTCCCCCGGACCATTCCCAGGACGCCCTTCACTCATCAGGACGCGCGGTTGACATGCCGCAGATCAGACGCCGTATACAGGGCCGCAACCGACCAGGTGCCAAAGATCACAAACCCCTTGCCCCGCAGGGGCCAATGGTATGGACCCCGCCGTCAAAATACGGTGACCTTTTGAAGGTTAATTGAAGCTAGGGAGGAATGTCATGGATATCGTCCGAATTGGTTTGGATTTAGCGAAGAGCGTCTTTGAAGTGTGCGGCGTTGATATGCGAGATCACGTTGTTTTGAGAAAGACCCTGCGGCGCGATGCGGTTCCGCAGTTCTTTGCGGAATTGCCGCCTTGTCTAATCGGCATGGAAGCCTGCAGTAGCTCGCATTATTGGGCGAAGGTGCTCACCGATCTTGGTCATCAGGTTCGGTTGATCGCTCCGCAGTTTGTGACTCCGTACGTGAAGTCAAACAAAAATGATCGCAACGACGCTGAAGCGATCTGCGAGGCAATTAGTCGGCCATCAATGCGCTTTGTGGCGCCGAAATCTTCTGAACAGCTTGAAATACAAGCGGTCCATCGTATCCGCCAACGTTTGGTGTCTAGCCGCACCCGGCTTGTTAACCAGATACGTGGCCTGCTGGCGGAGCATGGCGTTGTCATTGGTCGCGACATCTCACGACTTCGCCGTGCGTTATCGCAAATAGTAGAGGGGTCGGAATGCAATCTTGGCGATTTGATCCAGGAATTGGCGTCTGACATTCATCAGGAATTAGCCGCTCTCGACGAACACATTGCTTCCTACGACCGCAGGATCCGGAACCTATTTCGAACGAATGAGATGTGTCAGCGCATCGGGAAGATCGAGGGCATTGGCCCGATCACGGCCACAGCGCTGGTCGCTGCAGTTGGAGACCAGTCCTGCTTTAAGAATGGGCGCCAGTTCGCGGCATGGCTGGGCTGGTTCCCAAACAAAGATCAAGCGGGGGCAAGTCCCGATTGTTTGGGATCAGCAAGCGCGGTGACCGGTACTTGCGCACGCTTTTGATCCACGGAGCCAGAGCCGTTCTTGGAAAGGCTGGCGGAAAACAGGACGCCAGAAGCGTCTGGATCAACCGAATGCGTGAGCGGCGGCACCCAAATGTGGTTGCAGTGGCGCTTGCAAACAAAAATGCTCGAATTGTGTGGTCCATCTTATCTAAAAACGAGGAGTACCGCGGACCCGAAATGATGCAAACAGTCTAGAAAGAACTCAGACCAAAACCAAAAGGGGAGGACTTACCCGACAGAATTGCAGCAACTTGGCAGGAGATGGTGAGACGACACGTTCCGTAGCTTCTCAAACCTGATGTGTGGATCGGCAAGGCGAAAGCCGATGCCTTGGAGCCAATGAGGAAGAAGCGCGCGGAAATCCATCGGGGCTCGCGGTGACGATATTTCGGGCCGCATTCAGAAGCCGGATATACGTCAGCAACCGTGAAACCTATCCAGCTCTAACTAAGGCGTTGCAAAAAAGGCGGGGTCCATATACATCCATACATGGTCCGAGGACAATGGTTGAATGAAGCCGATTTCTGCATCGAAGCCCTAAAAGAGGCCATAGCCAAATATGGTGTGCCCGAGATCATGAACAGCGATTATCCCTCTCTCGGTTTACAGGTAAACCGCTGATGGGCAGTGGACAACCGGATGACGAGCGACTTTGGCGCTCCCGAAAATATGAGTGCATTTACCTGAATGAACTTGAAACCGGTTCGGAAATACGCGCTGGGATTAAAAGATGGATCGCGTACTACAATGCAGAACAGTCACATTCCACCTACGGAATGTTGACCCCAGATGAAGCCTATGACAGAAAAATGGAACCCATGAGATCAGCAGCCTAAGTGAAACCCTGATCCACCTAAAGTTGGCTGCAAACTGGTCGAATTACTGGGACCACCTCTACTGGAGGTGCAACGCATCTTATTGACATCAGTCCCTTCAGGGACCCGGTCTCGGACTTTGGACCGCTGTACCGGAACTGCGTCGACCCCCGTCTGAATCTGGTGCTCAGGGCCAAACCCATGCCGCACAACGCGATGCCGACCGTCCGCCAGCCGCTCATCGCTGAAACCGGCAACAAAGGCATCCGCCTCTGCGACCAATGCTTAGGCAAGCATGGTCGCGCAGCCTTGCGCAATTTCCGTCAATGGATCATCAATCTTTTCAGATTGGCGAAAGGGCAGGATCGCTTTATCGTTTTTCATTACGTATCGCTCCTTGTGAGGTTCTGGTAGGCTTTGACACTCGCCACGATACGTCGCCTTGCAAAAGCAGCCATCCGCCAAATTCGCGCATAGCCCCTCTAGAACAGCGTGACGGCCCCGACATTTGCAGCGGCGGGTACTGGTTTGGCGGCGGCGCGTTCCTGTTCGCCCAGGCGCCGGTCATTTTCCACCCGGGTTTGTTGCGCGTTGCCGCTGGTTGGATGAAACCGTACCCGCCTGGCCGAGGTGCCGCCGACGCTGGAGGACACACAGGGGATGCCTTCATCGCGCAGAAATTGTTGCACAAAATCTGCGTTGGACAGGCCAATGTCAGATAGGTTGGCGGACATTTTTGCGCCACCAAATACTTTGGCCTTGAGCATATGCCGACTGGCGCCTTTCTTGAGCACTCCGTTGATCAGCAGCTCCATTGCATGAACACCATAACGGGCATTTTTGCTGTTCTCGGCGGTGGTGCTGGGCAACAGAAAGTGATTCATGCCTCCGATGCCACTTTCGGCATCATACAGGCAGGCCGCGATGCAAGATCCCAGAACGGTGGAAAACATCACAGTTGGGCTGTTGGACACACGGTAATCACCTTGCAGAACAGTGACCGAAGATGTGTTAGCAAATACAGAGCTCAAGGCGTCTTCCTTCCTAGTGTGAATTCAAGCCTTGCAGGCTTGTAGTAGTGTTCCGGCCATTCGAGCCAGAGAGACTTGTTTTTGTGCGGCGCCAGTCTGCCAGGCAACCCGAGGCATCCCGTAAACAACCGAGCTTTTTTCATCCTGGGCAAAGGTGGTGGCCCCGGCCTTGCGCAGTTCCAGCAGGCCCCTGGCGCCATCCTGCCCCATCCCGGTTAAGATTGTTGCTACAACATTTTTGGCAAAGGGCACGGCTGAGCTGAACAGCGCATCAACAGATGGCGTGTGGCCCGATACCGGCGGGCCGTCTTTCAGGCGGGTACGATGTGGTTTGCGAGGTGTCAGGCCAAGATGCAGCGATTGGCCGGCCGCAAGGTGTACAGTGCCAGGTTTTAGCTGGATACTGTCCTGGGCTGCGACTACCGATGCGGCGCATATCCGGTCGAGCAATGAGACCAGACCAGGGCCAAAATTCTTGCCCGTATGCTGGACAATAATTGTTGGGGGGCAATTGGCTGGGAACCCGACCAACAGGCTGCGCAGAGCCTCGACCCCGCCGGTGGATGATCCGATCAGGATGATTTTGTCTGTCGTACTAGCAGCTGCGACCGGGCGGCCGTTCGCGGATGGCTTGCGGGCAGTTTCATTGCGGCGCGGCGCCTTTACCATCATGTCGAAATATTGCACGAACTGAACTGGATGGTCCGATTTGCTCAGTTCAAAAATACCGGCACCGCGGTCCAGCAGCGGGTTGGATTTGCGTGCCGGGGCCGCAGCATGGCTGTCCATCACTGATACCCAGCGGGTATCTATTGCGGAAAACAGTGCCATCATCATTTCGAATTCAGGTAACTTGGTGAACCCGTCTTCGATAAAGGCAAAGGTCGGCTGTATCGATTCAGCCTGATTATAGGCCATCATCAAATTATTGGCCAATAGAACCTGAATGCCAGGATAGGCAGATTCCATGTGACTCTGTAGGGTCCGGGCAAAGCCACGGTCCAATGTTACGATCAAAAGGCTCAAGGAAGACAAAGATTTACCCATTCATAAATGCGTGGTTGAACGACAACCAGTTTCAGGGAGCCAGGGGCGTTTGCTGTTCTGAGCGACGCCCGGATTTTGCAATCAGATCCGGCGGTGTTAATTGATTTGCTAGACATTGGCCAAGCCAGGGCGATCAGTCGCCGGTAAGGGGCGAGGTTGAATCTCTAGCTGTGTTCTGTGGTCGGACCATGGCGTTGTGCGGGTATAGAAACCGGCATCAGAAAGTCCCCTGGTTTTGGGCAACGACAGGCGAGCCGGGTGTTTTTGTTGAGGGCCGCCGTCGGTGACCTCTGGAATCGTTCCATGACCTGTTGCTTGGGTCGTCAAAGTACCAAACTCAGCGGCAAAAGGCGGCAGCTTCAGAGGCAGATTGATCTCACTTATGGATTTCATTGGGCCCTCCAACTGGAACACGACTTGGCAAGCCGAGCTATTAAGTGAGCTATTGATGCACGTGCGAATGTTAATTTGTGCCTTACGGCCGGCGTATTTTTCCGGTTTTTGGAATGTACCACTAAAAAACCTGCCGAGAATGCGCGTCCATTGGTGCCAACGGGTATAGATTCGACTGATGTAAAAACGGCCTATAAAGAAATATGTGTGATCTTGGTGCCAAGGCTGGCCTGATTAGTGCGACCAAATGTGACGCAGGGTCACGATAGAAAAATTATCATAAAACGCTGGGGTATTCACTCTACATCCACATGGATCAAATTTGAAAACTGGTGGGCGGCGGCAATAAATTATTAAGGCAGGCCGCATATGTATTTTCCATCGAAGTCCAACACGTCGCCGACAACGGGGGTGCGAATCGCTGAATATGACGACTGAACCACAAACGCATGTTTTGGATTTGCCAAATGCATTTTCTGAGCTAACACCGCTAACCACGTTTTTGGATGGGGCCCGATCCCACCCAATCGTGATTGATTGCAGCAGGGTGGCAATGATGCCGTCACGCTGCCTGCAGTTGCTGCTTGGAGCGGAACAACAATGGCGATCCGAGGGCCTTGGCTTTTCGGTTACCAATATCACCAAAGGCTGCCGTCAGGCCCTGTCCCTGCTGGGATTGGAAACCAACCGATTTGAAGATGAGGACACAGCATGAAAACTAAAGTTCTGGCGATAGATGATTCCCGTACAATCCGGAATTTGCTTGCAGCCTGTCTGGAAGAGGCAGGATTTGAATACCACAGCGCGGTTGATGGTCGCGAAGGCGTGGATGCTTACCCTGGTGTTGCACCTGATGTGGTGATCACCGACATCAACATGCCCAACCTGGATGGGTTTGGCGTGATCGAAGAACTGCGTGGCACCCACATCAACTCCAAGGTTCCGATCCTGGTTCTGACCACCGAAAGTGCCGCCGACATGAAGGCCCGCGCCCGTGCTGCTGGTGCGACCGGCTGGATCACCAAACCCTTTGATGATGAATCTCTGATTTTTGCGCTCAAGCGGGTCACAGGGGCGGTCGCATAAAATGACGGGTTCGATCATGGATACATTCTTTGAGGAGTGCGAAGAGCTCCTTGAAGCAATGGATGCGGGTCTGGCTGCCATCGAAGAGGGCGATCAGGATCCTGAGACTGTCAATGCGGTGTTTCGCGCGGTGCACTCTATCAAAGGCGGCGCTGGTGCGTTTGGCTTGGATGAACTGGTGGCCTTTGCGCACAATTTTGAAACCGTCTTTGACGATGTGCGTTCTAACAAGCTGCAACTTGACCCAAAGCTGGTCCAACTGTTGTTCCGGGCCAGCGATCACCTGTCGGATCTGGTGACCTGTGCACGGGACGGCGGTCAGGTTGACGCTGATCATCACAAGGTGCTGATTACGGCCCTCGGAGAATATATCGACGAGGAAGAAGAAGAAGTGGTGTTCGAACCGATGGGCATGGGCGCGGTGTTTGATCCCGCCCCGATCTCAGCGGTTGAGGAGGTCAGCTATGATATTCGCTTTCTTCCGCTCAAGGAAATGTTTGCCACTGGCAATGAGCCGTATTTCCTGTTTCAGGCGCTGTCTGATCTGGGCGCGCTTACGGTCCGTATGGACGACAGCGAACTGCCCGGTTTTGATGCCATGGAAGAGGGTGAAACCTATCTGTCCTGGGAACTGACATTGATCACCAGCCAACCCCGCTCGGCGATCGAAGCTGTTTTTGAATTTGTTGAGGGGCTGTGCGAGCTGTCGATCAGTACCGATGGCGATGCGGCTGCTGAGGCTGACGCCTTGGCGGCGCTGAACGCTGCCTTTGGTGTCACCTCGGTAGAGGAGGAAAGCGCGGTGGATATCCCTTTGGAGCAGCCCGAGCCGGAGCAAGTTGAATCGCCAACTTCTGCAGAGGTTGACATCATTGAAACCGTTGAACCGGAAGCTGAACCGGAACAGGGCACTGACATGCCTGCTGAAACCAGCAAAGATGCTTCAAAATCAAAGTCATCCGGCCCCAAACCAACCCTACGGGTTGAACTTGACCGGGTGGATCGCCTGATCAACGCAGTGGGCGAATTGATTATCAACCACTCTATGCTGGCGCAGCAAATCGCCAATCTGGACGCAACTGATTTGCGTGATGTCGAAACCGAGCTGGAAGGATTCAAAACTTTGGCCCGCGACATTCAAGAAGGTGTTATGGCCATTCGGGCGCAACCGGTTAAGCCGCTGTTCCAGCGTATGGCCCGGATCGTCCGCGAGGCGTCGGCCGCCACGGGTAAGACCGCCAAACTGGTTACTGTCGGTGAAGCCACCGAGGTCGATAAGACAGTGATTGAAAGGTTGGCTGATCCGCTGACCCATATCCTGCGCAACGCGGTTGATCATGGGATTGAAAGCCCCGAAGACCGGCTGGCTGCAGGCAAGAGCAAGGCCGGGGAAATACGGCTGACCGCAGCTCATCGTTCTGGTTCGGTCTGTATCGAAGTCAAAGATGATGGCGCTGGACTTAATCGTAAGAAAATTCACCAGATTGCCATCGACAAAGGCTTGGTCCCTGACAATATCGAGCTGAACGACGGCGAAATTGACAATCTGTTGTTCCTGCCTGGGTTCTCCACGGCCTCAGAAATCTCTAACCTTTCGGGTCGGGGTGTGGGCATGGACGTGGTGAAAAACGCGGTGACCGCGCTGGGTGGCCGGGTCAATATCGCCTCGACTCCCGGTAAGGGTTCGACCTTCTCAATTATCCTGCCGCTGACACTGGCGGTGATGGACGGGATGGTGGTTTCGGTTGCCGGGCATACCATGGTGGTGCCGATTACAGCAATCGTCGAGACCATGCGCGGCAATGATGACATGATCAACAATCTTGGCGCCGATAGCACCCTGTTGTCCATTCGCGGCAGCTTTATTCCGATCTGCGATGTCGCCAGCAGTCTGGGACTGCGCGATGGCTCATCCCGAGAACCGGCTGGCGTCTATCTACTGGTCGAAACTGAAAACGGGGATCGCAGTGCCCTGGCCGTGGATGACATTCACGATCAGCGCCAAGTTGTGATCAAAAGCCTGGATGGCGTCTGTGGCAATGTGCCTGGCGTGTCCGCGGCAACCATTCTGGGGGATGGCAAGATTGCTATGATCCTGGATCCTGAAAGCATCGTAACGGCGTCGTCTTCGGCCGCCGTCTTTGACACCGACCGGAGGATGAGCAATGCAATTGCAAGCTGAAAGCAAACACATCGAGCACAGTGAGTTCGTGAGTTTTACTGTCGCAGGTCAGGCGTTTTGTCTGAAAATTACGCAGATCCGGGAAATACGACGCTGGTCGCCGGTGACCGTTCTGCCGCATGCTCCGGCTGATGTGCTGGGGGTGATGAACCTGCGTGGCGCAGTGATCCCGATCTACGACCTGTCTGCCCGCTTTGGCCTGGAACAGACCGAAGCCAGCGAACGGAATGTTGTGATCGTGGTTTCGGCGCATGACAAACCAGTGGGCTTGCTAGCTGAATCGGTGTCCGAGATTATTTCGATCAACCCAGACGACATTCAGGACACCCCGCAAGTGGACAGCCGCAACACCATGGATTTCATCCAGGGTATCATCTCGCAAAATGATGAAATGGTGCGGATCATCAACCTTGATGCGGTGATTTCGTCACCGGAACAGGTGGGCCTGTGACAATCCTCAGTTCGATAGATCCAAATGCGGGCCAATTCTCGCTGTCAGACCAGGATTTTGATGCTGTTGCCAAGTTCGCTCATAAAAATTTCGGACTGGCTCTGTCGAGCAACAAGAAACCTCTGGTGTCGTCACGCCTGGCGCGGCGGTTGAACAAGATGAACGTGCGGAATTTCGAAAGCTATCTGGCCAGCCTAGATGCGCCGGGTGGAGAAGGAGAGCGCAGCGAATTGCTGTCGTTGCTGACCACCAATGTGACGCAGTTCTTTCGCGAACCGCATCATTTTGAAACTCTGCGCGAAGAGGTTTTGCCACCGCTGATCGAAAAAGCGCGGGCTGGTGGCCGGGTGCGGCTGTGGTCGGCGGGTTGCTCGAATGGACAAGAACCGTACACCATAGCCATGGTGCTGAACCAGATGTGTCCGAATGCGGGTCAGTTGGATATCAAAATCCTGGGCACTGATATTGACCGGGTGGTGGTTCGCACCGCAGAGACGGCAGAATACCCCGCCGAAGAACTGGAGCAAATACCAGCCAAATATAAGGTCAAAGATGGAAGGAAAAGCGACAATAAAATGCCCGAAGTGATCCGCTCTCTGGTCAGTTTTGGTGTCTTGAATCTGATCGAACCCTTTCCGTTCAAGGGTAAGTTCGATGCCATCTTTTGCCGCAATGTAGCGATCTACTTTGATACCCCGACCCAGCAGAAAGTCTGGGCGGCGTTTCAGAAATCGCTTAACCCGAATGGCTATCTGTTCATTGGTCACTCGGAACGCATGTCCGGTCCCGCTGCCACGAAACTGCAGAACGCCGGGATTACAACCTACATCAACTCTTCTGCCGGTCCCAAAACCTGATCCATCGGCAAAGAGGAAACTACAAGGAACTATATAATGAGCCTCAAAGACTCTCTGCGCGTTATGGTTGTTGATGACATGTCCACCAGCCGTGGAATCCTGACACAATGTCTGGATGAACTTGGCATCAAGAACTATATGGTTGAAAACAACGGCCAATCGGCCTTTCAAAAGATTGCCTCCAATCCTGTGCACCTGGTGCTGTCGGATTACAACATGCCCGGCATGGATGGTTTGGGCCTGCTGAAATGTCTGCGTGAAAACCGGATGACTCAGCGCACCGGGTTCATTCTGGTGACTGGTAAGCCAACACCAGAAGTGGTCGAAGTGGGCCGCCGTCTGGCAATGAACAACATCATCCGCAAGCCGTTTACCGTGGCCACTATGAAACAGGCAATCGAACAAGTGGTAGGGCGCCTGTAAACATGGATGACATTAGCAACTCTCTGACTAATCTCTGTGCGATTTCCGCCCGTGAGATGACCCAGCTTCAGGCCAAAGTGCAGGGGCTTGAAGATGCAGTGTTCAGCATCATCGAAGGTGATGGTGAACCGTCCAACAAAGATCGTCAGGCGTTGCAGGATTTTGATCTGGTGATGCAAACGCTGGCCGGTTTGGCCGGGTATTTTCAACGATTGCAGTTGCAGACCGCAGACAGTGGCAGCACCGATTTGATGCTTGCCACTGAGGCGGTGACACTACAAAAGTTGCGCGACCGTCTGCGTGATACTGGCGATTTGTTCACCACCTGATCACGTGGTGATGGCTGACTGAATGTCGCGCTGCCCTGCCGGGTAGCGCGCTTCTTGGAGAGTACCCCAAAGCGTGGGGCAATTGCATTTTGGTGGTGAGGCTGGCAGGAATTGTGGATGCCTTCTTCCCCCGGAATTTTCCAACTGAAGATCAGCCTTCTGGGGATTAGCCCGATGATCTGGCGGCGCGT
>Ga0209081_1002351_pt1 | contig 10997 bp, 11 predicted proteins | sample GOMGulsemesocosm_4_FD_184636 | JGI IMG/M metagenome (GOLD analysis project Ga0209081, IMG submission 184636) | Methane-oxidizing microbial communities from mesocosms in the Gulf of Mexico - GOM15B Gulf of Mexico (SPAdes) (version 2) | ecosystem: Environmental > Aquatic > Marine > Cold seeps... | reverse complement strand
GTAATCCGTTGATAGCACGCTATAACGGTTTTTGCTCGCAACCGCTTTCAGCAAGGGATCTACAAACAATAATGTGTCGTAGTGGTGCGCGTTAGGGTTACCTAGGTAAGTAGCAACAGAATCTGCGCCATATTTATCCCGCGTTGCTTTTAACTTTGCCGCCACCTCATCTAGAGCCGTTGCCCAATCTATCGTTTCCCAGCCTGTTGAAGTCCGGCGTAAAGGCTCACGCAACCGATCAGGGTCATTATGAATATCATGCAGCGCAACGGCTTTCGGGCAAATATGTCCTTTGCTGAAAACATCGTCAGCATCCGCCTTAATCGAACTAACAAGCCCTTCATCATGTTCGATAACCAAGCCACACATTGCCTCACACAAACAACAAGTACGGTAATGCTTTTTTATATTATTGCTATTTTTAAGCATTGAATACCCTCCTATAATTTACCTAAGCTATTGCCGTTAATAGGTACTTAGTAAAAATATCTTTACCTAACCAATCATTGAGCTTAATACATTTATAACCGCCCCAGAACAATTGACTTAGATCAAGCAATTGTTAATAGCCTCTCTATTCCCTTAAAATAAAGACAACCTTATTATTGTATTATTACAAATATGGACAATACTTCTAATTACTGTTGATAGCTAATAATTATTATAATGAAACCTTCGATTACACCGACAAACCATGAGCATAAAATGGCTGAGAATGATTTCATTGTCAGTAAAACAGACCTAAAAGGGCGAATTACCTATGCTAACCGCATTTTTATGCAGATGGCACAACGTTCAGAGTCTGAATTACTTAATGTGCAACATAATATTATTCGCCACCCCGATATGCCTCGTGGTGTATTTAGATTCCTATGGGACACATTGAAACAAAAAGAGGAATTTTTTGGCTTTGTAAAAAACCTCTGTGCGAATGGTGATTATTACTGGGTATTTGCCAATGTAACGCCTGATTTCGGTCCTGACGGGCAGGTTAAGGGGTACTATTCTGTCCGCCGCCAACCACCAGAAAGTGCTATTCAGGCGGTTACACCTTTATATGCAGAAATGCTCGCTATTGAGCAACGAGCAGGCCCCAAAGAGGGACCCAATAAATCCATTGCTTACTTGCAACAGTTCCTTGCCGACAATAATACAAGTTACAGAGACCTTGCTCTTAACCTTTATAAAAACTAATTACGATAAGCAACCATGAGTAAAAATACCTCACATACAAACAATACGAGTTCCGGTATTCCATTAATTAGAACTCAGCAACAAATAGTAGGCGCAGTCAGCCTGTTGTCTATTATCGCTGTATTAATTTACTCGATATTCACCAACGGCTTTGATTGGGTGATTAGCACGCTCAGCCTTTTCGTTATCGCAAGTATTTGGTACGGCCATATGGGCACCAATAAGCAACTCACAGTGCTACTGCAGTTACAAACACTGCTACATAAAATGGGCAAAGGTGAGCTTCATCACCGTATCACCAATATGAAGGGCATGGGTGAGTTAGGCAAAGTTGTATGGGAATTGAATGAGTTTATCGATGAAGTGGAGTGTTATTTTAAAGAAGTAGATGCTTGCTTCCGTGCTGTCGCTGTTGGTGATTACCGCCGCATAGCTTTAGACGCAGGCCTACCAGGGCAGTTCAAATCATCACTACAACAAATCAACCAATCCATTGAAGTAATGAGAGAAAGTAATGAGTTACTCTCAAAAAATGAATTGGCAGCAGCCTTGCATAACACCAACTCCAGCAATCTAATAGCTAACCTTAAAAGCAGCCAAAATGATTTAGTTCGAATTAGTGAACAAATGTCATATGTTGAAACTGTTGCTGTGAAAAATGGTGAAAATGCAGAAAACAGCTCTCAAACCGTTGCCGAAATCACCCAAACACTCGCTGATATAGACACTAGCATACAATCTGTGGCTGCTGTTGTGTGCGCACTGGGTGAGGATAGCAATAAAGTAACCGAGTCGTTATCGGTTATCACTGGTATTGCCGATGAAACCAACTTGCTTGCCCTTAATGCATCCATAGAGGCCGCTCGAGCAGGCGAGCACGGGCGTGGTTTTGCAGTTGTTGCTGACGAGGTTAAAAAGCTATCCCAGCATACTAAAAAAGCAGCCGTTGAAGTGGCGGGCACTTTACAGTCATTTAATGATCGAGTCGTTGAAATGACTCAACAAGCGGATAGTGCTGGCCAACTAGCCACCTCAATTAAAGAAAAAGTCGATAACTTTAAAGAGCGCTTCGGTGAACTATCGCAGTCTTCTCATGAAACTGCCGACTATGTGTCATACGCAAAAGACAAATCATTTGGACTACTGGCTAAGGTCGACCATATTGTATTCAAACAAAATGCCTATATTGCCATTGATAAAGACCCTTCAGCGCCTGAGTTCCAAGCCGTGCAAACACCACATACAAACTGCCGACTAGGTAAATGGTATTTTGAAGGCATTGGACTTAAACAGTTCAGTCATACCCGCGCCTATAGCGCACTCAATAGCCCACATGAGCGCGTCCATAATGATGTACAGCAATCACTGGTTTATGCTCAACAAGACTGGCTAAATGACTCTGCTATTCGTCAACAGTTATTAAGTAGTATTGATAGCTTTGAAGCCGCGAGTGGAGAGGTCATGCAGATGGTTGATGAGATGATCGACGAAAAACATCAGCAGTTTTTAAGTCAAATATAGAAAGCGTATGAACACCTTTCTGGCGGCCAGAAATGGCTGCCAGAAATTCGTCGGCAAAACCACTTAAGGCTTAATCGGCAATATTTTTAATAACCAACCACTCGTACCCTGACAACGACTTAAACTCTTCGTGCTAACATTTACACGCACGTATTTATCATACAGAGAAGCGGGTAAAGTCCCACTAACCAAGTATCCGTTACGTAGTTTCTTGACCACCACGCTCACGGGAGTCTTATTAACCACCACCGAAATACTATTTTCAGCCGTTTCTGCCGGTAGCTTAAAAGAAAACTCTGATTGCACTGCCACCAATGATAAGTGTGCAGGCTTAATATCCATTAAACGTAGTTTCTGGCATGTCGTTCCATAACTGCCGCTTCCGCCATAGGCAAAAACCATAGAACTTACCGTTAACAAGAGAAATATACTTAATAGTTTAATCGCACGCATAATCCAGCTCCTAAAGGTGTTGAAAATGCCGTTTTATCTACTCGCTAGGCTAAGCGATTATGCGCCTTGATAACACTTTCTGACAATAGTTATATTAAATAATATACCTAGAAGAACTAAGTCTTGCTCTTAAACTACTTTCTTTTCTTTTTCGCCCTTGGATGCGATTGGTCATACACCGACGCTAGATGCTGAAAGTCCAAGTGAGTATAAACTTGTGTAGTGCTAATATTGCTATGCCCTAACAGCTCTTGCACAGCTCTTAAATCCTGACTTGATTCTAACATATGGCTAGCAAAGGAATGCCTTAGCATATGAGGATGCAAACGCCCTTGTAGTCCCTGACGTTTACGCCAACGCTCTAAGCGCAGCTGAACATTACGAGTGCTTAAACGCGAACCGGTTTTACCAACAAACAAAGCCATTTCATCATTCTTAATAAACTCATCTCTGAGTAATAACCATGCTCGAATGGCCTCTATTGCTTTACGGCCTAAGGGTAATAAACGTGAACGCCCACCCTTACCATTCACTACATGAATACTGCTCGCGCCAAAATCCATATCCATTAAGTTGACACTCACTAACTCACTAATACGCAAGCCAGACGAGTACAGCAACTCCCACATAGCAAGGTCACGTACTTCTAATGGGGCATCCACTGAGGTGTCCAGTAGCACACTCATTTGGTCAACATCCAAAACATACGGTAATTTTTTGGCTGCTTTAGGCGCTCGAATAGCTGCCGCAGGATTATTTTTCAGAACTTTGATATTAATTAAGTAATTAAAGAAGCTTCTGCAGGCTGATAACTCTCGCTGCAAACTTCGACTAGCCAAACCCTGCCGATGTCGCTGTGCGATAAATTGACGCAATTTCTGTGGTGTTAAATCTGCCCAAGTTTCCACATCCGTCTCATCACAAAACCGTTGTAACTGAACTAAATCACGTTGGTATGCTTTTAAGGTATGCACCGACAAGCGGCGTTCAATACGTAAAACCTCTAAAAACTGCTGACCATATGCAACAGCCTTTAACTCCATTATTCGTCGTTAATAATCGGTAATAAGGAGGATAAGCGCTTCGCCACCAGCTCGCCTAAATGTGCTAAAAATAAGGTTCCCATTGCAGGGTGAAAACGCTCAGGATCTTTACTACCTATCGCCAGCAAGCCTTTTTGCTGGTCAATTTTTAATGGAATAAATGCCGTTGATTGAACCTGTGAAGCTTGCTTTGCAAATAATGCCTCAGCTTGGCTGTGTGTTGGGTGGCCGCACTTGATTTTCTCAGCCTCTAAAAAACGTTGAAAACTATCGAGTTGTGGCGAGTCTTGCTGCCAAATAACCTCACTAATCGGGAAGCCTTCTGTCGCTTCATCTGCCAGTAAACGAATGGCAAAAAAATCAGCACCAAAACAATCACGTAAGGTATCGTCAAGACAAGCAAAAACATCTTCCACACAACGTGCCTGCATAAGCAAAGTCGTTAACTGTTGCATCCGACCAAACAGAGCATCATTTTCACGCGCAATGGTCAGTAAGCCATCTAACTGTTTATGCGCCTTTTCATTTTTCTCGCGTAATTGCGCTAGCTGACGCATGGTCAATGACACAACCCCTGCACGCTTATCTATGACTTTAATATCATCAAGTAATTCAGGGTATTGATTAAAAAAGTCTGGCGTATTTAACAGATAATTTCTTACTTGTTGCGCGGTTAACTCACTGCTATTGCTTATATTTTGTTGCTCACTCATAAAGTAATCATACCATCAAAAACAAAGCTAGCAGGGCCGCTCATCATCACAGACTCATTCTCACCTTGCCAAGCAATACTTAAGTCACCACCTGCTAAATGAACGGTGACTGGGCTGCTTAACTTACCCAACTGAATACCCGCCACTGCCGCTGCGCACGCACCGCTTCCACAAGCCAATGTTTCACCAGCACCCCGTTCATAAACACGTAAATTAAGGCTATGACGGCTGGTTATCTCACTAAAACCAATGTTCGCACGCTCAGGAAAAATAGGGTGAGACTCCATTGCCGCACCCAGCGCATCAACCGCTGTCTGCTGCACATCATCCACTTGAATAACGGCATGAGGGTTGCCCATAGAAATAGCTGAAAACTCAAGCTGAGTATCCGCTGCATCCACCATATATAATAATTGTTGCTGCGCGCTATCTAGCGGTATGTTTGCTGGTTCAAAAATAGGTGAACCCATATCAACCGTAATTTGATTCGCCGCATTAATGTTTAAAATAAGTTCGCCAGCACCCGTTTCTACTCGAATACTTGATTTATTGCTCAAGCCTTTTTGCTTAACAAATAGGGCAAAGCAACGCGCGCCATTACCACACTGCGAAACTTCGCTACCATCTGCGTTATAAATAACATAGCGGAAATCAGCACCTGCTTGCGCGGGGCGAACCAATAACATTTGATCAAAGCCTATACCATAGTGCCGATCCGCCATTTGGCGAATTTGTTCTGGGCTTAAATCAATCGTTTGATTAATCGCATCGACAACCACAAAGTCGTTACCAAGCCCGTGCATTTTACTAAAGTTAATCAACAACCGACATCCTCGTTATCATTAGGCAATAGCTGCTCATTTTGCCAAAGGCTTTCGATACTTTGACGTTTCCCAATAAGATGTTGCTGGTCGCCATCGATCATCACTTCTGCAACGCTAGGGCGTGAATTATAGTTCGAACTCATAGTAAACCCGTATGCCCCTGATGAACGCACCGCCAATAAGTCACCTTCAACAATAGCTAGCTCTCGATCTTTACCTAAAAAATCACCTGTTTCACAAACAGGGCCAACAATATCGTATACCACTGCTGCTGCTTTCGAACCGAGTTGAACGGGAATAATTTCCTGCCAAGCTTGGTATAACGCTGGACGCATTAAGTCATTCATCGCCGCATCAATAATCGCAAATTGCTTATCGGCCGTCGGTTTAATATATTCTACTTTTGTTACTAAAATACCAGCATTGCCCGCAATCGCGCGCCCCGGTTCTAAAATAATCTCGTAGGGTAAATCACCTAAACGTTGATACAAGGCTTTAACATAATCTTCAGGCAATACGGGCTGCTCATCACGGTAGCGAATACCTAAGCCACCCCCTAAGTCTAAGTGTTCAATCTTAATGCCAACATCTTCTAAACGTTGCAATAAGCCAAGCACTCGATCTAATGCATCAACAAAAGGTGTGATTTCGGTAAGCTGAGAACCAATATGGCAATCTAAACCTACTACATTCAAGTTTTTTAATTGCTTGGCACGTTGGTATTGCGCAAAGGCTGTTTCTATATCTAAACCAAACTTATTTTCTTTTAAGCCCGTTGAAATATAAGGATGTGTTTGCGCATCCACATCGGGGTTTACCCGAATAGAGATATTAGCAACCATGCCAAGCTCAGTCGCAATACTGTTAATACGATCTAATTCATCAGCGACTTCAACATTAAAACAACGAATACCTACGTCTAAACAACGACGAATTTCATCATGTCGTTTGCCAACACCAGAGAAAACAATTTTATCGGGTTGCCCACCTGCAGTTAGTACCCGTTCAAGCTCACCTACGGACACAATATCAAAGCCCGACCCCAACCTTGCCAGTACATTCAGCACGGCAATATTTGAGTTCGCTTTAACGGCATAACAAATTAAATGCGGTCTGCCCTCAAATGCCTTATCAAATGCTTTCCAGTGACGCTCCAAGGTGGCTCTAGAATATATATATGTTGGTGTAGAAAACTGTTCAACAATGCTTTGCACACTAACATCTTCACAATGTAATTGATCATCGCGATACTGAAAATGATCCATCTATAACCCCAATACCTTGCTAACTTGCTCACTTGGCATGTACAAATTGCCTTTCTGCCCACAACCACTGATCATGCTGATGACTGCTACGAGCACCAACATTTTTAATACATGCGTCATCTTCGCACCCTTTTAAGATTTCAATACACGGCAGTATAAACCTTGTACGTTTTTTGGCATACTCTAATCCTTTCAAGCAACCAACAAGATAGGCTTAACTATGCTCGCAACTCGCCTCCCCGCCATTATTTCAAACCCTAACACCCCCATTCGTAGCTGCGTTATTTGGTTACATGGCTTAGGCGCTAGCGGCGATGATTTTGCCCCTATCGTTCCACAACTCGATATTCAGGATGAACTAGGAATACGCTTTGTTTTTCCACACGCACCGAATATTCCCGTTAGCGTTAATGGCGGCGCTGTTATGCCAGCTTGGTATGACATTCATGATGCCGACATTTCGAAACGCGCCGATAATGCGGGTATTGAGCAATCAAGCTCGATTATTCGCGATATGATCAACGATGAAATTGCTTGCGGTATTGATCCATCTAAAATTGTTATTGCGGGGTTTTCACAAGGTGGCGTTATCGCCATTAATACGGGTCTACAATTCCCTCAAACCTTGGCTGGCATTATGGCATTATCAACCTATATTGCTATGCGTGACACTTTGCCCACCGCTACTAACAGTGGCCACAGCAAACTCCCTATTTTTTATGCTCATGGTGATGTTGACCCCGTTATTCCCATTGAATATGCAGAATCTTCTAGACGTTTTCTTGAACAAGCAGGCTATAGCGTTGAATGGAACAGCTACCCAATGGATCATGCGGTATGCGCTAAGGAAATTCGCCATATCAAAGACTGGCTAACTAAAGTACTTACGTAACAAACTCGGCTCTAATGAATATACGTGACTTAAAATATTTACTGGCAGTTGCTGAACATAAGAGCTTTATAAAAGCGGCTGAAAGCTGCTTTATTAGCCAGCCCACGCTTAGCATGCAAATTAAGAAGCTTGAGCAGTCTTTAGGTATTGTCATTTTTGAGCGTAATAATAAGCGGGTACTTATTACTGACATCGGGCAACAAATCATCAATAGCTCAAAACTTATTTTACAAGAAGTCGCGCATATTCAAGAATTGGCAGAAAGCAGCCAAAGCCCATTAGCGGGTAATTTCAGGCTCGGTGCTTTCCCTACCCTAGCACCTTATATTTTACCAACCATCGTTCCTTTAATAAAAAACCAGCTGACAAACTTACGACTTATTCTTATTGAGGAAAAAACCGACACCCTTCTAGCGCAACTTAAACGTGGTGAACTCGATGCCTGCCTATTAGCTGGCCCATTAGATGATAACCAGCTAACTCAACAACACTTATTTGACGACCCCTTCACACTCGCTGTTCCTACCCTGCACCCTCTAGCAAAAAAAACATCCATAGCGATGAGTGATTTAGTCTCTCAGCCACTATTATTACTCGATGAAGGACACTGCCTGCGCGAACAAGCCCTTCAGTTCTGTCAGCTCAGTGGTATTGAAGAAGAGCATAATGTTAGGGCTACTAGCCTTGAAACACTACGCCAAATGGTTCGCGCCGATACGGGTATTACCTTTATTCCAACTATTGCTATACAGCAAACCGACAGCCGAATTAAATACCTGCCTTTTAATAAACCTGAACCTAAGCGAAGTATTTACCTTGTTTGGCGTAAAACCAACTCTAGAGCCTTACTCATGGAATCTATTAAACAAATTATTGTAAACGCCTACAGTAAATAGACAAAATCTATCGTTTTTATAAAAACAATCGATTGTATTTAATATTTAATTTCTCCTAAACTCTATATTAAGTAATGTGATATCACATTATTCTCAACCCATTAGGAGAGTTAACATGAGCACAACCGTCCCACAGATCACCTTTAAAACTCGCGTTAGAGATGAAAGTGTTGAAGGAGAAAATCCTTTTCGCTGGCAAGATGTTTCCAGTGAACAAATCTTCAGCGGTAAAAAGATTGTTATTTTAGCCCTACCAGGTGCCTTCACCCCAACTTGTTCAAGCACTCATTTACCTGGTTTTGAAACCAAGTACCAAGAGTTCAAAGACTTAGGTGTCGATGAAATTTACTGCTTAAGCGTTAACGACGCTTTCACCATGTTCAAGTGGAGCAAAGACTTAGGTATCAATAACGTGAAAATGTTGCCCGATGGCAATGGTGATTTCAGCCGTTTAATGGGCATGCTGGTTAAAAAAGAAAACCTTGGCTTCGGCAACCGCTCATGGCGCTACTCAATGTTAGTGGATGATTCTGTCATCAGCGCACTCTTTAGTGAACCAGGAAAAATGGATAACTGCCCAGATGACCCTTTCACCTGTAGCGACGCAGATACCTTACTGGCACATTTACAATCCACTTAAAACAACATCTAATTACTTTTAGCAATAAACTTATTGCTATTTGGAATAGCGTTGTTTAAGATATCTTTGCTTGGGTTACAAAATCAATAAAAAGCACCCAAGCATTTTTTAATTTAAGGAGAATACTATGAGGTTATTAAGAACATTATTGGTTGTCAGCAGCCTAATGATTGTAGCTTTTTCAGTTAATGCAGCCGAACACAAGCACAGCCACGACCATGCTGGCGCAGCCGTTCAAAAGCTGTACAACGAAACAATGAACCCGCGACAAAATGAATATCCGAACCACTTAGGTTTTAACGATTTACATATTCAAGCCATTCGTCATATGGTGCCAGACACAAATTCAAATGATGATCCATTATTACAAGTTGTCGTACATCACCACTGTAAAGCTTACGATGACAACACGCTAATTTGCCTTATGTTCCACACAGGCATGAAGGACCAAGACAAGCCAATGGGCTTTGAATACATCATCCCAACATCTGTTTATGAAACACTTCCAGAAGAAGAAAAAAGATATTGGCACTACCACTTAACTGAAGTACCACGTGCCAAAGCCACATTCCCTGATTTAACGGCAGAAGAAGGCGCAAAATTACTACCGATTGTGAACGAAACATATGGCAAAGTTATTTACTTTAAAAAGCCACATGATGAGTTACCACTAGGCGAACCATACGTCGTTATTGTTCAAGACATGCCTGAGCAAGACTAAACCGGCTTTTTTGAGTGGGCTCCCCTCCGCTCAAAAACCTTTCACCTACGACAGGTTAACTGTCGTAGGTGATTTTTTATTATGATAAAAACACTTGTTTTCATACTGTTATTCAGCCTAGCCTCTCTCGTAGTAGCTGACCCTATTATGCTTGGCTTACCGGCCATGAAAGTACCCGCCGACAATCCTCAAACAACAGAAAAAGTAGCACTCGGTAAAAAACTATTTAATGATAAGCGCTTCAGTGCCAATGGCAGTATTAGCTGCGCCTCATGTCACATCAGCAGTAAAGCCTTTACCGATGGACGTGCGCAGGCAATAGGTATTAACGGACTTGTTGGACAGCGAAACTCACCCACCATTATCAATAGCGCCTACTTACACACCCTTTTTCACGATGGACGCCGCCCATCGTTAGAAACACAGGCATTAGACCCACTTACCAATCCAGTAGAGCACGGCTTAACTGATCACTCCCTTGTTATTAGTGTTATTCAAACGGATTTTTCCTACTTAAAAGGTTTTTTAAATAGTTTTGGAATTACTGCAGAAAAAATCAATATGGACACCGTAACAAAAGCCATTGCCAGCTATGAGCGAACTCTTATTTCTGGCAATACACGCTTCGACCAGTATTTTTTTGAAGCTAACAAAAAAGTTTTAACCGTTGCTGAAGCACGTGGATTACGACTATTTCGAAGAAAGGCTAATTGCGCAAATTGTCATGAAATAAGCTGGAACACTGCATTATTTACAGACAATCGATTCTATAATATTGGCATTGGTTTTGATGACTTGCGTCTTGTGTTACCCACTTTTATTAAGAATTCAGAGT
>Ga0209081_1002344_pt1 | contig 11014 bp, 5 predicted proteins | sample GOMGulsemesocosm_4_FD_184636 | JGI IMG/M metagenome (GOLD analysis project Ga0209081, IMG submission 184636) | Methane-oxidizing microbial communities from mesocosms in the Gulf of Mexico - GOM15B Gulf of Mexico (SPAdes) (version 2) | ecosystem: Environmental > Aquatic > Marine > Cold seeps... | reverse complement strand
AGAAATTGGCTTTAACGTCAGTTACTTACAAGATGTTTTGTCTGTATTGAACGGCGATGACATGAAAATGACGCTGGGTGATGCAAACTCCAGTGCCATCATGGAAGAAGTGGAAGGCGGTGACAGCTTGTATGTTGTTATGCCCATGCGTCTATAAGGGCGGCTCTTGTAGTATATATAAGGCTAGTCTGTGGCTATTGAACGCTTAGCACTTCAAGGGATGCGTAACTTCGCATCCCTTTCTATTTCCCCCTCTGCACAAATTAATCTGATCCACGGCAGCAATGGCAGTGGCAAGACCAGCTTGCTGGAAAGTATCCATTACCTGGCCTATTGCAAATCGTTTCGCACCCACAAACAAAAATTCCTTATTCAGCATGGCCAGGCCTCCCTTACCGCATTTTGTAAAATAAACGGTAAGCAACTGGGCATAGAGCGCTCGGCGAAAGGGGAGCGCCGCATTAAGCTAAACGGCGAGTGGCTTCATAGTGCGGCTGAGTTGGCCAGTTTATTACCGGTACAATTGCTCGACCCTACGATGTTTAAGCTGCTGGAAGGCAGTCCTCAGTACCGCAGAGAATACCTGGATTGGGGGGTGTTCCACGTGGAACAAGAGTTTATCTCTGTGTGGCGTCAATTTAAAACCGCCCATAAAACTCGTAATGCGTTATTACGCCAAGGAGGCTGTGGAGAGGGTGAACGTGAAATCTGGCACCAAAGTTTGGCAGGATTTGCGAAACAAATTACCGAGATGCGAACGGCTTATCTAACCAGGTTAAAGCCGGTATTTGATGAATACATGGCCCGCCTTAATCCTGAGATAGACGTGACCATGAGTTTTTATCAGGGGTGGGGGAAAGACAAAGATTACCTTCAAGTTTTGAATGACGGGTGGTTTAGCGACCTTAAAATGGGGTTTACACAGCTTGGCCCCCAGCGAGCTGATTTACGCCTTAAAGCCAATGGATTGCCCGCAGTGGAAGTTTTATCCCGTGGACAGCAGAAAATGGTGGTGTGTGCGCTTAAGTTAGCCCAGGCAAAACTGTTCCAAGTGGCAACGAAAAGCCCCTGTATCTTCCTAGTAGACGATTTAGCCGCAGAGTTGGATATTACCCACAGAAAAGCTTTATGTACCCTGCTAGAAGAATTAGAATGTCAGGTCTTTGTTACTGCAGTTGAGGCCGCTCAAATTGCAGATTGCTGGTCACCATCAAGCAATGTAAAAAAGTTCCACGTGGAACACGGACGCCTAACCGAAGAGTAATTGGACAGGCTAAAAGACAAGAATAAAAGAACTGTGTGGGCTGTTATTTACACCGCCCAATAAGCCCATACCGTATCGAATAAAAATACCCGCTAGGAGCTAGTGATCAATGAGCACTGAAGAAAATACTTACGACTCTTCCAGCATCAAAGTTCTTAAAGGACTGGATGCGGTAAGAAAACGCCCTGGTATGTACATCGGTGATACCGATGATGGTTCTGGCCTGCACCACATGGTATTCGAAGTGCTGGATAACAGTATTGATGAAGCCTTGGCTGGTCACTGTTCTGAAATGAAAGTAACCATTCACCCTGACGAATCCATCAGCGTGAGTGATAACGGTCGTGGTATTCCCACCGATATTCACGAAGAAGAAGGTGTCTCTGCTGCCGAAGTGATCATGACGGTATTGCACGCCGGCGGTAAGTTTGACGATAACAGCTATAAAGTTTCAGGCGGGTTACACGGGGTAGGTATCTCTGTAGTAAACGCTCTATCTGACAAACTTAAAATGACCATTCGTCGTGGCGGTAAAATTTGGGAGCAAACCTATACCATGGGTGTTCCTGATGCCCCAATGGCCACCGTAGGTGATACTGAAACCACGGGTACAATTATTACTTTCCATCCGTCCCCTACAACCTTTACCAACATTCAGTTTAACTACGACCAACTGGCAAAACGCATTCGTGAATTGAGCTTTCTTAACTCAGGTGTGCGTATCGTATTAAAAGACGAACGCTCGGATAGAGAAGATATATTTGAATTTGAAGGGGGCCTAACCGCCTTTGTTAATTACCTAAACGTAAACAAGACACCGGTTAACGATGTGTTTTACTTTCGTTTAGATGGCGACAAACGTGAAGATGGCATTGGCGTTGAAGTGGCCATGCAGTGGAACGACGGCTTCAGTGAAAGCATCTTCTGTTTCACCAATAATATTCCCCAGCGTGATGGCGGTACTCACTTAGCCGGTTTCCGTGGTGCTTTAACACGTACCCTGAATAACTATATTGAGCGTGAGGGTTTAGGTAAGAAAGACAAAATCAAGGTTAACACCACAGGTGATGATGCCCGTGAAGGTCTAACCGCGATTGTGTCGGTTAAGGTGCCAGATCCTAAGTTTAGCTCGCAGACCAAAGACAAATTAGTCTCTTCTGAAGTGAAAAGCGCGGTAGAGCAAGAGATGGCACGCTTGTTTAGCGATTTCTTGGTGGAACAACCTGCCCAAGCTAAATTGATTGTAAGTAAAATGATGGACGCCGCTCGTGCTCGTGAAGCCGCCCGTAAAGCGCGTGATATGACTCGCCGTAAGGGCGCGTTAGATATAGCAGGCTTGCCCGGTAAACTAGCAGATTGCCAAGAAAAAGATCCGGCCCTTTCTGAAATTTACTTAGTGGAAGGGGACTCGGCCGGCGGTAGCGCCAAACAAGGCCGAGACCGCCGTACGCAAGCTATTCTGCCACTTAAAGGTAAAATCCTAAACGTTGAAAAAGCGCGCTTCGATAAGATGATCTCGTCTCAAGAAGTGGGCACGCTGATTACTGCATTAGGTTGCGGTATTGGCCGTGAAGAATTTAATGTGGATAAACTGCGTTACCACAGCATCATTATCATGACCGATGCCGACGTGGATGGATCACACATCCGAACGCTATTGCTAACCTTCTTTTTCCGTCAAATGCCTGAGATTGTAGAGCGTGGCCATATCTTCATTGCACAGCCGCCGCTATACAAAATTAAGCGCGGTAAACACGAGCAATACATCAAAGATGATGAAGCTTTAAGTGAGTACCTAACTTACACAGCATTGGATGGTGCAGCGCTGCATGTTAACCCTGAGGCCCCTGGCATAGGTGGTGAGAACCTGGGTAGCCTAGTGGCCGAATACCGCGGTGTGATGGAAGGGGTTGCTCGTCTATCTCGTGTATATCCTGAGGTGGTATTAAAACAGCTTATCTATGTGCCTGTGTTAGGTGTCGATGATCTTAAAGACAAAGCCAAGGTTGATGCCTGGTGTGAGCAATTACAAACGCGCTTCCCTAACCCTAAGGGCAATGAAAGCCACGTCTTAATTGAAGCGGTTGAAGATACCGAACGCCACATTTACGTGCCTGACGTGAAAGTGATTAATCACAGTATTCCAACGGATTACATCCTGACTCACGATTTCTTCGAGTCGACTCTTTATAAGAGTATTTGTGATTTAGGGGCCCACTTGGAAGGGTTACTGGAAGAGGGTGCTTACATTCAACGTGGTGAACGTAAGTCGGAAGTAAGCACCTTTGAAGACGCTCTGGCCTGGTTAATGAACGAAGCTAAACGTGGTTACAGCATACAGCGCTATAAGGGACTGGGTGAGATGAACCCTGAACAACTATGGGAAACCACTATGGACCCTGAAGCGCGTCGCATGTTGCGTGTAACCATCGAAGACGCGGTCGCCGCCGATAAGATGTTCACTACCCTAATGGGGGATGACGTTGAACCTAGACGTGAGTTTATTGAAACCAATGCGTTGTTGGTGGATAACCTGGACTTTTAAAGCTCCGAGTTCTCTCAATCCATAAAAAAGCCCGCTTGTTGCAAAACAAGCGGGCTTTTTTGTTTAAATCAGTGGCCTTTAATCAATGTCTTGTTTAAGTGTTAAAAACACCGCAGTGCTTTGAATTTGATAATTTCCCGCATCCACATTGGGCACGTTAAATTGTTGAAACTCAAAGTTTAGTGCCTGCTTGTTTTCAAAGCGGTAACTGACCCCACCACCAAAATAATATTGGTTTTTGTTTATGCTATCCCCTGAATTGGCACTTAGAAAAACTTTACCTATGCCACCGCGAACAAAAAACGACATGGGCGCTTTGTGTTCTGTGGTGAGTTTAATGCCGGTGGAGATCATTTGGCTGGTTAGGTCTACTGCTGAGTTGGCGTAGGTAGTCTTAGCGTTGTAGTTGTACATAAGCTCGAACCACGCATGGGGCGAGCGGTTTAAACGACTGCCGATCAGAATTTTAGCGGATGGGCTGACAGGGGCGTCGTTAATAGTACTAGCACCCAGGTTTGAGCTGTATTGAGAGGCACCTATTCCGGTTTCCAAATACAATTCATTGATTGAAAAAGCTTGTGAAGAAAAAGCCAGGCCGCCCATGATGGAAGCGATTAATGTTAGTTTGCGCATTGCACTGTCCTTTGCATTAAATCTTTAAATTTATAAGGGCCGTGTAACCGGCCCTTTTTGATCGTGGTTAAGCTTTTCTGCGATACAGCATTAGGGTCATTAACATCAGCATCAATAGATAGTGCAGTGAACCAGCGCCTGAATCCTCCAGGCTCTGGTCGTCTAACTTTCTGGATTTGTTAGCATCGTTTGGAAAGTCATCTGAGTTATCACCAACGCCATCGCCATCGGTATCGTCCCATTCGTTGGCATCGTCATCAAATAAGTCGGCATTATTACCGACACCATCACCATCTGTGTCTTCCCACTCATTAACGTCATCATCAAATGGGTCGGCATTATTACCGACACCATCGCCGTCTGTGTCTTCCCATTCAGTTGCATCATTATTAAACAAGTCTGTGTTATTACCTACATTATCGCCGTCAGTGTCTTCCCACTCAGTTGGATCATCATCAAACGGGTCAGCGTTATCACCCACGTTATCGTTATCGGAATCTTCCCATTCGGTTGGATCGTCATTAAACAAGTCAGTATTATTGCCTACATTATCGTTGTCGGAATCTAGCCATTCTGAACTGTCGAAAGGGAAGGCATCCACATTATCGTTAAAGGTATCGTTATCGGTATCTCCATAAACAATATTTAACAGAATCATTTGTTGGGTGGCTATAGAGGGTAGGCCGTTATCTGTGGCGGTTACGATAATCGAATAGACCTGCCCCGGTGAAAGAGAAGTGGAGCTAAAGGAGGCCGTTGGCAGCAAAGAGTCTGGCATATTTAAACTGGATAGATCCCAGAAATAGCTCAAAGAATCAGAAATGTTTGTATCATTGAAGGCCGCCGCTAGAGTAATGCTGCCATCTACATTATTAGGCGTAGTGGTGACTAAGCCGTTTTGAGTGATACTGCTATCTATAAATGTGGGAGCGATATTTATGTCGGCTATGGTAACTGTGTGGTTATTGTTGCTAGCATCGACCGTCCAACTTTCATTATTAGGGGCACTGTTAAAGTCATCGGTAATGCTTATGACTAAAGTTTCATCTGTTTCAGATTTAGCGTCATTCAAGAGGCTAAGCTCAAGTATTTTTTCTATTTCGCCTTCAGCGAAACTGACATTTAGACTACTAATATCCTCTGTTACATCACCTGCAGTAGCACTTCCGCTAGTGCTTAAGTTTACGGTCACTGGGTACTCTGGAGAGGTACCACTTAATACCAGCTTAATCTGGGCTGTTTGATTCTCCCCTAAGCGCTGAGAAGGCGTTTCAAATGCAATGCTTGGATAAACCCAGACCTCTTGTGAGGTAGAGGTGCTGTTACCCTGAACGTCCTGTGCCCGCCAGTTAATAGTGTGAATACCTGGCGCTAAGTTGGCCTCAAATTTACCGGCGCTAACCTCGGTTAATTCATCGTTTTGATTTGTTGCGTTAATAGTAGGGGAGTCATTACCTACAAAGTCATCATATATATCCGTAGCGGCTGGCGCTGTTATGCTTACCGAAGTTAGAGCAGCATCAAACTCTGCTTTAACTACACTCAGTGGCGTATTGGTAAAGCTAGGTAGTCCATTATCCGAATCGTTTAAAGTATCAAAGTCATTCTCTGGATTGTTATCCGGGTCCACATTATCTAATACACCATCGTTGTCGATGTCATTTAATGAAGGGTCTGGATTATTGGCGGGGGCTGGATTATCTCCTAAGCCATCAAGGTCACTATCCGCCCATTGAGTGGCGTCTATTGGAAAAAGATCTTTGTAATTGAAGGTGCCATCGGAGTCGCCATCGAGCCCTAAATCTTTATTAAGCAGGTAACGATGAAGTTTATTTTTTAATAGCGTAAATAGATGGGTTTCTAGGTCACTGGTTTCTATAGACACTAGTTTCGCAATACTGGTGTCTACGTTACCTAGATCATGACTAGCAAGCGCGTATAAGCTGTAACCGTAATCTTGAATGTTTGGGTCATACTCTACCACCCAGCTTAATAGTTGCTGTCCACAAATGGCCAGAGCCACATCTAAATTATTGTTAATTCGCACATTTGAGATAGCACTCAATGGCGTATCACAGGCCTTAATGCTGGCTAAAATGTCAAAATCTTTGGGCTCAATAAGGTATAGCAACCCAGTAGCATCGGAAGCTAGGGCAAAATCGTAATCTCGGTTAACCAGTGTTATGGGGGTAAACTGGTCCAGGTCCATGTTGCTTAGGTTATACAGACTGGACTCATTAAATCCTGCATTAGGGTTATAGGATGCAAGTTGGCTATGAAGCCCAAGAATCTCAGGCTTATCACTTCCCTTAATGTTTGAAGAGATTAGTTTTTTAAAATCTGTATCACCGCTACCTGGTTTAAACCAGGCGAATGAGCTCCAGGCGCTGTCATAGTGCAATTGAATGCCGATACCGCCATCTCCACCTGTGTTTTTCCCTGTAGCAATAATATCTGGAGATAAAATGGAGTTAGAATCCCCAATATAGAGCGCAGTAACCGACTCAATATCTGGGCTTACTAATTTATAATGGTCAGAGCCATCTAAATTAGATGAAAGAACAATCCCTTGTTTTGCTGTATAGGTGGCCTGGCCCCCTGCGTGCAATTCATCTACTCCATTCTGGTCCAAGTCAAAAACAATGAATGAATCTACAGAGCTCATTTCATCGTCGGCAAAGTCGGGTTCAACAACACTGCTTATGAGTAAATTTGTGGTATCCAAAAACTTATAAGCAAACTCATAATTGTCTTTGCCTAGGTCAATTTGTTCTAGCTGAACTAAACTGTAATCTGAAATAGTATCGCCATTTTGAGTACGGGCAATGCCATCAAAGCTGCGTAGCGCTGTACTGTAAATTCCAGACCAGTCGGTGCTAAGGTTGCCCTCATCTAATCGATATAGAATTTTTGACGTAGGGTTGGCGGTGTCGCCATTTGAAGCAAAAAGGAAGTAGCCACCATAGGTGCCATTAATCAGGGTAGTGGGTAAACGTTTAATGTTTGATGCTTTAAGGTAAGGGGAGGCAGCACTGCCAGCTAATACATGGCTGTCTTTAGCCGTATCCCAAACAACCTTGTTTAATTGAGCTGCATGGGGCTCTTCAGTTGTAGTTACATAATCGAACAATATTTCTGAGTAGCCGTCACCATCAATATCAATAACACTAAAGTTTTGCTTGGCTTCTTGTATGGCTGAGATATATACCCAAGGACCCAGCCCCGTGGCAGAAAAAGACTGTAACTGACTTGAATTGGTTGGTTCTTGAGATAAAATTTCTTGAGCATCATCATCATCAATATTAGCGACTTTAAAGCCGCCACCAAAAGTACTTCTGGATAAAGACTCTTTAGCAATCCAACTGGCACCATCAAAATTAAAGTAAAAACCATCCTGAGTGATTAGCTCCTGGTCATAAACATCTTGAGCAGTCTTTGAGTAATCCACATTACCTGCTTGGCAATAGCCCCCTTGCTCCAGGGTGAACTCCAACGTGTCGCTATTTAAAATATGGATTAAGTCGGTGCTACAAAGCACTGTGTATGAGGCTTGGTCTGTGCCTTCAAGTTTTACTATCGCTTTTATGTCGGTATTGATTTCAACTTGACCATCCACCTCATGATTTAGTTCACTTAGAAACGATTGGCTTTCAGTAAGGACATGAGTGTCAGAGTTTAAATCGTCACTAAATTCAATCGTAGTGAATTTACCGTTTTTTTGACCAAGTAGTAATTTAGAATCGGATAATTGTAGAGAGGATAAATAGGAGTAATTTTCAGGTTGTAGTATCCCATTTTTCACTATTTTGTAATCGGTTCCGTCCCAATCCAGTAATAGCCAGTGATCATTTTCAGCATCAATTTTACTGGAGGCGGTGGCGAAAATTTCAAGGTCATCATCATCATCGGCCTGTACCGAGTACATGGCAGCTTCACCAATTCGTCCAGCCAGTGTTATGGCAGAGGCTGCTTCGGATTTAATGATCTGGTTATCGACAGCGGCATGAGCCGATGTGGCGAGCAATAGCAGGCTAAGTAGCCTCAATCCTTTGGGCATGGTAATCATCCATTAATTTACATTCCCTAAATTCTATAGTTGTCGCTTACTTACCACAATCATATTTAAGTCTTTTTCTAATAAAAAAGTATTTATAAAGATCAAAAAGTAATACTAAGAGGGGAGCGATGAGGGGAGAATCGCCAGCCTTATTGTTTTATCTGGCTGGCGATAATATCTACTTAATCAGGTTATCTACAAAATGGTCTAAATCGTCAAACACGTCGGTGCCATGTAAACCATTTTTCTTGTCTAGAGTGCGCTGGCCTTTGCCGGTTAAGACCAATGCTGGTACAAGTCCTGCGGCTTGGCCTGCTTGCAAGTCCCGCAATGAATCGCCCACCATATAACAGCCTTTGGCACTCATGTTTAATGCCTTTTCAATTTGATGAATCAAGCCAGGTAAAGGTTTGCGGCAATCGCAGTTATCATCCGGCCCATGAGGGCAGTAGGCTATGTAATCTATTTTAGCGCCAGCCTTAGAGGCTAGAGTGAGCATCTTCTGGTGCATAGCATCCAGGGTAGCGACCGTAAAATAGCCGCGACTAATGCCCGACTGATTGGTGGCGATGGCAATTTTAAAACCCGCCTGAGTCAGCTTAGCTAACGCTTCCATAGAGCCGGGTAGGGGAATCCATTCGTCGACGCTTTTAACATAGTCATCCGAGTCGTAATTAATAACACCATCGCGGTCTAGTACTATAAGTTTGCTAGGCACTTTTCAGGTTGCTCCTACAAAATTTAGACAAAATAAAAGGGAGCGTTTGCTCCCTTTTATTTATAAAGCTGTTTCTTAAAGAAGTGAAATATCAGCCACTTTCAAAAACATATTACGCAATTGGTTTAACAAGGCTAAACGGTTTTGCTTAACGGCTTCGTCATCGGCCATTACCATCACGTTGTCGAAGAAGTTATCGATAACGTCACGTAAGCTCGCAAGTGATGCCAGGTACTCTTCATAAGCGCCAGTTTCAAACAGGGGAGCCGCTTGTTGGGCTTTTTCGTCTAAGGCTTTTGCCAGTACTTTTTCGGCATCTTCTTGCAGTAAAGATTCATCTACTACAGGGGTATCCAAGTAGGCATCGTTCTTGGCAAGAATGTTCGACACTCGCTTGTTTGCGGCGGCCAAAGCCTGAGCACTGTCCAGCTTGTAGAAAGCGTTTACCGCCTGCACACGCTGGTTGATGTCTTTAGGTTGAGTAATGCCTTTGGCTCTAACGGCTTGGAAAACTACTACAGGAATACTTTCATCCTGATACCAGGCACTAAAACGATCCAGCATGTATTCGGTTAACTTAGATTTGGTTTCTTCTTTTAATTCCATGGGCCAGTTGTTGTCCATGGCCATATCGATGAGTTCACTTAAATCCAGGTTTAAGTCTTTCTCTACCAATAAACGCAAAACCCCCACAGAGGCACGACGTAAGGCAAATGGATCTTTACCCCCTGTAGGTATTTGGCCAATGCCAAACAAACCTACCAGGCTGTCCAAGCGGTCAGCCAAGGCAAGGGATAAACCAGTCACCGTCGCCGGCAATACATCACCTGAGAAAGACGGTTTGTATTGCTCAACCATGGCGGCACACACATCACTGTGTTCGCCATCTTGCTTGGCATAGTAAGAACCGGCGATGCCTTGCAGGTCAGAAAATTCATTTACCATGTCGGACAGTAAATCGGTTTTACACAATAGCGCGGCACGTTCGGCAAGCTTAGCATCTCCGCCAATAGCGGCAGCAATTTTTCCGGCCAGTGACTGCAAGCGCAATGACTTGTCTTTTAAGGTGCCTAGTTTCTGTACCCAAACAACAGTGGATAATTTTTCTACGCGGCTCTCAAGAGTTTGCTTGAGGTCGGTATCCCAGAAAAATTTAGCATCGGCCAAACGAGGGCGAATCACTTTTTCGTTGCCGTGAATCACTTGCTGCGGATCTTTCGATTCAATATTACAAATGGTGATGAAGTTAGGCATTAACTTGCCGTTTTTATCTTCCACGTGGAAATATTTCTGGTGTTCTTTCATGGACGAGATCAGCGCTTCGCTGGGCACATCCAAAAATAATTTATCAAAGTTACCGGCCAATGCGGTGGGCCATTCATTTAACGAAGCCACCTCATCCAGTAAGTCTTCATCAATTACAGCTACGCCACCCAGTTTCTCGCCTGCGGCAATTACCTGGCTGCGAACTAGTTCTTTACGCTCATCATAGTCGGCCAGTACTTTACCCTGTTCTTTCAAGGTGCCTTCGTAGGCGGCCGGGCTAGTAATCACAATTTCACGGTTGGCGTGGAATCTGTGACCCTTAGTGAAGTAGTTAGATTTAATGCCCAAAATATTGGCTTCAATAACTTTGCTGTCCAGCAACATTAAAATCCAGTGCACCGGACGTACAAATTCAATGCGGCTGCTGCCCCAACGCATGCGTTTGGCTATAGGTAGCTTGGCCAAAGCATCGGTGACCGCAACGGGTAATTCAGTGGCTGCGTTAGCACCCTCAACATCTTGTGCGTAATA
>Ga0209081_1002343_pt1 | contig 11020 bp, 6 predicted proteins | sample GOMGulsemesocosm_4_FD_184636 | JGI IMG/M metagenome (GOLD analysis project Ga0209081, IMG submission 184636) | Methane-oxidizing microbial communities from mesocosms in the Gulf of Mexico - GOM15B Gulf of Mexico (SPAdes) (version 2) | ecosystem: Environmental > Aquatic > Marine > Cold seeps... | reverse complement strand
TATAGACGTTATATTTAATTACTAGCATTAATGACATATTCTGTCTAATTATTATGGCTATTGATTTTAGTTTTGATTTGTAATTAAGTTTTATTGTAATTATTCAGCTCATGAGCAGCATCATGCTATTCAAGCCTGTACCCGTCATCTTGGTGGTCTTTTAATCGAAGATCTAGTTTTTAAAAGAATAGATCCTCGATCAGACACTTCGAGGATGACGCAATAGAGGCTAGCTGAGCAATAGAGGCTAGCTGAATAGTTACGTTTTATTAAACTTTTGATTACTTGAATTTAAGTAAAAGGGTTGCCTATGTCTTCTTCGTATTCTTCATCTTCATCTTCTTCACCTTTTTCCACTTGTTCTCCGTTGAATCAGCCATTAAAGGTAAAGGTTTCGTTGAATAATAATACTTTACTAAAACAACAGCAATTAAAAAGTTGGCAGCAATTTTCAGCACAGCACCCAGACAGCTATCAACAGCTTAACACCAAACAGCTTGAACATTTTAAGCTTGCATTGAGTTTGAGTGATTTTATTCTAAAAAGTGCTTTACAAGCGCCTGAATTAGTCGTTGATTTATTTATAAATAACTATGTCTACCAGCAAACAATGCCAGCATATAATGACCTACTTGCTCTGTTATTAGTTGATTGTGAAAACGAAGTGCAATTACACCGACTATTAAGACGATTTAGATTAGAGCAAATGGTAAATATTGCGGTTGCTGATTTAGTCTTAAATATAAAACTTGAGTGTTCTTTGGCGCGGTTATCAGCACTAGCAGATGCTTTAATTTTAAGTAGTTTGTCTTGGTTAACTCATTTTTGTCAAAATAAATGGGGTGTGCCAACCAATGCCGAAGGCGAAGCTCAGCCGTTGTTAATTTACGGTATGGGTAAGTTGGGTGGCAAAGAGCTTAATTTTTCATCTGATATTGATTTGATCTTTGTTTATCCGCACAGTGGCGAAACGCAAGGGTGTCGTCGCTCTCTCGACAATCAACAGTTTTTCACACGATTAGCACAAAAGCTTATCAGCGCGTTACATCAACAAACAGCCGATGGTTTTGTTTATCGGGTTGATATGCGCTTAAGACCGTTTGGTGAAAGCGGTCCTTTAGTGCTAACTTTTAATGCCATGGAAGATTATTATCAAGAACAAGGTCGTGATTGGGAGCGTTACGCCATGTTAAAGGCTCGTTTAATAGGTGAGGGTGAATATCATCAAAAACTGTCAACTTTATTACGTCCTTTTGTTTATCGTCGCTATATAGATTTTAGTGTTATTGATAGTTTACGACGTATGAAAATGATGATTTCGCAGGAAGTACGTCGTAAGCAGCTGATTAATAATATTAAGCTTGGCGCAGGCGGTATTCGTGAAATTGAGTTTATTGTACAAGTTTTTCAGCTTATTCGTGGTGGTCGAATTAAAGCTTTACAGCAACGAAGTTTGTTAACCGTATTACCGCAATTAGTTATCGCGGGAGAAATACAAGAAGACACTAAAATAGTATTAGAAAATAGCTATTGTTTTCTTCGTCGAGTCGAAAATATTATTCAAGCCCTAGCGGATCAACAAACACAAACCTTGCCTGATGGTGAATTAGATCAGCAGCGAATACTATATGTACTTGGCTTTGCTACTTGGAATGACTTTTTAAACGTGCTAGAAAATCACATGAGTAGTGTTCATCAGCAATTTGAGCAATTGATCGGCTTTGAAAGTCCGAATAATCATATTGAAGATCAACATTGGAGTACGCTGTGGCAAAGCCGCTGGAGTGATGAAGAATCTATTGCTTGGCTTGAACAAGAAAAGTCTGATACTAACCCTTGGCATAGTGAACGAGTATGGCATTTATTAGCTGATTTTCGTACTGATGTAAGTAAGCGCAGTATTGGCAATAGAGGTAGACAAGTACTAGATAAGCTTATTCCGCAGCTTATTTGCCATATTCAACAAGCTAAGCAAGCAGAGTTTGTACTTGAACGAGTACTACACGTATTTAAAAAAATTGTTACGCGTACTGCCTATTTAGAATTGTTATTTGAAAATAAAGGTGCATTAAAGCAACTTATTCATTTGTGTCAAGCGAGTAGTTGGGTCACTGACTATATCGCCAAATATCCAATTTTATTAGATGAGCTTATTGATCCCAGTTTATTGTATAACCCACCACAATTATCTGCTTATGCATTAGAGCTTAGAGAAAGTATGCTGCGTATTCCTGAAGATGATTTAGAAGCGCAAATGGATGCCTTAAGATTGTTTAAACAAGCACAGCAATTACGTATTGCTGCAGCAGATATTGCTAAAGTGTTAAACGTGAAAAAAGTTAGTCAGCACCTAACCGTACTGGCTGAAGCCATCATTGGTGAAGTGATTAATTTAGCATGGCAGCAAGTGAGTAATCGTTTTGGCGTACCGACCTCTACTGTAGATAACAATAGTAAAGGGTTTGGCGTGATAGCTTACGGAAAGACAGGTGGCAGTGAGCTAAGTTATGGCTCAGATCTCGATTTGGTTTTTGTGCATCACAGTGAAAAAAGTGAAATGACTACGGGTCTAATTCATGGCGACAAATCAGTTGCGGCGAGTCAATTTTATATAAAGTTGGCTCAACGTATTATGCATATTTTCAATACTCGTATGAATAGCGGTATTTTATATGAGTTAGATATGCGTCTTCGGCCATCGGGTAATTCAGGCGTGTTGGTGGTTCATCTTAATACTTTTGCTCAATATCAATACCAAGACGCTTGGACTTGGGAACATCAAGCACTAGTGAGAGCGCGTATGGTTTATGGTAACAATACTTTACAGCAAGCTTTTAAAGATATTCGTTTACAGGTTTTGCAACAACCAAGAGATTTAGTACAGTTAAAAAGTGATGTTTGTAGCATGCGAGAAAAAATGCGTAATCACCTTGATAAATCAACAGAGCAGTTACTCGATCTTAAGCAAGGGCAGGGTGGCTTGGTTGATATTGAGTTTTTAGCGCAATATCTTGTGTTGGCACATTGCGATAAAGAAGGCCGTTTGGCAAAGCATAGTGATAATGATGGTATTTTTAAAGTACTTGCCAAACGGGGTGTTTTAACGAATGATGAGCAAAAAACACTAACAAATAGCTATCAGCAACTGAGAGCGTTTTCACATAAAGCAACATTGCAAAGTGATGCATCATTAGTTGCCCGCTCTGCTTTAATATCAATAACTGAAGACATTATAGGTTTATGGCAAAAGTTTTTGTAATTATTTATTCGTAATGATACTTATCCCCTTTTGATTATATTTGTGATCTAATTGATATTATTTTTTAATTTAAAAGCGCGGTTAAAACCGCTGCTACGTACAAACCCTAGTGGTTAAAACCGCTGCTACGTATAAACCCTCGCGGTTAAAACCGCTCCTACAACACCACAATCTCGTCATCTTCGAGGTGTCTTAATCGAAGATCCAGTGTTTTTAATGAAAATTATCGGTTAAGTGACTATAAAAATGACTAATCAGAGTTAAGCACATAACTATGTTAATTGAGTCTTAAATTAATTTAAGACTCAATAGTGGCTTTGTGTGCAGGCTCAGTAAATATTTTTTTATCATGCCAACGTAGTAACGTTAGATGATTCCCCCAAACGCATCCAGTATCTAGGGCATAAATATTATTGTGTGAGCATTGCCCCATAAGCGCAGCCCAGTGACCAAATACCCATGTAGTGGTGTTAATAACAGTGGATAATTCGTACCAAGGAAGTAGCGCGGGTGATAGATTTTTATTTTCTACTTTATCTACTTTGTTTAATTCTAATTCTAATTTTAATGCACTTGGCGCCAGTTTTTGTTCAAACTCTAAATGCTTATTTTCATCACAGTAGCGCATGCGAGTTAATGCATTAATGGTGTAGCGAAATTTTTCCTCTACAGTATTTGCTTGTTGCCAATCATTAGGTTGTTCACCATACATTGATTGTAGCCAATACTCTCGATTTGTTGATTTGAGTTTTTTATGAGCACTTTCAGCGAGTGTAATGGCTTCTTTTAAGTTCCACTGAGGAGGCATACCCGCATGACTCATATAAGCGTTATCGGTGCCTATTTGTTGCAATAATGGCTGTTTTGCTAACCATTCCATTAATTCGTGTACATCATCGGCGGCAAGTAATTCGGAGAGTTTGTCTTGAGTTTTTACATTTTTAATACCTGCGTATATGGCAAGTAAATGTAGATCATGATTACCGAGTACGACTCGGGCTGACTTTTTTAAAGACTTAATAAACCTGAGGGTTGCAAGAGAGTCTGGCCCTCGTGCAACAAGATCGCCAGCGATATAGAGTTGATCTTTTTTTTTATCAAAAGCAACTTGGGCAAGCAGTGCTTTTAATTCTTGATAACAACCTTGAATATCGCCTACTAAATAAATAGCCATATATCTCTTTAAACCACCTGATTAAAAGTATTTTATGTGAATATTTCATGTGAGTATTTTAATCATGATAGGCTAAAACCTAACCTACAATCTTAAGTTATATTTACTCGAATGTTTTATCTGAGCTTCTTGCCTCAGCTTTTTGTAGCGCGGCTTTAGCTGCTCGTCTTGATAATTTGCTATTATCGCTTTCAGAAATTAGAGGTGGATTATCAACAATAAAATTAGCCAGTTTTATATAATCATCTAAAGGTAAATTTTCAGGACGTAGGTTAGCATCAATATTAAGAGATTCAAGTTGCTCAACAGTCATTAACTTTTTAAAACTATTTCGAATGGTTTTTCGGCGTTGATTAAAAGCGGCTAAACAAATGGTATTAAGTGCATTAATATCTTTAACGGGGTTTTCTATCGTTTTGTGCGGCACTAAACGTACAATAGCCGAGTCTACTTTAGGCGCGGGTTTAAATGCTTCTGGACCTATTTCCATCATAGGAAATACCTGACACTGATATTGAGTCATTATAGATAAACGTCCATACGCCTTACAATTAGGCGCTGATGCCATGCGTTCTACCACTTCTTTTTGTAGCATAAAATGCATATCTTTAACCTTATCTTTAAAGGTTAGCAGATGAAATATTAATGGCGTAGAAATGTTATAAGGTAAGTTTCCAAAAATGCGTAACGGTGCTTCAGTGGCTAGTTGAGCAAAATCAAAGTTAAGTGCATCAGTTTCGTAAATAGTTAAATGAGGTGCTAAAAACGGATGATGACGTAATCTGTGAGCTAAATCTCTGTCTAGCTCTACGACGGACAGTTTTTCTGCACGCTCTACTACAGGCTCAGTTAATGCACCAAGGCCAGGGCCTATTTCGACTAAATTTTCACCAGACTCTGGATTGATAACATCAACAATATCGCTAATAACGGCATCATTATGTAAAAAGTTTTGACCAAAGCGCTTTTTTGCTTGGTGACCTAAGTGGGTTTTACTATTCATAATTTCTCATTTAAAATTTTGCTACTTGCTACTTGCTACTTATTTGCTGCTATTAGCTAAGTAAATAGCATTTTTTATTGCTTCCATCATACTGCCTGTATCTGCTTGACCTGTGCCTGCTAACTCTATAGCAGTACCGTGGTCAACTGAGGTTCGTATAAAAGGTAAACCTAAAGTGATGTTTACTGAAGCACCAAAACCTTTGTATTTTAAAACGGGTAAACCTTGATCGTGGTACATTGTTAAAATAGCATCGGCATCATTAAGGTACTTGTCTTGAAAAATAGTATCGGCGGGGAGTGGCCCTATAATGTTTATACCCTCAGTGCGCAACTCATCAAAAGCAGGTATCATAATATCAATTTCTTCACGGCCTAAATGACCATCTTCACCCGCATGAGGATTAATTCCACAAGCGTAAATCTTAGGAGATGCTATGCCAAATTTTGTTTTTAAGTCTTGATGTAAAATACGAGTTATTTTTTGCAAACGCTCATAAGTGATCGCTTTAGCAACGTAAGCAAGTGGAATATGGGTGGTGACTAACGCGACGCGTAACCCTTCAGTGGCTAACATCATAACAACGTCTGAACAGTTGGCTTGATTAGCAAAAAATTCAGTATGACCACTAAAAGATACACCCGCTTTATTAATCAAACCTTTATGGACAGGACCTGTCACTATGGCATCAAATTCGCCTGACATATTTTTATCGCTGGCTACTTTTAAAGTATCAACAACATAAGCGCCATTGTTTATATCAAGCGTTCCCGCGATACAAGGGCAAGCAAGTTCAATATTTAATACGGTTAAGCTACCAGCCTCTTGAGGGCTTGCTGCTATACTTTCATCGTAGTCGATTAAGGTCACTGGTAAGTTTAGCTGTTTTGCTCTTTGAGCAATGAGTGCTTTTGAGGCAACAACAACAAGTTGCACAGGCCAAGTTTGTTGTGCCATGGCGATAACTAAATCAGGGCCTATACCAGCGGGCTCTCCTGGGGTAATGGCAATGCGTTTGGTCATTACTTATTATCCTGTTCAAAAATTTCTATGTAAGCTTCGTCACGAGTTTCTTTAATCCAGCGGGCGCTTTCTAAACCAAATTTACGGTTATAAATAATTTGATAAGCTCTATTTTTATTCATTTGAGATGTTGCATCGATTATGCGTCTGTCTTTAAGTTGTATAATATGCCAGCCAAATGAAGAACGAAATGGTTTGTGAATATCTCCTTTTTTCATTGTAGCTAGTGCATCTTTAAAAGCAGGATCATAACTGCTAGGGTCTGCCCAGCCTAAATCACCACCACGTACTGAGGTAGGCCCTTGTGAAAACTCTTTTGCGAGCGCTTCAAAAGTAGCTTCGCCGGCATTGATTTTATCCATAAAGCCTTGCAGTTGTTCTTTTGCTTTTTCTTCACTTAAAATAATTGAAGGTTTAATGAGAATATGGCTAGCATTAACTTCTTCTATTTCAACTGTTTTACGACCTCGAATATCAATTATTTTTACAATACTAAAACCTAAACCTGTACGAATAGGACCTACAACGGTACCTTTATTTTTGTCTGCAATTAATTCAGAAAACAGTGTTGGCATTTCATTGATATTTTGCCAACCTAAATCACCACCTTCTAACGCTTTAGCTCCACCTGATGAGGCTATTGCTATTTTTTTAAAGTTAGAGCCACGATTAAGTAACTCAATTACTTTATCAGCACGAGTTTTTGCAGCAGTCATTTGTTTTTGATTCGCATCACTAGGAAATTCAATTAATATATGCCCTAGGTGATATTCCACATTATTGTTAGTTTGTGCTTTTATTAGCTCAAGTAAGTTTGATACTTCTTGAGGAGAAATATAAATACGACGCCTTACTGAGTTACGGCGTACTTCTCCTGATATTATTTCAGTGCGGATATTCTCTCGGTATTTTTCATAGTTGTTGCCATCATTAACAATAGATTGACGGAATTGCGATAAGCTAAGTTTATTTTCTTGAGCCATTTTATCGATGGTTTGATCTAACTGAGCGTCACTTACCTGCACTCCCATACGCTCACCTATTTGTACTATAAGGCTGTCATTGATGAGTTTATCCATAACTTGAATGCGTAAAGCTTTGTCAGAGGGTAAAGCTTGATTTTTTTTATTGGCTTGAATTTTAATATTTTTCAATAGGTCTTGTACTTCTGACTCAAGTACTACCGAGCCATTAACAATAGCGGATACTTTATCTAGTTGTACTTCTTTAGCTTGGGCTAACATAAATGAGCTTGTGAGTATTATGCTGGCTAATGTGATTATTTTGACTAATTTTTTCATGGAAATTTATCTTATAAACTTATTTTTGAGTGTAAACTTAGCAAAAGTTGACTTGTTAAGGTGTTAATTTTGCAAGTTTAATTTTGTAAGTAATATGGGCGTTTGTAGCCGAATATACTTGAGCTAAACATTTTTTGTGTTCCAACAGGGCCTTGTTTTCCATTGAGCCCTTTTATGATGAACTGTAGCACGAAACCACTGTTAAATTCATCGCGGTTTTCATTGAATATGCCATCATCACTTAAATTTGAGTTGATATATCTGTGATAGGCGATACGCACTGCCCAACAGCAGCTCTCATACTGAAATCCAGCGTAGCTTTCTAAACTTCGGCTATTTTTTAAATCTTCAGTAAGGCGACCAACAAAAGCCCAGTCTTTATTTAGTGCGAAATTAGCTAACAAAGAGGCTTGCTCTAAGCTATGTCCTGAAACATTACGAGTGTATCTATGACTTAATTGAACAGAATTATAGTTATCAATTTGATAATTTAATGCAACTTGTCCCTTATTAGTGAAGCTGTCAATAGTATTGTATTGAATGTCAGCACTCATTTGCCATTGATGATTTAATCGATAAAATAAATCAGCGGCTACTGATGATTGTTGATCTTTTGTGTATTCTTTGGTTTGAGGGTTTATTAATTCATCAAAAGTATTGTTGTCGTCTAAATATTGAATACGCCCTACGCTTAGACGAAATAACTCTAAGTTTGATTGATCTAATACCCGACTAGTGATGCCCCAAGTATATTGATTAGCCCCAGCGATCCTATCTAAACCACTATATTTTTTATCTCTAAAAAGACCATCGTAATCATCCTGCAAGTTTGTACTGTCATATAAACCTATATTGGTTTGGTCTTTTTCAGGAATATATAGGTATTGTAATTGTGGCTCTAAGGTCTGTTTGTATTGGCTGCCAAATAGCGACATATCTCTATCGAAGTTGATACCACCATGAAATCGCACTTTTGGTAAAGTACGGTTAACCGTTTTTGTTAACTTGTTTTCTGTTTGAGTACTTTCTATTTGAATATTATTTGCCTGAATATTATTTGCTTGAATATTATCTTGTTGGTAATAAGTATGCATTAATTTCAATTCAGAATTAAAAAACCAAGCAGGTGCCGATATAGGAAAATTTAATCCCGCTTCAACGTGATAACGATTAGCTTTTACTTTTTCGCCAGTGTCTGGTTGAAAACTGCTTAGCTCAGAATAAAATTCAAATTTTCCGGGTAAACTGTTATGTATAAGTTGATCTAACGGTTGTTGGGTTGCAACTTCAACATGAGGTAGCGTTTTGTAGCTAGCTTGGTGATTACCTAACACTTCAAAATCTTGCAGTTTTATAGTCGTTTGCCAACGTTCACCAAAATAGGCTAATTCAGCCATCTGATACAAGTAAGCATCGTTTGAGTTGTACTGGTCTGAGCCAATATCGACCAAATAGTTATCATCACTAATACTGGTATAGTCAACATAAGCTCTGAAGTTTTTAGAAAAAGTGCCTATGTGTTGAAACCTAGCGAGGTAGCGAGCATCATTGTTAGATTTTATCTCATTATCTCTATGTAAATATTCAAGATCAATGCTACCGTTTTGCTGCCCAGTCAAGTACCTAAACTCAGTTTTTAATTGCGTACCACGCTTAGACATATAGTGCGGGGTTATGGTGGCATCCATTTCAGGAGCAATATTCCAGTAAAAAGGAGCTTCTATTTCTAACCCAGAATTGCTTGAATTACTTATTTCAGGATATAAAAAGCCTGTTTTTCGCAGCTTTGATACAGGAAAAGAAAAATAAGGTAAATATAAAATAGGCACATCAAATAACCTTATCTGTGCATGATAAGCGCTTCCTTCGCTGCCATCAGCTGATATTGCTATTTCAGATGCTTTTATTTGCCAATCAGGATTTTCACCAGGGCAGGTGGTGAATGTTGAAGATAATAGCTTTATTCCTTCGATAGAATTTAACTTTAGCTCTTTAGCGCTACCATGTGCTGAATTACCATTAAGTTGATAAGAGGCACCTAACATTGTGCTGTGATTGTTTTTTTTATCCGCGCTGAGCTTGTTAGCATAAATATCGATAGCTTGATTTTGGTAATGAATATTGCCTTGGGCATTAAAGGTCATCAATAGTCGGTCAAAAGCTAAAGTGTCAGCAGTCACGGTTTGGTTTTTATCAATTAGCATCACACTACCGATAAAGTTGGCTATTTGATCTTTTTTAATACTAGAGTATTGTGAGGTTATTTGAATACTGTCATCAGTGATTTTTTGTGTTTTGTCTGCAATAGGTGTGTATATTGGCATAGGGCATTGCAGCTGAATCGGCACTTGCTGAGTTTGTTCGGCAAATACGGAACAACAAAATATGCTAGTAAAGTAAGCCAAAACGCTAGCAAAAGAAAAGGATTGTCGAGAAAAAAGCATTAATTTTTTAAATGTTATCTTAAATATGCACGATGAAGCGTATATGATATAGCAAATATGACACGCTCGCTATTAATTGTAAGGTAAAAACAAAAGTATGCGCATTTGGGGAAAGGTTTTAGGTTTTCTATTTGGCTTTATGCTGAGTAAAAATTTGTTTGGCGCTTTATTGGGTGCTTGGTTAGGTCATCTGTTTGATCGCGCCCGAGGGTTTGATTTTGACGGTTTAACCAAGGATGGGGAGGATGATGTTTCTCGTCAGGCCGTATTTTTCTACACTACCTTTTCGGTTATGGGGCACGTAGCGAAAGCGAAAGGGCAAGTGACTAATCATGAAATAGCTTTTGCCAGTGCTTATATGGATAAGCTTGGCTTAAATAGTGAATTGCGCCAACAAGCGCAAGATGCTTTTCGTGAAGGTAAAATGTCTGGTTTCCCACTTAAAGAGCGTTTACGAAAATTTAAACGTATTTGTGGTAATCGTCATGATTTATTGTTGATGTTCTTGGAAATTCAAATTCAGGTGGCTTTTTCTGATGGGGATTTAGATGATCAAGAGCGAGAGGTATTACACACTATAGCTAAATTTTTAGGCTATTCTACTCGTCAATTAGATAACTTGCTTGAAATGATTATTGCTAGTGCTGCTTTTAATCAACAATCAGGACAAAGCTATCAACAATTTAATGGCGGTAATGCACAAAACAGTGTGGGGCAATTAGATAATGCTTATAAAATTTTAGGTGTAAGTAAAAACGATTCTAAAAGTGACATTAAAAAAGCTTACCGTAAGCTGATGTCGCAGCATCATCCTGA
>Ga0209081_1002341_pt1 | contig 11021 bp, 11 predicted proteins | sample GOMGulsemesocosm_4_FD_184636 | JGI IMG/M metagenome (GOLD analysis project Ga0209081, IMG submission 184636) | Methane-oxidizing microbial communities from mesocosms in the Gulf of Mexico - GOM15B Gulf of Mexico (SPAdes) (version 2) | ecosystem: Environmental > Aquatic > Marine > Cold seeps... | reverse complement strand
AGTCGCCTTTCCCTTTACGTATCGACTGAGCTGTTTCTGTCTGGCAATGCATAGCATCTGCGGTAATCACCGCATTTTCAATGTTCATACTTGCTAGCATTGATTGCATGACAGGTATCTCATTTGTTTTTGTTGACGTTTCTTTTTGGTAAATAATAAGGCCGTTTTCTACCACCATTGCAGTCATTAACTGTAAAGCATCTATATCACCATGTTTGGAGCCACAAACCACTTTACCATCAAAACTGATATGCTCTTTACCATTGTTTTCTCGAACCGCATTTGAGAAATTAATGAAGCATGATACGAGACTATCAGCCTTGAGACCTCTGATTATACGCCCGATAGAGTGCCTGGTAGGAATGCCATGACTAAAATCTCGGTATTCTCTTAACCAATCCAGTTGGGCGACCCCAAATATATTAATCGCTTTCCAGCCCCTTGCGCCACAAAGCACGGCAGCTATTGTTAAGAAAATAATATCGGCTAGTTCGTAATCCTTATTCGCGTCTACTCGGTGATCTTGAATGCTTTCAATATCTTGAAATAGTGACATGGTAAATAACTTTTGTTGATTTTTGATACTGATCTGATCATCTTATATCAATAAAGTTCAAAATTTATTTATTATACCGTGTTATTTATCTGAAATGCGCGATCCCACCCTGGGGATTTAAGGAGCTTTATCTACTTTTTTCTTGTTTTTGTATAAAAATTATTTTCCTTAATCCATATTTGTTCACGGCTATAAATACCCCATGAAAGCAATACAGAAAAACCATTTATAATAAGTATTATTAATGGTTGCCAAAATGGTAAATAACTTACTCCACAAGGTGGTATCAACATTTTAGGTTTATCTTTATTTCCACCATCTTTACATCGCACTTTTGAATCAAAAGACCCAAATTTGTGATAATTAAAGTCAAAAAAATAAAGAGGACTTACAAACTTATATCTACTAATTTTAGTTTTTTCTCCAGCAACCCAAGCATTTCTATCCGCACTATTAAAATCTACCCAAAATTTTATTATAAAAAGTATAGGTAATACTAGGCATAAGATGATAGTTGCTCGTCTTACTAATTTGGAGTTGGTGAAGTATTGATCAACACTCTCTATCACAGGGATAGGTAAACTTGTCTTTTTACTTTGACCTTCATTACATTGTTGAATTTTTTTCATTATAAAACAATGTAATAAGTGTAATAAACTGCCTATAGTTAGAGCGAATAATGGTAAAACAGCAGTTCTACCATCTATTGAAAGCTTTTTAAAAAGGCTTTCACCATTAGTTTGTAATGCCGTAGTTGCATCAACCATATAAAGCAGCATAAAAACAAAAAGAGCACTCCATAACTCAGGGAGTTTTTTACTTTCCACTATTTAATAACTCCTTTCGATTCTATGTTGAGTGGCGCACTAAGTAAAATCATCACATTGTCATCAGTGAAGGCCAAATCCTTAACTGAAATAGTTCCTAATACAGCTTCAAAGTCAACATTCTTCTTCTTCATCTTATTATGAATATCATTCATAGATGACTTCAACTTCGACTCCATTGATACCATTTCATTTTTAAGATCGATCGCGAATATAACTTTTGAATCAGTAGATATATTCGCAAGCCAACTTTTAATCGAGCACGAAACACTTCCCAAGGTACAATTATTTAATGCTATATCTGAAAGATTTAACTTGTTATTTACAATGGAATAATTCATTGTAAACTCATAATCTGTATCATCAGATAAAAAAGCGTACCATGAATTTATTTTAATTTTTAACTTTATTTTTACTCGTGACTTGTCAGTTGTTTTAAAAAATGAAAGTTCTTTAATTTTAAAATCTTGATCTTCAGACATTGAGTTTAATTTAGATAAAAACGTATCATTATTAAATATTACAGGCACATTAATAATACTAGATCCAAGACTTGATTTTGATAACGTGGGTAGCTTTTTTATTTGAATGTTTTTATTTATTTCTGCATTATAAAACACTTCAGTTTTTGCCTGAAGTTCAATAACTGTAATGGCTTTATTATCTTTGTAAGTAAAGGGGTTTACATAAGCTTTTATAGGGCGAATTTTAAGTAAAACATCTTGATTCAAGAGCAAATCTATAAAAAGGCTGTCCCAAATTTGTCTGACTTCTTCCTTTACAATAAATTTTTTCGCAATTTCTCTTTCTAGGTCTGCTGTAGCATTTTTTAAAGCTATTGAAATAGAAGAGTCTACTTGTTCCTTAAAAGTAATGCGTATTCCGGCAATGTTTATCGATGGTGCTTTTATCCATTTATAAGATGCAGTTAAATTTACTTTTACTACCCAATTATCAAGTATTTCTGGCTTAATGGTTGCTACTAATTCCATTTCAGCATTAGCGCTTTCCCTAATATGTTTTCCAATTTCTCCAGTGCCCCTTGCTTTGACATTTCCCTTAACAGGTATCTTTATTAGTAATGAATTATTGCTATGAGTAACAGTAATTTTACCGTTACGTTTTACCCAACCATTAATATCTATATCCGCACAGGCTTTCGTAAAAAGCAACTTAACACATGGGCCTTTATTTCGTTGTTGTATTGTATGAAGATGTTGTGGTATTTGAGCATTAATTATCTCTTGCAGTTGTGATAATTCAGTTGAAAATTTTATTTTCAACACTGTATTATTTGGCAAGTTCTCTGCTAGCGTATAATTGACCAATAAAAACATGCCAGTTAGAAATACTAATAACTTAATCACTAATATATTTTCTATTCTCATAACCCACTCTCAGAAACTTTACATTTTAATAAAAATTTGGATGTTGTTGTGATATTAGTATCACCCCCTCTAACTTCAACTTCCATATAGCCCATTTTACATTTATTACTTAGAACCAAAACCTTTTTAGCTAAAATATTATTTGTTAGTTCTTCACTTAAATTTGACTTTATTACATCAATTTTTTCTTTAAGACTTTTGTACTGTACAAGATTTTTATTAGTACGATAGTAACTAGCTAGTTCATCCTTTAAAACCGATAATCTTGCCTCGAAAAATGTAATTTTTTGCGTTTCAAGTTTTGCATTAAAAACAACATCCTTAGATTCTTTTTCCATTTGAGAAAAGTCTTGTTTTAATTCATTTCTTAAGTTCTGTACGTTTTTCCTTTCTTCCTCAATCATTTCTCGCATTGTGGCAAGGTTTTCTTCTTTTCCTCTTTCAGTTATATTTTCTATATTTACTCTTGCCAATGAAAGCGTCCCTATAAACACAACAATCAAAGGAATATATAAGCTAGCTATAATTTTAAAAATAAAAGTTTGGCTTTCAATTACAGCATTGTAAATTTTTAATTCACTATTACTTTCATTTTCTATTTTTACCTTTCTTAAAAATTGAAAGTTATTCATATTTATGTCCTATCGGCTATTGATTAAATCAATATGTACGCAATTACTTACAACCCTGCTGGTCTATTTAATCTATGCTTTCGGTTAGTATGCTCTACTCGGCCTATTTTTATAGCGTCTGCCATATGTTTAATGCAAGGGCTAACAATCGTTGAATTTTTTTCAATAAAGTAACTATGACCTTTAGGCTTATCTATGCTGTTATTAAAATCATCACAATCAACTTCGATAACGTTTTTATCTGTTTTTCTTAGGCTTTCTGGTCCTGTCATACCTAAACGGCGTGACAATGTAAGGTTTTTAATATTGGCAACTTTTGATGCAGGCATGGCGAAGTCGTCATTTGCATAATACACAACAACATTTCTTGCTGAGTCAGAAATGTATTGACCTGTTTCGCCTTTTTCTAAAGTTTCGTTCTTTACATCAGCCGCAACCATAAATATATTTCTAAATAACTGAGGCATGATTCCGCCTTGATTTTGACTCCATTCAGAAATAGCATGTTGTAGAACGTTATTTCCCATAGAGTGAGCTAATAAGTTGATACGCTTAAGGCAAGGTACTTGAATTTGTTCTTTATCTTTTCTCCATGAGTCAAATTTACCAAGTAAGCGGGCATAAAGTTGACCAGCTATTTTGGATGCGCGGTGGTCGTCCCAATAATCATCAGCAAAAGCAATAATTGAATCATCATCACAAGGCCAAATAAGCGGTATAACTTTTACTATTGCACCGTGACCTACTTCATTTAGCCGCTCTTCTAACCTTTTTGCTCTCGGAAATACATCACTTTCAGGTAAGTTATTAAAACCATGGATATAAAATAATATCTGGGTTTCTTGAGGGAGGTTCTTTAGCTCATTAAAGAAATTTTTAGAACCAATCTCTGTATATTCATTTTCATCATTTCGCTGACAAAAATACATAAACCTAGATACGTCGGTGTTTTGCATATCAAATGTTAATGTTCTATTGTTTTTTGATCTTGCAGACTGCTTTGGAGTTCTTGATGTAATAAATAGCATTTTTCATATTCCTTTATTAAATTTAATAAGATACAGTTATATTATTGTAAACGAGTTTTTAAAATAGCCTGAAACAGCCAAATTAAAAAAAGTTATACCTGCTACCACACTCACAATGTGAGGCAATAATACATGTGGCAAAAGCCATACAAATAAATATACTAGCTTCTTTTCTGATTTTTGCTTGGCATTTATCCAAGAATAATGAATTTTTGGTAAATAAGCTTCACTTATAACCGATTGCTCACTTAACGTTTCAATTTCTTGCATTCTAAAATAATAACGCATCTGATGGCGCTTCATGGTTCCTTCTATCAACCAAAAAGCCAAACCACTTAATGCTGCAACCAAAAATAAACCAGCTTTACCTTCCTGAAAACCCCAAGCTAAAGCAGATAGGCTTAATGTCACTCCCCAGCCTTTAACTGTCATCAAACGTTTATCAAAATCATTAATAACATCAAATACTTTATAGTATTCTTGTGTTAATAGTTCTTGGTTCTTCATAAGTACCCTACCTCAAGAATGAATTTATTATGCAACTTTTGTACACTAACTAACGACCTGTACGCGATAACACCAAACGAAAGCCGAATTCGTCGCTCCGTTGCATGGGTCCGTAATTGTTGTAGCGTCTAGCAGAACGCAAGTAGGATGCCATTTGGAGCCACGCCCCCCCGCGAAGCATACGAATATCGCAGATACCTTTTAGCCAAGCACTACCGTTACGTGGTGCACCTTGGTAGTTTTCATTGTAACAATCTTGTGTCAACTCCCACACGTTGCCATGCATGTCGTATAAACCAAAAGCATTAGCGCTAAAGCTTTTTACTGGGTCTGTTGATAATTGTTTACCACACTTTTTTATTTGATAACCATAACGTGCATTTGAGCAATTAATACTATTGCCCCAACTGTACTTAGTTGTTGTGCCAGCACGAGCGGCATATTCCCATTGTGCTTCGCTGGGTAAACTAAAGCTTTTACCTGTATGTGCCAACGTGCGATTTAACCAAGGGATAAATTCATTGGTGATATCGTCAAAACTAACATTGATAACGGGGCGATTACCACGCCCCCAGTTTTCATCATCTGGTTGGTGTGAGCAACCTCCTGCACTAACACACGCATCCCACATGGCAAAGGTGACTTCGGTTTGCATCATGGAAAATGAAGGCAGATTAACGCGATGAACGGGCTTTTCATCATCACTGCAATCTTGACCACTGACACAGCCCATTTGAAAGCTGCCTGCGGGTATGGCGACCATATTGTTAACTAATTGCTTTATAGCTTTAGGTGGAGGTAAACGCTTTAAATTATAACTAAAACGGTTATTGTGTTTGCTTAAGCTAATGGTTTTTGTTTGGCTGTAATAACCATTCTTACTGACTTTTATTTGATAGTCTTTAGGTGATAAACGCACACCTTTGCTATATTTTTCTTTTACGTTTAATAAAGTAATTGTGGCACTGCTTGGGTTGGTGGTAATAGTTAACGCTACTTTGCTGGCTTCTATTTTAGCTAAGCGTGCTTGCTCTGCTCTTTGAGCCGCTGCTCTTTCTTCGGCGAGTTGTTGCTGCTTTTCTTGCTGATTAACTACACGCGTTAAGTTGGTTATTAACGTTTGGTCTACATCGCCTGTTACTAATAACTGTTGTTGTGACTCAAAAGCTTCAATTGCTTTTTGAGTGCGCTTGTTTAAGGTGCCTGTTTGGGTTATTTGATAACTTAATTTAATGAGCAAAGCTTGAGCTTGTTTTATTTGTTGAGTACGTGCTTGTGCCGCTAAGCGTTTCTCTTGGGCAAGCCTTTGTTTTTCTGCTTCTTGGACTAGTCTTTGCTGCTCTGCTTGTTCAATCAGTGCTTGTTCTTGCGCTAGTGCTTGTTGGTGGTTTTGGTATTGCATAAAACCAAAGTAACCACCGAAGGCTATAACCAAGGTAATAACCACTGGGAGTATTTTATTTTTGGAAGTGCTATCATTTGAGTTTGCTGTACTACTCGTGTTTGCTCCGTTTACTGAATCACTAGCCTTAGTTTTTTTGTTTTTACCCCGCTTGCTTTCACCTCCGAAATGCTCGCCCTCTTCAACCACCTTAGTTAGTGTTGGGTCACTTTCTTTAGCGATTGATTGGCTGAAGTCTATATTACCTGTGTCTAGTGCTTTAATAACAGCCTGCGCAGACTGTGGGCGTTTTTTACTTGATAGTGTTAAACACCAGTCAATAACTTTTAATAAAATGTCTGAGTATTTTTTTTGCAGGTTTTGTTGGTTAGCTAAAAGTTCATAAGGATCTTCTTCGCCATCGCCAACAGCAAGTTGCCTATCAACACTTTCTATGGGGGCTTGACCTGTGATTAATTCATGCAGAGTTGCGCCTATGGCGTATAAATCAGTATAAGCGCCTTGTTTACCTCGGCTGGTATATTGCTCTGGTGGTGCATATCCCATTGAAATAATGGCTGACATGCTTTTTGAATGCTCACCTAACGCATAGCGCGCTGCACCAAAGTCTATTAGCATTGGTTCGCCTGCTGCTCCTTCTTGGTTTCGACGCAAGTAAATGTTGCCAGGCTTAATATCGCGGTGAAGTAAGCCTTTTTCGTGTACTGCATTCAAGCCATTTAGAATAGGTTTGATGATAGAGAGTATTTCACTTTCGGGCATGCCTTTGCCCTGTGCCGCAGCGCTTTTAAACGAAATACGCTTTAAATAGTCGTTTAAGTCTTCACCTTGCTCATAATCCATTACCAAGTAGGCGGTTGAGTTTTCTTCAATAAAATCTATGGCACTAACTATGTTAGGGTTGTTCAGGGTAACTAACCGTTTGGCTTCATCTAAAAACCGATCAAGCCCAAAGTGATAATTTTCGCTGCGTTTTGAGCGAGGAATAACTGTTTGTCCGTCTGCATTTCGGGCGGCACATTCTTCTGGTAGGTATTCTTTTAATACCACAAAGCGCTCAAGTTTTGGATCATTCGCTTTATAAACAATACCAAAGCCACCTTCACCGAGTATTTCAGTAACGGTGTATCTACCTATGGCTGAACCTATAGGTAATGATTGCTGATGTTCTTGTGACATTGGTTATTCCTTGTGTGTATTTGTTATTATTTACATTAGACGGACAACGATGTTTTATTTGAGCTTTATTTGAGCTTTATTTGATGATCTAATTTTTATTTCATTATAAACAGTGCCCCAATTATTATATGACAAGGGATAATTATTGCCATTTTTTTATGGATAATTAAACACTATTGATGCATTCATGTGCGTACAAGTCATAACATCAAACATTGACAATCTTTGTGGTTATACTAATAATATAATTCGTAGTCGATTAATAGGTAGAGGTGATTATGCACATTTCACTCACTAATGAATTAGAATCACGAGTAAAAGCAAAAGTAGAAAGTGGCCTATACAATAATGCCAGTGAAGTTATTCGCGAAGCATTACGATTTTTTGATAGCCATGAAGAATGGATTAAAGAAGTAAAGCTTGCTCAATTACGAGAGCAATTACTATTGGGTATTGAACAATTAAACCAAGGTGAAGGCACTGTTATAAAGTCTAAAAGTGCATTAAATAGTTTATTTGATGAAATTACTGAGTAGGTTGCACTTTAATGAACTATGAGTTAATTATTTCACCTAGAGCAAAAAATGATTTAGTAAAAGCCTATCAATATGGTTTAGTTAATTGGGGAAGAAGCCACGCATTAAGTTATTTAAACCAAATTCAAGAACAGCTATGGCAGTTAACAGAGCAACCCAAAATAGGTATTGAACGAACTGCTCTGTTATTAAACATGCGTAGTTTAGTGATAAAAAAACATATTGTTTTTTATCGAATTATAAACAATAACATTGAAATAATTCGCATTTTACATGCTCGTCAAGATCCACAATTACACGTCAAATAAAACGCTTATTATCACACCTAGTAAAACTTATTTTTTAATATGATTAATGGTTAACATCTGCCAATCAAAACTATTGGGATATTGTTTTTTAAGGGCAATTAATTCAGATTTAACACTAGCGGCTGTTACTCTTATCGTTTTGTAGTGCGTATTGTCACAAATGTCAGGATACGATTTAAATAATGCTGCAAAGCTATTAGCTACCTTTTGGTTAGTGATAGCAATGGCATAAACGGCTTCTTTACCGGTTGTGCTGTCTAACTCTATAACTTTAGCTTGGCTTAATGCATCTGGAAATTGTAACATTTCTCCTGCACTTAACGCTGCGGGACTACCTTGTAAAATATTACATTGCGTGGGTTGCATGCGATGAATTTGCCCATTACTGCCTTCATGCAACAAGTATACATTTGCGGCTTTACACGTGGTTAAATTAACTGTAAAACAATCGCTATTATGTAACGTTACTTGGTTAGCATGAAACTGCTTACCATGGCGAAAAGGTTGAAAACTTGTGCAGTTTTTCATGTTTTTTGGGGTAACTATGGCAAGTTTTTCAATAATGGCTAAGCTATCACTTACCGATGGACGGTTGACGCTTATACCTTGCGCATTAGCATTTATGGCATTAGCACCAACGGCACTAATATTAGCTATTTGTTGTGCGGGAGTATTGTTACTAACATTTGCTTGAGGGGTTTGGTCGCGTAATCTATTGCTATTAATAAACATGTAAGATTGTGTTGCTAAGCCGCCAATGCGTTTTCCGTCAATAATACGTTCAATATCTGCCGACATTAAATATAATCCGGTATTGGTGTCTACTGGGTGTAATGCCATTTTCAAAAAAGTATTAGCATTTTCTGGCTTGCCTGCAACACTCACTTCGTCAAAACGTGTTAGGTAACTTTCAATTAAGTTAAAAGTGGTGTCGGTTGACGGTGTGCTTTTGCCTGTAGTGCTAACGGTTAACTTAATACCTTTTTCGGCCTTGTCTTGAAGTAAGCAGCTTAAATTATGTGCCATGTAATTGGCTAATAAATCTGGCTCGTTGGCATTAAAGGGTAATACGCGTAAGCCTCGTAGGTATTCATCTGTTTTGCTTTGCTTAGCCGCATTTACTTGGCGTTTGGAAATGCCCATTTCATTATTCAAGCCAAAACCGGTTAACCAAGCATTATTCGCCATTGCGTCTACTGATCGAACAGATACATTCATTAAATCGCTTAGTTGTGACTGTTGAACATCAATACCAACATAGTAACGAATTTCTTGCGTGTCTTGGCATGATAACTGCCCTAAACTGCGATGATGACTTTGTGCACGTTTTGGTGAGCGATTTATTAAATTGATACCACCGGTAGAAATAAGCGCATTGCTCAAACGTGTACGAATGTGCGAGCGTAAGCCGTCTATTTGTGGCAATACTTCACCGTTATTCATGGCAACAATTAAAATAGGTTGCTGAGCAAGTTGAGTATTAGTGGCTAGCTCTTTTTGTAGATACGGCGTTAAGGTTTTGTCTACCCAGTTGTCTAGTTTAAGCGTTTGTTGGTCACGGCCGCCTATAGGTGCTGTAGTTTCATCTACATTTGCAGGGGTGCTATTACAGGCAGTTAACAGTGAAGCAAACACACAAACAGAGGTGTAGTAAGCGACTTTATTAAACGAAAATGACAGTGCTTTCATTACAATATTCCTAATTTATTGTTGATTACTTTATTAGACGGACATGTTTTGTTTTTTTAATTTGTTTTAACCTTTTTTGTTAGTTACGTTTTCTTCACTTTTAAAAGGCTTGTATTATTTGATATGGCTACTAATTTTTCATCACTAATGTTTTCCATATCTCTTTTTGAAAACAGTGTTGCTAAATAAAGACTATTACCTCCGTCATAATAGTAATACACCACTCTAAAACCACCACTTTTACCTGTGGGAATAGAGCTGTTTGCTAGTCTTACTTTAAAAAGATTATCTCCTAAAGAAATACCCGCTAAAGGGTTTTCTTTTAAGATTTTATTTAATACCTTCAAATCATCAGGTAAGTTTTTATACTTTTTGTAGAGTCTTTTAACATCTTTAGAAAAAGTAGACAACGCTTGAATATTAATTGCTTCAGCACTCATTATTAACGTTGTTCTAATTCATTTATTAGCTCATCTAACGATTGCAGCTTGGTGTTATTTTTAATCGCTTGGTGTAATTCTTTACTGGCAACATCAAAGCCTTCATAAATGGCTAATGTTTTTTGAGCACTTATATATGACTTAATAGCCTCTACAATAATATCACTACGATTAACCGAGAATTCTTTGGTCATTTCATCTAATTCATCAACAAGGTATGAGTGCAACCGCAAGCCCACTTGTTGTTTTTCTAGTTCTTGTAAGTTATGCATAAGTTTATTCTCTTTTATAAAAATAGCTATTTTATATATTATAGTTTTACAGTTGTATGACAACAAGTTTTAGTTTTTAAAAATAAACTTACTCTGTTTTATTGATTGCGCTTCCTTTGTCACAAAAACAAAAAAATAGTGCTTACGCACTAGCAAAGGGGGCTTTTCTTATAAAGATGCCTTGCAACCCCCTCTAAGCTACTAACGTAGCTTTAAAAGGGTAAAACACAAAAGTAAAAACGATAATTATTGCCCTG
>Ga0209081_1002332_pt1 | contig 11041 bp, 8 predicted proteins | sample GOMGulsemesocosm_4_FD_184636 | JGI IMG/M metagenome (GOLD analysis project Ga0209081, IMG submission 184636) | Methane-oxidizing microbial communities from mesocosms in the Gulf of Mexico - GOM15B Gulf of Mexico (SPAdes) (version 2) | ecosystem: Environmental > Aquatic > Marine > Cold seeps... | reverse complement strand
GTATCCCCGGAGCCTGCGTGAGCGCACCTACTGTCGAGTCTGCCGACCTGGTCTGGATGGAAGGCGACCAGCCCTTCTCCAGTCGCTTTGATGATGTCTATTTTTCCCGCGACAGCGGCCTGGAAGAGACCCGGCACGTCTTTTTGACCCACAACCGCCTGGCAGAGCGCTGGCGCGCGATGGCCGCTGGCGAGCATTTCTGCATCGCGGAAACCGGGTTCGGCACCGGACTTAACTTTCTCGCCGCCTGGCAGCTGTGGCAGGCCAGCGCGCCCGACGATAGCTATCTGCACTTCGTCAGCACGGAAAAATACCCGCTCACGCGCACGGACCTGCAACGCGCCCTGGCGATCTGGTCAGAGCTGGCAGACCTGAGTGCCGAACTGCTGGGTCAATATCAGGATCTGACGCCCGGCTGGCAGCACTTTTCCTTTGCCGGCGGACGCGTCACCCTGACCCTGCTGATTGGCGATCTGTTCGATACCCTGCCGGAGTTGGACGCTGCCGTTGACGCCTGGTTTCTCGACGGGTTTGCTCCGGCACGCAATCCGGACATGTGGCAGCCGGCGCTGTATCAGCGCATGGCGGAACTGTCACGGCCGGGTGCCACGGTCGCGACCTTTACCAGCGTCGGTGATGTGCGCCGGGGGCTGATCGCTGCCGGCTTCGAGATGCGCAAGGTCAAGGGTTTTGGTCGCAAACGCGAGATGCTCTGCGGTCAGCTGCAGCAGCCGCCAGCGCAACCCTGGCGAGCCCCCTGGTATGCTCGACCGGAAAGATCGGGAAAGCGCTCGGCGATCATCATCGGCGCTGGTCTGGCTGGCTGCAGCACGGCCCACGCCCTCGCCCGCCGCGGCTGGCAGGTACAGGTTATCGAGCATTTACCCGACGTCGCAGGTGCCGCCTCCGGCAATCCGCAAGGCATTCTCTACTGCAAGCTATCGCCCCACCATCCGCCGCTGTCGCGGTTTATTCAAAGCGCCTATCAGTACAGCCTGCGCCTGCTGCAGCGCGAACTGAAACAGGGCGAAGGGCGCTGGCATGCCTGCGGTGTCCTGCAGCTGGGCACGGACGACAAGGAACAGCGCCGACAACAGGGACTGGCAAGCCAGGGCTATCCCGCCAGTTTCCTGCAGGCAGTCGATGCCCGCCAGGCCAGCGCGCTCGCCGGCGTGGAGATCAGCAGTCCCGGCCTGTTCTTCCCCGCAGGCGGCTGGGTCAGCCCGCCCACCCTGTGCCGGCAGTTGCTTGAGCACCCCAATATCGAGGTCAGAACCACCACTGCCGTCGCCGATCTGCGCCACGACGGCAGCCAGTGGCAGTTACTGAACGAACAGGGCGATTGCCTCGCTGCCAGCGGCACGGTGATCATCTGCGGCGCCCACGAGACAGCGCGCTTCTCCCAGACCCGCCATCTGTCGCTGAAACCGATCCGCGGCCAGATCACCCATCTGCCGGCCGACGCACACAGCAGCCGACTGAAGACGGTTCTCTGCGCTGATGGCTATGTATCGCCGGCAAGGCAAGGCGAGCATCACCTCGGGGCAAGCTTTCGCTTTGACCGCCTCGACCTGACGCCCAGCGAAGAGGAAAACCGCCATAATCTGCAGCTACTGCAAAGCCTGTCGCCTGAACTGCACCGCCATTTCAGCGCGACAGCGCCGCAGGGCGCACGTGTCGGCTTGCGCTGCACTGCCCCGGACTACCTGCCGCTGCTGGGGCCAGTGCTGGACCCCGACGCATTCCTTGATCAGTACGCAGTTCTGGGCAAGGACGCTTCGCAGCAACCAACGGCCCCCGCGCCCTGGCAGCCTGGGCTGTACGTCAACACCGCACACGGATCACGCGGTCTGATCAGTGCCCCACTCAGCGGAGAGTTGCTGGCTGCCTGGCTTGGTGACGAGCCGCTGCCGCTGCCGCGGGACCTCAGCGAAGCCGTGCACCCCTCCCGTTTTCTGCTGCGTCAGTTGGTCAGGGGCAACGCCTCCAGCAGCCAGAGATCGAAGCAGTAGCGGCGGCGATAATGACCCTGTGCTAGCATTCGGATAGATCAAAACAAATAACAAAAGATCACACGCTGGTGGTCTAGCCGAGTGCACTCTGTATGCGTTTGTGCCGCGTTCTTATACTGTGCTGGGTTGCGCTGGGCATGGCCTTCTCGTCCTGCTTGGCGTTCGCCCAGGTTAGTCACCAACTGGCTGAAAGCGTCGATATCAGCAACCTGCATGCTCGCCTGTCACTCGGCCGGCAGTTGCTGCTCCTGGAGGACCCACAGGGCAGCCTGACTATCGAGCAACTGCAGCGCGGCAGCGTTCAGCCCTGGCGCCCGATCAGCAGCCAACATATCAATGAAGGCAAGGACTCATCAGTCTGGTGGGTTCAATTTGCCCTGCGCAACACCCTGACTACCCCCATCGAAGGAGTAGTGGAAATCGAGTATCCACTACTGGACAACCTGACGCTCTACCAACTGCGCTCCGGGGCGGCCCCACTGATACAGCAGGGCGGCGACCATCTGCCACCCAGTGCGCGCGCGGTTGCCGTCAGCAACCACTGGTTTCCGGTCACCCTGCCGCCGGGAGAAACGCGCTTCTACCTGCGCGTTGATACCGCCAGTACCGTGTTCGTCCCGCTCTACTTCTCCAGTTGGCCAGCCAGCAGCGCGCAGCTGGAGACCAGCATGCTGGGTGCAGGGCTGTTCTACGGCATTCTGCTGGGGCTGTTTGCCTACAACCTGTTCCTGCAGCTGTCGCTGCGCGAGGCAACCTACACCTGGTATCTGGCCCATATCCTGAGCATTTGGCTGTTCATGGCCACCTTTGATGGCCTGCTGTGGAAATGGATTGACGCCAGCATTACGTTACAGACTCTGGCCATCTACACGCTGATGTTCATTCATTGCGCCGTGTCGACCCAGTTCAGCCGGCACTATCTGCACACCCGCGAGCAATTCCCGCGTCTGGATCGGATACTGCGCGTAAAGATTCTGATCGTGCTGGCCGCGATGGTCGTGATACCCGTATTCAGCACCACTTTGTACAACAACATGGCCAGCCTGTTTGTACTGGTCAGCTCAATAATTCTGCTCGGCACCGGCATTTATGTCTGGCGCAAGGGCTTCCGTTACGGTGCCCACTACACGTTGGCCTGGGGCTTTCTGCTCTGCTCGCTGATACTCTCGACTGCGGGCTCGCTGGGATTTGAGCTGTTTGGTGCCAGCTACGGCACTCACTGGGTGAAGTTCGGCATGTGCGCCGAGATGATCATTCTCTCGCTGGGACTGGCCGACCGCATCAACGCCCTCAAAGAGGCACGCTACCGGGCAGACGAGGAAGCCAGACAGGCGCGCCTGGAAACCCTGGCGCAGAGCCGCTTTCTGGCACGCATGAGCCATGAAATCCGCACCCCGATGAATGGGGTTCTCGGCATGCTGCAGCTATTGATGGAAACCCGTCTGGATAACCAGCAGCGATTCTATCTGGACACCATCAGCAAGTCCGGCCAAACCCTGCTGACGGTCATCAACGACATCCTGGACTTCGCGCGTCTGGAATCCGGGCAGGTCAAACTGGAAACCCTCGCCTTCGACCCGGAAGCCCTGGTGTCGGAAACGGCAGGCCTGTTCACCGCACAGACACTGGAGAAACACATTGGACTGTATTGCAGCGTATCACCGGCACTGCCCGAGCAGTTGATTGGCGACCCCACCCGACTCAAGCAGGTATTGATGAACCTGCTCAGCAATGCATTCAAGTTCACCAGCAAGGGGCATGTCAGCGTCGAGGTCAGCGGCGCACCGAGCGATCGGGGGAACGGGCAGTGGGATATCCGCTTCGACATCAGGGATACCGGCATCGGCATAGCACGTGACGCGCAGGCAGGCCTGTTCGACTCCTTCACCCAGGCCGACAGCAGTACCACAAGGCGCTATGGCGGAACCGGCCTCGGTCTGGCAATCAGCCAGGAGCTGGTGCGCCTGATGGGGGGCACCATCACGCTGGAGAGTGACAAGGATCAGGGAACCTGCATGTCGCTTTCACTGCCGATGCAGAGCGCTGGCGCAGCACCGGACAAGCCGCTCGCAGGTATCGCCACCATCGTGACCCGTCATGCGGCAGCCCGCCCGCATTATCAGACCCAGCTCGCACGACTGGGCTACCAGGTCGAGCCCCCCGAAGGTGAGGCTTGCGGCCAACAGACAGCACTGGTGCTGCTCGACGCCCAGGACATACCGACCGACCGCCTCCAGCAACTGCTGCATCACTACGAACAGGAGAACACTCCGATCCTGCTGCTGCGGGCAGCCGACGATCATCGTCAGCTAGCCTGGCACGGCCAGGTGCTGGAGCAGAGCCTGCCGCTGCTTCCGGGGCAATTGCAGAAGGCGCTGGCGCTACTGCTCAATAGCAACCCGCCGCAGGATCAACTGACCGAGCGCCCGGTCAGCGAGCAGTGGCGTGGACGCGGGCATCTGCTGATTGCCGAAGACAACCAGGTCAATCAACTGGTGGTAAAGACGCTGCTGGAGAAAGCGGGTTACAGCCTGGAACTGACCGAAAATGGCGCAGATGCCCTGCGCCTCTACCGGGAGGACCCGGAGCGCTACGATCTCATACTGATGGACTGCGAAATGCCCCAGATGGACGGATTTGAGGCAACCCGGCGGATACGCGCCCATGAGCAGCGGGAACATCTGCCACGCACGCCGATTGTCGCCCTGACCGCCCATGTACTCGACACTCATCGCCTGGAGGGCATGACCGCCGGCATGGACGACTACCTGCCCAAACCCGTCGACAGCGAACAGCTGTATGCCTGTCTGCAGCGACTGATCAGGAGCCGAGCAATCCAATGACACCTTCGACCAGCAGCTTGCCACCGGTCAACAGCAGAAACAGGTAACACAACCGATAGATCAGCTGCTCATTGCTGCGTTGCAGCATCCAGAACCCGAGTTTGACGCCGATCGGAGCCAACGGCATCAGCACCAGCGACGTCAGAAGGTTCTCAGTGGAAAACTGCCCGAGATAGACATAGGCAGGGACCTTTACCCAGTTGACCAGGGTAAAGAACACGGCCAGCGTGCCCATCAGCACCGTTTTCTCCAGCCGCTGAGGCAGCATGTACACATTGATCGGCGGCCCGCCGGCATGGATGCCAAAGCTGGTGAAACCGGAAACAAGCCCCCAGAACCGGCCCCGCCAGACACTGGCAGGCCGCGCCAGCGTCTGATCACGGCGCAACCAGGCGTTTAGCACAAAAAGGACGGCGATGGTGCCAATGAGCAGGCGGATATGCTGCTCGTTGAGCACCCGGAACGAGAGCGCACCAAGCGCAACGCCGACCATTGCTGCAGGCAGAATGATACGCAGGTTGGTCTTGTCCCAGCGCCCGCGAAACGTACGAATGGCAACCAGATCCATTGCACAGAGAATCGGCAGCAGGATCGCTGCCGCCTTCTGTGGCGACACCACCATGGCCATCAAGGGCACAGAGAGAATGGCAATATTTCCGCCAAAACCGCCCTTGGCGATGCCATACAGCAGCACCGCGGGCACGGCACAAAGATAGAATAGCGGGTCGTCGATCATCGTCCGGTCAATACCCTCTTAAAGGGCGCGAGTGTAACATTGCCCCCACCGTCAGCAGAGAAACCGGCGCATGTTGATTCCCTATCAGTTGTTGGAACCAGAAACCCTTGATGCACTGCTGGAAGACTTTGTCACCCGCGATGGCACCGACAATGGCGACGACAGCAGCCTTGAGGTGCGGGTTGCCCAGGTAAGACGCCTGCTGGAACGCAAGGAGGTGGTCATCGTATTCCACCCCGATACCGGTGATACCAGCCTGGCCCACCGCCACAGCGTGCCGCCCGAACTGCTGGAGGCGTTTCTCGAGTAACCGCAGCAGGACACCTGCGTTGAGCAGTGTGTGACATATCAGCGCAGAGCAACCGCCGGAAAGCATCGGCAAAACCACGTCGAGCCAGCTATTTCGCGGCCTTCAGGTCCAAGCGGCGAGCTGATGACGATGCCCGGATGCATGCGCAAGCGCTTGGAGACAGGCCGGTGAGCGGCTACCATAGAGGCTTCCCCATGCAGGCATGCGAGGTAGAGATGAAACAGTTAGTTGTGCTGGGCCTCAGCGGCCTGCTTGGTCTGGGCAGCCTTACTGCTCAGGCATGTACCCCGGAAGAGGCGATTGCCAAAGGCGAGCTCCTGGCCCAGATGATCTACGATCGCACCAAGGACCAGCCGGGCATGGCCGATGAGCTCAATGCACGCCTCAAGGCGCTGCAAGAGCAGGATCCGGCCAACGGCCGCTACGACTCCTGCCAGGGCTACCAGCGTATCATCGACGAGCTGGAAGGCCGCGCCCCAGTCGACACACCTGCCGAGGCGCCCGCCGAAAGCAATCAGTAAATTCGATACGATTAACGTATTTTTTGCGTTATCAAATCGAATTTACCAGTCATACAATGGCGCAAAACCTATCCTTGGGAGATGCGCCATGACTCAGCACCGTGATCTGATCGAAGCCATTGTCGGGCAACCGGCCTCGGACGGCGACGGCGTGCGCCTGACCCGCGTATTCGGCGGGCGTGATGCTGCGCGTTTCGACCCCTTCCTGATGCTCGACGAATTCAACTCCGACAGCGCAGACGACTACATCGGCGGCTTCCCTTCCCACCCCCATCGCGGCTTTGAAACCGTCACCTATATGCTTGAAGGCCGCATGCTGCACGAGGACCACCTCGGCAACCGCGGGCTCCTCGGCCCCGGGGACGTGCAATGGATGACCGCAGGCCGAGGCATCATTCACTCTGAAATGCCGCAACAGGACCGGGGAACCATGCGGGGTTTTCAGCTCTGGCTGAACCTGCCCGCAGCCGACAAGATGCAACCGGCGCACTATCGCGACCTGCCAGCATCGGCACTGCCAGAGCAGGCACTCGCTGGCGGCGGACAACTCAAGCTGATCGCCGGCCGTATAGAGCACAACGGTCAATCAGTGACAGCACCGATCAGCGGCGGCAAGACCGACCCCTTGTACATCGATGTGCAATTGAACGCGAACGAGCACATCAGCTTGCCGATTCCGACCACCCACCGGCTGCTTGCCTACATCTATGAAGGAAGTGTCGCAGTGCAAGGCGAGCAGCGCACCGCCGTGCTGGAAAAGGGCCGCCTTGGGCGTTTCGGTGAAGGCGACAGGGTCAGTTTGCAGGCGGGCTCCGCCGGGGCCCGGCTGTTGCTGCTGGCAGGTCGTCCGCTGGGGGAGCCGATCGTACAATACGGCCCCTTCGTGATGAACAGCGAGGCCGAAATCCATCAGGCCATACGTGACTACCAGCTCGGACGACTGACCGACTAGGCGCCGGCGCCGACCTCAGAGGATCGGCGTTCGGCCGGCCAGCGCGTGGGCCAGGGTGCCGCCGTCGATATACTCCAGCTCGCCGCCGAGCGGCACGCCGTGGGCAATACGCGATACCCGAATACCGCGCGGGCGCAGCAACTCCGCGATGTAATGGGCGGTGGCTTCGCCTTCCACGGTCGGGTTGGTCGCCAGAATGATCTCGTCTACCGGCCGCCCCTCGATACAATCGAGCAGCGCCGGCACGCCGATTTCCTCAGGGCCCATGCCGTCAATCGGCGACAGATGGCCCTTGAGCACAAAGTAGCGTCCGTTGAATCCGCCAGCCTGCTCGACCGCCCAGACATCAGCCGGGCTTTGCAGCACACAGAGCAGGCGGTCGTCCCGGCGGGGATCACTGCACAGCGAGCAAATCTCGGTCTCGCTCAGGGTGCGGCAGCGCTGGCAATATCCCACACCCTCAACCGCCGCCTGCAGGGCATGTGCAAGGTGAGCCGCTGCAGCACGATCACGTTCCAGCAGATGCAAGGCCATGCGCTGGGCAGTTTTCGGCCCTACGCCCGGCAAACCACGCAGGGCGTCGACCATCTGACGAATCAGCGGACTGAAGCTCATCGATCAGAACGGCATCTTGAAGCCGTCGGGCAGATTCATACCCGCGGTAAAGCCGGACATTTTGTCCTTGTTTGCCTGCTCCAGCTTGCGCACAGCATCGTTCACCGCGGCCGCGATCAGGTCTTCCAGCACTTCCTTGTCTTCCTGCATCAGGCTGTCATCCAGATTGACGCGGCGCACATCGTGGCGACCGGTCATGACAACCGAGACCAGACCGGCACCGGACTGACCGGTGACTTCCATATTGGCCAGCTCTTCCTGCATTTTGGCCATTTTTTCCTGCATTTGCTGGGCCTGCTTCATCAGGCCTGCCATGCCACCTTTCATCATGACGCTATCCTCCAGTATCAGCTTGCGGGCTCGTCAATCGGACGAATCGTATCCGCACAAATTTCCGCGGAAAACTCCGCGCACAGTCGTTGGACCATCGGGTCATTATGAATGCTCAGTTCGGCCGCCTTCTGACGCGCCGCCTTGCGGCGGGCGGCGGCAACCGCTGGCGTTTCCTGGGTGGGCGCAGACACATCAACTGTCAGCGCCACATCCGCCTGCGTAACGGCAGCGATTGCCTGCTCAAGACGCTTGCGGTGGTTTTCGTTGTAAAGCGCACTATGGCCCGGGTCCAGATGGAGTGTCCAGCGCCCCCCGTCGCGCGCGACCAACTGGCAATGCGCGGCGATACTCTGGGTCAGACCGGACAGGCCCAACTGATCAAACAGCCCCAACCACTCGGCCGCCAAACCGCTGGCCGGGGGCAAATCACTGAGTTCATCGCCGGGTTCGTCAACAGCAGCCTCATCCGTCGATTCAGGCTGCCAATCGGCGATGTACTGACTGGCGTCCAGATCGTCCTCGTCATCACGATCCACACCGCTGTCGTCAGGCGGCGGGCCATCCAGCCAGTCTGCTGGCGGCTCGTCCTGCGGTGGCCGATACGGCGCCTTCGGGTTCAGCGGACGTGGTGTTTCTGGCGCAGGATGCTCGGGCACCTCGGCTGACGGGGCTGCCGGCGCGGGCGCGGGTTCTGTCTGCGACACCGGAGCAACTGTTTCAGGCGACACCACGGGTGCAGGTGCAGGTGCAGGTGCAGGTGCAGGTGCAGGTGCAGGTGCAGGTGCAGGTGCAGGTGCAGGTGCAGGTGCAGGTGCAACAGGAGTCTGAGCGACAGCTGCAGGAGCGGCAACCGACTCAGCGGTTGGCGCCTTGGTGTGTGCGGACTCAGTGCTGGCTGAACTGGGTCCTGTCGACTTTTCCGGCTCTGGCGGCGCTGACTGATCCGGTAGCGCGCCGGGCGTCACCGTAATACCACCGGAGGCGGCATCAGCAAGCGTACCCGGGCGAAACGCCAGCATTCTCAGCAGCGCCATTTCGAAACCGCCACGCGGCTCCGGTGCCAGAGGCAGATCACGGCGGCCATGCAGGGCGAGCTGGTAGAACAGCTGCACATCCTCGGCGCTGACCTTGCCGGCCAACGCCAGCACACGCTGCTGATCACCCAGGCTGTTGTCCGTTGCCTCGGGCACCACCTGCGCCATGGCTACGCGCTGCAGGGTTGAAATCAGCTCGGCCAGCACACCGGCAAAATCCACGCCCTGCTCTGCCAACTGCGCCGCGGCGGCCATCAGGCCACGGGCATCACCGGCAACCAGCGCGTCCAGTACGCCAAATACCTGAGCATGGTCGATGGTACCCAGCATGCTGCGCACCTGCTCAACCCGCAGCTGGCCATTGCCAAAGGCAATCGCCTGGTCGGTCAGACTGAGCGCATCGCGCATTGAGCCATCAGCCGCACGCCCGAGCAGCCAGAGCGACTCCTCGTCAAAGCCGATCTGTTCCTCACCCAGCACGTGACGAAGATGCTCCACCACTTTTTCCGGTGGCATGTTCTTCAGCGCGAACTGCAGGCAACGGGACAGGATGGTGACAGGCAACTTCTGCGGGTCGGTTGTTGCCAGCAGAAACTTGACATGCTCCGGCGGCTCTTCCAGCGTTTTCAGCAGCGCATTGAAGCTGTGGCTGGAGAGCATGTGCACTTCGTCGATCAGGTAGACCTTGAAGCGCCCGCGCGACGGCGCGTACTGCACATTCTCAAGCAGCTCGCGGGTGTCCTCGACCTTGGTGCGACTCGCCGCATCCACCTCGATCAGGTCGACAAACCGGCCCTGATCGATCTCCAGACAGGCCGAGCACTGACCGCAGGGTTCAGAGCTGATGCCCCTTTCGCAGTTAAGACACTTGGCCAGAATCCGGGCGATGGTGGTCTTGCCGACCCCGCGGGTACCGGTAAACAGATAGGCGTGGTGCAGCCGGTTGTTATCAAGCGCATTGATCATGGCCTGCAGCACATGGGTCTGGCCGACCATCTCGCGGAACAGGCGGGGACGCCATTTGCGGGCTAGTACCTGATAACTCATTGGCTCTGTTGGTATCCGTTGGTCTAAAGCAAGCGAGTAATGTACCCAAGCAGCGGCTACAATGCGAGCGCAAGACGCCAATGCCGGCGATTGTTACCCGTGACAGTCCGCATCATGCATCACGACCGGCCCCATCCGGCCGGGGCGAGGGTCTGCCCACGCTTTCTCGCTAGCCGCAGCGAGCTTATTCATTACCCCACATATAGCATCCAGCCAACTCGTGTCAGCCCTGAGTAATCTGTCCATCAAGCTACGCCTTGTCATCCTCAGCGCATTTGCTCTGATTCTGCTGATCATACTGAGCATCGTTTCGGTAAACGCACTCAGCAATGCTGCCAAATCCCTCAAGACGGTCTATCACGATCGTCTGATTCCCGCCGGCCAGTTGGGGCGCATTGAACTGGCAGTACAGACCATTCAGGTAGAACTGCTGCTGTCAGCTCAGCATAACCCCAGCCATCCCCTGCGCAGCAGCCACCAGCACCCACTGGATCAGCACCTGAATGTTGTTGACGGCGCTGTCAGTCTGATCAAAAAGGATTGGAGCGCCTATCTGTCAACGCACCTAACGGCCGAGGAGAAGCAGTTAAGCGACACCGTCGATGCGCAGCTTGAACGCATGCTGACCCAGGGTGTAG
>Ga0209081_1002324_pt1 | contig 11053 bp, 9 predicted proteins | sample GOMGulsemesocosm_4_FD_184636 | JGI IMG/M metagenome (GOLD analysis project Ga0209081, IMG submission 184636) | Methane-oxidizing microbial communities from mesocosms in the Gulf of Mexico - GOM15B Gulf of Mexico (SPAdes) (version 2) | ecosystem: Environmental > Aquatic > Marine > Cold seeps... | reverse complement strand
GAAGGCCAACAGCTTATTTTTAATAACCTTGAGCATTTAGCTAGTTTAGAAGTAGAAGATTTTTTAAGTATGCGGCTGTATTCAAACAATGATGCCAGTAATATTTTGTGGGAGTATGCGTTTGAGCATACCATTTTAACGCCTAACCTTGAAGGTGTTCAAAAAATAACGGTAACCGCAGATGAAACCGAACTCGCTTTTAATCTGATGTTTGCTGGTTACTCATCAAGAGCTGTATTAGACCAAGAAGTTAAAATAGTGCAGTGGGAAATAGATGGTAATTTAGCCCAGCAGTTCAATCAGGGCAGCAAGGTAGTTTTTCTACCATATTAAATACTACAACGTTTGCAGGCTCTGAAGGCTATTTATATTACCGAACCGATGGTAGTCATAGTCAAAGGGTAAAAGGTCCTAAAATTAAGGTTGTTGCAGGTAAACCCGCTTCAATCGATGTAAATGTAAGTGGCTCTACCGCTATCGGAGGCATTGGCGAAATAATCGTAGATATAACCGTTAAGGATCATACAACACAAAAGGTAGAAGATGGCACAAGTGTTGGTATTAGTCATACAGGTAACCTAACAGTTGAATATGCTGGCTCAACGGTTAATGGTAAAGTTCAAGCAAGAATAAAGGGTGGAACTACAGCAGGAGTTAATGAGCTTGTTATACATTCAGGGAGTGTTGAAACAACTAAACAGGTAACGGTTGATGATGTTGAATTAGTTATTGATATGCCTAGTTCTATTGAGCCAAATACAAAAGAGATAGTCAAAGTAATGGCCGCATCACCGGGTCATAACCTCGATGGTAAGGTGTTAACTTTAAAAACCACCAAGGGCAACTTAGCAGACAATGAAGTTATTATTGAAAATGGTGTTGCACAAACCACACTAGCAGCAGGGGCGATGCAGGGGGCGGGCTCTTTAACTGCCTCATTCAAAGATGCCGCTTTTGCACAAAAGGATTTTACTGTTGAATACGCCACAAGTTTACTTCGTTTAAATGAGCCAGTACTTGTAGGGGACAAAGCCTCCGATGGTAGTGTAACCATAGACAAAGGTAATGGTGAGACCTTTGAAGCACCTTACGTTGTATCAACGGCATTAACGTTAACTGGAACTGTGGGCTCAACAGAAAAAGTCACCATTGGTAGTGTTGCCTTTCCGCCAATCGAGCCTTTAGTATCTTATAATTTGAGCCAAGTCTATGCGGATAATAAAGTTGGTGACGCATATGGCATGATCAATGGTGAAATAGAAAATGTTGTTAGTAGTAAAGAAAGTGAACATGGCTTTAAAGGCAGTTATATTTTTGATGCAACAGCAAAATTAACAGTCCCCCAACATGCGGCCTTACAAAAACAAAATAACATTGGTTTTGGTTTAAAAGTTAAACCCCAAAGTGTAGGTGATATTGTTAATTATAGCGCTAATTCGCAACAGATTTCTTTATTAGCGAATAACAAATTTCAATACCAAATAACCACAACTGATGGCACCTTTAACGTTAAATCAAACGAAGTTGACTTAGATAAGTGGCATACAGTTGGTGTGAGATACTTACAAGGACAGCTAACTCTTGAAGTTGATGGCACAAAATATACAGCCGCAGCTACGGGTAACCTAATTCAGCAGAGTGCAAGTTCAAATGCTATTGTTATTGGCCAAGGTTTCAGTGGTTTACTAAATAACTTCAAAGTAACTGACTGGGATTATCCTTTATTAGCCACCTTACCTAATGGTAGCTACGAAATGGATGTTACCTTTGCTAGTGAAAATGAAACGGTTCAAATTTCCAGTACCAATAAGCTCGGTACGCGCCCTATGGGCTATTCAGCGATGCAGGGAGTTGCCAATAACATTTTCCCGCAAGCCTATGCTAATGACTATTTTAATAGCTTTATTGGTGAAGTAACTTTCCAAGCCCAAGCGGTCAGTTATGCCTTAGTGGAAACTGCCAAATGGGCTAAAGATACAACGAAAGGTTTTACCTTAGGGTTAATTGCCGGTGATACCAGTACAACGGCTGAGGTTATTGGTGATATTGCTATGGGCTTTATCCCCTTAGGTGATGCTCGCGATATAGCTTTGCAAGAGTGGTATTTATATCACAGCACGCTTGATGCCAATGGCGAACCTAAATATGACGAAACAATTCTATATTTATCATATATAGGCTTAGGCGCTGACGGTATAATGTTATTCCCCGCAACAGCAGCTTTAGGCGTTGCTGTAAATGCTGCAGTTGCGGTTGTAAAACCTGCGATGAAACTCATTAATGGCATGCCCGGCAAGAAAGTGCTTGGTGCTAAATTTAAAGAGATTGCGCTAGCAGCAAGAGACCGGGATTGGACACGATTTAAAAACTTGTCTGAAAATATGTTACCGTTTATGGAGCTATTTGCAGCTGTAGCCATTGATGAAGAGTTACGTAATTTACTGATTGGTGCAGTACGTAACACTACAGATTTGGATAATTGGAGCCAATACTTAAAGGGCTTTGCTCAACAAGCTGGTTTAGTAGCTCACCATTCGCCATTTCCTAGTTATTTATTTGATGAAGCTTATGCGGCAACGAGTGGTTTTAAGTTGGTGTTGCAGGAGTTGCGTGACTATGCAACTAGACATGGTATTAATGATGCTGGTGGTGTATTAGCTGATTCAATTGGTGGATTAACACGAGCAATTAATAATAACGCTATAGCCGCCCATGCTTATAAAACCGATGTTATTAAAGCGGTTATGCATATTCATGCATTAGGTGGTCAGGCAGCCATTGATAAATTGGCTAATTTCAAGCATATATCTCAAGGTGTGGTTAGCAGTACGCCAGATATTTTTGATAAGCGCATTGAGAAGTTAATGAAAAACCTTGCTGAATTAGATTTATCTTTGCTACCAATGTCAAGAGATGCAGGGCAAGGGTTTTCTCGTATATTTGGTGATTTATCACGTACTAACAATTTTGCTAAAGGGGCAGCACATGCTATTAATGTATTAAAGCGCATTCAAAAAGGTGAAATTTCTGAATTAACTGGTTTAGGTGTTTTAACAGGTATTGAAAAAAGACGAGATTCCATAATTAATGGCATTCCAAGGCGTACTGGTGTAGAAGATTTTATATTTGGTGATACCATATTAGAGCTGAAAAGTTATAATCCAAGCAATCTTCGTAGTAACCTCGTAAGTGACATGAAGGGCAAAGTAAATGGTAAGGGTGAGCAAATTGGTTTACAGTTATTTACTAATGTATTAGAAATAGCCGAAGGTAAAGACATTCGCATGGTCTTTGAAAAGTTTGACGGCATAGATGCCACTTTAGTGCGTAACACATTAGATGAAGTGGTAACCAATGCATTAAAAACAGATACAAAGCTTAGGGAGCGTATCGCAGGGTGGTATGAAAAGTCTGATCTAGAAGTAGATGATTACATTGAAGATATAATCCTTACTCAGTTTAGAGCCAAATTAAATAGCAACATATTGGTGGTTGATTAATGTATAAGGTAAGTATTGAAGAGTTTGAGAGCACTGGGTGGCTACACTCTGTTCAAAATCAGGTTTTTTATCAAACCCGGAATAATATTTATAAACAAGAAGGAGGTAACTGGCGACCGCTGTATTACTATATTAAATCATCAGAAGAAAATAACCTGTCTTTCTTTGCTGAAAATTTTTGGTGTTACCAATCAACTGAGCAAGGGAATAGTTATAACAGCATTAATATTGCTCAGGATGACAAAAGTTATTATCAGTTACCTAATTGTGCCTTTTTATCAAATTCTCTATTGTTTAATCGCGTTAATAAGCAGTATATTGGCATTGGCCGTTATAATGATGTACGCGGGATTTTACTTGGTGAGTTACAAAAAAATAAACCCGCTAAGTTTATTGAAGGGAGGTTCTTTAACAGTACAATACAATATGATGAGTTCTTTATTATAAGAAGCCGTGATGAAACTAAGGGGCTAGTTTGTTTTGATAAATCGCTAAATGAGTTATGGAAGACGCCATTAGCATACAGCGGTAGTGCTATGCGCGGCCTGCCTTGTTACCCTGAAATATATCAAGACATTATTTATCTAAATATGCCTGAACATGCCTATTATCAAAAAACACCTACGCCAATGGATATCGGTGCTTTTTGCGCTAAAACAGGCCAGCCGTTGTGGTCTGATACTTTACCTTGTTGTGCGCGTAATGCCGACTTACACGGCAGTGAAGTGTATATTGCCAGTGACCAGTTCTTGCAAATTCGTGACGTAACTACAGGTAAAGTGGTTTGGGAAATGTCGCCTTTTTGGTCTGAAGACGAAGCACCTTGTCATTTATACCCACTTAACGAGAATGACTTATTAGTTAACTTTCAATTTAAAAACTTCGCTTGGGTCATTAACCGCAGTGACAATAGCATCAAACAAACCATCACTCTGCCAGAGAAGAGTTACTATTGTTTAAGCACAACTTCTTTGCCTACAAAAGTTGCCGATAACCGTTGGATTTGGAAAGCTAGTTATACTAATTTCACCCAAAATAGTCGTAACTCTGCGGTAGTGATTATCGATTTAGATAATAGCCAACCCGAAGATGCTGAAGCCACTATTAAACCTAGGCCTAAACATAAACTAAGAGGGAAAACGGTAGATAATGGTGAAAAAGAATATTTTCTAGAAATTGACCATGACAATTTAGATGAGGTGATTCGTTATGGTGTTATCATTATTAAAAACTTTGGTCATGACAAAGGTTGCGCTTATCCGCGATTGAAACCAGACAGAAAGCACAATGGTAAAGTCCATGTCAAAGTGAAGAAAAAAAGCTTAAACACTAATAAAACAGACGCTGAAATAATCACCGCCTTAGCAGACATTAAAATGCTTTGTGAAGATACATTTAAATCCCTGAATATTAGAGCAGGCAATGGCAAGGGTGAGTTAGTCATAGACATTGAATTGATTTAGCTTTTCTCTATGGCCTATCTATAAATGTTAATGATAAAACGCACGCTTTGTCTTTTACTAAAACTACCATGGTTAGTTATTTGTCTATTTTTTCTAGGGCTAGGTCTCGTTAGGCGACAACGCTTTAAACGTGCTGTGGCATACCCAGTCACTTTGTTAGTTATGAGCGCCGTATTTATTATGCTGCGCTTGTTCTCTATCCCTTTTGGGGCAATGGCATTTATTGTTTTATTGTTGCTTAGTTATCTTATTTATTGGTACGACTGGTTAAGCTCTACTGGAAAATATAAAGTGACTCAACACTCTTTTTTATCTGTGGGCCTTTTTTTAGTTGTTAGTGCTTCAAGTTTAACGGCCTTAGTTTATTACAGCCCCTCGATAACGGGTTATCGTATTTATCATATCCCTAGTATTTCTATGGCACCAAACTTACTGCCCGGTGATTATGTGTTAGTTGATTTGTGGCATTATAAAAAACGATTAGCTGATAAAAATGATATTGTCGTTTTTCATCATCCGTATAAAGAACGAGTATATATTAAACGCGTTGCCAAAACCCCAAGTGAACTCTTTTTAAATAAAAAACTACCCACCCAAACCTACGCTGTATTAGGTGATAACGCCAATAACAGCGAAGACAGTAGAGTATTTGGTAGTATCAAACATGCAAGTTTAATTGGGAAGGCGAGTTATATAGTCTTTGCGTTTGATTATGAAAATAAGTTCAATGATAATCGGTTTTTATCTTCATTGTAACCAGAAAGAATTAACAAGGACTGTCGCTCAAAGTTGATAATGCACTATTATTCAGCACTTGTTCGTAATCTGACTGGAGTAATTGACACCAAACAGCCAATGACCGTGATGACACAATTAAAAACCGCATTTGTTAGTTTACTCACTCGTACCCTCACTCGTGCTAATTAAGCGTATAGGCAATGGCGTCTAAATAACGGTTTAAGATCAAGGTAAGTTACTTCAAACAATTATTTAAGGTAACTTATGAGTATTTCACGTAGCCAATCGCAACGCCGGCTACATTCGCCCACATGAAAAGATTCGTGTCGTCGCCATCAATAGAAAAACAGGCTATATCGGTACGAGTAGAACCAACTATGGCACCTTTTCAGCTGATAGCCAAGTAGGTGAAGGTGTGAAAATAAACGAAAATAAACAGGGACATCCATAAACTTTTTATTTGATAATACAGATAACCGTTCCAAATTAACTTGGAAAGACTTATTTAAAAACGTTCCCGAAAAAACCAATGTTTTGCAGTTTTATTCAAATGGTGAAGACGTATTAGCGAAATCTTATGGCACTGAGTACACAACTTTGAATATAGTTACCGACGGCGTTGGTTCAAATGCATGGATTACACAAGAACATCAAAAGGGTAAAAATACCACCGCATCTGCATTGAGCGGTGAAGAAGGCGGCTGGGGCTTTAATTGTGCTACACCGGGGAGCTGGTGGCGAATTGATTATCTTTGTACTAGGTTTGATAGCTTTGATAGCGCCACTGCTTTTGCAATAACAGACCAAGACTTACTAGAACGCCCTTTCTTTAATCCGTTTTTAAGAGATAATTTGTTTAGCACGGAGGGTACAGAGGGTAGTGATGAGGCGGCCTTGTTTAAAGGTCATACGCTAGCTTATGGTGTACCTGCTTTGTCTCATGCAGCAGGAATTGAAAAACTTGTGCAGTTTGGGCTTGGCGAAGCTTTCGATATGAATGCAGAGGGTTTTAAAAAAGGCTGGCTAGCAGAACGTAGTGAAAATGAAAGTTGGCGACATAGCGACGCTAAGAATATCGCTTATCGTTACGTTTATAATTTATATGATACATGGGTTCAACAAGGAGGACTCAGATAGTGAAGTTTTTAATAAAAAGCTTAGCATTAATGCTGGTTTTAATTCCTAAAATTGTTTTTGCTTTGCCTACCGCAAAATTAACTTTATTAGTAGTTGACGATAACGGTTTTCCAATTGAAGGGGCAAAAGCTGGAATAGCCTTTAATAAACCTCATACAGATGGTTGGGGAGTTAAATATACCTCTAAAAGAGGTATGACGGATAATCATGGTCTTTACACAAACGACGGTATTACTGAACAAGTACTTTCATATGCAGCCTCACACCCTGATTATTATATTTCGCGTGAAAAAATAAAGTTTGAAGATGTTAGCGGCATGGTAGGCTTTAGAAAATGGCAACCATGGAACCCTACCTTAAAGGTTGTACTAAAGAAAAAGCAAAAACCGATACCTATGTATGTGTACTTTACAAATGTAATGGATATTCCAGCTAAAGATAAAACTATCGGTTATGACTTGATAAAGCACGACTGGGTAGCGCCGCACGGAGAAGGTAGGGTTAATGATTTATTATTTAAATTGAACCTTACAGACGAAAATATACCTGATGGAAGTCACGACCTTTCGTTAACTTTTGCTAATCCAGCCGATGGTATACATGCCTTTAAGAAAGATGTTAATTCAGGTAGTGAATTTATTTCTCTGTACCATGCCCCTAAAGAGGGATATGACAATACATTAATCCAGCGCGAGTATAGGGAGTCAGGAAGAAGGCGTCAAGCCTCTTATAGCCGGCTTGATGGCACTAATTATTATTTTCGTATTCGTTGTAAAGAAGATAATGTAGATAGTTGCTTGTATGGACACGGCAAGATCATTATAAATTGAACTTATAGGACATGTAGCGATCAGATCAAGGCATAATAATCACCTTGGTCACTTAATATGAGCACTACTTTTCTGAAACACTTTAATTCAATTACCGACCCTCGCATTGAACGCTGTAAGAAGCATGAACTTATCGACATCCTTCTATTGGCCATTAGTGCCGTACTCTCTGGTGCAGAAGGATGGGAAGATATTGAAGACTTTGGGCATCTAAAACTTGACTGGTTAAAAAAATACGGTGCTTTCAACGCAGGTATTCCAAGGCATGACACTATCGCTCGTGTCATTTGTCGATTAAAAGCAGATGAAATAGAGCGTGCCTTTCAATCTTGGATATCCTCACTTATTGAAACTACGGGCGCTGATATTATCGCTATTGATGGAAAAACAGCACGTCGTTCGTTTACAACAAAAGACAGAAAAAGTGCCTTACATACCGTTAGTGCATGGAGTTGCCAACACCAATTAGTACTAGGGCAAACAGCCGTTGATAGTAAAACAAATGAAATCACAGCAATACCTGAACTGCTAACAATGCTAGATATTGAAAACAGTATAATCACACTTGATGCCATGGGTTGCCAACAAGAAATAGCTAAACAAATCATCAAGCAAAAAACAGATTATATTCTAGCGCTTAAAGGTAACCACTCAGGCATGCAGAGTGAATTAGAAGCTTGGTGGCACAAAAATGAGCGCGAAGGATTAACCAAGAGCAACTATGATAAACATAGTAAAATCAGCTCAGGACATGGGCGTATTGAAACAAGGACTTGTCAGCAATTACTTGTTGATAAAAGCTGGTTAGGCAAAACGTACCAATGGCCTGGTTTAAAGAGCGTGATTCAAGTAACCGCTGAAGTTCACGATAAATCGGCAGGTACAGACACTATAGAAACCCGTTGGTATATTAGTTCGTTGGCACTAGATGCAGAGCAATCGCTCAATGCGGTACGTAGCCACTGGCAAGTTGAAAGTATGCATTGGATGTTGGATATGAATTTTAGGGAAGATGAATCGAGAATACGAAAGAAGCAAGGACCGCTTGTGTTTAACGTCATGAGAAAAATAGCCATGGCGTTATTTAAGCGAGATACAACGAAATCAGCAAGTATGGCGAGGAAAAAGAAAATGGCAGGGCTAAACGATGATTATCGTTCAACCCTTTTGGAGTCTGGGATTAAAATGCGCTAGCCGTGCTTGTATGGAAAGATATATGACAATATTGAATTCTCGGCCTCTTCTAGTAAACGGGGAGTTTTACAGTTTAAATATTACCTTAACCCAACGTCGGGTGACACCAATGTAGAGTTTGACCCGAAACAAAATTTATTTGATGAAGTACGTAGCGAGTTCAAGCCTTAATTTTCACTATAATAAATTGTTTTAGCATAAACCAAGAGACTACATAATAATATTTAACTAGTCCCTTGGTTTTATTTAACACGGCTTTATTGCAATTTGATCTAATTCTGCCCAAATGCCATGGGTACTTGGTTGCGGTGAAACAACAAAATACCAGCGTTGTTCGGTATTGTTAGCGCACATATTAACCAAAGCTTTAAAACGCAGTGTTTGCGGCTCAAGCGAAACAAAAGGCTCAAGCCAGTTAATGGTGCCAGCATATTGCCATTTGCCTTGTGACGACAATGTCATATCAATACTTAATTGTGAATCAATGACTGGTTGCACTTCTGTTGTTTCTTCCTCTTCGTCATCCTTTTCAGTAACAACGGCTTTAAATAGACCGTCATAATACTGATATAAATAACTCTTTATTTCTTGAAGCGAGATTTTGTCGTTACCGGCCTCAGGTTTTACAAGCCAAGCAAAGCTATAGCTGAAAAATTTTTCTTGGCCTAGTTCATACATCTGAGGCGAAAAAATTAACTCTTCTGTTCCTTGCAGTGGGATATCTGGCGCAAATTCAAAAGGTAAATTAATAGTTTCTGTTTGCCAGTTCGCTGGGGCTTGAACATAAGCTTGTAGCTCTGGCTCAATGATAGGTTCTTGTTCTGTTGCATTAACAGAATACGACATAAATAAGGCAAAAACGGTAATGAATTTTTTCATGTTTTTATGATTTTTAATTTATTGTTAATAATATCATAACCAATTTACAGACAAATTATCTATGTTTTTGTTCAATGATAAATTTATTGAACCTGTCTTTTTGTAACTCAACAAGGGAGATTTTTTATATAAAAAAACCAAAAGTTAACTATTACCGCACATTTAATGTTGTTTTTGAGCAAGAAACCTTCAAGTTGAAATTTCGCATCTTTTAAATCTATCATGGCAGTTTCACGAGCGCGTGATAAATCACGTATCGCTTCGTCTTCTGGCACGTAAATGGTGGTCAGTTCTTCGGCCTTAAAAAGCTTAGCGAGCTTTACTGCTTCACGTATATCTGTTTTGACTCGCTCGACTAACTTCTTAGAAATAAGTGAAGGAGCGACAATGTAACCGCAATGATTTAAGCTGGTTAGTAGTCGATAAATCCAGTAGTCACAAGAACCTGCTTCATAAACAAAATGCAGTGTCGCTTGTGGGTATTTGGATTGAAGTTGTCGAGCTAAGTTGATGAAAAATGATTTATTGGTCTTTATTTCTCCTAGGCGATTCAGGTGCTGAGCCTCGGTGGTCTTTTAATATGGTAATTTGAGTAAATGTTTTATGGCTATCTAACCCAATGAAAATTATTTTACCTTTGTACATGCTAGCCTCCGCTTTTAGTTGTTTAACGCTCTGGCTTTTTAAGTTAACCCACGATAATGGAGGCTAGTTTCGTGGGGAGTCATTATGTCTATGTGTAAACTGGCAGAATCCAAAGTTTTGCTTTCCAAAGGACGTTCGATCTTTAATCGTAAAGGTGCTTATGCAAGATTCAAATCATTGCTAGAAGGCGCAGGTAAAGTTGAAAAGTGGTATACGTTTGAAGCAAAGCATACTGAACAAGCAGTACTGTAGTGGTGTGCAGAGAAAAAACTTAGAATCAGCACTAGTTTCAGCTTTGAAGTGCGACTATAAAAGTTGTAATTCTATCTCGCTTTTAGGGGGGCGAAAACAAGTTGAAATTTACCATTTACCGTGAAATACAACATACAATAAATATTTACTGAAATTGAAATCGGCACATATTTGTCACAGTTCTGTCACAGGCCTTTTTTTATATTCAGTGACAAGAAAAAAACGCAGTCATACTTTTAGTGTTTATTTGAAAAAGATAGTGCTATGCACGAGAATGATAATGTGATTTTAAAGGGTGAAAACCCAGATATGGCGCACCATGCAGGAGTCGAACCTGCGACCTCGCCCTCCGGAGGGGCGCACTCTATCCAGCTGAGCTAATGGTGCATTTTTACTTTTTTGACCGTATCCCACC
>Ga0209081_1002320_pt1 | contig 11078 bp, 8 predicted proteins | sample GOMGulsemesocosm_4_FD_184636 | JGI IMG/M metagenome (GOLD analysis project Ga0209081, IMG submission 184636) | Methane-oxidizing microbial communities from mesocosms in the Gulf of Mexico - GOM15B Gulf of Mexico (SPAdes) (version 2) | ecosystem: Environmental > Aquatic > Marine > Cold seeps... | reverse complement strand
TTTTGGGATAAACCAGCTCTTTCCAATGAACAAAGGGTTATTGTTTCCGCAGAAATACTTGCGGAAATCACCGCCGTAAAAATCATCCAAATGTAATTCATGCGGAATATTTCCCAAGGTGGCAATTAACCGGCTGAATTCCGTGCCGCCAGCAGGCGCAAATTTTCTTCGTGCTGCTCTCGGTCTAGCCGATAGAAGGAAATGACTACTAACATGGCGGTCCACACGAGCACAATCGACGGAATAAACATCCTTACTAAAGTGTTTGCGGACTCCTTGGTAAGCTGTGAGGTTTCTGCAGCTTCCGGAAAATCTGCGAGATACAGCATCATTGATGCCGCCATTAAACCTATGCCTTGTGTGGACTTGCGTATGAATGTGTAAGCGGCGAAGAACAAACCCTCTGAGCGGCGTCCTGTTTTTAACTCACTTTGGTCAACCAAATCTGACAGCATAGAGACGGTCAATATTTGGAAACAGATAATCAGGCCGGTATCAATTACGCTGGTGGTAAAAACAAACCAGAACACAACGTCACCACTCTGGGGCAATATGCCAAGCAAGCGTAGCGTCATAGGGAGGGGGTAGCCAATAAACGCCACTAGGCCCACGATCATGGCGCCGCGCTTCTTGCCAATTCGACTAGTGATAACAGGCGCCAGGAAAAGCCCAATAAACGCCGAGAGAAAGACGCCCATGGTCATTAGTCCTGTTTCCGTTGAGCTGAAACCCCAAAAGTAAGTGTAAAAGTAGAACAGCAGCGCAGCTGATAGTCCAGTGGCCACGGCACCTAGCAAGGAGGCAAAAAACAGTGCAAAGAAAGATCGGTCTGAGAGTGTCTCTACAACCTCTTTAAGAATTACCCGCAGCGGAAGCTTGCGCTTCGGTGGTGCCGGTTTCAGCTTTGAGATATGTGAATGAGTGCCCAAGGAGGACACCATAATCGAGACAAATAGCAACACTGAGGCAATGATTCCGTACAGAGCGTAACTGTCGGGGTTAAATCGTCCATCACTGATTGCGCTGGTGGCAAACCCTGGAAACAGGAAAAAAAACATCAGCACCGTCATCGCGACGCCGCCGGTCCAGCCAAAATAGAAGCGAAAGCTCAGTAAGGAACTGCGCTGCACATAGTCTTCGCTAAGCTCTGGGGCCAGTGCCGTACTCGGTGTTTCATACAGGGTAATACAGGAGCGAATAAACACGGTCAACAGCAACAGATACCAAAATAATGAAGTTTGTGACCATTCCAGAGGCGGGCTCCACAATAAATAGTAGCTGAGTGACACCGGAATGGCGGAGGCGTACATGAAGGGGTGTCGCCGCCCGAGACGGGAGCGCAGGTTGTCTGACCAATAGCCAACAATTGGGTCTGAAATTGCATCAATTATCAGCGCTGTGGTGATGGCCAGGCCAACCAAGCGGGCATCCAGTCCCAATACCTGATTGTAGAAAAGCAGCAGAAAATAACTAAAGCCATTGTCCTTTACCCCATAAGCTACCGAACCGAATCCATACGCAAGCTTGGTGCCCAGACTTATTGGCACTGTGGGGCTCGTACTTCTCTCTGTATCGTTGCTGTTGGTCAAGTTAGCTCTCTTGCCATGGTGCTCATTGTCTTTATTAGTATCGCACCAAGCTATCTTTTTCCCCCTGTTCTGGCAAGACTTTAGTTAAAAAGACCCCGAAATGCTCATGCGAGCAACCCAGGGAGAGTGGCGTTTATTAACTTCACGGCGTTGGATTTCATCACCTCTGTCGCCGGTAAAAAAGGTTCGATCGTTTTCATAGGTAAAACCAAATAGGTCCTCCACTTCAAATTTGGCCACCATTCCCCACAAATCCTTATGCTCGATAAAAATTCGATGCGCTTGTAAGCCACTGTGATCTTGATCTCGCAAACTGTTGCGACGATAGGTGATGTTACCGCTTCTCTCTTCGAGTACCACTCCCCATGCCCAAGGTGTGCGTGGCAGGTCTTGACGAAAGCTAAGTTGATAATATTCTGGACGGTATCCGTTGCGACGATACTCAAGAGTATTGCCTGTTAGCGGGTCTTCAAATTCATCGCTGTGGATCTCGGCAACGAGATCCAGCTTGCCTCCGGTAATGCCCCAGTTCTCGGTGTTGAAAGTCGCTGTTAGGTCTATACCCGTGCTGTCCAAGTACTCAAGATTACCTTTGCCTTCTCCGCCATCACTCATAGGCACATAGGTAATGAAATCATCGACTCGTTCGCCAAACACCGTGAAAGTCACGCTGTTTCCCAAGCCAAGCTGCTGCTCAAAAGATAGCTCTGCTCGCCATGTTTGCTCAGGTACCAAAGCCGTATTTCCACCCAGAGCCGTGCCGTCATTGGCGTTGTTGGAGCTGGCAAAATCGTAAAAATCTAGCTGACCAACGCTGCGCTCCAAACGCGTACGAATTCTCAAATTCTTGTTTTGAGTCCAGCTAAGCGCCAAAAATCCTTTGGGGCGCACGAAAGACTCACTTCGATTTTCATCTCCCTCTACAGAGATCTGAGAATATTCGCTGCCCAGTGAGGCTTGAATGCTCAAACGCTCGCTTAAAGCCCTTGAGTATTGCAAAGACATTTCGGCCCTTTCTTCACTTACATCGGTGTCACTGCCATCGAGAATTAAGGGCGTAAAACCTTCGCCAATGTCTTCAAAGTAGGTGGAGTGGGTTTCCAATGTATTTTCAACCAATTCACCTGCCAATTCGAAGTTGTGTCCGTCAAAAGGTTCAAAGGAATACACTGCCCGTAGTATATTCTCGCTCTCCCTTGGTTTAGAGAACGATTGATAGAAGTAGTGGTTATCTATTGTTGGTAGGTCTGTGAAGGTGGCGTGATCTTCGTTGCTGGAACGACGTAACAAGCCTATGATTTTCAATTGCCCCTCACCTAGCGACTGGGTGTAGTCTCCACCCAGTTCATAGCTGAATTCGTCTTCGATATTTTTGTAGTCGACGGTACTGGTCTGGGCTCCAATACTTCCATTTACGCCGGCCGAAAAACGATCTGAAGACTCTTCATAAGTGCTTTTATCTTGTGTAATTAGCAAAGAAACATTGGCCGTGAGATCGTCGGTGTCCCAAGCCAAGCTAAAATTTGCGGTGGTAGCTCGGGTGAAATAGTTGGACTTTTCGTCGCGCAATTCAAACACTGTATTCAGGGGCGTGTATAAACGCTCGCGACCCCACTGTGGAAATTGATCTCCAGACCAATCAATACCGGCGGTAAATGCTGCCGTTCCCATCTTCCCCGTCATAGAGATATCAAATTTGGGTGTATCAAAGCCATCTTCTAAGGCGTGATATTCATACTTCCAGGTTGTGCTGAGGGCTTTGGGTTCGGCGGCAATCACATTTACAATTTTGCCCGATTGCCCTGAGAGCTCAGCAGAGCCTTCGTTGAGCACTTCAATACGAAGCACCTGATTAGCTGGAATTCGTTCTAGTAATGCAACGGGGCCGTCATCCTTGGTGCTAGGACGCTTGCCATTAATGAGCAGGTTCCCTAAGCCTTGGCCTAGCCCTCTTTGGCTATTGCTGCCATCTCGGTTTGCCAGAGTGAAGCCCGGCACTTGTGAAACCATATCTTCGGCATTCTGGGGGCCATAGCGAGCAAAGTAATCGGGGGCATAGAATTCGCGACCGTCAAGGTTGGTGTTAGCGTAGATGCTGACGCTCAGCAGTGTTAATGCGCAACAGGCAATTAGTTTTAACATGAGTCTTTCCCTTTTTGGAGCCGTACTCGAATTATTTTTCATCGACGATAATCTTAGGCTTGGCAGGGGCCTTCTAATAGACATCAAAAGGTAAAATCAGAGCCGTCAGGTTTTACAAAGCTTTTACAATTCTCCTATTGGTTTTGCTATAGTCTTGATGGTCGGCTCCTTAAACCCACGGGCAGGCCTAGACCTGACCCCTTTCAGAAGAGACTCAATACTGAGATGACGGCGAGAAAGAAATTACTGATTGTAGAGGATGAAAAAGCCATCCTGCAGGGGCTGGAAGATTTGTTTGTCTTCAATGGCTATGAAGTAGATTCGAGAATGGACGGCAAGGAAGGGCTAGAGGCCGCTCTGAACAATCGTTATGACTGTATTTTGCTTGATGTCATGATGCCCAGCATGGACGGTTTCACGGTCTGCAATGAAATTCGCAAGCACTCCCGAGAGCAAGCGATTGTGATGCTCACGGCCAAAAATTCCGAAGAAGACATTATCAATGGCTTCTCACTCGGAGCCGATGACTACATATCCAAGCCTTTCTCAATTCGAGAGTTGGTATTGAGGGTTGATGCCATCTTGCGCCGCAGCGGGCACGACCGCCAACGTCAGGAAATAGTTGTCGCCGATAATATATCGATAAATATGGATACGCTCAGCGGCGAGCGAGAGGGGCAAACCCTTCTATTTACACGCAGAGAACTCGATATACTGCAGTTTCTGTCCCACAATCACCAGCGCCCAGTCTCTCGTAAAGAGTTACTCGGCGAAGTTTGGGGCTATTGCAAAACCAGCGACGTCGACACTCGTACCGTTGATATTCACATCGCCAAACTGCGCAAGAAAATTGAGCTTGAACCCAAACAGCCAAAATATCTGATAACAGTAAGAGGAGAGGGCTACCAATTGGTTAGCTCCAAGTAAACTGGAATTGAATGCCGCCTATGTCTCTGCTTAAACCCCGATTTTCTGACGATCCGAAATTTCGTTTGCGCGCGCTGTTAGCGGGCTTGATCGTTTGTATTTCTATCCCTCTGATTTTTTTGGTGATAAAAGCTTACACTCAGTTCCAGTGGGAAATGTATTACGAGTATCGCTGGACTGCGAAGCACATGGTGAAAGATTACGGCAAGCTGATTAAAAGCTTTGTTGCCAAGGAGGAGGCGCGCCCTTTCTCCGATTATCAGTTTTACAAGCTTTCCAACAATACCTTATTGAATAAGAAACGCGTAATGCTTTCGCCCTTGGTAAACCCCGTCAAGAGCGAATCCTTTCCTGGACTTTTAGGCTATTTTCAAGTTGATGAAAATGGTGGGTTTTCTTCACCTATTCTGCCCTTCGAAGATAAGCAAAAGCTCATAGAAACGGGTTTGCATTTTGAACCCGGTGAAGTTGATGAGCGACTTCGAACACTACGCGAAATCACAAAAATCCTTATTGATAAAGGTATGATTAATGATCCTTCCTTAGTTTCGGCGAACAAGAGATCTGAGTCGGTTGAGGCAGGCTCTAGCCGTGAAGACAGGGATTTAGACAATGAAGGAAGTGGGCGAACGTCCGTTCGCGCACCTTTGCCTCCAAGGCCACCTAAGGCTTTAGAAAATTCGCGGACAGAGAGTAGCTGGACAGCTCTAAAAAATGGTGACTCTTTTGTGCACGAACAAAGCGACGAACCAGAAAAGTCCAAAGGAAACAAAGACAATATTGCATTCGTAGAAAGTAAAGTAGAAATTGGTGATTTTAGCATCATAGAAGGTAACGCGAGCCATCTACTGGCCGTTCGAAAAGTTTGGGCGGGTGATAAAGAAATCATCCAGGGCTTTGCAATCAATAAGTATGATCTCATTGAATCAACCCTTCTCAAAATGTTATACCTTGTCGATTTTGAAACGCCAGTTATGGTCAAGATCGATCATGGCGATGGGAATATATCGGCCGTTCTGCCAGAAATAACCAATGATAGACAGACGTTTAAGCTTGTCAAAGAAGACCTTGATAATTTTGAAGAAGAATTCTTTTACAGTGAGCTGTATGCTCCGCTTGAGCATGTTGGGCTAAAGTTTTCCACGAATAAAATACCCATGAGCTCTACGTCTGCTTTGGCTATCTATCTAATGGCGACGGTTATCGTGATTGTATTCGTAGGAATGTGGGTTATCTATCGACTCGGTCTGCGTCAATTAAAACTAAATGAAGAGAGACTCAATTTTGTCTCCGCTGTCAGTCATGAGCTGAAAACACCATTAACCTCCATAATTATGTACTCAGATATGTTGAGGGAGGGCATGGTGAGTGATAATGATAAAAAGAAGCGTTACTATGATTTTATATTCTTTGAAAGCGAGCGTCTTGGGCGATTAATTGAAAATGTATTACGCTTGTCTAAACTTAGCCGGAAGAATCAAGGCATACAATTGGAATACACCACAATTGGCTCGGCTATTGATTTGATTCAATCTAAGGTTTCTACCTTGGTAGAGAAAAATGACATCTTTTTCAATATTCATCTTGCGGCCAATACCGACGCAGAGATGAAGGTTCTAATTGATCCAGATGCTTTCTCCCAAATTGTAATTAATCTCATGGACAACGCGATAAAGTTCTCGAAGAATAAAGACGGTACGCAACAGAATATCGATGTCTATTTCGAACGGTCATCGGCGGGCTCTGGAAAGGAACAGGTTCGATTTAGCGTGCGCGACTACGGGCCCGGTATTGATAAAGCCAACAGTGCGAAGATATTCGATCTCTTTTATCGCGCAGGCAATGAAATGACCCGCACCACTCCCGGTACTGGGATTGGACTAGCTTTGGTTAGTGAGTTAACCACGGCCATGGGCGGACGTTTGGAGCTCATCAACCACAAGCCGGGAGCGGAGTTCTGCATCTATTTACAGGCTAAAAGCTAGAGACTTTTTTCTGAAAAGGCCCGCAGGTAAGCGTGCTAAGAATCGGCGAAGCGCTAGATATTTAGGAGTTTCTGACTTTCATTAATAATCGACAAAGTGAATCTCCTCCTGACGAGGAAAGTTAGATTCCCAGTCAAAGATTTTTTCGCGCACCTTCCAGAACTTATGTGATTTACGGGCCACAATAAATCTAGGTTTTGCAAAAAGTTTAATACACAAATAAACCTGCTCTAAGGATTGTACATCAAACCTTGGGCCAGGGTTTCTTATGTGAGCTCGAACAAAGTTATAGTAAAACCCTTGCCTCTGGGAATAAGTATCAAAGTAAAAGTATTCGCTTAGATGCTCCCCGTCGATATCATAATATCGCACCTCTAATCTGGATTTCCCTTTTTTGTCGGCATTCTTCTCAAATGTCATGGAGTCGCAGCGGAGGATATGAGCATCTTTCAGGCTCATGGCCTCCTTTAGTACGGCATCCGGGTCAACCAATATTTCATTGCAAGTTGAGCAGTAACGCCTTGATATATCATTTTCACACTGGCATGAGGGGCAGCGTTTAAAACGGAAGAGATAAGCGCAGTTTATTATCTCTTGAGTATCGATATCCTCATGGGCGCCAAGACATTTCCTGCCATAGTGTTCGACAACAACGTCGCCTTGCTTGATGCCCCAAAATACGTTGTTGTGACCGCATTGAGGGCAGATGACATCAACTGTTTCACTGTCAGAATTTGGCTTTTTCTCTCCAATCTCGGGTGAAAATATATCGTGCCCCAGGCCGGTATAATCCAGAATTAGGCAATCTGTTTTCTTCTCGTGGAGGCGCAAGCCTCTACCTACAATTTGTTGGTAGAGTGAAACAGAGTCCGTCGGCCGTAGGATTGCAATCAAGTCCACGTGGGGTGCATCAAAGCCGGTGGTGAGTACTGATACATTCACCAAATACTTTACTTCTTGACCTTTAAACTGCGCAATAATCTGGTCCCGTTGAGCTATGGGTGTTTCACCGGTTACCAGTAGAGCTTCACCAGTAGGTAAACACTCGAGGACTTCTTTCGCATGCCGCACGGTGGAGGTAAACAACATAACCCCCATTCGGTCTTTCGACAATTCTACAATGTGAGCGACAATGGAGGGCGTAATTCTACTTTGGTCCTGTAGGATGCTCTCAACATCGGGCGTCGCGTACTTGCCATCTTTGCCTAGCTCTAAAGTAGAGAAGTCGTAGCACGCAACAGGAGAGTCAATGAGAACGGGAGAGGTTAAATACTCATGACGAATCATGTAGCTCAAAGGCAATTCATAGATGCAGTGGGAAAAGAAGCGTTCTTTGTCGGTTCGCAGCAGCCCTTTCATGTGGTATTGGTAGATCCAACCTAAACCTAAGCGATAGGGGGTTGCGGTCAGCCCGAGTATGCAGATGCCTTCATTCATTTTCCGCAGATTTGAGAGTACTTGCTGATATTGACTCGAAGCTTCTAAAGACACTCGATGACATTCATCGATGATAAGCAATGAAAAATCTTTGAAGAAATTTTCGTCCGATCGAGCAATCGATTGAATACTGCCAAATATCACTTTTTGCGAAATGTCCTTGCGGCCAAGGCCTGCAGAATAAATTCCTGAATCGAGTCCGTAGCTCGAGAACTTGTCATGATTTTGCTCGACGAGCTCCTTAACATGAGCGAGAACCAAAACGCGGCCATTGGCGATTCTCGCCAGTTCAGCGATCACTAATGACTTTCCGGCACCCGTAGGTAACACAATACAAGCTGGGCTTGTATGTGTTCGGAAATAATTCACCGTGGCGTCGACGGCTTCTTGTTGATAGGGCCTAAGCGTGTACATGGCGCCAAGAGTACCAAAATACCTTACTCCGCTTCCAGCTTGGCTCTGAATTATTGCAAGTCGAGGTAAGACTGGCGAATGGCTGCTTAAGACATAAAAGGCCTTTAAGAGAATTGGTTGGAGTAGGGCGCCCTTGAGATAGGGGTATTAGCTCAGTGCCTCTGTGAGAGAATTGACCTGCATCTTGTCAGCAACTAATGTTGGGTTGTCGGGCAAGTGTTCAAAAACTCGCCTGAGCCATGCTTTAACAATTGGGTGCCCAGCCGCACTTAAATGCTCTTCCAAGCCAAACATATAAGCCCAAACCAGTTGTGGAAAAATGGCGAAATCAAGCATTGTAGGCTGATCTAGTCCACCCATATAAGGGCCATCACCAAGGTGCTCGAGGAGTTCTGAGAATATTCGAATTTGCATATCACCTTGGCTCTCACTTAGGTCCATGTGTTTGGCCATGTCCTGAATGAAAGGAGCCTTGCGAAGCTGCTCGGGCCAAAGGTGACGCACGGGTTCTGGAAGCGGCGTATGTGCGCTTAGCAGCGCGGCCAGACGCCAGGCTCTGAATCGGAATTGAAGGCTAATGTCCCCTTCACCCATAGCGCCTCTGAAAATACTCGTCAAAAAGGTATCGCTTATCCAGCGGTCAATTTCATCGATTTTGTCTCGATGCTTCAATGGGTATAGCGGTTTTTTTGGAAAAAGTTCGTCTAGCCACCGAGCGTGATCGGAAGATTCTCGACGCCACTCGTTGCCTATTTCTAGAACGGGCACTTGGGTTCCCTTTGCATCTCCTAAGGTCGCGTGTGGATCAATCGGGTTGACGGGTATATGGGTAAAATCAATCCCTTTGTAGTAAAGGAAACAGCCAGTTTTGCGTACATAAGGGCTCGTACAGTAGCCGTAAAGTTTGATAGATTCCATCTTCTCTCCGCATTTAGATTTAAGACCGGTGTCGGTCTTTGATTACTGAAACGTATAATATGCGTTATCATTTGGGTTTGTTATTCGGGTTTTATAGATATGTCGCTAGGTAAAGCTAAGTCCTTGTATTCACTAAGAAAGACACCTCTACAAAACCGTTCAAAAGCAACTGTTGATGCCGTTTTAGAGGCAGGTGCTCGGCTTTTGTTGTCGGTAGGTTACGAAAAAGCCAGCACCAACAAAATAGCCGAACTGGCTGGAGTCAGTGTCGGTTCGCTCTATGAATATTTCCCAGGAAAAGAAGCTATTTTTGCGGAGATTCGTCGCAGAGAAGACCAGCGTCATTTTAGGCTGCTGATGGCGGAGCCTGCCCCAGCGACATTGAGCGAGATGCTGAGTTTGCATACATCAACCTACCTTAAGCTGGTCCGTACAAACCTAGATTTGCATGTGGCCTTAATTCGAGAGGTACCACAATTTGTTATCGTTGATGCGGAGTCAAAAATCTTTTCCGAATACTTTCCGCGATCCATCGAGTTTTTGAGTGCGCATAGCCATAGCCTAAGACCTCAGTGCGATATTCCCATCATTGTGGAGCTGCTTACTCGAGTCTTGAGGTCGACGATCAATGATTACGCCTTGCACGCGCCGGAACGCTTGGAAGATACGCTTGTTGCGGGCGAATTGCAGGATATGCTGAAGCAGTATCTATTGATTTGATTTAGGTCTCGGTGAGGATCGCACCGCTCGAAGCGCTAAATATCTTGCACGGAATATTCTTTAGGAAGGGGGGTTATTCAGACCAATACCAACTGGTCACGTTATAACGATATCTATTTGTATATGTTGCATTCAACGTTTCTACCCAGTGTTCAGAGCCCCTTGAAGAAGGGTCAAATAATACACAGCGGTTATAGAGTGGTGGAATACTTATAGAACGGTTGTCCTTACCGATAAAAACTAGCTCACCTCCCGCATTGGTATCCCACGCCTTATTTAAATACAGCAGCATGCAAATTTCTCTTCCGGGTGAATCATCCGCATGCTGTTTAACAAAATCTTCTGGGCCTAAGCGAAAATAATTTGTATTAATTTTAGGGTCAGCCACATTTAGATCAGTTATTGATACATTAAAAATTCGTGATAACACCGACGTAAACTTCTCTCCGCGCAGAAAGGACAAAAATTTTCGAGCTGAATCAGGGCTTACAGTATCCGTGCTATCACTTTCAGGCTGCCAAACATCTCGTTGCACAAAACGCTGATCGGTGCTTGTGCTTTGCCACCGATCACTATCAACATATAAAGCAGAATAAGTATGTTTTTGAGTTTTCCAATGATGCGTTTCTTGCAAAATGTTCATTAACTCTTCGAGTCTGTCTTCATTAAATAAGCCATCTATCACGATATGCTTAGGAGAAGAACTCACTAAAGAATCTCGATATGTGCATATTGCTGAATCGCTTACTTGTTCGTCATTTAACCACATTGATGCTGTACGTTTACCCATATCTTGGCCTCAAGTGGCCGTTAAATTCTGTCGATGATAGCATGACTTTTGGCAATCACCTTTTCTTCGTCTTGACCAATGCCACTACTATCGACAATGGTCACATCCTTGATACCCACAAAGCCCAAAACATGATGAATGTAGTCAGAGATAAAA
>Ga0209081_1002319_pt1 | contig 11079 bp, 12 predicted proteins | sample GOMGulsemesocosm_4_FD_184636 | JGI IMG/M metagenome (GOLD analysis project Ga0209081, IMG submission 184636) | Methane-oxidizing microbial communities from mesocosms in the Gulf of Mexico - GOM15B Gulf of Mexico (SPAdes) (version 2) | ecosystem: Environmental > Aquatic > Marine > Cold seeps... | reverse complement strand
TAAAAGGAGATAGAACTGGTACAGGTACATCATCAGTATTCGGTCGCCAAATGCGACATGATTTAACAAAAGGGTTTCCGTTATTAACAACCAAAAAACTTCACTTCAAAAGCATTGCCAACGAGTTAATTTGGTTTTTAAGCGGTGATACTAATACTAAATGGTTAAATGAAAATGGCGTGAAAATTTGGAATGAGTGGGCAACTGAAGATGGTTCACTCGGTCCTGTTTATGGTAAACAATGGACTCAATGGCCGACCAAAGATGGCGGTTCAATCAACCAAATTGAATACGTAGTAAATCAGCTTAAAAATAATCCTAATTCGAGACGTATTTTATTTCACGGTTGGAATGTTGAATATTTACCTGATGAAGGCGTTTCACCACAAGAAAATGCTGAAAATGGAAAAATGGCATTACCGCCTTGCCATTTACTTTATCAATTCTATGTTGCTAACGGTAAGTTGTCAGCACAGCTTTATATCCGTAGCTCAGATAGCTTCTTAGGCTTGCCGTATAACATAGCATCACTTTCGTTATTAACTCATATGTTGGCACAGCAATGTGACTTAGAGGCACATGAAATTGTAGTTTCTATTGGTGATTCTCATATTTATTCAAATCATAACGACCAAGTTAAAGAACAGCTAACAAGAGAGCCAAAAGAATTACCACAACTTAGAATTAATAGAAAGCCAGATTCGATTTTTGATTATAAATTTGAAGATTTTGAGATCATAGGTTATGACGCGCATCCTAATATTAAAGCTCCAATTGCTATTTAAAAACAAAAGCATGATAAAGCTGATGTGTTTTCAGCTTTATCATAAGATCATAAGTCATTTAAACTGATCGGATAGTTAAGTACTTTTAGGGGGCATTTAAATTTCTATATTAATTTTCGTGCCTTACATTCTTGCAAAAGCTCTTCATCACTAATTTTTCTTAATCGACTGTGAGTTTTCTTTTTTAGATTAAATCACTTTATAAGAAAATAATTTGTTATTGATATATTTCAGCTATCCTTAAAAGAATATCCTGCTTCTTCCTGCTGATGCAGATATCTTAATTCTTGTTCTTCTTCATATTAAGGTAATAGTGTTGTTTTTTTATCTATTTTCAGTCTCCTGAAAACCCATGCTTTACGTAGCGATTTACCGCGTGATGCTTTAATGGGCTAAAGCATTACTTTCTGTGTTGCTCTTGTAATTCAATAAATTCATGTTAAATAAAATAGATATAACATGGATTCATATCATGAAAAATTTCGTTTCTGTAAATGCAAAATTTTATAAACATTCTAAGGCTTCTGGTGAAATGGCACATGTAGATAGATTGTTTAGTGAAAATAAAAACTGCTTCCCTGAGTATACAAAATTCAATTTCGGCTCTGATTTTAACTTATACAAAAAATATAATGAAATACATCAACGTAGAGCTGAAATCATAAAGAAAAAAATTCATAAAAATGCCAATAGTTTTTTAGATTGCGTTGTTTCTTTTTCGTTAGAGCAATGGGAATGGTTGGAAGAAAAACATGGTAATTTGAAGCTTGAACAAGCAATGAAAATTATGATGAAAAAATTTATGACTGAAATTCATGAGCAACATCATCTATTTCCTGTTGGTTATAGGTTGCATGCTGATGAAGGGCATATGAAACAATATGAAAAGTATCAAGAGCAGCAAGAGCGAATAAAAAACGGAGAGCTGAAGGTTGATGAAGAGATTTTTAAACATGAGAGCTTAACTAGAAATATTCATGCACATGTTATTTTTTATAATTTTGACTTTAAAACGAAAACATCACCATTAAGAAAATTTACGCGAAAAACGTGGATAAACTTTCAAGAAATTGCGGGTCAATCCTTCAGTAAAGCGGGCTTTTTTCGTGGAATTTCCAAAGATTTAACCAAAAAAACACATTTAAAAAAAAGTGACTTTGTTAATAAAAAATTAGCTGAAATGGATTGTGAATTACTGGCTATCAATAATGATGTAGAGCAAAAAAAACAAGAGCTGCGCCATTTAAATACTGAAATAGCTGAAAGTAAAACCATTTTAGAGTTATTAGAAGCTGAGATTAAGGACTTGTTTTCTAATTTTAAACTTAGGATTAGTAAGTATGCTAAAAGTCTCTTAAAGTTCGATATAAAGGCTTTAGATGAAAATATTGAACAACTTCAAAATCTTGCTGATGAAACGTCAAAACTTCAAATAGAATCGGCTCAAACAATTGTTGAAGAAACTAACTTGCTTGCTAAATGGTATAAAAAATCAGGAATAAATATAAAATTGAACCTGTAAAGTGTAGTCGCAGAAATTTTAATTAATACATTGGTTTGAAATTTTTTAATCAAACCTGACATTAATAAAAGCCACTAAAATATTGGTGGTTAACCTAATGTTGTTTTATAAATTCAAACTACGCTTTGCTGGCATTAGCCTAAATATTTTACCAAGTATTTTATTGCTAGTGTTGTAAAAAATTATTCATATGGTATTTGTTATTATATCTAATTAAGTAAATTATTATGAAAAAAACAATAACAAATAATGCTGAATTTATTGAAGCAAAACTTAAAGAAAAAGTTGTAAAAAGTATCACAGGATTAAAACTCGAAGAAGAACCTAAAAACGATTGGATCATTGATAAAATCGAGCTGTTGCTCAATTGTTATCCGATGTTACGTAAGTTCAATTATAAAATAATGAGTTTAGAAGAGCTTCAAGCATTAATTGAAAGCTTATTTAATCATTTAGAAATGCGGTACTTAGAAGAAGGTGAATTGATAATTGTTGATTTAACTGAAATGAAAACACTACTGCCATTAAAAGAATTAATATTGTGGGTTATTTTAGCGTCATTTAAAGATAAATCTCATGTGCATTTTAAATTTAATGAAGAGCTTTTTAATAACATTAAAGTACAAAATGCTGTTTCTATTGATTATCTTTGTGATAATTCACGTTTCATAGCCAATGGAACTAAACAAGAGTGTCATTTTATTCTTTCAGTCGCTGCAATCTTAGGTTGTGACTATTATAATCAAGATCCAATAATCACTTCACTAGTAGCAATTCAGCAGTATTATAAAAAAGATTTATCTTTGAGAGAATATATTGATTATAGAAAAACTGGTCAAAATATTAATACCAATTCAAAACTTAAAATGCAATCTAGCAGTATAAAAATTAATCTCAAATAGTCTCTTATCTTTTCAAACCAGAAGTGTCTTAAAGTTTAATAACATGAGAAGCTTAAACAGAAGAAAATAGTTCAATGAATTAATAAACGATAAATTAAGGTTAGTATTGTTTATTAATTCATTTTTACATCTAATATGATTTTTAGTTGTAACTAACCTTTTTAGAAATTTTATATATATTTTTGATATTTAGAAAACAGGCTTGTCATACTATTACTAATACTTGTATCAACTCTTCTTTAATCTATGGCGAGTATTTAAAGGTTTATATATAATAATAAAATTTCACTCAGGTTACACTTTATGCGTGGCAATATTTCACTCAGATTACATTTTGTAATATAATGATTTATCATTATATTAAAAGTAATATATTAAATGGCAGTTTATAAAAGTAAAAATAAGAAAATTGGTTACATTCATAGTAATAAAGATATTCCCATTCATAACTTATTTAATCGTACCTCTCTTTTTCAAACTCCTCATGAGAATCAAAATCTTAAAGTAATAGAAGAAGAATGTGCTGTTGAATTCAATAATAATCACTACAATTTTAAATTATACGGTTATCCACTGAACCATAAAACTGATTATCCTATGTTTGCATTAATTATTAAAAATTTAATCAATAAACGTCAAACAGAGCATAAAACAACTTCTGTTAGAGTTGAACTTAATGATATAGATGAGTTATTTAATTTAAATTACTCTAGTAAACGTAAAAATAACTATGAGAGGTTAACGTCAAGCCTTGAACGATTATCAAAAGTAAAGGTACTGTTATTAAAAACGAAAGATTATGAGAACAATAAATACTTGCCACTGATCACTAGCTATGAATTTCATTATGGAAAAGGGAAGAAACAACCAAAATACGTTGAAGTAAAAATTAGTGAATTGCTAAACAGTCTTTATGTCAAAATGTGGAATGTATCTTTTTTTGATTTTAGCTATATAGATGCAGAAAAGATAGTTAAAATTAGTACTGAAAACGCAAAAGGATTAATGAAGAATTTTATGAGTCAGGCATACTATTACATAGATTTTAAGCTTGATTCACTGATTACTCTTATTGCTCTTGAATATAAATACGAGGATTTAACGCTCAATCAAGCTAGGTACAAAATCAAAGAAGCATTGAACCGATTAGTTGAAAAAAAATTTTTAACTCTCTATAAATTTAATAAAACTAGAGCTTGGGATAGCGTCAGAATAATTCCTAAAACGTTGTGTAACAATGTTGATATATCTAAAAGTGTAATTGATATTTTACCGAGTAATTTTGATTATTTTCAAAATAAAAAAGTTATTGATGAAGATAAAGAAAATTTAAAAAGAAACGCTCGATTAAATTCTGAGGTAAAAAAATATCCTGATTTGATCAAACTGCTTGAGGAATTTAAATAGCTACGAACTAATGTAATTATTTTTACTATTAAGCTAAAGCCAACAAGTAGCACTTTTCAAATCGTTTAGGTGGTGTGTAATAAATTTTAAGCCAACATAAAGAGTTATAGGTTAGCAGCCTATAACTTCTTATTTTTTCGGGAGGATTGCCGATCAAAGTTTAAGCAAGTAATTTAAATTTATACCAGCCATTTTTTTCAATATAAGTGTCAACATCATCAAATTCAGGTGCTTCCATTGCATCTAAATTTGGTTTGAAAGCTTTATATTCACTTTTATCATTATTAAATAATTCAGCAATAACAAGCCTTTCTGCTTTTTTGATATTTTCATAGTGAATAAGCCACATAAAAGGCAGCATAACTAAAGTTATTACCAAGCAGTACAGTAGATAACCTATTGCAATAATTAAAACTGGACTAGCACTTACCTTTTTAGTTTCTTCCCCTGCATTAACTATACTAGCCGCTACAACACCAGTAGTACCACCTAGTGCTGCCCCCATAATTAACCTAGTTTTATAGTTATTATTTTCATTGCGTTTTTCTATGGCACTAGCTGAACTATCAATCATATCGCCTATAGCTGATAGAAATGAAATTTTACTCATTGCTAAATTAGATAATTTGTTACTACTTCTAACAGCGAACCTTTCAATAAAAGTATAGAATAATTTTTTATCGGTTATCATTTTTTGAAACGATTCCTCATCTATATAAAGCATTGCTTTTGTTGGTGTTATGTTACTTGTGCAATAATCATCAAGCCCAATACACCTATATATGTATAGTGACTTATTGATTGGAGCATATTGAGAAAATATAGAATATGCCAATGCAAATTCTTCTTTATCAACTAATTTAATTACAGCACCTTCAGGAAGCTTTTGTTGATATATTTCATTTTTATAAACCCGTTTAATATTCCATAGTAAGAAACCAATGGATATGAATGGAGTTGTTATACCGTTACCACCAAGTGCTAAATCACTAAAGGCAAAAACCATGTAATCAGCAATATATGTAACAAAAATAAAACCAAATGCAAACAGGTAGGCAAGGGTTTTTCCTAAGTACCAACCCATTGTATTTTGACCTAGTATAATATTATCATCATCTATTAAAGGTGATTCTATAACCACTTCAGGAGACTGTTTAACTATTTGTTCAGAGGCAATTGATATATTGCTTGGCTGTTCGGCAACTGCTTCTTTAAGGTGCTTTCTTAGCTTGTATCTAGGTGAGAATATGCCGCCAAAGATACCAATAAATGAAATGAATAGTAGTACACTTGCTACGGAAATTAATTCTTTTTTTGGTACAGGTAAAGTACTTAATAACTTATCAACATCACTTAATATATGCCTGAATTCAAAATTACGTCCGTTTGACGTTATCAAATTATAGAACTCTTTCAATTCATTAAAGTTAGCTACGACAATAAAAGAAATGAAGGTTAATGAAATCAAGCGTCCAGCAGTTCCACTTATACCTGATAGGTAAACAAATACGCCAACAACAGCTAAAACCATCAATAGAGTTGGTTTGGTTAGGTTATATAAACTAATTGTTTCAGTTGACCAGCCACCTAAATTTACTAAGGGCAACATAGCACCCACTAGAAACATAATGAAAAAACTGGCACCAAGTTTATTCATTATTAATTTATTATTTGAAATGGCTACTTGCTGATTTTCCACGCTTTTATCTCCTATTAATATTTAAGTTAAATTAAAAAATAATGAAATAAATCAAAACGACTAAAATGCCACCAAGTACCATTTTTACCTGTTCACGCTTGAGTTGTGGTTGTTGCTTACAAATAATATCTGTACCTTTATCTAGCAGTGAGTTTATTAGCGGTTTAATAATTTGATAAGCGTATTTAGCAATATAGATAACCTTAGTAATTAAGTTATTAACAAATGCTTTTATTTTAATTACAAACTCACTCTTAGTAGCATTATTTGATTCAGGATTAGTAGAAGTTTCAGATTCATTTAATTCAATGTTTTGACCAGTAATTGCAGCTTTGAGTTGCTTGTTTTCTTTATATCTAGGTGAAAATATGCCACCCAAAATACCAATAAATGAAATGACTAGCAGTACACTAGCGACAGAAACTAACTCTTTGACAGGGAAGCCGCGTAAAATATTTTTCAAGTCAAAATTATTACCTCTCATGCCCCTTGTCGCTTCAGCAATTTCTTGAAGTTGTGAATATATTGCTCCAATAACACAGGCAATAAATAGGAATGAAATAATTCTCCCACCAGTACGACTGATGCCAGAGAAATAAACTAATGTACCTATCACTGCCAATATCATTAAAAGAGTAGGTTCAGCGAAGTTATATAAACTAAGCGTTTCATTTGACCAGCCACCTAAATCAGCCAAGGGCAACATAGCACCCACTAGAAACATAATAAAAAAACTTGTACCTAGTTTATTCATTATTTTTATGTGACTTAATGCATTACTGGTATTGGATGTAGATACTTGTTGATTTTCCATATTGTTTCCTTATATTTTGGAATATTGTTTTTGATAGCAAAAAAGCACCAAACAGAAGTTTGGTGCTTTTGAATTTTAATCGATTTATAAATTATTTTTCTTGAATTTACGAGATGCTAAACCAAACATACCTAATGCAAAAATAGCTAAAGTTGAAGGCTCAGGGACATCAATATTCGCTGTGCGTATATTGTTAAACCTTACAGTTTTACTACCTACAAAACCATTTTCCAAATACGTTTGGATGCTTAATTGGCCATATCCACTATTATTGAATATATTAAATTCAAAAGCGATCGAGTCTGCATTGAACCTATAAAACTCAGCGTTATACTCGTTGATGAATACATCTGAACTATTCTGATTAGTATAATCGCGTAGTGTCCCTGATGTGGCAAATATTTCTTGTAACAAAACAGGTAAAATATTCAAATTACTATAAACCACATCTGCTCTAAATTGACAGCCAATGCCACAATTATTTGTCCAGTCGATTTGATCATCTGCTGTACCTGCTATACCGTCTAGCCCATCTTTGTACATATGTGATGATATTGAATCTTGGTCATAAGTGACGCTCCATGAAACGGAGTCTCCCACTGAAACTGTCGTACTATTGTAAACTGCATTGACATCTGCGATGTAATTTGTTGTTATTAATCCCGCATTAGCCGTACATGAAAGCACTAAAAAACCAATGACACCTAAAGTTTTCTTCAACATAAAATATTTCCTTAATATTATAATAATTAAATTTAATTACAGATTTAAGCCAGTAATTTTAAAATCACCATCGACTTGCTCGACAACAACAGGCATTGGAAGTGTTTTGTCACCTAAAATAAAAATATATTTTTCTTCTGACACTATTTTTACTTTTTCTCCACAACTAGCACTTTCCCTTTCTGACTCTGATATATAGGGAAACTTTACTAACGTTGGATCAGTAGAGAGTTCTTTAAGCGTTTCAATATCGTTGTCTTTAAAAGCATCACAATAATCAGCTATAACTGATCTTGCTTGATCTTCAGGAGAGCTACATGCCGTTAAGAAAGTGGCTGTAGCTGCAATAAATAATAGGTTTGAAATTTTCATAATATAATCCTTGTTATTGTCAGTAATTAGCTAATTACTGAGTAAAGCCCATCTTTTTTGATAATGGCGAAACGGAATTTTCCTTTGCCACCAAACGTAGCAATAGTGAAAGTTTTGCTCCCTTTAGTTTTGTCAGCCAACGTTAGCTCTGAGCAATTTACATAATTTACGAATTCAGACAATTCTTTCTTCTTTGACATTCTTTGAATTTGATCAAAAAATTTGTCATCAGATATTAGTTTTATTTGCTCTAAATTGTCACTCGATATAGCTTCACAAACAGTGCTTGCAAAGTCCTCTAATGAGAGCTGACTTATCTCTTCTTTCGCATCACCACATGCAACCATGCCAAGGCTGAGTGCGGCAACAGCAATTAAATTCATTTTTTTCATAAATTTCCTTATTGTTTAGTATATTTAAAATAGGGGTTACGAGTCGAAGCCGTCAATGTGAAAACCATCAACGAATTTTTGTCCGTCAATTTCTGTGATAGATATGTTTAATACACTCCCATTTTTTGAATTGAATTTGAACATTTCTGATTTAAACCCAAATGCTTTAATTGTTTTTTGAGAATTGACGGTACAAGTAATTTTGTCTGATAAATCTCCCCAAGAACCTTCCTCTTTATCATGTATTGCTTTCAGTTCAATTAAGTACTTTTCTTCCATTGTTATTGCTAATTGCTCAAAATTAGCGTTTAAAAAACTATGGCAAGCAGTCACAGCAAAATCTTTAATGGAAAGAGCGTTAGCCTCTGTTTTTGATAAAACGGGTTGGCTATCACTACATGCAACCATTCCAAGGCACAGAGCGGCAACAGTAATCAAATTCATTGTTTTCATAAAATTTCCTTTATTGATTATTTTATTTATATAGAATTTTTCTGCTATTTATTAATAATAATTTTCAATGGTTAAAGCCAATATGAGTGATCTTTCCACATGCATTAATTTGAAAGTGTTTTAATAGATAAATGTTTAAGTTGTTTTTTTGTAAAGAGGTTGTCGCCACAGGCAACAATTGTGTAAGTAGTAGTGGGAGCGCAGAAACTTTAAAGTTCTTCATATTATGTCCTTATAAATACGGTATTTAAAATGGGGTAAGTAATTGATAAAGCCATGATTTACCAATGCTAACTCTTTAAGCAAATAGTGTTCCAAAATATAATAACTCTTTATTATTAACGGGTTAGTTTGTTTTATTGAACATCAATTCATATTTGTAAAAAAAAATGTAAAGAAAGCTGACGTGCAAAAAACAAACAACTCTATGGTTTTATTGCACTTTCTAAGAACTAATCGTGAAACTGACATCAAAAAAGAAACTGTAAAAATACAAAACGACTAAACTCTTATTACCTCTCAAAAAAACTAATAACATTATTTTTTAATAAAAGCTCCATCGATTCGATGGAGCTTGTCAGCTTGAATGATTTTACTCTTATTGTCAAGAATTGGCCGTAATTCAATAAGATGAAAATTATTAATACTGATCAAGTACATAATCTTGTTTGTAAGAACTTGAAGACATTGCGTTTAAGTAAAGGAGAGAGCCAACTTAAATTTGGTGATTATGCTTTTGTTTCCAATCAGCAATATTGCAAGTATGAAAATGGTCAAAGTAAAATACCTGCTTGTCATTTATATCTTATAGCTGAGGGATGTTCGGTTGATATGAGTTACTTTTTTCAAGAAAATAGTTCAGAATAGTTCTACATATAAAGCTTTATTCTATTGCCACTCTATTGTAAAATTGAACGCAATTGATTTATAAAAATATTTTTCATCTTTTCGTTATTTATTAACTCTTTTTCTGCATCAGTTAAACAAAAAATCAAACCAATCTCATTTAAATAGCTATTCGAAGTTACAGTGAAATTGTTCAAAAAACATTGTTTTTTTATTGCTTTTATACTTTCACTATTTCCTCTATATTATAATAAGTTATGGGTTTATATGACTCATACATTTAATATTGCATAAATGTAAAATTGATAAAAACAAAAAATAAATTTTTAGCAGGTATGATCTCATGGAAGAATTAAATAAAGAACCCCCATTAGTTTTAGTAATAACATGGCTAGATTTACTAAAAAATGCAGAAGAAAAAATGGTAAGAGATAGAGCTAACGAAATGCTGCTTAGTGCTTTTGGTGATGATATGACAGCAATTGTTAAATTTATGAAAAAGCATAATATTAAATAATTAGAAATATAATATATCAGTGGTTACTTTGAAGAATAATGAAATTGAAATTTTAATCTGTAGTTCTCCAATGTCACCTAATTGTGGAGCAGAAGTTGGCATTACGATAAAGCATATTCCAACTGGTATTAAGGTGAAAAGTATCAAACACCGTACCCAACATTTGAACAAGTTAGCTGCTTTAGAATTACTTTCCGATCAATTGAAGTAATTAACTTATAATTACCACTCATTTATCTATTTTAATTTATTATATAATATCAATTACTTAATCATTTATTCTTTGCTTTTAATCTTTATTATATTTTCATAACTTTTAACAAAATCACATTTAAACTATACTGTTCAAATGCACAGTTGTCTGGTTAGTGTTTTATGAAAGTTATCCCTATTTACATTGAAGCTGGCATTTCTGGCTTTGAATCTCCTGCTGCTGAATATAAAGAATTAGGTTTATCACTCGATTCTTTATTAATTCAGAACCCTAATGCTACCTTTATTGGGATCGCCAAAGGTCAGTCAATGCAAGGGATTGGCATATTTGATGGTGATATATTAATAGTTGATAGATCTGCTACGGTAAACCAAAATGATATTATCGTGGCTAATTTCAATGGCTGCTTTTCTTGTAAGTTCCTAGATAAAAA
>Ga0209081_1002317_pt1 | contig 11083 bp, 13 predicted proteins | sample GOMGulsemesocosm_4_FD_184636 | JGI IMG/M metagenome (GOLD analysis project Ga0209081, IMG submission 184636) | Methane-oxidizing microbial communities from mesocosms in the Gulf of Mexico - GOM15B Gulf of Mexico (SPAdes) (version 2) | ecosystem: Environmental > Aquatic > Marine > Cold seeps... | reverse complement strand
TGAGAAAATAAATATCGGTGGCAAAGTAAAAGCATGGCAAGATATCAATAATGTTTTGAAAGTTGAATCAACCAATAAAGGAAAAATTGATAAGGTACTTTATTGATAGAGGATTTATCTGTAAAATCACCAGTATTATATAAATAACTTTTAACGTTAAATAAGCATTATGTTTGAATTAAAATTTAATACTACACAAGCCTGGACCGATGCGGTTATGGCTGATTTCCCTCGTTTTTTACAAGATCATGCCGCGGCTGAAAAGAAAGCTTCAGGTATGGCAATGTCAATGTTGTCTCATTATCCTGACAAAGCAAAGTTAGTTCGTGCCATGATAGATTTAGCTATTGAAGAGTTAATTCACTTTAAACAAGTGCTTAAGTTACTTGTTGCTCGCGATGTTACCTTAGGGCAAGATAAAAAAGATGCTTACATTACACAAATTCGTAAATTATTTCGCAATGGCACTAGCTTCTTTTTACTTGATAGATTGTTAGTTGCGGCGGTTATAGAAGCACGCGGTTATGAAAAGTTTTGGTTAGTATCTCAAGCCTTGCCTGAAGGTAAAGATAAAGAGTTATACGTTGCTATTGCTAAATCAGAAGAAAAGCACAAAAACCTATTTGTTGAGCTTGCTTATGAATATTTTGAAAAAGCAGAAGTTGACCAACGTTTAGAAGAAATTTTAGTAGCAGAAGCTGAAATATGTAAAGGTTTGCCTATTAAAGCGGTACTTCATTAACATTAAATAGGTAGGCGGGAATTTATTCGCACTATTTTCTTTACCATTCTACTCCTGCAGTTATAATTAAATATAAAAATTCATTTCGACATTATACCTAGATTTAATCCTTGGATTTAACTCCTAGGTTCAATGCCTAAAAAGAGAAAATTATGTCCTCAGATCGTTTTGGTACTAGTACCCATTATAAACAGCAAGAAAAAGGTTACCGTGATCGTGCGTTAAAATTATTTCCTTGGGTTTGTGGCCGTTGTGCGCGTGCATTTGAATATTCTAATATTAAAGAATTAACGGTACATCATGTTGACCATGATCATACTAATAATCCAAATGATGGCAGTAATTGGGAGCTTCTTTGTATTTACTGCCATGACAACGAACATGATAAATATACTGATCAAGCACTATATAAAAGAGAAGTTCAAGCAGGGGAGTCAAATCAAACAATGGCGACTCATAATCCGTTTGCAGATCTTAAATCAATGTTGAAATAGTTTAGTCGCTGTCTTTTATTATTAAAGAAGATAGCTGTGCTTCAAATTGCTCTGAGCCATCTTTAACTTGATATAACTTCACCAATAAGTAATTTAATTTGGGTGCAAACCAAGCATAAGTAATACGCTTTTTTGCTTTTATTTCTCGTTTAAAACGTATGGTTTTTACTAAGCCATACGGTAACCTTAGTTCTTCTTCGCCATCATATTGATAAGCATAATCTTTAATAGATCCCGATGTACTAATAACTGAATAAATATAATCACTTTTAGTCGCATCTTTTATCAAATCTAATCTATTCTGCAAATGGTAACTAAGTTTATCTTGTAAGTTATGACTAAAATTAACAGTTGATTTTTTATTTTTAATTAAGTCTTCAGCCATATTTTCTTTTGCGTTATAACGCCATTCAGCATGTTTATCTTTACCTGTACCTTCACGAGTATAGTGATAATGCTGTGGTATTACTTGATTATTTTCTATTGTTAATATGGATGTTTCACTTCGGGTTTGTGAAAAAATAAACCATTCAACCTGGGTTTTATATTGATATTTTATCTTGCCATTAGCTTGATAACTTAACTCTCTAGTGGCTGTCCCAACAGGATCAGCTTTGTGTAATACCGTATAATTAGCAACAAAGGCAGGAATTAACTTTTTATTGATTGGCTCTTGTTCATTTGCAAAAGTATTAATGATAAACAAGGATGTAAAAGTAAGAAAGTAACCTGTTTTTGTTATTATTTTTATCATCTTATGCTTCATAAATTTAAGGGGGAATATTAGTCGTTCGCATAACCAGAAATAGGTAACACAGTGTTATCTAAAACGGCTTGATCAATTTCATTACCATCAATAGTTGCTTTTGTCATAACCAAACGTTTTTGACACAACCATTTTACTACTAATGGATAAATTCTATGTTCTTGTTCATGTACTCGTGCGGCTAAATCATCACTAGTATCACCATCAAATATGGGTACTTTTGCCTGTAATATAACAGGGCCGCCATCAAGTTCTTCAGTAACAAAATGTACACTAACACCATGCTCTTTATCACCCGCATCAATTGAGCGTTGATGAGTATTTAAACCTTGGTATTTAGGTAATAATGAAGGGTGGATGTTTAATAATTTACCTTGATAATGTTGTACAAAGGCAGGCGTTAATATACGCATAAAACCAGCTAAAACAATAATATCAGGTGAAAGTTTGTCAATTTCTGTTATTAATGCTTGATCATAATTTTCACGTGAAGCAAAGTCTTTATGAGAAAGTGCTACGGTAACAATATTTTCATTTTTAGCGCGAGTTAACCCATAAGCTTCAAGTTTATTTGATACTACGCCAACAACATCGCCGGGATAATCGGATGCTTTGCAGGCATTAATAATTGCTTGTAAGTTAGTACCACTACCAGATATTAATACGACTATTCGGTTAGACATTTTTATTCCTTCTAGTAATTTAGTAAAAAGGAGCTTATTAGCTCCTTTTTATTTTTTTACTTATTTGATTTTTTACATGTCTATGTAGATGACTCAGGAATAATTATTAAGCTCGGTATTATTATTTGTAGGAGCGGTTTTAACCGCGATCTTTAAAGAGATCGGGAATAAATTCCCTACTACAGATTTCTCGAACTTCTTACTGAGTTTAATACATAGGCACGTTTTTTAAGTAAAAACCACTTGCTCTTCGCCTGCTGGTTTGTCATTAATTGCACCAATGTGCCAAGCTTTTTCGCCATGAGCGTTAAGTATTTCAATACTTTTTTCAACTTCAGTTTCAGGTACTACAATGATCATACCAACACCGCAGTTAAAGGTTCGGTACATTTCATGTTCGGTAATATTGCCATTTTCTTTTAACCAGTTGAAAATGCTTGGCCACTGCCAGCTTTCATCATTAATAAGGGCTTGTGCTGTTTCAGGTAAAACACGTGGAATGTTTTCCCAAAAGCCACCGCCAGTAATATGAGAAAGGGCATGAACATCAACATCTTTAAGTAAAGCTAACACTGATTTCACATAAATTTTTGTTGGTTCAAGTAAATGCTCACTAATAGCTTTGCCATCTAATAATTCACTTGTGTCAGTATTATTTACTTCTAATACTTTACGAATTAATGAAAAGCCATTTGAATGTGGACCTGATGCAGCGAGTGCAATTAATTGGTCTCCTGCGGTTACTTTAGTACCATCAATTAAACGTGATTTTTCAGCAACACCAACACAAAAACCAGCAATATCATAATCGCCTTTGTGATACATACCTGGCATTTCAGCGGTTTCGCCGCCAACTAATGCACAACCTGCTTGAATACAACCTTCTGCTATACCTTCCACTACAGAAGAAGCAACAGCCACATCAAGTTTAGCAGTAGCATAATAATCTAAGAAGAATAATGGCTCAGCACCTTGCACAATAAGATCGTTTACACACATAGCAACAAGATCAATACCAACGGTATCATGCTTTGCTAAATCAATGGCTAAACGTAATTTTGTACCAACACCGTCAGTACCTGCAACTAATACAGGTTCTTTGTAACCTGTAGGTAATTGACAAACACTACCGAAACCACCTAAACCACCCATGACTTCAGGGCGACGAGTACGTTTTACTGCACCTTTAATATTCTCAACAAGTGCATTGCCGGCGTCAATATCAACACCAGCATCTTTATAGCTTAAAGACTGTTTTTGTTCGCTCACAGGAAAACCTCAAAAATTACCGACAGGATTTAAAGGTGGATATTCTACCAGTGCAAACGCAATGAGTATAGGTAAATCCTCATTGTGATGGTTTGGTGATAAAAACTTTTATTTGACGGTAAAAGAGTGCGTGATTGTGATAATATTAATTTATTAAAATATCTTCAATTTTTTATTATGCTTAAACACTTTAATTCATTAATGCTTGCTCTTTTCGTTTTTTCATTTCCTTTTTTTGTTACTGCTGTGGAAGTAAAAGATTTATATCAAGCCAGTGTTGTTATTCAAACACAAAACAGTAGCGATAGGGCTAGTGCGCTAAAAAAAGCATTAGCTGTGGTAATGTTGAAAGTTGGCGGTGAAGAAAGCGTTTTAAATAACCCTGAAATTAAAAAAGCGTTAGCTAATCACCATTTTTATTTAAATAAATACCGCTATCAACAAAAAACACGACAATTAAATAATAGACAAGATATAAAAACACTGGAAAAGCAGCTTTTTTTATTGGCTAGCTTTAATGAACAGAAAGTGAACTTACTCTTTCAAAAAGCAAACTTACCTTTATGGGGAAGTTTACGGCCACAAGTTATCCTTTGGTTAGTTGAAGAACAAGATTTTAAACGCTCAATTATATCTAACCCTACCGACTCAAATATTTCACAGCAAATAATAGACTTTGCTGAACAACGTGGCTTACCTATTGTTATACCTTTAATGGATTTAACCGATAGCAGCAAAATCACTATAAGTGATATATGGGGAGGTTTCGAACAACCTATACAAAAAGCTTCTAATCGATATTTAGCAGAAGCTATTGTGGTAATGCGACTGTCTAACTCTAGTTTAGTCGATCAACATATAATTAATAAATTCAAAAGAAATAACAACGTTGTGAAAAACTGTGAGTTACCATGTACACAGTCAAAAATTGAAAATCAACCATACGTGCTTGATTTACGTTTGACCACCCAAAATCAAAAACTTAGTAAGCGTTACCATGGTGTTTCTCGCCAAAAGTTACTTAACGAAGGATTGGCAGATGTTACTGAGTTGATTTTTCAGTACTATGCGCTTACGGGTGATAGTAATAATGAATTGATAATTGATGTTGCTAACGTAGATTCACTTACAACCTATGTAGATGTATTTGCCTTCTTAACCGATTTATCTTCAGTTCAGAACGTGACTTTAGTACAAGCTAATGGTGAATCAAGACAGTTTAAATTGTTGCTAAAGGGCTCTAAAAAAACCTTTCTCTCGTCATTAAAATTAAGTAAATGGCTTGTGGCGTTTGTTGATCATTCAGTTGATATCCATGACGAGCAAGAAAGTGAGCTTCCCCCTCTTTTTTATTGGATAAAGTAATGAGTAAAACCCAGCAGTTAACTTTGCCAGTACAACTGCCAGATGATGAAACTTTTAGTAGTTTCACAAGTAAAACCAACGAACAAGTTACCTCTCAACTTGAAGGTTTTGTCGCTAGAGTTGGTACAAAAGAAGCTAATCAACCGAATAGCTTTTATCTCTTTGGTTTAACAGGTGTAGGTAAATCACATTTATTACATGCTTGTTCAGCTTTTGCTACCGAGCTTGGAATAACATCGGTGTGTTTATCTTGCAAGGAATTACAAAATTTACCTGTTGTAGTCTTGGATGGTTTAGAGTACATAAATTTAATTTGTTTAGATGACATACAAGTCATTGCCAATAATAAAGTATGGCAACAAGCCATTTTTGATTTGTATAATCGCGTACTTGAACAAGATAACTGCTTGTTAGTTAGTGGTGATCAAAGTGTGAAAAATTTAGGCTTGGAGTTACCAGATTTAGTTTCTCGCTTAAACTGGGGATTAACTGAGCAAATCAAACCGTTGACTGACGATGAAAAAGTTATAGCTTTGCAATATAGAGCAGGTCAGCGAGGCTTAATGCTAAGTAACGATGTCGCCAAATATTTACTTAGTCGTTTATCTAGAGAGATGAGTAACTTAATTGAATCGCTTGATTTATTAGATAGCGCATCGATAAGAGAACAGCGTAAAATCACCATTCCTTTTGTTAAAGAGGTTTTAAAACTTGCCTAGCAACCGTAACCTTATGAGATCACTATGAAATCAGTCAACTTTGAAGACACTAAAGTAATACCGTCAAAAATAATTTGTATAGGGCGAAATTATGTTGACCATATCAAAGAATTAGGTAACCAGATCCCCGATAAAGTCATTCCTAATGAAGTCATCGTATTTTTAAAACCTAACTCTGCAATTTCAGATCAACTAAAAACTGTTCATCAAGAGCGTTTACATTATGAAGCTGAATTATGTTTTCTTTATCAAAAAGAAAATGAACACCCAGGAAAATTTTACGCAGTTGCCATAGGTTTAGATTTAACTAAACGTGGTTTACAAGCTAAATTAAAAGAAAAAGGCTTACCTTGGGAGCGAGCTAAAGCTTTTGATGGTGCGGCGCTATTTAGTGATTTTGTTGCCATTGACAACATTGATGAGTCATTACAGTTAGAGTTAACTATTGATAACCAGATTGTTCAAGCCGGTGGTGTTGATCTAATGATGATTAAACCCGATGCCATTTTAACTGAACTTGAAAGTTTCTTAACGCTAGAAAATGGCGATATTGTCATGACGGGTACGCCGCAAGGTGTTGGCGAAATCAATGCGGGTAGTAGATTTAGTGGTAAAGTTATCACTAAAAATAATGACGCTGAAAATGATGTATTAGTGTCAGTTCAATGGCTGGCAAAATAATATTCAAAAGCAGTAACCGGTTTGAACTTACTACTGCTTTAGTTGGTATTATTTATCTTCTTTAGCTTTACGAATACTAAGCCCTAACTCTTGTCCTCTGTATTTTGCATAATAACTACACCCGATAAACATTAATGATGCGAAGCTTAGCTCTAATAACGCAAATATCATTTCCTCAGGCACCACCCAAAGCGCTGTTAAGCTATGCAAAAAATAAATTAATACAATAAAGTTTGCCCATGCATAAGTGTATGGGTTTCCTTGTAATAAACCTTTTAGAGGGAATAGCAAGGGCAGAGTAAATAAAATAAGGGTGGTTGATGTACTTAAACTATCATTAGGTGCTAATACTAACAGCCATAAAGGCATAAATATAAGTAATGAAAAATATCCTGTTAAGGCCATTTTTTTTAAATTGGTAGTCGATATTCGTTGTTTGTTCATGTAAATATTTTCTTATTGATAAATAAAGTTAATACTTTAGTAAACGCTTTAGCAAAGTGTTAAAGCGTTTTCAGGAGGACGGCCAATGATAGCTTTGTTACCATTGCTAACAATAGGGCGTTCAATTAATTTAGGTGTATTTACCATCGCAGTAATTAACTGTTCATTTGTAGCTTTACTTAAGTTTTGTTCTTTAAATTCAGCTTCCTTTACGCGCATCATTTCTATAGGAGTGCAGTTTAATTGTAGTAGTAATTGCTCTATTTTAACTTGATTTAATGGTATTTTTAAATATTCAATAACTGTTATTTCTTGAGTAGAATTTTGTTGGATTAGGGTTAACGTCTGTCTGCTTTTTGAACATCTAGGGTTGTGATAAATAGTTAACATAATGACTCTTTTATTTGATATTAAGGGTTATACTCATTTTGAATTCAGGCATGAATAAAATACGTATCCTGAACATAAAGCTATCAGGTTTACTGTGACTCATGCCCTGAGTTGACATGGCTATAATACTAAGACAGGTAGTAAATTATAAGCGTTTTAACTTATTCTTTTGTTCTTGAAATTGCCGAATACGAGCCTTAATTCGCTTTTGCAATAAAGGCCGATCTTTAATTAGATTATAACTGGTTTGTAACTCATCTATTGCTTTAGGGTAAGCACCTAATAGTGCGAGTAATTCAGCCTTATTAATATGCATCAAACCTAATTTACCTTGTTGTCTATATACTGATATTAGCATATCGTAAGCAATAAAATTATTTGGGCTAACAATTAATAAATCCTGTAGTACAGTAGCAGCTTTCTTATAAAGCTTTGCCGATAGTAAGGCGTTGCTATAGTTTAAGCTAACCACTTGATTGTTTGGCTTTAATAACATCATAGATTCTAACATATTTAATGCGGTAGCATAATCATTCAAAGCAAGGTAAACATCAGTTAGCGCATCAATATAAAATAAATTATGCTCATCTTTTTGTTTTAATAATTCAAGTATAGTTTTTGCTTTATCTAGTTGGTTATCTTCAAACAGTGATAGTGCTAACCCGTATTCAGCTGCCGCTTTAATCGCGTACTTTCCTTTATTAAGTTGTAAAGTAAAATCAGCTATATTGTTTGTGGCATATCCTTGATAGCGTGCCTGTATGCGGGATTTTGCTAATTCAAAGTTCAAACTAGGAGGAAGACGTTTTACAGGGTATTTATGAGCTCGCTGACGAGCATCAGCAATACGGGATTCAGGTAAAGGGTGAGTTAATAACATAGCAGGAGGCTTGCTTGCATACCTGTATTTTGCTGACATTTTATTAAAGAAGCTTGATGCAGCTTGAGGGTCAAAATTACTATTGGCGAGTAGCGCGATGCCTACGCGATCAGCTTCTTTTTCATTACCTCTTGTATAGTTTATGCTCGCTTGTTGAGATGCTGCCATCGAGGCATTAAATGCAGCCATACCTATAGCAGGGTTTATTAAGGCAAGTAAAATCCCTGAAACCATTCCTGTCATAGTTAATGATTGGTTTATACTTTGTGATTCTAAATGTCTGGCCAAATGACGTTGGGTAACATGAGATATTTCATGTGCAATAACAGAAGCAAGTTCACTTTCATTGTCAGCAGTAGTGACTAAGCCCGTATGAATACCTACATGACCACCAAAAAAAGCAAACGCATTAAGTTCATTATTATTAATTAAGAAAAATTCAAAGGCATAATTCACATCTTGTGCATTTTTAACAAGTTGGTTACCTAAATGGTTAATGTATTCTTTTAAAACAGGGTCTTGAATAATAGGCTGGCTAGCACGTAATTGACGCATCATAGCATTTCCTATTTGCCGCTCTTTGTCTAAAGACAACACGCTAAAACCAGAAATACCTATTTCAGGTAATTTATTTTTATTGTTTTCTCCACGAGCATCACCATTAAAGGCGAAAATACCAGTGATCAAAGTAGTAAAAGTGAAAGCACAAGTGAGTGATTTAATATTGAACAAGTTTGTTTCCTAATAAAACTGTGTTTTTCAAGTTTTAAATTCAAGAATGTGTATCTTTAGACCTTAATTAAGCGTAAAAATTCAAATAAATTTGATTAATTGTATAGCGTGATAATAAAACTTTAATAACATACTAACTTTTACAATCGCTAGTTTTACTTTCTATAATACACAACAATGCGTTATTATACTTATATATAAGTTAAACTAAAGATGTTAGGTAGAAAGAAGCTAAAATGATTTTTCAATATGATGCTAGCAAAGAAAAGTGTCCACTTCCTTTAGTTAATTTACGTTTAATTTTAAAAAAAATGCAACAAGAAGATAGTTGCATTCTTAAGATAAGTGATCAAGGTTCAGTATCCGACATTCCAAAATTATTAAAAAAGTTAGGTTTTTATTATCGCCAAAATTGTATTGAAGATAATATTATTAAAATTACTATTTGTAGTAAAAACATCTAAAACAACCCCCGTAAAATACTCTAGAGATAAAGGTTTAATATGTTTAAGTTATTTGCTGATTGGTACAATAGAAAATTCTCTGATCCCCATGCGGTTACTTTGGTGGTTATTTTAGTATGTTTTGTTTTATTTTTAGCCTTGTTTAGTCAATTACTTATGCCTGTATTAGTCGCTTTAGCTATTGCATTTTTACTTGATTTGCCCGTTAATAGAATGGTGCATTTAAATTTTTCTCGTACATTAGCAACGGTTATTGTGGTAAGTGCATTTATTGCTCTAACTTTAATTGGTATGTTTGTGCTTATGCCAACTATTTGGCAGCAAAGTAGTAATTTATTTCAAGAAGTCCCCTATATGATTACTGAAGGGCAAGGGTATTTATTAACCTTACCTGAAAAGTATCCTGAAATTATTCAAGCATCACAAATTGAAATGTTTATTTCATTGCTAAAAGAGAAGTTGTTAGAGTGGGGGCAGATAGTATTACAAGTCTCATTAAACTCTATTTTAGACATTGTCGCTTTGATGATTTATCTTATTTTAGTGCCGTTAATGGTGTTCTTTTTTCTGAAAGATAAACGAGTCTTGCTTGATGGCTGTAAAGTGTTTTTACCTAATGAACGTCGTATGGCAGTGCAGGTGGGTCATGAGATGAATCAACAAATATTAAATTATATTCGCGGTAAAATAATTGAAATTTTAATTGTTGGAATTTCGACAACCATTGCTTTTGTTTTTCTTGATTTACGCTATGCCGTTTTACTTGGTGTGCTGGTTGGATTCTCTGTATTAGTGCCTTATGTTGGCGCAACTATTGTTACCATACCCGTATTTTTTGTTGCGCTGTTTCAATGGGGTTACAGTAGTGAGTTGGGATATGTAATGTTGGCGTATGGTATTATTCAAGCACTTGATGGTAACGTGATTGTTCCTTTATTATTTTCTGAAGCAGTTAACTTACATCCTGTCACTATTATTATCGCAGTAATATTATTTGGTGGTTTATGGGGTTTTTGGGGGGTATTTTTTGCTATTCCATTAGCAACATTAGTTAAAGCAGTTATTAATGCGTGGTCTTCTTCGCAAACAGAGGCTGAAAGTGAAAGTACATAAGTAAGGTTCCAAGATCTTAATATATTAGAGTTTTATTCCAAAACATCGCTTAAAACCTAATGACTTCTTATTATCTATTTCGCTAGGTCTCCTAGAACATCAAGGACTACTTGGTGATGATCTTTTGTTTTGAACTTATTGAAAACGTGTGATATTTTTCCATCTAAGCCTATCAAGAAGCTTAAGCGATGAATACCATCATATTCTTTCCCCATAAATTTCTTCAAGCCCCACACGCCAAAATCATCAGCAACTTTGTGATCTACATCAGATAAGAGTGTGAAGTTTAATTCATCGCGCTGACAAAACTTGGCTAATCGTTTTGGTTCATCTGGCGAAAT
>Ga0209081_1002316_pt1 | contig 11087 bp, 13 predicted proteins | sample GOMGulsemesocosm_4_FD_184636 | JGI IMG/M metagenome (GOLD analysis project Ga0209081, IMG submission 184636) | Methane-oxidizing microbial communities from mesocosms in the Gulf of Mexico - GOM15B Gulf of Mexico (SPAdes) (version 2) | ecosystem: Environmental > Aquatic > Marine > Cold seeps... | reverse complement strand
CAAATCAGTACGATTCCCGAACCGAGCTACACCAAAGAATGGGATTCGTCGCGTGTCACCTATTCCGATGAAGACGTGGTTATCTCCCATAACTGGGATGAGCTAAGGCGTTTCATGTGGGATTACGTGGGCATTGTTCGCACCCGTAAACGACTGGAGCGAGCTGAAAATCGTGTGCGCTTATTGCAGCGTGAAATTCAGGAGTACTACAGTAACTATAAAGTCAGTCGAGACTTACTCGAGCTGCGTAATCTCGCCAAAGTGGCAGAGTTGATTATTCGCTCAGCCACCCTGCGCAAGGAGAGCCGAGGCCTGCACTACACCCTCGACCACCCACAGCTATCTGCCGTTGCTAAAGACACCATTCTGGTACCCATGAACTTTGCCGGGCAGGATATTATTGTCAGTAAGAATTAGCGGAGGTGATAACTCACGTTAAATAGTCGACGGCGCTAATTCCAACGGTCCGGCTTTAAGCAAGGCTAGCAGCTCACGATATTTGTCCGCGCCAAGGACATCTGGAAAGACGAAGCAACGATGCACCTGCCCTTCTATGGTAGTCATCTTTATAAGCGCAATTCTGCTGCTGTAATAATCAAGCTCGCAGCTTGCCAGCGGGTAATAAACACAATCAATCATGGCCGCCGCACTGTTACTCTTCACTACCAAGTGCTCAATGGGCGTGGCCATCGAAATACGCTGTTTCGAACGCAAGTAAACCAGTAGAAGTATTAACTCTAGCCAAACGCAAAAAATAGCATCGTCCACTAGAAAGAATACAAATCCGGCAAGTAATGCTGCAAGTAGACTTTGCAGCTGGTGAGCTTTCTGGCGCTGCGCAACAATGGAGTTTCTAAAGTCGAACTCAGCTTGCAGGGGCATGCTGACTTGCACGAATAATGGCAACAATCTTTGCCGTGCCTTTATCCTCAGGTTCTTCACGGCCCATCAACCAGGCAAACAAGTCCTGATCTTCACCGCCGAGCAAATGCTGATAAAGTGCTTGTTCTTCAGACTTTAGTTGATCATAAGTAGTCTCAAGAAATCTCTGCAATATAATATCTAGCTCCAGCATGCCGCGACGACTTGCCCAAAAAAGACGATTTTTATCCATGACGATTTTTACCCATAATGCACCCAGTCACTGATTGATCACCGATGAAGCAATTCACACGTAAATCGCCGAGTAGCATTATAATGCAAGCCCGAACAACTACCCATCAAAATAGCGAAGCAAATGGCTAACACAAATAACATTGCCCACATGAACGAGTGGCAGGTATTTCTCACCCAGCAAGGGGCCACTATCACCGATGGACTTGCCACTGCCTTTGGTGAGTCGCCAGCTGACTACCCAAAGCTAAAGTCCACACTGACGGACCTCGGCGATCAGGGCGTTCTTGCGCTGAAAGGTATCGACAGCAAACGCTTTTTACAGGGGCAAAGCACCAGTGACACCAGCCAACTGGATGAACACACCAGCCTGCCCGGTGCTATTTGCAACCCAAAAGGTCGAATGCTCACCTCCTATCAAGCCCTCGAACCAGTGGCAGATAGCGTGTTGTTAGTGATGCATCGTCCACTTGTCGATACGACAATCGACAACGTCGGTAAATACGCAGCCTTTTTTAAGACCAGTTTGAGTAATGTCAGCGATGAATATCGGCTACTCGGCATTAGCGGCCCCGATTGTGAATCGGCACTCGAGCCCTGTTTCGACATCACGCCCACTGCGATAAACCAGATTGTCATCAGTGGTGATTACTTACTGCTACGTATCTCTGCACAGCAATTCCTCATTATTGTTATCGCAGAGGCAGCCGAAGCGCTTTGGCTCAAGTTAGCATCAAGCTGCATACCCACGGGTATAAGCTATTGGCACCTGCAATCGATTCAGGCCGGGCTAGCCCAGGTGCGAGCTGAAACGTTTGAGCAATTTGTACCGCAAATGCTCAACCTGCAGGCCACCGGGGCTGTGAATTTTAAAAAGGGTTGTTATACCGGGCAGGAAATTGTCGCCCGCATGCAATACCTGGGGAAACTCAAACGTCGCACTTACCGTGTCATTATTGACGGTTCAAACCCACCAGAAACAGGTACAGAAATTCATGCCTGCGAGACTAACAAGTTGGTAGGGATTGTTTTAATGGCGGCACCTGCTAATGAGAAAAACACTGAAATGCTAGCGGTATTACACGAAGAACAAGCAGATGCTTCTTCTTTCATTATTGATGGCGAGACCGTTAAAGCAAGTATCGCTGAACTACCCTATTCACTCATCCCCAGTTGATGGAATGGCTTTCAGAGTACCAGACCCTTTTTACCTGGATGGCCGTTATTTCTGCTCTGACTTTTGTTATCAGCTTACTGACGCTACCCTGGCTGGTGGCGCGAATTCCCAGTGATTACTTTTGCCATAAGAAACGACACCCTGCGCCACTAAAGCAAACTCACCCCGCTCTTAGAATTGCAGTATTAGTCGGGAAAAATGCCTTGGGCTGGGTACTGCTTTTGGGCGGTATTATTATGTTGTTTATTCCCGGTCAGGGTCTGCTAACAATAGCGATGGGCTTATTATTAATGGATTACCCGGGGAAGTTCACTCTTGAGCGAAAAATTGCCAGCAATCCAAAAATCCTTAACGGTCTTAACTGGCTGCGTGCAAAGGGTAAAGCTCCAGCTCTGGAAATAGATACCGAAGACTAGGAGCCTGTCGGACTTACTCAAGAATGATTAAGTGATAATAATTCGATTTTGTAACCATCTGGATCTTCGACAAAAGCCAATACCGTACTGCCGTGCATCATTGGCCCCGCTTCTCTAACGACCGCACCACCTTTGCTTTTTATTTGCTCGCAGGTGGCGTAAACATCCTCCACACCGATGGCGATATGACCATAGGCATCGCCCAGATCATAACTCGTCGTATCCCAGTTATGGGTGAGCTCCAGTACGGTGTTTTCTTCTTCTGAGCCATAACCTAAAAAAGCGAGGGTGAAGCGGCCATCGGGAAAATCTCTTTTACGCAGTAATTGCATACCGAGTAACTCAGTATAAAAGGTGATAGCTTTTTCAAGATCACCCACCCGTAACATGGTATGCAGTAACTTCATTTTCGTCCTTTCAACTGGCCAACAGCAATATCACGACCCTATTATCAGCTCATAACTAATGCTGGAAACTTAACATGACAATTAATTGGTAAAAACGGGGGTCGCTATATACTCCCAAATAATGGTTATACCGACGAGTATCACTACAACATAAACCAATGCAATCATAAAAACGGCACTCGCGTAAAGGAAGCCTCTGTCCCAGGGCACGTGCATCATTGTAGGTATTGCCATGTAAATCAGATAAACCGTGTAAATGGATGCGGCGGTGCCGAGCATGATATCGAGCCACCAAATTGGATATACCGCGCAGGCACCCGCCAAAAAAATTGGCGTACAGGCATAGCCCATTAACACAACACCCTTTATAGGGAAGGATGCGGTTTGATAGGTCTGCGACATCCAGTTAATCATTAAACCAATAACCACCACCGCTCCCAACAGGGCGATATAACTCAGCACAATTAAAGGAATGGCACTGGCCTCAGTGATTCGCACCACATCATCACCGACCACCGTCCAGCCAACCTTCGTCATCCCGATGTATAAAGCCAATGGCGGCAACAAGGCCATAATGATTGGGTAAGGTAGTAAACGCTTGATTTTTTCATCACTCAGCGCGGCAATTGTTTGCCATTGCTTGCGTGGATTAAACATTAATCCCGGTATATGTCCGAACATACAAACTCCTGGCACTATCGCCTGTTTAGTCTTGTTTATACCGCTAAAACCACAGCGGCGTATTGATAAAAATCAAGTGTCTCAATTACCCACTTCTCTCACCCAGCAAGCTGCTATTTGGCTAATGCTGATGATACGGCAAAACCACGGGCAATAAGGTCCAAATACCGTATGTTATTAATAAAAGCGCAAATATAAGGCGAAAGTTTTTACTTCGCAGCACGTCTCCCAGCTTACCTGCTGACAATCCCCCCAGTATCACCGCCGGCATGGTGCCAAAGCCAAAGGCCGCCATTTGTGCCATTCCTGCCAGCGGTGTTTCGGCGGTAGCCGCAAAGGCCAATGCTGTGTAAACCAGCCCGCAAGGCAACCATCCCCATACCAAACCGAGCAATATTGCCGAACTAAACGAGCGTACTGGCAATAGACGCTGACCGTAGGGCTGAAGTCGTCGCCATAACAAACTGCCGACTCTCTCCAGGTGAGTCAAGCCCTGCCACCAACCTGCCATCGTCAAGCCCATAACAATCAATAACAGACCCGCAATACCCCGCAATACCGGTGCCAGCGCAAGATAATGACTACTGGCATAACCTAAACTGGCAACCACACCACCGGCACAGGCATAGCTAAAAACACGGCCTAAATTGTACGCCACAATATAACGGCTTCCACCTTTCTCACTCGCAAAACCCAGTGCTGAAGCGATGCCTCCACACATGGCGAAGCAATGCCCAGTGCCTAGTAAGCCAATACCAAACATTGCGGCAAGGGGTGCAAATAACGGCAGTAGAGCATCAGACATTTTTACTGCCAGACGCCTTTAACCCTTGCTTATCCTTAGTTGGCAATTCACGCACTTTTTGACCCGCCTTGTCAGTTTTAATATCGCTATCGGGCTCATCGAATAAAATACGTTCTGCCTCGCCATCAAGGTCGTCGTATTGCCCATTATTCACCGCCCAGAAGAATAGCCAAATACCCAGAGCCACCACGATGAACGATAAGGGAATTAAAAAATACAGGCTTTCCATCAGGTCCCGGCCTGCATGCTTCGCAGCAAAGCTCCCTGCTGCTGCCCATCACTTTCAATATTATTCGTATGGCCTTTATTACTGCGTTGCAGACGCAGAGCATTTAAGACCACCACCAGTGAGCTGGCAGACATACCAATAGCGGCAGCCCAGGGCGGCACCCAGCCCATGGCAGCAAGGGGCAAGGCGCTGATGTTATAAACCAGAGCCCAGGCGATATTCTGCCGTATAACAGCGGAGGTTTTACGGGCTACGGCGATAGTATCAAGTAGCGACATTAAGTTGCCCGACAGTAGTACTGCGTCAGAAGCCATGCGAGTAAAGTCAGTCGCCTCAGCCATCGCAACAGAGATGTCAGCACCACTGAGCACCGGCACATCGTTAATGCCATCACCCACCATCAGTACAATATCACCTTCTTTTTGCCGCGCTCGAATAGTGGCCAGCTTATCTTCTGGGCTCTTGTTGGCCTGCCATTGCTGAATGCCTAAATCAGCGGCTAATGCCTTGGTATTTTTTTCCTGATCGCCGCTGAGTAATTCAAGAGAAAGCCCCTGTGCCTGTAAGCTGGTAACCAGCTCCAAAGCCCCCGGGCGCAATTCATCGACGAGAATAATACGTGCCAGTATTTTATACTCACTGGCCAGTATGATTTCCAGACGATGCTTTGAGTCCAGGGCCTCTCGCGCTGACTCAGCCTTCGGCAATAGCGATGAGGGCATTTGTAAAGCAAAGCACTGGTCGATAAAGGCGGGTTTACCCAGTACGTAGCGCTGACCATCGATTACACCGCTGACACCGCCGCCCACCTGATAATCGAGTTTCTCGGCCTGCTTGTTCGTGTACTTTTGTCGCTGTTTAAAAGCACTGGCAATAGGATGGCAACAACCCTGTTCCAGGGCTGCAGCGATATCAAGTATTGTCGCAGTATCGAGCTCTTCCGCTTCGGGGGACAAGACAAGACTGTCAATTTCAAGTTTGCCCGTTGTCAGGGTGCCGGTTTTATCTAAAACAACACGAGTGACTTTACTTAACGTTTCCAGTACATGAGGGCTACGGATCAAAAAGCCCTGCCTCTGCAATCGCCCGGTTGCGGCGGCGAGGACCACCGGTGTCGCCAGTGACAGCGCACAGGGGCAAGTCACCACCAGCACTGACAAGGTTACCCACAACGCCCTGCCTGCATCGTGCAGCCACCACACAGAAAACACAGCTGTAGCAAGCAGTAAAACAAAAGCAATAAACCCAGCGGCAAAGCGATCGGCAATGGCCAGCTGTCGAGGCTTTTGTGCGGTGACCCCATCAAGCATATCGACAATGGCTGCCAGGCGCGTGCGCTGGCCAACGGCACTCACTTTAATTTTCAAAGGGTTCGAGGTATTCACCGTCCCCGCGCTGACCGCATCACCCGGGCCTTTGGCAACCGGGTCTTGCTCGCCACTGAGTATCGCTTCGATGACTGGGCTTTCCCCCGCCAGCACGACACCATCGACAGCTAGACACTCGCCCGCAGCAACTTGAATAATATCGCCAACACAGAGAGATTTAACCGGCACCTGTTCAAACTGCCCTGCAGCGCCATCATCAATCCAGCGCTGCACTGAAAGGGGGATCAATTCAGTCACCTCCCCTGCGACTAACTCATTGGCATAACGTACTCGCATTTCAAGAAAACGACCGAGCAAGAGAAAGAAGGTCAGCATAGAGACCGCATCGAAATAAACCTCGCCCGTCCCCGATATCGTTGCCCAGGCACTCGCCACATAAGCCAGGCCGATAGCCAGAGAAATAGGTACATCCATGGTTAAATGCTGGTGCCAGGGCAGGCGACCACGAAAGCTCACTAAACTGCGCCAGGCCCCTTTAAAAAATGGCTGCGCTGAATACAGAACCACTGGTGTTGCAATGAGCAGACTGACCCAACGTAGCAGGTTCTGCCAGTGGGGATCCATACCCTGAAAGACACCCGCATAAAGAGCGATAGCCAGCATACCCGCCTGCATCATGCCAATACCCGCTACACCGAGGCGTAATAAATAGCCCTTTTGATCGCGTTCAATATATTCGAGTTTGTTGGACTCTTTTGCCGGATAGGCCCGATAGCCAATTTCAATAAAAGCAGCCAAAGCCTGACTCAATGGTAATTGCTCTTTATGCCATTGTAGTCGACAACGTTGGCGGCTGACATTTACGTCAGACTTAACCACACCCGGCAATTTCTCCAAATGGTGTTCAATCAGCCAGGCACAGGCTGCACAGCTAATGCCTGAAATGCCAAGCTCTATTGTCGCCAGCCCATCCTCATCGACAGTTAATAAGTCAGCTTGAATTTCCGGCAAGTCATAGGCGCTGAAATCTTCACTTGTACTACCTTCATTGCGCAAGGCATTGGTCGAACGGTACTGATAGAATTTCTCGAGCCCGCCATCGACAATCGCACTGGCTACCGCCTGGCAGCCGATACAGCACATCGGACGTTGTGCACCGTCAATAAGCACCGTGAGATCGTCCCTACCATCCAGCGGTAATGCACAATGGAAGCAGGTTTCAAGGGGCATATTCAGTCGCTGCTCGAATTAAGGCGCTCGGGCTCTGCCCGTAATTCAACAATGTGGCTGTCGGTGAAATCTATTGCGCCGGCCAGACGCCATGCGGCACTCTGTAAACGTTCTTGTGCAGAGGCACCTTTAGTCAGTTCAGTAGGAATAAGTTCAGTAGGAACCAATCGTAGATAAAAGCTCTGCGCCGGTAGCGCCGGTAATTGACCACGGAAACGGCCATCGCCCGCAGCCATCAACTGAATGACATGATCAGCACTAGCATCCCCAGGATGGAGTAAATGCAGATTTAATTTAGTCGGCATGACAAACGTTTCAGTGCTACTCCTTAGCGTGAGAGCCAACACATCAATGCCCGCATCACTACCCCTATCAAAACTAAGATTTGCTGACAGGCCGAGTTCAGTGGCACGGATATCCTGAGTGAGCACCCGATTTATCGCCAGGCCATCACGGTAATAATTATCACTGACCAGATCATCACTGTACTTGATCGCCAGATAGAGCATAAAAAAACAGGCGACAACTATTGTTGCGGGCAAGGCAATCAAAAACCAGGGCCAGAACTGCCGGTACCAGGGGGGGGGTGTTATTTGGCCTGTAGTATCTAACATCGACTTATTCCGTTACCACTCGTACGGAAAAGAGGAGTGGTTTTAGCGTAGATTTATAAAAGATAATGGGAAAAACTTAGCGCATAAAAGGCCCAATAAAACGACTCTCTTCACTATCGTGCATTTTTTCATCATCCTCGGCTTGCAGCACAAAAGTGATATCGATATTACCCCGTTTAAGCAAACCAGGGTCGAGTTCAAGTCGCACCAGATGCGTAAAGACTTCTCCGCCAGCAACGTCGACAACACTGTCGCCAATAAAGCGAAAATCCTGATCAGCCTCGACATTAATCACGAATTTATGAGCCTGGTTATCCATATTGTTAATACGCAAGGTATAAATATTTTCAACCATGCCTCGAGAGGTTTCACGATAAAGTAGCGAGCGGTCGCGAATAATATCGAGCTCCAGAGGTACGCGGGTAATCAGCGTATAAGAGAACACACTAGCCATTACTAACAAAGCAAGGCCGTAACCCAGTAAACGCGGCCTGAAAACGTGGGTAGCGCCGTTTTCTAGCTTATTTTCGGTGGTAAAACTGATGAGCCCTTTGGGATATTCAACCTTTTCCATAATGGCATTGCAGGCATCAATACACAGCCCGCAACTGATACATTCAGACTGCAAACCCTCACGAATATCGATGCCCACCGGGCAAACCTGCACACACAGGCCACAATCGACACAATCACCTAAACCATCTGCTCGATAGTCGCTGCCTTTCTTACGCTGCCCCCGTGATTCGCCTCGCGCCTTGTCATAGGAAACAATTAGCGTATCGGCATCAAACATCACCGACTGAAAGCGCGCGTAGGGGCACATATATTTACAGACCTGCTCGCGCAGGTAACCTGCATTCATATAGGTCATTAAGGTAAAAAAGAAAGTCCAGAAAACCGCAGCGGCAGGGGCAGAAAAGGTGAATAAATCAATACTGAATTGGCGAACCGGATTAAAATAGGCAACAAAAGTAAAGCCTGTAATAAAGGCAATCAGTAGCCAGGCGACATGCTTGCCACCCTTGCGCCAAATTTTATTGAAACTCCAGGGGGCGAGATCTAGCTTTATACGCTTATTACGGCCACCTTCAAAAAAGCGCTCCACACCCATAAACATCATGGTCCAAACGGTTTGGGGACAGCTAAAGCCACACCAAACACGACCTACTACCACCGTCACCGAAAACAGGGTAAATGCAGCGATAATCAGTAGCCAGGCGAGCATCATGAAATCCTGGGGCCAGAAGGTCATCCAGAAGATATGAAATTTGCGCGCGGGCAGATCAAACCAGACCGCCTGACGGCCATCAATTTGAAACCAGGGGAGGAGTAAATAACCCAATAACAAAGGGATGCCGCTGCGCTTTTTTAGCTTGCGAAAAAAGCCAACAAAGCGCCGCTGGTAGATTTTCTTTTCTGTCTCGTAGAGATAGAGAACATGAGCCTCTTCCTCGAGGCTCGGTTTTTTTTCCTCTTGCGAACTCATGGTCGCCTCACTCAGCCACTATTACTGTTAGTCGCCAATTTCTACAATCGTTACTGGTGTGCCAGGCTATAGACATACCCAGTCAACAAACGAATTTTGCTCTCATGTAATTGCTCGCCCTGCGCGGGCATTAAGCCCTGACGACCGGAGCGAATAGTGGTTTTGATCAATTCCGGCGAGCGGCCATAAAGCCAAACATCATCACTCAAATTGGGAGCACCCAGGGCCTGATTACCCTTTCCATCGGCACCGTGGCAACCCGCACAGAAGCTCGCAAAAACCTTCTCGCCGCCAGCAGCGAGTGTTGCATCGTGCTCACTCTCACCAATTTTAAACAAGTATTCAGTGACTTGATTAACGCCCTCTTCGCCAATTGCCGCAGACCAGCCTGGCATCATGCCACTGCGACCATGGGTGATTGATGCCCCAATTGCTTCGGGTGTTCCGCCATACAACCAGTCACCATCAGTTAAGTCGGGGAAGCCATAACTACCGCGACCGTCACTGCCGTGGCAAACAGCGCAATTATTACCAAACAGGCGACGACCAATTTTGAAAGCTTCAGGGTTTACCGCAAGCTCCTCAATCGTCAGTCCCTCAAAAGTCGAGTAAATGGCCTCGAAGCGATCTTCTGCTTTTTTCTCCTGCTCTTGCCACTGGCCCTCGGATGTCCAGCCCAGCACCCCAGGAAAATTCCCCATACCCGGGTACAACACCAGATAAATAATGGAAAAAATAACCGTGCCGACAAACATGTTGAACCACCAACCGGGCAATGGATTGTCGTATTCCTCAATGCCATCGTAAACATGGCCCGTTTTTGGTGCCTCGCCGTCTTTAGGCAGCTCCTTCACGGTCACTTTTCTATTGGCAAACAATACCCAGCAGATACCCACAGTAGTTACTACTGTGATAACGATAATCCACCAACTCCAGAACGTGCTCATATGCCATTCCCTTCTTTATTCGTACTTGTCTCTATGGCTGTTTCACCAGCCCCATCATCACTGTTTGCGTTAAGCTGTTTATTGGCCTCTGGCAATTCATCGAGAAAGGGCAACTGAGCCGCCTCATCAAATCCAGCTTTATTACGACCACTGTAGGCCCACACGCAAACAGCACCAAAGGCTAGCATCGCCAATAATGTACCAATACCTTCTAATGTACCCTGGTCCATAAATCCTCCGGTGCGTCTTAGCGTTTGCGTTTGATCAATGTGCCCAGTTGCTGGAGATAAGCCACCAAGGCATCAACCTCTTTAACATCACCTGAAGCAAACTCTGAGGCCGCATTTTCAATATCACTATCGGTATAAGGTACGCCAACGAGGCGTAATGCAGTCATTTTGGCCGCGGTATCTTCACCCGTGACGATGTCTTCAAATAACCAGGGAAAGCTCGGCATATTTGATATTGGCACTACATCTCTTGGGTTGTAGAGGTGAGCACGATGCCACTCATCACTGTAGCGAGCACCCACTCGAGCCAGGTCTGGCCCCGTACGCTTTGAACCCCACAAAAAGGGATGTTCGTAAACTTGCTCACCCGCGACTGTGTAGTGACCGTAGCGCTCAGTCTCTGAACGGAAAGGACGGACCATCT
>Ga0209081_1002313_pt1 | contig 11093 bp, 8 predicted proteins | sample GOMGulsemesocosm_4_FD_184636 | JGI IMG/M metagenome (GOLD analysis project Ga0209081, IMG submission 184636) | Methane-oxidizing microbial communities from mesocosms in the Gulf of Mexico - GOM15B Gulf of Mexico (SPAdes) (version 2) | ecosystem: Environmental > Aquatic > Marine > Cold seeps... | reverse complement strand
TATTTTGTTTATCCGCACATTGAAAATAAAGAGGAAGAACCAACGGCTGATGGCTTAGGCGCTAATGTTAACGTTGAATTTTAAATACTTAGCACTTTTTAAGTAAGCATCACTCCATTGTGAATGATGCTTAAAATAAGCTTAACGGCTAGGATTTTCTATCATCTTTTGTCATTAATCGTCCTGCTAAATCATGATCTGAAAAGGTTTCTAATGCGTGCCCTATACGCTGGCACGAACCGCCACCACTCTCGACATAGTGCGCTATAAAATTATCAATAAACACCAAGATAGAGTGATCCATTAAGTACGCTTGCGAGAAATCAAACACAACATTTTTACCCAATGGAATATCATCCACTGCGCGCTTAAATGGTAAGAAATTTGAAAACAAGGCTGAGCCAATAATTTTCACCGTCACTCGGTCGCCTTCTTCTTTGATGCGGAAGTGAATTTTAAATAGATTGCTTAACCAAACGCCTCGCGCCAGGTGTAATAACAATTTTACAAACACCCCAAAAAATACACCAACTAATAAGTTCGTTTCCAAAACCGCCAAGATAGTCACAACAAATAGAAATAGCTGATCTTTTCCTATCGCTAAAATATCCAAAAATACTTGCGGCGTAGCGCGTCGATAGCCAATATAAACCAATAATGCAGCTAAAGAGGCATGCGGAATATTATGAATAAGGTGCGGAAACATGACGACAAATATAAGTAAAATAGCGCCATGAAAGAAATTTGCCCAGTCCGTTTTTGCCCCGTTATCCACATTAGCAGAACTACGCACAAATTCAGCAATCATTGGTAAGCCACCCAACAACCCAGACACCACATTTCCCAAGCCTACCGCAGATAAGTCTTTATCTAAATCTGTGGGTCTTTTATAAGGATCGATTTTTTCAGCAGCAGAGGCACTTAATAAACTTTCAAGACTCGCAACTAAACAAATACTCATCGTTGCCACCCAAAATTCAAAAGTCAGAACTTTGCCAAAATCAGGTAAATAGAAATATTCGCTAAACTCCGAAGGGATATCCACTAAAAAAGGCGCGGCAATTAAATGCTCATGTAGCTCAGCTTGTCCAAAATGATAGTGATCGTGATCGATACCAAAGAACTGTGCCGCACCTAAGCCCCAAACTAACACGACTAAAGGCGCAGGCACTTGGCCTAAGCGATTGCCTTTTAAGTGTGGCCAAATAAATAAAATGGCTAATGAGACCAAGCCAATCGTTGCAACTTCAGTAGGCGCATTAAATAAGCTATGTGGAATTTGCGCAAGCGAAGCATACAAGCTATCTAATTCAGGTGAGACACCTAACATAACATGAGCTTGTCGCGCGATAATACTAATCCCCATCGCCGCCAACATACCATGCACAACAGGCGCAGGAAAAAAGGCACTCAAGCTGCCCATTTTATAACGCCCCATAATGACCTGAAATAAACCTGCAATCATTATTGCAGCAAGGGTATATCGATACCCCGATAGCATGTCACCATCACTCAGTGATTGTACTGCTGCCAACATAACAACAATTAAGCCACCAGCGGGGCCATTGATAACAATAAACGAACCATTTAGCCGTGAAACCAGCACACCGCCAACAATAGCCGTTATAATTCCTGCTGAAGGTGGGAAACCTGAGCCTATCGCGATCCCTAGAGATAAAGGGAGCGCAATGAGAAAAACAAAAAAACCGGCCAGTAAATCACTACGCCAATTTTCTTTTAAGCCTTCTATCCCTGTTTTAGGGAGTGTTAATTTTTTAGTCATAAAAAGTCGATGTTAATCAATAATTGTCTAATTTTAGCAATTTAGCCACATAAAATCAGATCATTCTTTGCTTTTGTCATATCCTAGTCATAATTTACCCGTATGATATTTCGACTTTTTTATTTAAGGATAGCCAAATGAAACTCAATCGACTTTTTTTAGTACAAACCCATATCAGCTTAGCGGCCTTTATTTTTCCTGTTGCGATGATGTTTTTTATTACTGGCGCACTGTATTCCTGGGGGATAAAAGGCGGCTATGACATACAGAAATACAGCATTGAACTACAGCAACCCATGCAACGCAATAAAGCGTGGCTGGAAACCCTTGTCAGCCAAGAGCTAACAAAACGTGAGCTAACATTCCCTACTGGCAAAACTTCCATCAAAGGCCCCGGGAAGTTTTATTATTTTGTCTGGAGCGGCTCACAGCTGGATGTTGAATTAGAACAAACAAATAATCCTTTTGTTGCCCAGCTTATTATCAAACAAACCAATTTACACCGCTTATTCGTGCAATTACATAAAGCCAAAGGCGGAGCAGCTTTTAAAGTTTATGCCGTTATTTTAAGCACGGCTTTAATGATTTTATTTATCTCAGGCTTTTTAATGGCTTGGAAATTAAAAAAAGAACGTCTACTTTTTTTAATTTCCGCAACAACAGGCTTAAGTTTGTTTTTTGTTATGTTACTGATAAGCTAATAATTCTTATTTTTAATAGCCACATTTTATTATGCCCATTCAGCCTCTTAACACAAAAATAGCGACGTTTTTATTCACTCTATTGCTGATAAGTGGCTGTACAACGGTTTATGAAACCGTCAATCCTTACGCTAACAAAACGCTGCAAGCACGCTACGGCCCTGCCGCCCCTAAACAGCGACTTTTAGAGCCCAATACAGCCTTAGCCGCAGAACTCATTTCTTATCAAAATGAAATCAAGCCTATTTTAGAAGCGCGCTGTGTTGCTTGCCATGCTTGTTATGATGCGCCTTGCCAATTAAAACTTGGTTCAGCTAGCGGTATTGATAGAGGTGCCAATAAACAGCGAATTTATGATGGTGGTCGCTTAACCCCTATGGCACCCACACGCTTATTTATCGATGCAAACAATACTCAAGAATGGCGTGATAAAGAGTTTTATCCAATTTTAAATGAACGCACTAGCTCGTCACAAGCCGCACTGAATAACTCATTATTAGCTAAATTATTGCAGTTAAAACGTAATAATCCACTGGTTAAATCTGGAAAACTAGCCAATACATTTAAACTCGATATTAATGATAAACAAGAATGTCCTAGTATTGATGAGTTTTCAGCATTTCAAAAAAAGCACCCTGATTGGGGAATGCCTTATGCTATGCCCGGCTTATCTTTACAACAAGAATTTAAAATCATGTCTTGGTTACAACAAGGCGCTAAATTTGATAGCGCTCCCGCCTTATCTGCTGAAGCACAAACGTCCATTCAACAGTGGGAAACATTTTTTAATCGCCCGTCCTTAAAACAACAACTGGTTTCACGTTATATTTATGAACACCTCTTTATTGGCCACCTACATTTTGCGGGGCAATCAAAGCAGGAATTTTTTCGTTTAGTACGCTCTACCTCACCGCCCGGCCAAACAATAGATGAAATTGCCACCCGCCACCCTTACCACTCACCTGGTGTAAAAAAGTTTTATTATCGCTTACGCCCCATTGAAGGAAGCATTGTTGAAAAAACGCATTTTGTATATGAATTAAGCCCTAAAAAAATGCAACGCTATGAGTCACTTTTTTTTCAATCGAACTACACAGTTACAAAGCTACCTTCCTATCAAGCGGAGATAACCACCAACCCCTTTGTTACTTTTGCAGATATTCCTACCTTTTCTCGTTATCAATTTATGCTTGATGATGCGCATTATTTTACCTCAGGCTTTATCAAAGGCCCCGTCTGTAGAGGACAAATTGCCTTAGGTGCAATACGTGACCATTTTTGGGTCGCTTTTTTTAAGCCTCGCCAACAAAAATACCAAAGTGGTATGCGTAAACAAATGCACAATTTTTTACTGCAACAGCATGACAATTTAAACCTGCCTGGCGCATTAGGCGATGAGCTAAGTTTATTTGCTTATAAAAAATACGATGAGCAAGCTGAACATTACCTAAAACATAAAGATCATTTCGCCAACCAATTAATTACACAATACGGTGGTTTTCAAATAGAAGATATTTGGGATGGCGATGGCAGCAACAAAAATGCAGCTCTGACGGTTTTCAGACACTTTGATAGCGCCACTGTTGTTAAAGGCTTTGTAGGAGAAACGCCCTTAACTGGCTGGTTAGTTGATTACCCACTTTTTGAACGTATCCATTATTTATTAGTGGCAGGGTTTGATGTTTATAGTGCAATTAACCAACAATTAGCCTCACGCTCCTACATGGATTATTTACGCATAGACGGCGAAAATAATTTGCTACGCTTAATGCCTGTAAAAGCACGAAAAGCAATGCATGCCAGTTGGTATAAAGGACTTAGCGGTAAAGTTGCTAACTATATTAATGCCCCTTATTACAGTGACGGCTATGAAACGGGCGTTAAATACCAAACCGATGATTACAAAGCAGAGTTTTTCTCGCAATTAAAACAACGCATCAACCACAAAAAAGCAATTAACACGTCCTGTGCATTAGAAGCCTGTATTTCCACCGATAATACCGCCCTCAATACTGCCATTAAACAATTACAACAGCTAAAAGGTAGTGAAATAGGGGGATTACCAGAAGTCTCTTTTATTCGAATTAGAGGAGCAGAAAACAAATCTGACCTTATCTATACTTTAATTCGCAATAAAGCTCGGTCTAACATTGCTTTCTTAACCGGTGAAATACTATTGGGAACGAGAGAAAAAGAGCTGGATACACTCACCGTTGTCCCCGGCTTTTTAGGCAGTTATCCCAATGTATTTTTTAATGTGCCACAAGCCCAATTAACTGAATTTATTAATGCCCTTAAACACGCACAAACACCTAAAACTCAAGATGCCTTTTACAAAAAATTTAGTATTCGGCGCACCAATCCTGATATCTGGCAACATGTTGACTGGTTTAATGCACAACATAAAAAACAACGCGGTATTGAAGCAGGCTTATTTGATTTAAACCGTTATCATAACCTTTAGAGTAATTTGACAAAGCAGCTCATTCAATCAAGCTAATTCATGGGATAATCTCCTTTATTATTTTTAAAGTGAAAAGGGTAACAATGAGCGCTTATAAAACCAGCCGACAAGTACGATACACATCCTCTATTATTTTTATTGTTATTATGGCCTTTATCGTCGGCGGCACACTATTATCACAAGACAATAAAACAACCACTAATAGCAGCACAGCAGCCATCAATTAAACAATCCCCTTATGCAAAAAAAACTACTTCTAATCGATGGTTCGTCTTTTTTATTTCGTGCGTATCATGCCGTTCCCCCTTTAAGCAATGCCGAGGGGATGCCAACTAATGCCATTTTTGGTGTGGCAAATATGTTGCGTCGTTTAGTTAAAGACCATCAAACCGATTATATTACGGTTGTTTTTGATGCGCCTGGCGGCACTTTTAGAAACGAATTGTATAGCGAATATAAAGCGCACCGCCCCCCGATGGATAATGATTTACGCGTTCAAATTGCACCCTTGCACGATTTAATCCGCACCATGGGCTTTCCTTTAATTATGGAATCCGGCGTAGAAGCGGATGATGTTTTAGGCGTTTTAGCTCAAGTGGGTGTCGATGCGGGCTTTAATGTGGTGATTTCTACGGGCGATAAGGACATGGCTCAGCTCGTCACCGAGCAGGTCACTTTAGAAAACACCATGTCTAATACCAAAACAGACGTACAAGGTGTATTTGATAAGTTTGGTGTTCACCCCGAACAGATTATTGATTATTTAGCACTAATGGGTGATAGCGCAGATAATATTCCAGGGGTGCCTAAAGTTGGCCCTAAAACAGCAGCTAAATGGTTAGGGCTGTATCAAACCTTAGAAAACCTAATTGACCATGCAGATGAGATTAAAGGTAAAGTCGGCGAAAACTTACGTGCTAGCCTGGATATGCTGCCGCTATCTAAGCAATTAACCACCATTAAATTAGATTTAGATTTATCCTATGGCGCTGATGATTTACGCTGCGCCCAAGTGGATAAAGAACAGCTATTTCAACAAGTCAGCGATCTGGGGTTTTCTACCTGGTCAAAAATGTTGCGTAATGAAATTGATCATGGTGCACCTGCTGTTACAAAAACCGCGCCGCCTATTGAAGCGATTGCTGTAGAAACCCCGGCCGCCCCGCTGGAATCGCATTACGAAACGATTTTAACGCTTGAGCATTTTAATCAATGGCTAGATAAGCTTAAGAACTCAAGCCTGTTTGCCTTTGATACCGAAACTACCAGCCTAGATTATAACGAAGCAGAAATTGTCGGCGTTTCGTTTGCAGTCACTGCTGGCGAAGCCGCTTATGTACCTTTAGCACATGATTACCCCGAAGTACCTGAGCAACTTTCGCGCACGGATATTTTACAAGCCTTAAAACCTTTATTGGAAAACCCTAAGCAAGCAAAATTAGGACAAAATCTAAAATACGACGCGAATGTTTTAGCGAATTATGACATCAAGTTACAAGGTGTTGCACATGACACCATGCTGGAATCTTATGTTTTAGATAGCACGCGCACCAAACATAATATGGATGATTTAGCGAAAGAGTACCTGCATCGTGAAACCATTCATTATGAAGATGTTGCTGGTAAGGGCGCAAAACAAATTGGCTTTGCTGAAGTGCCTATCGAACAAGCTGCGCCTTATGCGGCGGAAGATGCCGATATTACATTGGCACTACACCAAACGCTGTCTAGCCAATTAAGTCAGTTTCCGCGTTTAGTGGATTTATATCAGCAACTCGAATTGCCTATGTTAAGTGTGTTATCGCGCATAGAGCGTAACGGCGTTTTAATCGATAGTGATATGTTAGCGCAACAAAGCATGGAATTAGCGAATCATATTATGGGCATAGAGCAAGAAGCGCATGCTTTAGCCGGACAAAGTTTTAATATTGCCTCGCCCAAACAAATTCAAGGCATTTTATTTGATCAACTAAATTTGCCGGTTTTGAAAAAAACGCCGAAAGGCCAGCCATCTACGGCGGAATCGGTTTTACAAGAATTGGCGGAGGACTATCCTTTGCCCGCCTTGATTTTAAAACATCGCAGCATGAGCAAGTTGAAATCAACCTATACCGACAAACTGCCGTTACAAATCAGCCCTAAAACCGGGCGTGTGCATACGTCGTACCATCAAGCGGTTACCGCAACGGGACGTTTATCGTCATCTAACCCTAATTTACAGAATATTCCTGTTCGCAGTGAGGCGGGACGAAAAATTCGCCAAGCGTTTATCGCCCCTGAAGGTTATAGCGTGGTTGCTGCCGATTATTCGCAAATTGAATTACGCATTATGGCGCATTTATCTGCCGATAAAGGCCTACTTAGCGCCTTTTCTAAGGGTGAAGATATTCATAAAGCAACGGCGGCAGAAGTGTTCTCTGTCTCACTTGATCAAGTCACTGTAGATTTACGCCGTTCTGCAAAAGCGATTAATTTTGGTTTAATTTATGGCATGTCAGCCTTTGGTTTAGCCAAGCAGCTCGGCATAGGTCGTAACCAAGCCCAAGAGTATATCGATCTTTATTTTACGCGCTACCCCGGTGTTGCACGTTATATGGAAGAAACGCGCGAGCTGGCTAAAGAGCAAGGCTATGTAGAAACTTTATTAGGTCGCCGCCTGTATTTACCTGAAATTAACGCAAAAAATGCACAGCGTAGGCAATATGCAGAAAGAACCGCTATTAATGCGCCCATGCAAGGCACAGCGGCAGATATTATCAAACGCGCAATGATCGCAACCGATGCATGGCTGGAATCAGAAAAGCCAGCGGCAAAAATGATTATGCAAGTCCACGATGAATTGGTTTTTGAAATAGAAACTTCAAAAGTGACAGAATACAGTGCTAAAATTAGAGACATAATGTGTCAAGCCATTGAACTGAGTGTCCCTTTAATTGTGGATATTGGTGTCGGCACTAATTGGGATGAAGCACATTAATTCTACCTTCACACAATGATTGCATAAAAACTATGAGCCACGTATCGGAACAAGAAATATTAGATTACGTTGACAAAATGCCCGCCTTCCCCAGAAGCGTGCATAAAATCATAGAGCTAACGTCTAGCATGGACTCCTCTGCAAAAGATATTATTGCAGTGATAGAGGGCGACCCAGTGATGACCGGGAAAATATTACAGGTAATGAACTCCGCTTTTTATAGCTTGCCTGCAAAAATCACCTCAATTCATCGCGCTTTAGTCATTATTGGTTTAAATACCATTAAAAATCTGGCGATTAGTATTGCCGTAATCGGTGTATTAAAACCCTATAAAGACGCTGAATTTGATAGCGATTTGTTTTTAGAGCATTCGTTTTCTGTTGCCGTTTTATGCAAGCTATTAGCGGAACGCCAAGGTATCTCTTTATTAGAAAGTAGTGATTACTTTATCGCTGGATTATTGCATGATTTTGGTAAGATCGTTTTCGCAGAATTTAAACCAGAACTCTTTAAACAAGCACTCCAAGAAAGTAACTCTACCAATACAAGCTTACACCTTGCTGAATTAAAGTACCTCGGTATCAATCACGCTCATGTTAGTCATATCTTGGCATTAAAATGGGGCTTATCTGAGAATATTGCCGAATCGATTAAGTTACATCACCAAGACACCCCCTCAGATTTATTAAGCAGCTGTATTTTTGCGGCTAACCAAATTGCGAAACAGGGTGAATTAGGTAACTCAGGAAACCCTGTTATTGAGACTTTATCTGCTGAACAATCGCTGCTTTTTAATGCCTCATTAGATGAGCTGCTTGAAGACCTAGGCGATCTCTCTGCTGTTAATGCAACCGTGAATCAATTTATTGGCGCTTAAATAAACTATGAAATTCAAATTTTGGGGAACGCGCGGCTCAATTCCAACACCGGGAGAAAATACTGTTAAATACGGCGGTAATACCACCTGCATCGAAATTATATCTGACGACGATAACATCATTATTTTAGATGCGGGAACCGGTATTCATGCTTTGGCGCAAGAATTATTGCAGCAAATGCCTGTCAAAGCGCATGTTCTTATCAGCCATACCCATTGGGACCATATTCAAGGGCTGCCCTTTTGCACGCCTATTTATATTCCCGGCAATGAATTTATTATCTATGGCGGCCAAGATGTCGTCACGGGCATGGGAATTGAGCGTGCTTTACAAGTTCAATTACAGCAAGCTTACTTCCCCATTAAAGAAAATGAGCTTAAAGCGAAGGTTAGCTATAAAAATGTACAGCCTTCTGTGCCCTTTACCATTGCTGATGCAACTGTGACTCCCGTCCTTTTAAATCACCCGGTAGTTAATTTTGGCTATCGTATAGATTGCGATGGAAAATCACTTTTTTTTACCGGTGATTACGAGCAACAGTTCAATATTTATGAGCCTGAAGATACTGGGTTTGTAGAATTTCAGCAAATGATTGACGCTGCTGCTGATAGCGTAATCGAGGTTATTCAGGGTGTTGATGCGCTTATTATGGACAGCCCTTTTACTGCCGAAGAGTATAATAATAAGAAAAACTGGGGGCACGGTTCTTATGATGCTGCGATTGAACTCGCTAAAAAAGCAAAGGTTAAGCGCTTATTCTTAACGCACCATGAACCGACCAGAACAGATGCAGACCTTGATATAATCTATGCTGATTTATTAAAACGTTACCCTGATTTAGATTTTGAGCTTCATATCGCTCAAGAAAAAATAGAATTTGCACTTTAAGCAAAACCAAACAATTAACTTACTAAAAAATTTACAGAGGCTCCACTATGCTATTAATTCCTGCCATTGACTTAAAAGACGGTAAATGTGTACGTTTACGTCAAGGACGAATGGACGATAACACGGTTTTTTCTGATAACCCTGTTGAAGTTGCAGGCCGTTGGGTTAAAGCAGGCGCAAGACGTATACACTTAGTTGATTTAGATGGTGCTTTTGCTGGAAAACCTAAAAATGCCGATATCATCAATCAAATTGCTAAAGCTTACCCGGATGTTCCTGTACAGATTGGTGGTGGAATTCGTGATGAAGCAACGATTCAAGCGTATTTAGATGCCGGCGTACAATATGTCATTATTGGCAGTAAAGCGGTCAGCGACCCTGATTTTGTACGTGAAATGGCGCAAAAATTCGCCGGTCATGTGATTGTTGGTCTCGATGCTAAAGATGGCAAAGTTGCTATTGATGGCTGGGCAACCGTTTCTGACCATGATGTCACCGACCTAGCAAAAGCCTTTGAAGCGCATGGTGTTGTCTCTATTATCTACACCGATATTGCGCGTGATGGCATGATGCAAGGTGTGAATGTTGAAGCAACCGCGCGTTTAGCCCGTGCTATTAGCATCCCAGTCATCGCATCGGGTGGTATCACTAATATGGATGATATTACTGGCTTAGGTGCGGTTGCTACTGATGGCATTATGGGCGCTATTACAGGCCGCGCTATTTATGAAGGAACGTTAGATTTTGAAGCAGCAGAAAAAATCGCGCAAACCTTTGCCGCATGAGTTTAGCTAAACGCATTATTCCTTGTCTTGATGTCGCGGATGGCCGTGTAGTTAAAGGCGTTAAATTTGTTGATATTCGTGATGCCGGCGACCCAGTTGAAGTCGCACGCCGATACGACCGCGAAGGCGCAGATGAAATCACCTTTTTAGATATTGGTGCAACCCATGATAACCGTGAAACCATGGTGCATGTGGTAGAACAAGTTGCCAGTGAAGTGTTCATTCCCTTAACTGTCGGTGGCGGTATTCGTACCGTTGAAGATATACGCCGCATGTTAAATGCGGGTGCTGATAAAGTCGGCATTAATAGCGCGGCTATTACAAACCCTGAGTTCGTTAAAGAAGCCGCGGCTAAGTTTGGCTCACAATGTATTGTTGTTGCCATTGATGCTAAAAAAGTCAGTGTAGAAGGCGAAACAAATCGCTGGGAAATTTTTACTCATGGCGGCCGCAAAAGCACGGGGATTGATGCCGTAGAATGGGCTATCAAAATGGTCGACTATGGTGCTGGTGAGATTTTGCTTACTAGCATGGATCAAGATGGTACCAAAGTAGGTTTTGACCTTGCTTTAACTAAAGCAGTCAGTGATGCCGTTATTGTGCCTGTCATTGCTTC
>Ga0209081_1002311_pt1 | contig 11093 bp, 10 predicted proteins | sample GOMGulsemesocosm_4_FD_184636 | JGI IMG/M metagenome (GOLD analysis project Ga0209081, IMG submission 184636) | Methane-oxidizing microbial communities from mesocosms in the Gulf of Mexico - GOM15B Gulf of Mexico (SPAdes) (version 2) | ecosystem: Environmental > Aquatic > Marine > Cold seeps... | reverse complement strand
ATTTTAAAGGAAATGATTGAAAGTGGCGCGATTGGCATAGTGGGTGGCAATCATAATATCAATACAGGTGAAGTTAGTTTTTATAACGATACAACCTTTATTAACAATCCTCAGTCTATAAGTTAAGATTTTTTATTTATAAGTAAATACATCATTTCCGAAGTTTTATTAACAAGCTTCCTGTAGTAGTATGGCTAGCCTTTGGAGAAATAAGGGAATGGTCTCTTTTTCGTTACAATAAGCCAAAATCGGGAACTTAAAAATAATTTTTAATTATGTATAAAAAAACGTTTAGCTTAGCACTAATTAATGTATTGCTGTTACTTCCTGTGCCTGCATTAAGTGCGCAGGCCCATCAAAATAATTTAGACCTAACGACGCATTTTTCTGGGTATCTTGTTCTGTGCGTATTTTTTATCGCATACACCTTAGTGGTTTTTGAGGAAAAGCTACACTTACACAAATCGAAACCTGTGTTAGTTGCGGCAGGCCTTATTTGGGCAATTATTGCCTATGTGTATAAATCACATGGCCTAAACGATATGGCTGGTGCTGCTCTGGAGCATAATTTTCTCGAATATACGGAGCTGTTCTTTTTTCTTTTGGTTGCGATGACCTATATTAGCGCAATGATTGAACGGGGAGTTTTTGAGGCATTGCATTTTAAATTAGTCTCCCGAAATTATAGCTACCGGCAATTATTTTGGATTACTGGAGGGCTGGCATTTTTCATATCACCAGTTGCGGATAATTTAACCACTGCATTAATTATGTGTACTGTGGTCTTAACGGTAGGAGCAGCAAAGCCCGATTTTATCACTATTGCCTGTGTCAATATTGTGGTTGCTGCGAATGCGGGCGGGGCGTTTAGTCCTTTTGGTGATATTACAACATTGATGGTCTGGCAAAAAGGCATTTTAGAATTTGCTACTTTTTTTAAGCTGTTTATACCTTCTTTACTTAATTTTGTTATACCTGCTGCGATTATGCATTTTTACTTGCCTAAAGATAAGCCGGTTTTATCTCAGGAGGCGAATGCTACGGTCAAACACGGCGGTATTACTATTATTTTCTTATTTCTAGCAACCATCGGCACGTCTATTTTCTTTCATCAATTTCTTCACTTACCGCCCGCTATTGGTATGTTGATGGGCTTGGGCTACTTAAAAATATTTGGTTATTATTTACGGCTAACATTCAAAAAAGAAGAAACTCCTTTTGATTCCGTTCCAGGAGAAGGATCTACCGGTAGTGCATTTGATGTATTTAGTCATATTGCCAAGTCAGAGTGGGATACCTTGTTTTTCTTTTATGGCATTATCATGGCGGTTGGGGGGATCGGTTTTATGGGCTATTTAACCTTAACTTCCGAATTTATGTATGGTGCATTAGGTGCAACGACAGCTAACATAATAGTCGGGTTAGCTTCGGCTATCATTGATAACATTCCTGTGATGTTTGCGGTACTAACGATGGCTCCAGAGATGTCAGAAGCCCAATGGCTATTGGTTACTTTAACTGCGGGGACCGGTGGTAGCTTATTATCTATTGGGTCTGCCGCTGGTGTCGCTTTAATGGGACAGGCAAAAGGTTTATACACTTTTTCCAGTCATTTAAAATGGATGCCAGCTATTGCGCTGGGTTATTTTTCCGGTATTTGTGCGCATTTGTTAATTAATTAAACAGGGGGGTAAGGAGTCTGTCGTAAATGTTTGGGCTACATTACTATCAATAATTGCAACCCGAATGGATAAAATTACGGACAAGAAAATCACTGTAGCTTTAGGGGTACCGGTGAGGTCGGCTAGTCATTCTTACCGGTGTCATCAATTAGTCATTATTGGGCTGTAAACTTGCTGTATTTGAATAATAACGTACAGAGTCCATGAGAAATTTAAAAGAACAGCTAGTTGATATTATTGAAAATGAAAAATTAAAGTCACTTTTTCAGCCGATTGTTTGTATTGCATCGCAAAGTATCTTTTCATTTGAAGCATTGATTAGAGGGCCGTCAGATTCCCCGCTACATAACCCATTTAACCTTTTTAATTATGCTGAGCAACATGATTTATCGGTAAGCCTAGAGCATGCTTGTCGGAAAGTGAGCATTCGTGAATATGCCGCTCTGAATTTGCCGCATAAACTCTTTTTGAATGTTAGTCCACATGTGTTATTACATCCTGATTTTAAATCGGGAGAAACATTACGTTTTCTTGAAGGAATGGGGGTTCCTCCAAAATCTGTTGTGATAGAAATAACCGAGCAACAAGCAATTGATGACTACAGTTTAATGCGTGCCGCGGTGGAACATTATCGTGCTATGGGGTTTCAAATTGCTTTAGATGATTTAGGTGCGGGGTATTCAAGTTTACGTGTGTGGACTGAATTGATGCCTGATTTTGTAAAAATAGACCGGCATTTTATACAAGACATTGATAAAGACCCAGTTAAATTAAACTTTGTTCGTTCTATTCAATCGATGGCAATAGCGAGCAATTGCCAAGTCATTGCTGAAGGGATCGAAACCGAAGCCGAGTTTTTAGCGATTGATTCGCTGGGTATTGCATTTGCTCAGGGGTATTATTTCGCAAGGCCGATAGATACCCCGGTACTTAAATTGTCTAAAAAGCTATTTAAGGCATCTATGCAAGCTAAAAAAACGCAAGGCACTAAAAACTCGAAAAAAGTCACTGCAATTATTCAAAAAGTAGCGGTAGTTAATCCACATACTCTGGTGATTGACGTATTAAATATGTATCGCAAAGGAAAAAAACAAGAGTTTATTCCGATGGTGACAGAGAAAAATATGTGTTGCGGTATTGTGTGTAAAGATCAATTTTTAGAAAAATTATTTACCAGTCAATACGGTTTAGATTTATATGGCAGAAAGCCTATTAGTGAGTTTATTACTAACAGAGTATTAAGTTTTGAAGGCAATAATACGCTTGAGGAGGTGAGTAAGCAGATAACAGAAAATATCAAAGCTGATCCCGCTTTTATCATTAATGAGAATGGCAAGTTTAAAGGAATCGGCACGATTATGGATTTGCTGGCCGAAATTACCAAGCAGCAAATTAAAAATGCCAGTCATGCTAACCCGTTAACATTATTGCCTGGTGCAACACCGATTAACGAAAGAATTGATGAGTTAATCAATGCTAAGCAAGTTTTTTCGATTGCTTTTTTTGATTTGGATAACTTTAAACCGTTTAATGATGAATATGGCTATACCGCCGGGGATGAGGCAATTAAGTTAGTCGCTCGATTATTAGAACTGGAAACTAAGAAAGAAGTGGATAGGGTAGGACATATTGGAGGCGATGATTTTATTGTTATTTTTTGTGGCAATCATTGGCAAAAAAGTTGCCAAAATATTTTGCAACAATTTGCAGTACAAGCAATCGGTCTCTATAAAAAAGAACATCAAGAGAGTAAAGGAATTAGTGGTCTTGATCGTCAAGGAAACGCTACTTTCTTTCCGATATTAAGCTTATCCATTGGTGTAGTCTCTCCTGATGCGACTGAAAATTGTTCCTCGCATATAGAAATATCTGATTTAGCAGCAGAAGCGAAACATCAGTCCAAATTGATAGTAGGCAATAGTTGCTTTGTAAATCGGCGGATTATAGATGAGGAACCCGTTCCCTATATATCGATAGCTTAAAATATAAGTTGCAATAAGTCGCTTTATCCATTATTTTGATACGTTACTTTGCTTAAACACAAGGCTAGGGGTGCTCTTTTGAATATGAGAGAGCTGAGATAAAACCCTTTGAACCTGAGACCAGCTAATACTGGCGTAGGAAAGCCCACAGAAACAATCTTTGTTTCTTAATGTCTATCCCTGCGCCTTCGATTGATTAAAATTGGAGAACACAATGAGCGCAGCCTCTACCGATGTCAAAATTGACTCTTACCCCGCTTCAGAAAAGATTTATATAGAAGGCAGTCGCCCTGATATCCAAGTACCGATGCGTAAAATTTCCTTGTCGGACACACCTGTTCACTTTGGTACAGAAACCAATGGCCCGTTGTATGTGTATGATACTTCAGGTGTTTATACTGATCCAAATGTAAAGGTGGATTTACAAAAAGGTTTAGCGGGTATTCGTGATGCGTGGATTGCAGAGCGAGATGATACCGAAGAATTAACTGGCCCTACCTCTGATTTTGGGCAAGAGCGTTTAAATGATCCTGAAACAGCCGATATGCGTTTTGGGCATATTCGCAAGCCACGCCGTGCAAAAACAGGCAAAAACGTTTCACAAATGCATTATGCGCGTCAGGGTATTATCACACCAGAGATGGAATATATTGCCATTCGTGAAAACCAAAATATGCAGGAAATGAAGCAACTGTATAAAGGCCAGCATAAAGGCAAATCATTTGGTGCATCTATTCAGGAAGAAATTACCCCTGAATTTGTCAGAGATGAAGTGGCGCGTGGACGTGCGATTATCCCGATGAATATCAATCACCCAGAAGTTGAGCCAATGATTATTGGGCGTAACTTCTTAGTGAAAATTAACGGTAATTTAGGTAACTCGGCTGTTACGTCTTCTATTGATGAAGAAGTTGAAAAAATGCTGTGGGGAATTCGTTGGGGTGGTGACACCATTATGGATTTATCCACGGGTAAAAACATTCATGAAACACGCGAATGGATTTTGCGTAATTCACCTGTGCCAATCGGTACCGTGCCAATTTACCAAGCTTTAGAAAAAGTAGATGGTAAAGCCGAAGACCTAACGTGGGAAATTTTTCGTGATACCTTAATCGAACAAGCAGAGCAGGGTGTTGATTACTTCACTATTCATGCTGGCGTTCGTTTAGCGCATGTACCAATGACTGCAAAACGTATGACAGGTATTGTGTCGCGTGGTGGTTCTATCATGGCTAAATGGTGTTTAGCGCATCATACAGAAAGCTTCTTATATACACATTTTGAAGACATCTGTGAAATCATGAAAGCCTATGATGTGTCTTTCTCATTAGGTGATGGTTTACGCCCAGGTTCAATTTACGATGCCAATGATGAAGCACAATTTGCTGAATTAGAAACATTAGGTGAATTAACTAAAATTGCATGGAAACATGATATTCAAACGATGATTGAAGGTCCAGGACACGTACCTTTACATATGATTGAAGAAAACATGACTAAGCAATTGGAAGATTGTGATGAAGCGCCTTTCTACACATTAGGCCCACTAACCACAGATATTGCCCCAGGTTATGATCATATTACTTCGGTGATTGGTGCGGCAAATATCGGTTGGTACGGTTGTGCCATGCTGTGTTATGTCACACAAAAAGAGCATTTAGGTCTACCGAATAAAGAAGATGTACGTGAAGGAATTGTGACTTACAAAATCGCGGCACATGCAGCGGATTTAGCCAAAGGCCACCCAGGCGCACAAGCACGTGATAACGCGATGTCTAAAGCACGTTTTGAATTCCGCTGGGAAGATCAATTCAATATCGCATTAGACCCTGAAAAAGCACGTTCATTTCATGATGAAACTTTACCGAAAGATTCTGCGAAAATCGCGCATTTCTGTTCTATGTGTGGACCGCATTTTTGTTCGATGAAAATCTCACAAGATGTACGTGAATATGCCAAAGAAAAGGGCTTTAACGAGGAAGAAGCACTACAAAAAGGCATGGATGAAAAATCACAGCAATTCTTAGATGAAGGTGCTGAGGTTTATCATAAAGTTTAAGAAGTAATAAACGCCTATTTTGACTATAAATCCCCGCTATCTAATCAGATAGCGGGGATTTTTTTTAAGCGTTCAATTTTTTACAAAAATGCTTATTGTTGCCTAGAATAGCAATCGAGTCCGCTGCTTTTTATTTTATAGAAAGGGAGTTATTCTGACCAATACCAGCTTACTACGTTGTATCGATATCCAATTGATTCTTGAGAATTTAGCGTATTCACCCAATGCTCAGAGCCTATCGATGAAGGGTCAAACAAAACACAACGGTTATATAACGGTGCGATGCTGACTGGTTTATCATCCTTACCAATAAATACTAACTCACCACCAGAATTGATGTTCCAGTCTTTATTTAAATACAGAAGCATGCAAATTTCTCTTCCGGGGGAATCATCAGCATGTTGTTTTACAAAGTCTTTAGCGCCAAGGCGAAAAAAGTTAGAGTTAATGTCGGGGGTCGCTACGTTAATATCCGTGATTTTTACATTAAAAATGCGCGATAAAACCGTCATGAATTTTTTACTACGCAAAAAGTTCAAGAAATCTTGCGCGGCATTGGTGTTAGCGTGATCAGCTTGGTTAATTTCACGTTGCCATATTTCACGCTGCACAAAGCGCTCTTCAATAGTCGTTGTTTGCCACTGTTGGTTATCGACATATAAAGCCGAATAAGTGTGCTGTTGTGTTTGCCAACGATGATTCTGCTGCAAAAGGTTCAATACTTGCTTAAGTTTTTCTTCATTAAATAAGTCATCAATCACAATATAATTTGGGGTAGCGCACAATAAAGACTCTCGATAAGTACGTATCTCAGCTGCGTTTATTTTATTGTCATTTAACCACATGGGTATTACTCTCTTAAGTAACTGATGTTACGCAGAGAGCCTATTCCTTCAACTCTCATTATATAACGGTTAACGATTAATTTTATAGCTAACATTAAGTAGCCCGTATGGCGCTTGCGAAATACGGGAGGGCGATGCGCTGTTTATCCCGTATTCCGTACCTCCATACGGGCTACGATGGTTACGGTTACTTTGTTTTTCGCATCAGTGAAAAAACTATTTTCACACGGCATTATATAAAGCAGACTAAAGTCTGCGCCCCATTCGATATACTTAACTTAATGAGAATTTAAGTAAGACTGCGTAACATCAGTTAAGTAAGATGGTTTTTGCAAGATAAAGCCTTGAGCCTTTGAATTTTAGTTCTTATCGGGTGCTATATTTTGGTATAAATTGGTGTGAATGTCATGTCATTAAGTGGTAATGGTAAAGGTGATGACCTTAAATTAAATAATATTGTCGTTAAATAAAACCTTTGTAGTCTAATCGTTACCTAAAAGCCTTCGTTTAACGAAGGCTTTTTTGTTTCTAGCGTTAGGTTTTATTGCGTAGTTAGGCTAATTAACCGTATGAGTATTGTTATAATATTTTTTTGAAAATAGTAGAAGAAGCAAATATGCGTGAAGTAGATGTAATTATTATAGGCGCAGGCGCGGCAGGGTTGATGTGTGCGATTGAAGCCGCCAAACGAGGGCGAAGTGTTTTAGTTTTAGATCATGCAAATAAAGCGGGTAAAAAAATTCTTATGTCAGGTGGTGGGCGTTGTAATTTCACTAATTACACGGTTGAGGCTGAAAATTACCTGTCTGAAAATGCGCATTTTTGTAAATCTGCGTTAAGCCGGTTTACTCAATGGGATTTTTTGGCCATGGTGCAGGCGTATGAGATTCCTCATCATGAGCGTGAGCATGGGCAGTTGTTTTGCAATGAAACGGCGCGTGATATTTTGAATATGTTATTGAATGAATGTCATAAGCTCAGTGTCAATATTCAATTAAAGACAGAAATTAAAAGCATTACAAAAGAAGCTGAACAGCGTTTTAATGTACAGGGTGGTGATGATACTTTTCGCTGTGAATCCTTAGTTATCGCAACGGGCGGTTTATCCATTCCTAAAATGGGCGCAACGCCATTTGGCTATAAAATTGCACAGCAGTTTGGTTTGAATGTAACGGCAACAAAAGCGGGACTGGTGCCTTTTACCTGGCAAGAAGCGGATAAACAAAAATTTTCAGCCTTATCGGGTTTGGCATTGCCTGCTAGCGTTAGCTACCAACAGCAAAGTTTTACGGAGAACTTACTCTTTACGCATCGCGGATTAAGTGGGCCTGTTATTTTGCAAATATCCTCTTATTGGCAAGAAGGGGGAGTGGTCACTGTTGATTTATTACCTACGTTAGATCTGCAGCAATACTTATTAGATGCGCAGACTGAAAAAGTAAAACTTAAATTACGTAATTTCTTAGCGCAGTATTTAGCAAAAAAATTAATCCCTTTATTCATTGCTGATGATTTATTAGAGCTGTTTGTCTTAGATTTATCACATAAACAAATTGCGTTAATTACAGAAAAAATTCAAAATTGGCAGTTTAAACCGAATGGAACGGAAGGCTATCGAACGGCTGAGGCAACGGTAGGCGGGGTGGATTGCAATGCAATATCATCAAAAACCTTACAGGCTAATGAGGTTGCTGGATTATACTTCGTGGGTGAGGTTTTAGATGTAACTGGTTGGTTGGGTGGATATAATTTTCAGTGGGCTTGGTCATCAGGATGGTGCGCTGGGCAGTATGTTTAGTGTAAGATAACAAGAAATAATTTTATTACTTAGGAATAATCAAAATGAAAAAACAAGCATTATTGTTGGCTTTAGGGGTTGCGGCACTTTCTAATGTACAAATGACGGCGCAAGCGGCTGATATTGAAGCGGGAAAAGATGCTTTTGAAACATGCCGTGGCTGTCATAGTGCTGTTGGAGCAAGTAATGCTTACCCCACTTATTATGTACCTAAAATAGGCGGTCAAGTTGCAGCTTATACGGTATCGGCATTAAAAAGCTACCAAGCGTCAAATCGCCCTCACAGAACAATGATGGCAAATACTTTTGATATGTCTGAGCAAAAGATGGAAAATATTGCGGCTTATTTAGCGCAATCTGAAGATGGCTCTAAAAAAGCGATTGCGAATGGTGGTAATGCTGCTAACGGTAAAAAATTAGCTGCAGCATGTATGGCTTGTCATAATGACGATACCAGCGAAACGGCAACTAACCCTCGCTTAGCAGGGCAGCATGCGAACTTTTTAGAAAAAGCAATGTTAGAGTATCAGTCAGGTAAACGTAATAATTCACTGATGCAATCAATGGTACAAGGTTTATCTGAAGATGATATCAAAGATGTTGCGGCTTACTTTACTAGCTTAAAAGGTTTAACAACCGTTAAATAAAAAATAGCTTGCTGATATGACATCATTTTTGTTGTATCAGCAAAAAATTATTCACTAAGGTAAAACAATGGCAGAAACAGTAGAAGAACTAACCGTTACTTATGAAGATGGCGGAATAGAAACGGTTAAAGAACTTGATAAAAAAGTATTAACCAAAGGGGCGTGGGCAACCGTTATTTATCGCTACCAAGACTGGAACCGTACTAAAGAAGAGTACAGTGCTGATAAATTTACCATTCGTCGTTACCAAAAACGTGATGGCGAGTATCAACCTAAATCAAAATTTAATATTTCGAGTGAGAAGCAAGCACGCGAAATTATTATTGCATTACAAGACTGGTTAGCAGAGTAATTCTGATTAAGAGCGGAAAGCATTGCTATCCGCTCTATTCGTGATTACTTGTCTTCTGTGAGGCTTAGCGGGACTTCAGGTTCTATAACAGGAATTTGATTTTCTAACATGCTAACTTCGCACACCGTTGTTTCCCCCTCAAAGTTTGCTCCCTTTTCTACCGTTAATTCATGGTAGCTTAATTTTCCTTTCACATTCCCCTGAGATAGGATTTCTATGGTTGGGCTTTGGATGCTACCTCTAAATAATCCATTGATAACAATGCCTTTTGCGATTATATCGCCAACTACGCGCCCTTGAGTGCTGATAGTAATAACATGGTCAGAATGTATTGTTCCTTCAAATTCACCGTCTATATGTAATGAAGAGGTGAGTACAATATTTCCTTTAATTTGTGTGCCATACGCAATGGTAGTCGCACATTTTTTTATAGATGCTGTTGATTTTTTGTGATCATTTCTACCAAAGATTGCCATTGAATACCCGTTGTTGTTTTAAAAATTGATTCGTAGTTATTAAGGTCCCATTTAATAAAATTAATAGGATCGATGGAAACACCAATATACCTTACTTCGTAATGTAAATGCGGCCCGCTGCTTCGGCCAGTATTACCACTTAAAGCAATTTGTTGACCTTTTGTAATGATTTGCCCTAATTTTACGGGAATCTTGCTTAAGTGAGCATAGTAAGTTTTAAATCCATAGTTATGCGTTAAGACGAGTAATTTACCAAAGCCACTTTTTTTCTGGAAACCTATATAGCTAACAACACCATCAGCGGGTGCGAAAATAGCTGTTTTTCTTGATGCTTTTAGATCTATCCCCTTATGAAATTTTTTCTTATTAAGTACGGGGTGGTTTCGCCAGCCAAAGTTTCCAGTTATTTTGAATTTTTTTAATGGACTACCATTCGGAATGCTATTCAGCATGTGGTGCTTATGAACAGAATTGATTTTAGCTAAATCAACGCGTTTTTGTAAGGGTAAGTCAATATCGTCAGCGAGCCCGATAAGAGATTCAATACTCTCTAAGTCATCACTAAAATTTTGTAGTTCTGATGTTTTTTGTTGTATTTGTGAATTTAAGCCTGAAATGCGTTGGTTATACTCAGTATTCAGTAATGCCAGCTGATCTTTTTTTGTGGTTAAATTTTCTACATTATCAGCAAGCATCGTGATAATAATAAAGCCAATTATAAGGGTAGCGACTGTTAGCATAACAACCGCAAACGCTATTTTTTTAATAATTTGGTGCGCATTATAATGTTTTGAGCCGTTAAAGTCGGTGATGGTGATAACCAGTCTATCGCGCATGAGATACCTTAAAATGTTTGCAGCAAGTGCTGATACGGAGCATGAGTGTATATTAGTAAGGTAATTTAGCATTATTCATCGGATTCACCAATGTTGCTTAGTCATTTTTTTAAACTCGGCTAAATATTCAATTTTCCCCGCTGATTCTTTTAATAATCGGTTCATCCCAAGCTGCTCAGTGATTGTGGCAGCTTTAGATTTTCGGTAGCTATCCGCAATATCAATTTGTAACTGATTAGCCACTAACTTGCGTAAATTATTTGCCATAGCCACTGAAACAGTGGCGCATTGATGTGTCAACACTTTTATGGACACAGAATTACGCAACTTTTAGCTGCCTTTCATAATCAACAGGTGACATATGATCATTCGCTGAATGGCGTCGTTTACGGTTATAAAAAACCTCGATATATTCA
>Ga0209081_1002309_pt1 | contig 11101 bp, 6 predicted proteins | sample GOMGulsemesocosm_4_FD_184636 | JGI IMG/M metagenome (GOLD analysis project Ga0209081, IMG submission 184636) | Methane-oxidizing microbial communities from mesocosms in the Gulf of Mexico - GOM15B Gulf of Mexico (SPAdes) (version 2) | ecosystem: Environmental > Aquatic > Marine > Cold seeps... | reverse complement strand
GCGTAGCTAATAATCCGCCGCATTAAGAGGGTCCCTAAGCCTTGCCCTGCTAATATATGGTTAACGATGAGCGAAAATTCAGCCTGCTTACCCGATGAATCACGTATTAGCCGAACAACGGCATACAGTTTCCATTTTGTGCTATTTCCGGGGTCGGTGACGACCAGTGCCATTTCACGGTCATAGTCGATTTGAGTAAATCTGGCAGCCATCCGGTGATCCATTGTGCGCACGACATGGAAGAATCTAAAACGAATTTCCTCTTGAGTGAGCTGTTCAAAATTTTCAATTAAGGCCGGCTCATCTTCGGGTCTGATGGGGCGAATTCTGTAGCTGTTTCCCGATTTTAATCGTACCAATTCTTCATGTTCTTGCGGGTAAGGGTGAATGGCAAGTCGGTCGGCACCCGCTATTTTTTTAACAGAAACTTTAATACGTGCATCGAGTACGACAACACCATCTTTATTTGCCAGTAATGGATTAATATCTAACTCTGCTAAATGGTTTAGGTCGACAACCATTTGAGATATTTTCATTAAAGTCAGTAAGATCGCATCAATATCGGCCGCTTCTTGGTCGCGATAACCCTTTAATAATCGATATACAGCGGTTCTAGACACCATGTCTTTAGCTAGTTTCAGGTTAAGAGGTGGTAGCGTTAAAGTTTTGTCGTTAATGATTTCAGCAGCTATTCCGCCTTGGCCAAATAATAATACGGGGCCAAATGTGGGGTCATTAAAGGCACCCATAATCAGTTCATGGGAATTTTTACTATCCAGCATTTTTTGTATACTGAAGCCTTCAATTCTGGCATCAGGTCGTAGTTCTCTCATTGCACTTTCAATATCATAGGCGGCTTGTTGAACGGCTTCAGAACTGCTTAAGTTGAGAGCTACACCACGGACATCTGATTTATGCACAATGTCGGGAGAAAATACCTTGACCACCACCGGGTAGCCAATCGATTCGGCAAATGCAGCAGCTTCTTCTGGTGACTTTGCTAATAGTGAGGGTATTGTTGGTATGCCGTAAGCATCGAGCACTGCCTTGGCTTCAAGCTCGTTTAACCACTCTCTGCCACTAGAAATTACTTTTGCAATAATTCCCCAGGCTTTATCGGAATCAAACGTTAAATCGGCGCTCAAGGTCGGTGGTGTTTCCATTAATATGGCTTGGTTACGTTTATAACGAACCAAGTGCATAAATGAATTAACTGCGGCTTCGGGCGTGGTGTAGCTAGGAATATTGTGCTTAGCGAATAATTGTCGGCTTTTCTCTGCGGTTTTACGGCCAACCCAACTGGTGAGTAAGCACTTTTTACTTTTATCCGCAATGTTGGCAACAGCTTGTGCTGATTCAAAACTTGATGCGACGGCCATGGGGCAGTTTAATACCAATACACCATCAATATTTTTGTCTTGTTGAATGATATTTAGGGTATCGGCATATCGTTCAGCATCAGCATCTCCAAGAATATCTATGGGGTTTCCTGGGGTCCAGCTTGCAGGTAATTTTTTTGTTAGAGCTTCTAATGTATCATCTGATAGTTTAGCGAGAGAGCCGCCTTCAAAGATTAAGGCATCGGTGGCTAATACACCCATGCCGCCGCCATTCGTTAAAATGGCTAATCGATCAGATTTAACTGGCTTGATACTGGTTAATGCAGCGGCGGCGTAAAAGAGTTCACGCATCCCATCAACTCTTAATAGGCCGCAACGGTTAAAGGCGGCTTCATAAACATCATCCTCACTGGCAAGTGCTCGGGTATGCGAGCTTAGAGCATTTCGACCTTCTTCAGACCTGCCCACTTTAAGAACAACAACGGGTTTGGTTCTAGAGGCCGCACGTGCGGCAGAAATAAAGCGTCTAGAGTGGTGGATGGATTCCATATAAATTAAAATGGCATCGGTTTTATCGTCGGCAGACATGAAATCTAGCATTTCAGGCAAGCCAATATCGGTCATATCACCGAGTGATACTAAATGGGAAAAGCCGATTTCACGGCCACATGCCCAGTCAATAATGGATGAGAGCATGGCGCCAGATTGTGAAATCATTCCTATATTGCCTTTTTTAGGCATTAAATGGCTAAAACTGGCGTTTAGATTATTAACGGGAGAAAGGACGCCTAAGCCATTAGGTCCGATGATGCGGATGTTGTTTTCTTGTGCCAGTTCGGTTATTTGTTGTTCTAATTTACTGGTTTGTTGATTGCCTTCTTCAAAAAAACCACCGCTAATAATAATGGCATTACTTGTTCCCATACTGGCTAATTGAGTGATTATCGAAGGCAGTGTTTTTACTGGGGATACGATAACGGCTAAATCGGGTGTGTGATCAAGATCCTTCAAGGCAGGAAAGCAGGGGACACCTAGTACGTCTTGATACTTAGGGTTGATAGCGCTGAGCTGATCGCTAGGAAAGTCGCCTTGGATAAGGTTTTTAATAAGAATATGCCCTAATGAGCCTTCGCGAGTACTTGCACCAATAACGGTGATCGTTTTAGGAGCGAAAAAACGAGAAATGACATCCGTAGACATGAGTTAATCCTTAAATATGTAATATACCGTCAACATGGGTTGATTTTCGGGCGGTAGTATAAACTGTAAGCATAGTTTATCTGCCGTTAAAAACACTGGAATATCAGTAAAATGAGTCAGGCTTGTTAAGCTGATGAGGTGGGCGGGTTTATTTCAGAGGGGATTTCTGCTGCGGGTTTTGCAATATGGTAGCCCTGAGCGTAGTCGATACCAAAGGCTTTAACTTTCTCTAAGATCTCTTCATTCTCAACAAACTCGGCAATAGTTTTTTTACCGGATGTTTTAGCAATGTCGGCAATGGCTTGGACAAGTATCTGATCTTCTGGCTGATTACCTAATTGGCGGATAAATGAGCCATCTATTTTAATATAAGTCACGGGAAGTTGTCGTAGGTGATGAAAGGATGAGAAGCCAACACCAAAGTCATCAAGTGCAAACTGTGCACCTTGTTTTGTTATTTCAGAAATCATTTTTTGGGCTGCGGTAAAGTTTTCAATCGCCGTGGTTTCTGTTATTTCAAAAATAAGGTTTTCTGCAAGAATATCGGGGCGTTCTAGCTCACGTTTAATAAAACTCAACAGTTCAGGGTTATTAAAAGCCATGCCCGATAAGTTGACTGAAAGCTTCATTGGGTTGTTGTCTGCGTGTAATTGACTGAGTTTATCAAAAGCCAGTTTTAGAACAGTCATATCTATTTGGTTAATTAGCCCCGTTTGTTCGGCGAGGGGGATAAAGTCATTGGGCATAATGATCTCATCGCAAGGACCAATCATTCTCACAAGTGCTTCAGCGTGACTGATTTGGTTAGATTTTATATCGAGAATAGCTTGGAAATGTAAGACAAAACGGTTTTCTTGTATGGCCGATTCAATTTTTTCTTTCCATAAAACACGTTTAGTTAATTGTTCCTTCGTTTTATCTTCTAAAACAAAGGTATGCCAGCATCCTCGGCCAGATTCTTTAGCGTGATACATCGCTAAATCGGCATTAGCCATAAGGTCCTGAACATTTAGGCCGCCCTGAGGGAAGAGTGCAATACCTATACTGGCTGAAACTTTGTGATTATATCCCGCAGGGTTAAATTCTAACTCTTTTAGGCTATTTAGAATTTTGATAGCTAATTGTGTAGCTCCCTCTGCATTTGTTTCAGGAATTAAAATAGCAAACTCATCGCCGCCGAGCCTTGCCAAGGTGTCAGAGACTCGAATAAGCTTTCGTAATGTATTGGTAATGATGACCAGTAATTCATCACCGGCTTTGTGGCCGCTGGTGTCGTTGATGTATTTAAACTGGTCTAAGTCAAAAAATAAGATCGCGCCGGTTTCTTGGTAGCGTTCAGCAATACTTAATTGTTTTTCAAACTGTTGCTGGAAATATCGTCGGTTGTAAAGGTTAGTCAGAGGATCGTGGTCGACTAACCAAATTAAGTCATTCTCGATTATCTTACGCTCAGTAATATCTTGGCCAATGCTAAGAACAGTGTGGGGTGCTGATTCATGTTGAATATTTTTATGAATCCAAGAAATGGTTCGAATTGAGTCATCAGCATTTTTAGAGGTCGTTTCTTGCTCTACTGTATTAATAAGCTTTTCTCTATTGCCAGCTAAGTTTAGGGCCTGATTTCTTGATGGGGTAAAAAATTGTTTGAAGGGTTTACCTATTAAGGAAATATCATCAGATGCTAAAACATGACAGCCTAATCTATTAATATCGATAATCTTACCGTCAGTCGATTGGCTGATCACGATAACAGGCGCCATGTCTAATAAATTAGACATGTATTGGTGATCTTTAGATATTTTATTGTGTTGTTCTTGTAATAGGTGTGAGTTAATCGCAATTTGTTTTTTATTATTTTCTAGCTGTTTTGTCACTAATGCGGTTGATGTGATTAGCGAGTCAACCTCATCTTTACTAGGGAAAATTGCACCAGTTTGAGCTTGATGTAATAAGCGCCTGACCTCTTCAAATGCTCCTTGTGATAAAGCAGGAATGGCGGTACTGATGGATATAATTCGTTTAGAAAGGTTTAATGAGATAACAAATATAAACATGATGGATAACACCATGGTTATAAATATGACTTGTAAGCTATTACTTTTGGCATTGTTAATTTCAACGGTTTGTTCCGTTAAATCACGAATTAGTAATAGCGTAGGAGAGTTTGGTGAGAAATGTGTATTAAATTCAACAAGTTGAGCGCCAAGTTTTTTCAAACCTATTGCGCTAATGATTTCTTTTTTATGTAGCTCATTACTACTAAAATTTAAGGATAAGCTTTCTAGTGCGTTGCTAATACCTTTAGGGTCACTACTTGCATCGAGTTGTAAGCCCCAATGTTGTTTTTTATTGTTAACACTGGGTTTTAAAATGGCGACATCATTACCAGTAATCTCACTAAACTCAAAAAGCGTATCGGCAAATGATCGAGCCAATACTGAGACACCTGTAAGTGTCGGCATATAAACAAGCTGAAAGCATCGGTCTGAGCAGGCTAACTCAGTGATAGGACGTTCAGTTTTGGAGGCACGGTTAATGTGTTGGGTTGAGATAACGTTTTCAATAGGCAGTCCCCATTGCGAGTTTAGTGTTTGATCTAAGTTATATTGATAAACAGATGAGAGCCCCCAGTTTGCCTGTTGGTTACTCCAATACTCTTCAATTTTATTCTTCAACGGTTTTGTTGATTGGGCTTTACTGGACATGAGAAGCGGTACGGCTTCTGCAGTTTGCTCCATTAATCGTGATGATTGTTCGATAAGTTTTTTAATCAGCGTAATTTGATTTTGCTGATTTTGTTTCCTTTGCTGATCAAACTGCTCTGTCAGTTGGGTGTTGCTAACAAAGTATTGTGCAGTATGAGATATAACAAGAAGCAGGCCAAATATAACAAGTAGTTGCCACTTTAAACTAATGAAAATTCCTTTTTTATTATCCATTTTTACCTATAAAACTCAGAATCGATATGATAATTGCAATGCAAAAAGATCCCAATTTTTTGTCGATGCATTAGGCATTGGGTTATCAGCATATGATAAAAAAGAGGTGCCATTTATTCGGTGATATTCTGCCCGTAACATCCATTGGTTGTGAGGTATCCAGTTCAAGCTCAGCATGCTGTCTTTTGTGAAGGCGCTATGTTTAGGTTTCCCTGTTAGAGCTGAGTAAGAAGCACCATCTTTATCATCTTTGCTAAGGTAAGCAACATCGTAGCGCAAACCTACTTGAAGGGTTGGCGTTAACTGATACTGCCCTTGAAGGTAGTAACTTTCTGATATAGGCGTACTGTTTGGGAAAAAGGGGCCGAAGTTAGAAACGACACTTTTTTGCCTTAGGTATGCGCCTGTTAATGTGAGGTCATCAATTCTCTGTTGTGCGGATAAGATTAACATTTTTATCGTTATATCCCCGTCATCAAATAGGTCATGTGTACCTGGGTCATAGCTTAAGTCGATATCAACATAGCTTAGGGCTAAGCGTGTAGCTCCCGATTTATTTTCGTATTCCAGCTTAGCTAAGTACGCGTCTTCGGGTTCTAAAGAGCCCGGTGCATCAAAGCTAAAAAAAGCAATCTCTAACTCTTTAATATCGTCAAGTGGCTGCCCAGCACTTATCTTAAGATCAAATTCACCGATGTCTGTTGACTGATTAAAATAGAATTGTGCGCCGTCTGCACTTAGGTAAATGTTACGTAAGCGTTCATAATAAATTCCATGAGGTAAATAGATAGAAGGGCGGGTAAACGGCATATCTCGAGTTTCATTAAAAAAACCAATGGGGTTTTTAACGCGACCTAGACGAATACCTGCTTGGATGTCACCAGTGTTGTAAAAAGTCCAATCGAGGAGAGCAAAGTCTAATCGAACATCATTATTGAGAGCACCTGCTTTTCTATAAATACCTTGGATGGCAAAGCTGAGCTGACTAAAGGGGCGAATAGATGCGTTCAAGCCAATTTCAGTTAAGCCTAATGAGCCATTTCCTGTTGAGCTTTTACCGTATACGTTATTGCTTGAACTGATGAAGTAGCCTTGGTTTATGAAGCCATGAGTTTGAAAGGAATCAAAGACGGAGCTTGCATGGCTATGACTCATGTAAAGTGTCAACAGTAATAAAATTCCTTTAAACATCTTATTTATCCTTAATAAAGAGAACATTGACGGACCCTTGATTTAAATTACTAATTGCTTCCTTACTCGCGTAACCAATAGCTCTATGGCTGGTAGAAATTACTTTTATCATTTCGGATTCATCCTTTAAAAGGATGGGCGATTGTCCTGTTCCTGAAAATACGTTTCTATCCCATAAACGTCGAAGTTTGTAAGGGAAGACCCCGAGGTTTTCTTTGCTGAATTCTTTGTGGAGTATGTTGTTATCACTTAAAACGTAAATTTTAATAGGCGTTCCGTCAGGCCATTCTTGTCGTCGCATGAAGAAAATATGCCGAAGGTTTTCAAGTGATAAGGTGGTGGTTTTTACATGAGGGCTGGCAATAATCTCAGCTGAGAAGCCGATGCTCGGTTTAATGCAGCTAAATAAAACGATGAATATAAGTTGCTTATAAAAAGTTCTACTAATCATTTACCCGTAAATACTGAATAGATTACTTAATAACTATAGTCGAATATTTTAATCTGCTTGTGAATAGTAAGATTTTTATATATTAAGGCGATATTAGTGGTTGCCAATCAACGGTTTATTGGACAGTTTAGACGGTCATAAATGAAGGGAGTAAGCAATACTGTTGCTCTGGCTAAATCACATGAGTATTTAGCCAGAGCATGATGTTTCATAAGTAAATATTGTTCTTACTTAACTTTTAAGCCCATGGTGTTTGCAATTAAATTACGTTGCATTTGTGAGGTGCCAGCGGTAATGGTGGTGCTTCGTGCATCACGGTAATGGCGCTGCATATCAAACTCCATCATATAAGAATACCCGCCCAAAATTTGCATACCCATATTGGCTACTTCGGCAAATGTTTCTGAACCAAATAACTTTGCTTGGCTCACTTCGCGCAAAGCGCTATGGCCTTTAGCCATGGTAATAGCGGCGCGTAACATCAACATTCTGCTCGCGTCTACCTTGGTTTGCATATCAGCTAACATATGCGCGATAGATTGAAAATTACCGATAGGTTTTCCAAATTGTTTACGCTGTTTGGCGTATTCCAGCGCTTGGTCAACCACGGTTTGTGCATTACCCACATAACCCGATGTGGTCACAACCCGTTCAAGCATCAGCCCCGACAGCATACAATTCCAGCCCTTATTGACTTCACCAATCCGCATTTCATCGGAGATACGCACGTTATCGAAGAAAATTTCATTAGTGCCCAGCATTCTGCGACCAAGGGTTTTTAAACGTCGAATTTCAACTCCTGGGGTATCGAAAGGCACCATAAATAAGGTAACGCCTTGTTGATAAGGGACCGTGGTATCGGTTTTACAATACAGGTTAATAACATTATTTTTTACATCGGCTGCCGTGGAAAAGAGCTTTTGCCCATTGATTAGCCAATCATCGCCATCTTGTACCGCCGTGGTACGCATATTGCCGGCATCTGAACCTGCATCGGGTTCAGTCATAGAGATAGACATACGAATATCGCCATTAATGACTTGCGGAATATATTTTTTCTTTTGCTCTTCACTACCGTGGTTGAGAACATTTAGCGCATTAAAAACCGATAAGGCGTAAGCACCGAGAAAGTCATAACCCTTGCGGCCTAATTCTTCACCAATAATAACCATATCGAGCACGTCGCCATCATAACCACCATATTTCTCAGGAAATGGCATACCCAGTAAGCCCATCTCAACCCATTGGTCATAAACTTCGTAAGGGTATAAACCTTCTTCATCGTGTTGGCGAATATATTCAGGAGTAGCAATATCGTCCATCATACGACGTAGGTTATCGCGTAATAAGGTTTGTTCTTCGTTTAAGTCAAAGTTCATAATTAGCTCCTACGCTGGTTAAAGGTACGCCCATAACACTGAGCCGCTATGGTGTTACGTAGAATTTCTGGGGTGCCACCACCAAGAGAAAAACCGCGAGCATCACGTACCATACGCTCTAATGGGTAATCACGACAATAGCCGTAATGCCCATGAATTTGCAGGGCTTCATTGGTGATTTTTTGCGCCATTTCATTAGAAAATAGTTTTGCCATGGCACAATCGTGTGGGTCTGGAAAACCATTTTTTAGATTGGTTGCAGCACGGTAAACCATTAAACGTGCGGCATGTAGTTGTGTTGCCATATCCGCAATTTTCCATTGAATACCTTGGAACTCAGCAATCGGTCGACCAAACTGTTGACGGGTTTCGCTATAAGCAAGGGCGGTTTCATACGCACCTTGAGAAATACCCACACACATACCCGCATTGCCTACGCGTTCTGGGCCAAAAGAGCTCATTAAGCGTTTAAAGCCATCATTACTGTCGGGAGTGCCTTCAACAATAATATTTTCTTTAGGAATGCGTACATTATCGAAATGTAGCTCAGCTTCTTTTACTGCACGGCCACCCATTTTTAATTCGGGTTTGCCAACGGTGAAACCTTTCATGCCTTTTTCAACCAACACGGCGCCAATACCTTTAGCGCCTTTGCTGTTACCAAAACGCGCAAACACCATTGAGTGTGTGGCTTCAATGCCTGCTGTGGTGAAGCACTTAGTGCCATTTAAAATGTAATCATCGCCATCTTTGCGGATATTGGTGCTTAAATCGGTAACAGCTGATCCTGCGCCCGGCTCACTGATAGAAATGGCAATAAGATGTTCGCCTTTAACGACGCCAGGTAAAATGCGATGTTTCTGCTCTTCAGTACCCAGTTCAACCAATGCTTTTGCTGGGCCGTTTAAATACAGTTGCCCAACCAAAGCGGTGTTAAAACAAACGCGTGCCAGTTCTTCTAAAAACACCACTCCATGAACTAACGATAAACCTGAACCACCGTACTCTTCGGGAATTAACATGCCCAAATAGCCCAGTTCAGCGAGCAAATTTTTATTTTCTTCGGGGTATTCTTCAGTTTCGTCTAATTGTGCGGCTTTCGGTGCAAATTCTTTTTCAGCTAAATTACGAACATCGTTACGGAAAAGCTCAAGTTCATTATCAAGTTTAAATGACAACATATTATTTAGCCTCCGGGCGACGGCGAATCATCAATGGTGTTTCACCCTGTTGCACAATATCACCGTGTTGATTCACTACTGAGCGCAGTAATAAAATAATACCGCGATCATCTTTACTGGTATTGCGGGTTTCAATAACCTCCAAGACCACATGAATGGTGTCATCAATAAAAATAGGGCCTTTAAACTTCCAATCGAGGCCGAGTAGAGCGATAACGGTGGTTGAGATGCCACCGACTAAATCGGTACGCGTCGCAAGACCGGATGCGATAGAGAGGCCGAGTAAGCCGTGAGCAATACGTTTGCCAAAATGTGTATCTTTGCAAAACTCTGCATCGGTATGCAGTTGCACAAAATCGCCTGATAAACCTGCAAAGTTAACAATGTCTGACTCGGTAATGGTGCGACCGGGGGATTTCCACGAATCACCAACACTTAAATCGTCAAAATAAATGGGTTCCATAATGTTCTCCTGTTAAATATATGTTTATTTTTTATTTATAATGTTTGAACTGCTTAGTTGCTCAATTTTTTTATCGCTAAAGCCCCAGCGCTGAAGAATCTCTACGCTGCTACTGCCAACGCTTTCTGGTGGTGTAGGTATTCCAGCAGGAGTACGGCTAAACCGTGGCCCCGGTGCGGGTTGGTTAACCCCGTCAATTTGAATAAATGTACCGCGTTGCTGGTTATGCGGGTGCTGGGGCGCATCGCCCATCGTCAATACGGGGGCAAAACAGGCGTCGCTGCCTTCTAGAATATCGCACCACTGCGCTCGTGTTTTTTCAGCAAAACGTTTGCTAAATAGCTCTTTAGCCTGCGGCCAATTACTTTGTTGGTTAAGGTCGGGGAATGTCGTTGGATCAAAACCTATCAGTTCAAGTAGTTGCTTACGGAACTTAGCTTCAATGGGCGCAATTGAAATATAACGTTCGTCGGCACAGCGATACACTTCGTAATGTGGTGCACCAGAATCCAGTAAATTGGTACCGCGCTCGTTACTGTGTTGCCCCGCACCGTGTAGGCCGATAATTGAAGTCATTAAAAGGGATGCGCCATCAATCATTGCGGCATCTACCACTTGCCCTTCACCCGTACGTTGAGCACTGAGTAGAGCGCATAATAAGCCGTAAGCAAGGTATAAACCGCCACCGCCATAATCACCAATAAGGTTTAGCGGAGGAGTGGGCGCTTCACCAGCGCGGCCAATAGCATCTAGCGCTCCTGTCAGTGCAATGTAGTTAATATCATGGCCTGCCGTATGTGCCAGTGGGCCTTCTTGCCCCCAACCCGTTAAACGACCATAGGCTAAACGTGGGTTAAGTTCTAAGCAGGTGTTAGGGCCTAGCCCCAGTTTTTCCATTGTGCCGGGTCGAAAGCCTTCAATCAAACCATCGGCTTGGGCGATAAGCTCAAGTGCGCA
>Ga0209081_1002308_pt1 | contig 11103 bp, 5 predicted proteins | sample GOMGulsemesocosm_4_FD_184636 | JGI IMG/M metagenome (GOLD analysis project Ga0209081, IMG submission 184636) | Methane-oxidizing microbial communities from mesocosms in the Gulf of Mexico - GOM15B Gulf of Mexico (SPAdes) (version 2) | ecosystem: Environmental > Aquatic > Marine > Cold seeps... | reverse complement strand
TATCGTTACTCACCCCATTGGTGGTGTACAAATAACTTAAATCAGTCGAAAACGCTAAATTCCACACTCGCTGCCCAACCAATAAATACTTTTTCACCCGCATAGTTTCAATATCAACCACCGCAACTCGGTTTGCCGGGCCTAATGCCACAAAAAGGAGCTTATTATTTGGATGAACCAATACCCCCATTGGCTGAATAAGGCTGGTATCTACGCCCGCAATGTTAAATTTAACTTGCGCATCTATCTGCTTAGTTTTCACATCTAAGCGAGCCACCGAGCCGCCAATTTCTGAACTAACATAAAGCTGTTTACTGTCTGCCGAAAAAGCCGCCGCACGAGGTCGAGAATCAACTAAAGTATTCGCTTTAACCGTATGAGTGATTGGATCAATCCAATGCACCATATTAGTCGTTTCAGAGGTATTAATAATCCATTTTCCATCATTACTAGCAGCCATCCCTTCAGGCTCCACACCCACAGGAATTTCCTTTAGCGCCCGTTTAGATTCAATATCAATAACCGTCACGATATTATCGTCTTCATTAGAAACATAAAGCAGCTTACCGGCAGGCTCCAATACAAATGTTTCAGGGTCATCACCTGATGGAAGCTCCCCAATTACCTTGAATGTTTTCAAATCAATTATTTGAATTGTGTCGTCATCACTGACTGCAACAAAAAGCTGGCTATTATCTTTACTCAAAGCAATGCCACGCGGGCGCTGCCCTACTTTAATAGTATTCTGTAACTGCCAAGTTTGCGTGTTGATAACAGCAATCGCATTATCCTTTTCTAGGCTTACAAAAATAGTTTCGGCTAAGCTGCTAAATGAGCTTAAAACCAGTATTAAAAATATCGTTATTTGGCTATTCTTTGACTTCATTATTAATCCTATTAACATTTTAGATAAGCCGCGCGGGGCTCTTTCCGCGTCGCTTTGGTGTTTTTGTTAGCTGTGAATTTTAACGTAAACACGATAAACCGCCGCCATTATTAAACAGCTGATCGCTGGAAATAATAATGCCATAAATTGTAATTTTGTGAACAGAAAAGAGCCTATTGTGCCACCAGATATGAACCCGGTAATTATAAATAAAAATAGCTTTGCCTTACGTTTATCAAGCATCTCGCCTCTTGCAATTGCACCTAGCATAATACCTAGGTCAGTAAAAATACCTGTCACATGAGTAGTTCTAATTACAGCACCACTGTATGTGGTTGCCAATGCATTTTGAAGACCACATGCTGCCGAAGCAAAGAAATGGCCATAAAATGAACCTGAAACAAGGAACCATAACGAGGCTAGCAAAAACATGGCTTCAAAGAATAATGCTGTATCGTAATGCCTGCCAAGTTTGAGTTTTGAGTCGTGCAATAAAAAACCGGCTAGTGAGGCGCCAAATATAAATGACAGCAAGACACCTAGCAAATGAAACAAATTCTGAAAAGAGGGGTTTAAAAAACCTGTACCTAATAGAGTCGCTGTTCCGGATAAGTGGGATACTGATTGATGTTCAAAACTCAGCAGCCCAATTGCATTAACAAAGCCAGCTATTAGTGCTAAAAAAAATGCTCCTATCTCAACCCACTTTGGCAGATGTGAGATCAATTGTTCGTGGCTCCTTTACAGCTAACATTTAGTTTAAATGACAATTCGATTGCTCCTTATCAAAACCAAGCGTGTCCAAATAAGTACGTGGATGTAAGATATCTCTCAGCGGCATCACTGCAACCATCGAACGTTCCGTGGACAATAAAACAGGTTGCCGTAATTGCTGGTTCCATTGTCTAAAGCTTAGTTTTGTGCCCTTAAAGCCTGCCAGACTAAATTCATCACTCAGCATAAATGCCCGTATATCGGTCACTTTATGAGACCCCGAACGAATTACCGCCTCACCTACCGCACGAACGGCTAACCAAGCGGCATAATCTGTTGATGTCATCGCTCGCTTAGCTTGCTTTTGAAAACGGCGCTGTAATTGAGTGGCTCCCCAGCGTTCATGTATTTTATGCCATGCCCTTGGTACTAAACCTTGAGTTCCAGCAACTGGCCTTGCTAGCCAAGTATTAAAACTCAGGTATTCGCCAAACAAACCTGCCACATCGGCAACTAATAAAATGTCGTAATCTTCAGTACGAGTAAATACCGGAATTTCAGCCTGAGCTGTTCTACGAGCATCATGTTCAAATGACCATATTTTTTGTTCAGAAATATTAATTGCATAACGTTTTGCAGCTCGCTCCAACGCCTTTGCAAACAACTCATCTTGTGGTGCGGTTCCTTTTACCAACAGGCTTTTTTTCCAGCGTTTTTTCAACATAAACTGCGCAAGCGAATCTGCTCGCATCGCATAACTGGGGATAATATGAAAAGTATTTTTACTGCAAAACTGGCTTCGTAATTCATCCTCTTCAGCCGCTACATTAAAAAGTAATAAGCCTTTTTCTTCTGCAACAATAGACAATTTACGCATCGTCTCTGCCGTGCTGTTTACTACTATATATTCAAAACCTTGTTCCGCTAATGAAGCTAACGCGTCTTCTGGTGATGTTCCAATCGGCACTAGCTGTTCTTTTAACTGAAAGCTGTGGCCAGTGAATTGCCCCGTCGTATTGTTATCTGCTATCGCCAAACGTGCCCCTTGAATTGCCTCATCTGTTAAATGTGGATCAAGATTTGATAATGCCGCAGGGATTGGCATCACCTGCTCTAAATAGGCTATTTTAACGACCGTATTCTGAGCTTTTAACGTAGTAGCTAATAGAGCTAATGCAAGCAAACACAAAAACTGTTTATAACGCTTTCTCTTCATTAAATCACTTTAAATCTAAAAACTTAATCTTATCGTAAAAAATTGTGTATTTAGTAGCCTTATTTAAGCACTTTCAATTATTTTAGGCAAAAAAATGGCGACCCAAATAGAGTCGCCCAAGGAGGAGGAGAACATTATCATGAAGAGCAGTTACGCGATGTAACTGCTTTGACAATGTAGGCATTAATATATGCTGCTCCGCAACAAAAGTCAACTATAGTTAACAAATAAATGCCAAAATAACCTTGCAACTAGATTCTTTTAGTACATACTGAAACTGCTACTAAATGATATATTGTTTTGAATAGAAACAAGCTAAAAGGTTATTCTTCTATAGCAAAAACGCTGTGTGATCTTCAAATAATAAATACCCCTTGTACCCTTACGTTCTTTACGAGTAAACAATGAAAATATCCGCAAGCCTTGCTCACCCGCAGTTAGATGTGATTGAAAAACAGCCCAAAGTTGCAAGCAAAAAACCTCTTTTATTTATCCATGGTGCAAACATGTCGGCATGGTGCTGGAATGAGCACTTTATGGCTTTCTTCGCTGACCTTGGTCACCCAACCTATGCTGTTAGCTTACGTAGTCACGGTGAAAGTGGCGGGCACCATTCTTTGGCAACTAACAGCATTGCTGACTATGTTAACGATGTTGAGCGAGTTATCGATGCCATTGGCGAGAAGCCGATTTTAGTTGGGCATTCCTTAGGTGGCTTAGTGATTCAAAAGCTTATCGAAAAAACCATAGTTCCTGCTTGTATTTTGCTAGCACCTGTACCTGAAAAGGGCTTATTACCTTCACTAATGGATTTAGCACTTTATAACCCAGCCTTTTATACCCAGTTAAATATGTTTCAGTTTTTTGGCACTCAATTTACCCCTGTTGATTTAACTCGGGAGTCTATTTTCTCTGGTAAAGTGAGTGATGAAATCGTGATTCGTTTTTGCGCTCATATGCAACCTGAGTCACCAAGGGCATTACTTGATTCCTTGTGGCTAGGATTACCTAGCAAGCAGAATCCTTCTAATATTCCTATGCTGGTATTAGGTGCAGAAGACGATGCCTTTTTTAGGCCAGACCATATTCAAGACACGGCTACTGCCTTTAAAGCGGACTATATTAATATGCTTGATACTAGCCACGCGATGATGCTTGATGCGCATTGGCGTGAAAGCGCTACTGCTATGGAAACATGGATGGATGAAAACTTAAATATGACTAATGAGTCGTCCTGAAGATTAAACTATTATCATCTGACAATCATCAAATGTTTTTAGACTTCATGGTGACTAGCTAATATGCTTTAGACAGTAATATTTAAAGCACAAGTTCAAAACGCATTGCTTAGCCCATTTGGTACAGTGCAGCTCATCACATTAAATTTAAGTACCAAAGACCGCCGTCTGTTAAGGTTTTATTTAAAGGAGCATTTACTCTGTAATTTCTTAGGATAGCAGTAGTTGTGAATAAATAGATGCACCGTAACCTAAAGCAATAACCGGAAGCCATTTTAAATGCCCGACAAAAGAATAGATTCCTTTGGATTGCCCCATTAATGCAACACCAGCCGCTGAACCAATTGATAACAAGGAACCGCCTACCCCTGCTGTTAATGTAACCAGCAACCATTGAGATGACTCCATAGAAGGTTGCATTTCAATAACCGAGAACATCACGGGGATATTATCAATAAAGGCCGATAGTACTCCGATAAGAACATTAGCCCAAGTGGGGCTCAGATTATTATAAATATTAGATGAAGCTAGCTCTAAATAACCTATTTGAGCTAGACCTCCTATACAAAAAATGATGCCATAAAAAAATAATAAAGTATCCCACTCAGAGTCTTTTACATTGATAAAGATATCAAATTCCTTTTCTTCTTTAGCTGTCATTTTTAGCCAATAACTGAGCACCATAAGCAAAGAAAGCCCCACCATCATCCCCATAAAGGGCGGAGTATATAAATACTTTTCGCAAATAACTGAAATAGCAATCGTTAAAAAGAATAAAACAATGATAGCAAGAGCTCCTTTTTTAAATTGAACAGGCTTTTCTGCCACCACTAATGGAGAGGCAGAAGGAACAAAAAAACTTAGAATTATTGCAGGTACAACAAAATTAACTACCGCAGGAATAAATAAAGCAAAGAAGCCAAAAAAATCTATTTTTCCAGATTGCCACATCATGAGCGTTGTAACATCTCCGAAAGGGCTAAAGACACCACCCGCATTTGCAGCAATAACTATATTAATAAAACTTAATTTGATAAACTCTATATTGTCTTTACCACAAGCTAAAACAACCGCTCCCATAACCATCGCTGTTGTTAAATTATTGGCAATAGATGAAAGAAAAAAAGCAATCACCCCTGTTAACCAAAAAAGTTGGCGATAATTAACCCCCCAACGAATTAGCGAGTAACGGACTTTATCAAAAACATTCCTTTCTACTAAGGCATTGGTATAGGTCATTGATACTATTAAAAATAGTAGTAGCTCCCCATACTCCATTAGATCATGCTTAATAAGGCTTTCTATCTGCTCTTTTGTGAATCCGTACTTATGCACAGACAATTCTGAGACCAAGAGCCAAATAATTCCGGAAGCTAAAAGAACAGGCTTTGATTTTCTAATATGTGTGTATTCTTCAGATGCAACTAATAAGTAAGCACATATAAATATAAAGAGAGAGATTAGCCCTGTAGTGGATGCTGTTTCTTGTAAAATCATTTTTTCTAGTCGTTAAGGGAAGCAAGTATTTTCTGCCATTTTACTCTATTTGGGCGATCTATTTACCCCATTCTCACCATTAGAAATTATAACTAACCATAAGCTTCCCCCATATTCATTTACCAAAGCGTCAAAAAGTTAATCCAACAATCTACAACCTATTAATTAGAGGCCTTTAAAAACTCTATCAAAAAGCATCTAATAGCCCCTTTTTTTATTACTTAAGCAGTTTTCAATTGTTTTGTATTACTTTTTTCTACAATCGCATGTAGTTCTTTTAAGATAACCGACAGCTGTTCTATGGCGATATCACCTTCACATTGAATGATTGAAATAAGGTGTAGATAGCGTTCTATTTCTGGCTTATTGGCCTCACACCAGTTATCAACACTTTTTTGTGCGGTGGCAGTTGCTTTAGTCGCTTTAAAAATAGCGCTAAGTACCGCTCTACTTTCAGCATGTAGGTCATCACGTAACGCAGTTCTTGCCAGTGATTGCCAGTAGTTTTTCCTGGGTAATTGGTCAATACTATTTTGCAGCCAATTTAATTGTAGATGTTCGCCAACAAGGAAGTGCGCACTAAGCACTTCTTCTTTCTTATTATTCACCACACTTTGTACAGCAATAATATCTAGGCAAGAAAACTCAAGTTCTAAGTAACTAATTTTTATTGCTAATTTTTTACTGACCCCAACTGCTTGCAAGTCTGCCATTGTTTGTTCAATTTTCTCTTTTTCCAATGCTGAAACATGTTTGAAAATATCAGTGCAATTCGCTTCAACACTCGTTGAAAATTCATTCACTAATTCGCTGATTGATGTGACATGCGAGCGATTTCGTTGTAACCAAAACATACTACGCTCGATCAACTTTCTAAGCTCCATGAGCATGTCTATTTGCACACGAGATGGTACTTTATTATCAAGTGCTTCAATATCTTTCCAGATAGCCTCGGCATTGAACATTTCACAGGCTATTTTAAAGTTTTTAACCACTTCATCGATTCTGGCACCGGCTTCATCCATCATCCTAAAGGCAAAGGCTGGCCCGAGCCTATTAACCAATTGATTGATCAATTGATTGGCAACGATTTTGTTGCGCAAACGATGCTTGTTAATTGATGTTGAGAACTTATCCCTTAATGCGGGCGGAAAATAGTCGATTAAATCTATTTTTAGGAAATCATCCTGTAATAACTCACAATCACTAAATTGATCTTTCAATAACAATTTACTGTACGCAAAAACAACCGATAACTCAGGCCGACAAAGCCCTTTACCTTGAGATTTCCGCTCTTCTATCTCTTCGTTTGTTGGTAGATATTCTACATCTCTGTCTAGGCTGCCAGCCTGACATAGGTGATCAATAAGCCTCGCATGCACTTCAAACATTGCAACGGCTTGTTGCTCAATCATCGACAAGCCTTGTGTTTGAAGGTAGTTATGATCCAGCACCAACTTGCTTACATCATTGGTCATTTTAGCCAGCAACTTATCGCGCTGCTTGCCCGTCATATCACCTTCTTCCACTGCTGCATTCAAGAGAATTTTGATATTAACTTCATTATCTGAACAATCTACACCAGCTGAGTTATCAATGGCATCGGTGTTAATTCTGCCGCCTTGTAGGGCAAATTCAATTCGCCCTAGTTGGGTAAAACCAAGGTTGCCACCTTCCCCAACCACCTTACAGCAAAGCTCACCACCATCAATTCGGAGTACATCATTCGCCCTGTCACCCACTTGTTCATTACTTTCTTGGGCAGATTTCACATAGGTACCAATACCGCCGTTCCAAAGTAAATCGACAGGTGCTTTTAACATTGCCTTGATTAAAGCATTCGGTGTTAATTTATTTGCGCTAATAGCCAGTAATTTTTTAATTTCGGGGGTTAAGGTAATTGATTTATCGGTACGAGAAAATATTGCGCCACCTTTTGAAATTAACTCTGTTGAGTAATCTTCCCAGCTTGACCTTGGCATTTCAAATAAGCGTTTTCTTTCTAAATAACTTGTAGCAGGGTCTGGATCAGGGTCAAGGAAGATATGTAGATGGTTAAAAGCACCCACTAGCCGTATTTTTTCTGACAATAACATGCCATTACCAAATACATCACCACCCATATCACCAATGCCCACAACATTAAAGGGCGTTGTTTGTACATCAATATCAATTTCTCTGAAGTGCCGTTTTACCGACTCCCAAGCACCTTTTGCGGTAATACCCATTTTTTTATGGTCATAGCCTACCGAACCACCCGATGCAAAGGCATCTCCAAGCCAAAAATCATGCTCAATGGCGATGCCATTGGCAATATCTGAAAAAGTTGCAGTCCCTTTATCAGCTGCAACAACAAGGTAGGGATCATCATTATCGTAACGAACAACATTGCTGGGGGGAACGACCGTTGCACCTTTAAGGTTATCAGTTATATCAAGCAATGATCCGATAAAGATACTATAGCAATCAATCACTTCTTCCATCATCTCGTCACGTGACAAACCGTCTAATAAACGCTTTACAATAAAGCCGCCTTTAGCACCCGTTGGCACGATAACAGCATTTTTGGACACTTGTGCTTTCATTAAGCCAAGCACTTCTGTTCTAAAGTCTTCTCGGCGATCCGACCAACGCAAGCCGCCACGGGCAACCATTCCACCGCGCAGGTGAATACCTTCTATTCGTGGTGAATAAACAAAAATTTCAAACTTTGGCCGTGGTGCGGGTAGTTCGGTGATATTTTCCGGGTCTAGCTTAAAGCTAATACAAGGTATGCCTTTTTTATCGACTTTATATTGGTAGAAATTCGTTCTAAGCATTGACTGGATAAGATTTAAGTAACGCCTAAGTATTCTATCTTCATCTAGCGAGCTGACCTTATCAATTTCGGCTTCAATACGAGCAACTTGTTTCTCTATTTTTTTATCTCGGCCTTTTATTGTTGGGTCAAAACGTAATTCAAACAAGCGTACTAAGTGGTTTGAAATATTGGCATTATTACTGAGGGTTTTTTCAATATAGTTCTGGCTAAAGGTAATGCCTGCTTGGCGAAGGTATAAGTATATTGCTCGAAGCAGCATTATTTTTCGCCAATCTAAATTGGCTTTAAGAACCAGTTTATTAAAGCCATCATTCTCAATTCGCCCTAACCAAACATTCTCAAATACATCTTGGAAATTATCTTTAATATCCTCTATTGCCGGCAGATCTGACTCATACAACAAACCAAAATCATGCACCCAATGAGAGACATCATCACCCGTCACTGTTAATTCGTACGGATGTTCATCAAAAACGGTAACACCCATGTTTTCCAGAACTGGCAAAGACTGTGATAAGGGTGCCGGCTCGCCTCTATTAATTAACTTAAATTGCAGGGTATTACCCTTAGCCTCAAGTGGTCGGTATAGCGACATTTGTATGTTTGTTGCTGAGTTTTCATCTAAAGCATAAATCTTTTCAACATCCAATACGGCTGAACGTGCTGAATAATTTTCTTGATAGGCATGAGTAAAACCATCGCCATAACGGCAAGAAAGCTCTGCCCCTAACGTTTCGCCAAAATGACTAATGAGTAAACCCAATAAATCATCTTTCCAGTCACGTAAAATTTCTACAATTTCAGTTTCAAGTACCGCTGTATCAAAGACACCATCCCAGTTCTCTGCTGTATGAATAATGAAGTGAATACGCGCAAAAACCGACTCACTAAACTGAACATCAAATTCTAAATCTGTTGCCTGCAAGGCTTTGCTAATAACAAGCTCCATCTTTTTACGTACAGCGGTGTTATACCGATCACGTGGAACATGAGCAATAATGGATACGAAGCGCCCATAGACATCCCGCCTAGCAAAAAGCCTAATACGCTGACGTTTTCTAAGCTGCAAAGTTCCAAGCGAAATATTAATTAATTCCGCATCCGTTGAGTGAAACAACTCATCTCTTGGAAAACCCTCCAATACATTTAAGAGTGCTTTACCACTATGGCTTGTCGCTTCATACCCCGATTGCTGAAAAATCCTATTAACTTTTTTACGTAGTAAAGGGACATCTAAAACCCCAGCTTTATATGCTGCTGATGTGTATAGCCCTAGAAAACGATACTCACCAACTACCTCACCTTTTGTATTAAACTTTTTAACACCGACATAATCCATATAAGCTGGGCGGTGAATCGCTGACTTTGAAGTTGCCTTAGTAATCAACAAAGGATTCGCCTCACTCATAAATGAACAAACCTCGGCACTAATAGGAATGACATCGGCAGCAGGTAAAGAAGCAATATTATCTCTTAGGATACCTTTGCCGGAGCCTTCAATAATTTTGAAACCTTCAGCTTTTTTAGCTGTGACTAATTGATATTCTCTGCAACCAAGAAATAAAAAATTATCATCCAGCAACCAATCCAAGAAAGCGACCGACTCAACAACATCTTGCTCTGTATCCTTTGGAGGATTTCGTTTTAGCGCTTTTTTGGAATCATCTAACTGCTTGATACAAAGCGACCAATCTTCAGAAACGGCCTTACACTGCATCAGCACATCTTCTATTTGATGCTGGATCTCTTGTAATCCCCCACTTTCAGAGCCTTGTAAATCAACTTCAATATGTACAAAAGATTCTGATCTCAATAGATCTTTTTTATTATTTAAGATCATCTGGCCTTTTTTATCACGAGCAACATTTAAAACGGGGTGCATCAATGAGTGGAAGGTCAAACCCCTGGCATTTAAATTCAATGCTAAAGAGTTCACAATAAAAGGCATATTATCCGAAACAACTTCAATAACGGTATGGTTTGACTGCCAACCATGTGTTTCATAATTAGGGTTATAAACGTTGACTAACGCTTTACCAGATTCTCTTTTTTGAGCAAAATTCCAATGTGAAATAACCAAGCCATACAGGTCATCCTGTTCACGCTCATTAAGGTCGTCTAATGACACTTCTTTGTAGTATTGACGAACAAAGTCAGTAATAACTACGGTATTTTGTTTCTCAAAACGAGTCTCAACCAGTTTAATCAATTGCTTAATAACTTGTTGCTTTTCTCTTTCTACCATTAGGCTATCCTTCACAGTGAGTTGATTGCATTTTATATAACTAAGTATAGGACGTTTTTAAATTTTGTCTTTCACCATTAGTTTGATGGTTCACAAGCGACTTTAATTTACCGTTAAGGACAGCTCTAAAACTTGCCGATAAGCTTTAGCCAAGATAACATGACCAGAATTACTTCAATAGAATTGCCACTGTGAATGATCTTAGCCAAGCCAGCCTCCACGCTTTCCAATTATTGCTTAACGGTGACAGTGAAATCTGGCAAATTATTACACTATCTTTTAGTGTTTCATTGACAGCAATTATCATGGCAGCCCCTATCGCGCTTACGATTGCTTTTTTCTTAGCCTTTTATCAATTCAAATTTCGACGTATTTTGATCGCTTTATTTAATACTTTTATGTCGATACCTGCCGTTATTGTGGGTCTAACACTCTACCTTTTACTGTCACGAAGCGGGCCGTTAGGTGATTTAAAGCTATTATTTA
>Ga0209081_1002305_pt1 | contig 11114 bp, 10 predicted proteins | sample GOMGulsemesocosm_4_FD_184636 | JGI IMG/M metagenome (GOLD analysis project Ga0209081, IMG submission 184636) | Methane-oxidizing microbial communities from mesocosms in the Gulf of Mexico - GOM15B Gulf of Mexico (SPAdes) (version 2) | ecosystem: Environmental > Aquatic > Marine > Cold seeps... | reverse complement strand
GTTTAACTACCGCATGCAAGCAAGCACTGGTCAATTAGCACAAACTCATTTGCTAAGAATCGTACGTCGCAACATTGCACGTGTTAAGACTATCATCACTGAAAAGGCAGGTAAGTAATGAGCGAAGCTAAAATCCGCACACTACAAGGCGTTGTTGTCAGTAACAAGATGGACAAGTCTATCGTTGTAATGATCGAACGTCGCGTTAAACACCCTATGTACGGTAAGTACATCACGCGTTCAACTAAGTTGAAAGCACATGATGAAACTAACGTATGTAACGAAGGTGATGTAGTAACTATCACTGAATGTGCACCAATTTCCAAATCTAAAAACTGGAAATTAGTTGACGTTCTAGTTAAAGCTTAATCAGTATTTTTATACTGAATTAACTTTATCAACGTGATACAAAAAGACTCTAACATTTATTTGTTAGGGTCTTTTTTTTACTTAAATTTAGATCAGCTTGTTACTTCTAAAAGTGAGTTATAAAAGTGAGTTATAGCCGTGAGTTATTCACCTTGTAGGAGCGGTTTTAACCGCGATATTTAAAGAGATTGAGTATGATACAGCTGCTCAAAAGCCGTAAGTGTTTGCGGTATAAACTCTTTGATAACACTAGTTAACTTACTGTCAGGTTGATAACGGGCATAGAGGGTTTTATAAATACCTTTTTCGCCTATACGCTTAGTTTGTACTAGTGATTGTTTTGTTAGGCTACTCACTAGCCAGTCGGGTAGGGTGGCAATACCCATATTTGCTGCGACCATTTGCAATATCATGTGGCTATTAGCGACTTGTTTAATTGTTTTAGGTTTGTGTATACAGGCTTTGTTTTTTAAATTTAGATACTGTTTATTTTTGCTCAAAAATAATGTGAAGATATCTAATTCTTCAAACTTTATAGGATAAGTTAATAAAACTTGCTGGCTAAAATCAGCAGTTGTCAAAAATTTTTTCTGCTGCCATTTTTCTGCCGCTACCTTTTGTTTAGCTAACACCGCAACCACTTCAAATGTGCCGAGTGCATGATAAATAAAACCATCATTTTCTACTTTTTCATCAGTAAAAAGTATATCAATTTGAGCTGATGACTTTTTGTCACTCTGGCTAGTGAAATTCTGTTCGATAAACTCAACCTTTACATTAGGATGAAGTATAGAGAACTCTTCAGTAACAGGCAGTAACCACTGAAAGCAAGCATGACAGGCGATAGCTAAGTTAAGCTGAAAAACAGCATTTTTTTCATCTTTTAATTCTCTAATAGTTTTGGTTATTTTTGGCAAAATATCATTTGCCAGCGCCAATAGTAACTGACCTTGTGCAGTGAATTGCACAGGAGAAGTATTACGAATAAATAACTGCTCTCCTAAACGTTTCTCTAACTCTTTTACTTGATGGGAAAGAGCTGATTGACTGACGAATAATTGCTCAGCTGTTTTTCGAATATTCCCCGTTTCAGCCAATGTTGTTAGTGTTTTTAAATGCTTAATTTCAAACATAATGAAATTTACTCATGTCTTAGTTGAATATTTTGCGCTTGTGCCAAAGTGCTGTTTTTTTTAAAGTATAACCATTCAAACGTCTAGACGTCTATATGTTTTTTAGTTTGACTCAATTAATCATTAAATAAAAATTAAATGGAGCAGGATATGCAAATACATAATTTAGGATTTCCGCGCATTGGCGCAAAACGAGAATTAAAATTTTCTTTAGAAAAATATTGGCGAGGAGATATTAATCAAGCCGAATTTTTAGCGCAAAGTAAAGATCGTCGCTTATCTAATTGGCAAATTCAGCAAGATGCAGGTATTGATTTATTACCTGTTGGCGATTTTGCTCATTATGATCACGTACTTAATACGACTTTGTTACTTGGATTGGTGCCTGAGCGCTTTACTGCTCATGAACATGATAAACATGATGAACAGGTAAGCAAAGATCAAGCAAGTCATGCCCAAGGCGCTAATATTCAAAAGGATAATGAGTTAGATAAAGAGTTTCGTATTGCTCGTGGTCAAGCACCAACAGGCTGCCAGTGTGCAGCAAGTGACATGACCAAATGGTTTAATACTAACTATCATTATATCGTGCCAGAGCTGTCTAATGCTTTAGTTAACAACGCTAATTCAAAAGTCAATGTAGAGTCATTGATTAGTCAATTTAATGATGCGCAAAAAGTGTCAGATAATCGTAAGGTTGTCTTAGTTGGCCCTCTTACTTATTTGTACTTAAGCGTGGTAGAGAGCAGTGCAGTAGAAGAGAGTGCGGTAGAAGGTAATACGGTAGAAAGTGAGGATAAACTCGCCTTATTACCTGCGTTATTAGTACGATATCAGCAAGTTTTGAATCAATTATCGACAGCAAACGTTGAATGGTTACAAATTGATGAACCCGTTCTAGGATTAGAATTGGATGATAACTGGCAAAAAGGATTTATTCAGGCCTATAAAACCTTAGAAAAAGGGTCGTTAAAGCTCTTATTAACCACTTATTTTGCTTCTATAGATCATCATGTAGACTTAATAAAAGACTTACCTTTTGATGGTGTTCATTTAGATACTATTGCCGAGAATACAAAAGTAAACGACATTATTGAGCGTTTACCTAATGATTGGATTATTTCATTAGGCGTGATTAATGGGCGTAATATTTGGAAAACAGATTTAACATCCGTATATCAAAAGATTAAACCTTTATATCAACAACTCGCTCAACGATTATGGCTTGCACCTTCGTGTTCTCTACTCCATTCTCCAGTTGATTTAACACAAGAACAAAAGTTAGACGAAGAGTTTAAATCTTGGTTAGCTTTTGCGACACAAAAATGTCAGGAGCTTAGCTTATTAAAGCAAGCCCTGACTAATGATAATACCGATGAGCTTATTGCATATTCTAGTGGCGCTCTTGCCCGTAACATATCAAAGCGTATTAATAATAAGACGGTACAACAACGTGTTAATAATTTAACAAACGAAGATTATCAACGTAAAGAGTCATTTGAACAACGTAAAAAAACTCAACAAAAAGCACTTGATTTGCCGGTATTACCAACGACTACCATCGGATCATTTCCACAAACGGGTGATATTAGAGAAGTACGAGCAAAATGGCGTCGCCAAGAAATTGATGAGAATGAATATCAAACCTTGATCCAAGCAGAAATAAAAGCGGCGATTGAATGCCAAGAAGCAATAGGATTGGATGTACTTGTCCATGGCGAAGCCGAACGTAATGATATGGTGGAGTATTTTGGTGAGCTACTTGAAGGCGTTGCTTTTACTCAGTTTGCTTGGGTGCAAAGTTATGGTTCACGCTGCGTAAAACCACCGATTATTTTTGGTGATATTAGTCGTAAAAAACCAATGACGCTTGAATGGATAAACTATGCACAATCATTAACAACCAAGCCAGTAAAAGCGATGTTAACTGGCCCTGTAACCATTTTAGCATGGTCATTTGTACGTGATGATTTACCAAGAGAGCAAGTCACAAAGCAAATTGCTTTAGCTATTAGTGATGAGGTTGAAGACTTGATTGCTAGCGGTACACAAATTATTCAAATAGATGAACCCGCTATCCGAGAAGGAATGCCTGTTAAGCAAAGTCAGTGGCAGTATTATTTAGATTGGGCAACCGCTTCATTCTGCCTATCTGCGGCTAAAGCGCCATCACAAACACAAATTCATACGCACATGTGTTATTCCGAGTTTAACGATATTTTACCCGCCATTATTGCACTTGATGCTGATGTGCTTACGGTAGAGACATCGCGCTCAAATATGGCCTTGCTCAATGCTTTTGAACAACAAGCCTACCCTAATGATTTAGGGCCTGGAGTGTATGATATTCACTCGCCTAATATACCTAGTGTTGAATGGATGGTTAGTTTGTTAGAAAAAGCGCAGCACTATATTCCAAAAGAAAGGTTATGGGTTAATCCTGATTGTGGTTTAAAAACTCGCGGCTGGAAAGAAACTAAATTAGCATTAGAAAATATGGTGCAGGCGGCAAAACAATTTAGAGAGCTAAATAAGTAATTACTAATGAAGATAGCCGTTGTAATGACGGCTTTATTTATTAAGGGAATATGATCTAAGTTAGTAATAAGGGTTATTTATTAAAGGGATTATTCATCAAAAGGCTTATTGATCAAAAGCTTTATTCATCAAAAGAGAATTCAATATAAGCTTTACCTGCCTCCGCTTTAAGAGCAATTATAACAACAGGACCCTTAGATTTGTGATGAATAGTATGATTTGGCCCTGAAACAACAACGGGTGTAGCCATATCAAATTCAAAGCCTTTTTCACTGAGCATACGTTTTGCACCACCTGTAACCATATTGGTTATTTCACCCACTAAATCAGTAATTTCCTCGTTTACTGTTTCAGGAGCTTCACCTACCATACCTTTCATGGTGGCGAGTGCTAAAGGTTCATCAAACGTTATGGATAAAGAGCCTTTCGTTTCTGGACTAACCATACCAATTAAACCTGAAACATCACCCATAGCGATTTCGTTTTTTTTAAGTTTAGGTTTTTCGGGTTTCAATTCCATTTTTGCCATAGTAGACATGACATTAAGCATTGATGATAAAAAGGGGTTAATAAACTCTACTTTCATGAAGCCTTCCAAGCCTTAGCTATGTTGCGATATAATGATTTTGCACATTTCTATAACAAATGTAAATCAATGGCGGTGATTATTTTTTATTATTTTTTTTAAAACCCATTCACCGTCGAGTTTAAAGCCTTAATTGTTGCACTACGTTGCTTGTTATTAAAGGTTAAGCTACCTTGCAGTTTTTCTTTAGGATTCTCATTAACTCTTTGATAGTTTAGGGTATTTATTTGTTTGGTATACGTGTCTATCAGTATGCTATTCTTGATTGTTAAATTAGCTAAACGGTGTTTATTAGTACTTTCTTGGTAAACAAAAATTTTTCCATATTTAACTTCAAAGCCAATCCAATTTAGCTTAAGGGTTTGTTTTTTTTGCTTTAGCGTAAAGTGTTCTTCAAAGTAGCCTTGTATATATTGATCATATTTAGGGTGTTCAGTAGAAAAGTTAATTTGTTTTATTTCAGCGATAGCGTTCTCAATGTCATGAGCAGTAAATTGATGAATGACTTCAATATGTTTATTTTGGCTGTTGAGGCTTAGTTCACTCAGACCAAAAAAATAGGTGTGAGCTGTAACCGGTGCCGCTAGCCAAACCAGTAAAATGCTTAATAGTATTTTACTGGTAAAAAAATGACTAATACGCATTAGTTATTAGTATTCTCTTTTGCTTCTTTATTTTTATTTCCATTTTTGTTTTCATTTTTATCTTCATTTATTGGTTTTAACTCTTTGTTGTAATCACGCATCATATCTTTTTTCTTTTTCTTGTATAGCTCAAAGCGAGATTTTATCGGGCGAGCAGGCCAGTAATTATTATTTACATCTACATCAGCGGTTTCCCATTTTGCATCTATAGCTAACGCTGTAATTTCTTTATCACGCACTAACAGCTTTGATGCTTTTTTTGAGTTTTGACGCCAAATTTCAGCAGGTAGCTTTATATGCTCAACGGTACCATCTGTATAGGTGATGTCTAAAATGATAGGCATGACTAATCCACCTTTGTTTTCAAAATCAATAACATAAAAGTTACTTTGATTAAGTAATAAATCTTTTTGCCATTGCTCTAGCTTTTTATTATTTGAGTTATATTTGTTACGTGCGGCATTAGTGGCCGTAAATTTATCATGCTCATTATAAAAGTCTAATAACTCAGGTTTATCTTGTGTACGCACCCTCTGTTTTTTATTCATAAGACTAGAAATGTATTCTGGTTTTTCATTCTCTAAAGCACGTAACCACGCTTCTTCAGTGTCTGGGTTTTGGCTATCAGCGGTATATAAATGAATGTTACCTAAAGCGATGTCAACATGATCTGTTGTGTAGAACCAGCCATGAAAAAACCAGTCTAAATCAACCGCTGAGGCATCTTCCATGGTACGGAAAAAATCAGCAGGAGTAGGGCGTTTAAACTTCCAGCGCTGAGCATACTCTTTAAAAGCAAAATCAAATAATTCTCGCCCCATAATGGTTTCGCGTAAAATGTTTAATGCCGTTGCGGGCTTACCATAAGCGTTATTACCAAATTGCAAAATTGATTCTGAGTTAGTCATAATAGGTACTTGGTTATTGCTTTTCATGTAACTCGTAATATTAGTGGCATCGCCTCGGCGTGAAGGGTAGCCCTCTTCCCAAGCTTGCTCGGCTAAAAATTGTAGAAAAGTATTTAAACCTTCATCCATCCAAGTCCATTGACGTTCGTCTGAATTGACAATCATTGGGAAGTAGTTATGACCTACTTCGTGAATGATAACGCCAACTAAACCATATTTAGTACGACGAGAATATGTTTTTTCACCTGTTTTTTTATCTAATGTTGGGCGTGGGCCATTAAAAGTGATCATGGGATACTCCATACCACCAACAGGACCATTTACTGAAATTGATACGGGGTAAGGGTAGTCGAAAGTGTATTTACTGTATTGCTCCATGGTATGAATAATAGCTTCAGTAGAATACTTTTCCCAGAGTGGATTACCTTCATTAGGGTAGTAAGACATTGCCATGGTATTGCTGTTACCGTGTTGATAACCTTGCGCATCCCAAATAAATTTACGGCTTGATGCAAAAGCGAAATCACGGACATTCTTAGCTTTAAAATGCCAAGTTTTATTTTTTGTTGAACGTGACTTTTCATTTTCTAATGCTTCATCAACCGTAATAATAAGTACAGGTTTCTTTGCGGTTTTGGCTTGTTTTAAACGTTTACGTTGTATTTTGGTTAGTACTTTTTTCGGGTTTTGTAATACACCTGTTGCGGCAACAATATGATCAGCAGGAACGGTGATTTTTACATCATAATCACCAAACTCTAGCGTGAACTCACCGCGACCTAAAAATTGTTTGTTTTGCCAGCCCATAGCATCGTAATAAGCGACAGCACGCGGAAACCAACTGGCAACTTCGTATAAATAATTATCGTCTTCTTTAAAGTATTCGTAACCTGAACGGCCACCTAATACTTTTTGCTCGTGTAGTTGGTAATTCCACTCAATATTAAAATCAATATCGTCACCTGACTCTAATGATGTAGGTAAATCAATGCGTAACATAGTACCGTTAATGACATAATGTAGTGGCTTATCATTACTGTCCGTAACTTTAGTAATAGTGTAACCACCGTCAAATTTTGGGCTCTCAATCATCTTGCGAGCGCTACGATAGGTCACTTTTTTAAGTGTTGATGTTGACTTGGCTAGTTTTGAATCGGAGTTTCGCGTTAGTTTGTTTTGATCAAGTTGTAACCAAATATAGCGCAGAGTATCAGGTGAATTGTTTCGATAACTTAATGTTTCAGAGCCAGTCAATTGCTGAGTTTTATCATCTAACTTAATTTCAATATCGTAATCGACTTGCTGTTGCCAATACTTGTGCCCAGGTGCACCTGATGCTGTGCGATAAATATTGGGTGTAGGTAATACTTCTTCTAGCTGACGAAATGGATCACTAGTCGTTGTGTTTTTGGATTGAGCATCTGCACTAATTAAGTTACTAGCAAAAATAATCGAGAAACAAATTACAGTAGATGAGATTGAATATTTCATGGCTTTCCAGTAAGTAATAATTCACTTGGGATAATTTTGTGTATAAAAGGTTTTTGATATAAAAGTTATGAATGGTTGTTACTGTTGGCAAGCTTGGCAATGACCATGAGCTTCAACAATTTGATGACTAATAGTAAAACCATTAGCATCTGCCATTGAACGTAGTGCTAAATCAAAATTACTAGATTGAATTTCTTTAACATGCCCGCATTCGTCACAAATAAGCAGCTGAACAGGGTGATTACAATCGCCAAAGTGGTGACACATAACAAAAGCATTGATAGATTCAATTTTATGAACAAAGCCTTGTTTAGATAAAAAATCTAAAGCACGATAAATAGTTGCAGGCTTTGCAGCGGGATCTAATTCTTTAAGTTCAGCTAATAAATCATAAGCACCAATCGCACCTTCATGCTTAGCAAGTAACATAAATACTTGTTCACGGACTTTTGTTAATCGAGCCCCTTTTTTTTTGCAAACTTGTTGTGCTTGCGCTAATAATTTTTGATGTGATTCAGGATCGTTCATAATACTTTGATACATGGTGCTTTGATGCATGGTGCTTTGATGCATGGTGCTTTGATATTATTTATTATTATTTTATTCAGTGTAGCATTGTCACCATAGCAAATAAATTGTATTCGTCACTCTATATTCAAGGGTCTTGATACATGCTTTGATATGTTATTGATATGTTATTGATAGTAAGATGGTTATTTAGTGCAAGTCACTATAAGGATGATAGGCTCTTGTTCACTTACTTGCTTCACGCTGTAGTAAAAACGCTTTAATTTCATCGCGGGAGTTAAGAATATGTAGTTTTAATTTAGCGACAGCATTGTTAGTCTCTCTTGCTTTACAAAAGTTTAACAATTCAGCATGCTCCGAGCCAGCTTTTGAAATACCTCCTGCCCATAACAAGTGCATACGAATATAACGGTCGGCATTTTTATTTAAAATATTGACCAAACTGGCAGTTTGTGGACGATCTGCCCCTGAATATAAGCAATTATGAAAATCAGAGTTTAGCTCACTCCAGGTATTTGCTGCATTTTCTTTACCTAAGGCACTATCAAGTTTAGCCAGAATATCAGTTGCTTGAGCTAATGCATCATCTGTTATGTTTTGTAGTGAAGCAGCGAGTAAATCACCTTCAATCATGGCTCTAAGTTCAAATAATTCATCAACTTGATCAAGGTTAAGCTCAGTAGCACTGGCTCCCTTGTGTGGTTCAAATGAAACTAATCCCTCCGCTTCAAGTTGTAATAAGGCTTCACGAACGGGAATACGGCTAACATTTAACTCTTCAGCAAGCGCGGCTTGGCGCAAAGGTTGCCCTGCAACTATTTCACCGCTGAGAATTTTTTCTCTTAATATTTCAACAACTAACTGAGTTCTTGTTTTATATTCTATTACCATTATATTTTGCCATCAAATATTTTAGACTCATCAAAAAATCGTATGCTTCAATAACTTTGTAGGCTGACATTTATGCTATCGTTTCAATAAAAACAGGCTAAAAGCCTAACCTACAGCAGTGACTATTTATAACTCAAACTTGATGGATTCCCAACCTTTCTATTTGTTTGAAAAATACAGCTATTCGTAACGGTTGTTAGATATGAATATTCTCATCACTAAACTTAATTTCTATGCCGTCTATATCGGCTTGCTCAACCAGTGATTGAATATAAGCTTGAATGGCAAGGTGTGAAGCGCTGTTAATTAAATAGCCGCGTACTTTATCACTGACCATGTCGTAATCTAATTGCTTTCCGTCAATTTTACGATTGATATTTACCACATGAAAACCATAGCGAGATTCAATTGCTTTATCTGCTAAACCTTCTGATAAAGGCATTAATTGACGTTCAAATTCAGGGACGGTTTGACCTTTACTTAATTGCCCTAAGTTACCGCCATTTTCTTTTGATGGGCAAGCTGAATACTCTTTAGCAAGTGCGACAAAGCTTGAAGGCTCACCAGTATTAATTTCTTGCTGAAGCTGTGAAATAATGACCTTAGCATTATTGTCTGCGGCATCTCGGCCTTCAATATCATCTTTAGCAGCAGCAAGTAAAATATGATCGACTTCCATTAATGGCATTGTCATAAATTTTTCTTTGTTACTATTAAAGTAGCGCTGACAAATTTCTTCATTGGGTGCATCATAGTTAATGTTATTTTCAACAAGCTTTTGCATTGCTTCTTCTTCATTGCCTGTGGCTGCTTCTATGCCCTGTTTTTTTGCTTCTTCAATCAATAACTGACGAATAACTAACGCTTGACCTGCTTGTTGTACAACCACGTTGAAGTTTTCATTCGGGTGATATTGTAATTCGTTTGCTAAGTCTTGTTCTGGAATGGCAACGCCGTTAATTGTGATTACTGGTAATTGTTCTTTTGATGGGTTGGTTGGTTCTTGAGTGCCGCAGCTGTCGCTCATAATAAAAGACTCTTGGTTTGTTGTAGGAAAGTATGTATTCCCGATATTTTGTTTATTAAAATGATCTTCGCGGTTGAAACCGCTCCTACATGGTATGGGTGTTAAATAAATATGGCTAAATAACCTAATATCAAGTGCTTTAGCAATAGTTATTTATATTTTTAAAAAAGGCGGCTTCTATGAAGCCGCCTACATTGATTACCAACGAATGATTACTAGCTAATAATTACCAATTAACTATTACCAACTAACGTTGACGAACTATCTGATAGTTACGCGCGAAATATTTAACAGGTACGCTCCATATATGCACTAAACGTGTAAATGGGAATACGAGTAACATGGTTAAACCTACAAAGATGTGCAGTTTGTAAATTACACCAACAGTGGTCATGGCTTTTGCTGCTTCAACACCTTGTAAGGTTGCAATGCTTTGCGCCCAGTCACCTAATAACACCATTACTGAACCGTCTAAATGGCTCATTGAGGCGAAAATAGTCATTAAGCCTAACAATAGTTGTACTAGTAACAATATTAAGATAAAAATATCAGACGTTTTAGAAACAGCACGAACACGTGGATTATTTAAGCGACGTTTAAGTAACATTACTAAGCCGATTAAGCAAATAATACCAAAGAAACCACCACTGACCATTGCTAATAATTGCTTGTTAGCGGTTGAAATAAAAGCATGGTAAATAGCATGAGGTGTTAATAAACCAACAAAATGTCCACAAAGTACAAAAATAATACCAACGTGGAATAAGTTACTCGCTAGGCGAAAACCTTTTTGATCTAATAGTTGGCTAGAGTCGGCTTTCCATGAATACGGTTCGCGATCATATCTGATCCAAGAACCAACGAAAAGCACAGTGATAGCAATGTAGGGATAAATCCCAAAGAGTAAAAAATTTAAATTTGACATAATATTTCTTCCTTACAGTCCTTGCACTTGTGCAGCATCTGCGTCGTGCCATTTAATCGGTACTTGATGAACAG
>Ga0209081_1002303_pt1 | contig 11118 bp, 9 predicted proteins | sample GOMGulsemesocosm_4_FD_184636 | JGI IMG/M metagenome (GOLD analysis project Ga0209081, IMG submission 184636) | Methane-oxidizing microbial communities from mesocosms in the Gulf of Mexico - GOM15B Gulf of Mexico (SPAdes) (version 2) | ecosystem: Environmental > Aquatic > Marine > Cold seeps... | reverse complement strand
TTAATGGTTAAATAAGCATCAATGGTTGCATCTGCTTCACCAAAGGCTACTGCTTTGAGTTTGGCTAAAGGAGAATCGTATTCTTTAAAGATAATGTTTGGAAAGTTTTCTTTTAATACTCTTGTGCTATTCCATCCTTTTGCAACGGATAAGGTTTTCCCATCTAAGTCCTTGAGGTTTTGTATATCTTTATTGTTATCATTGGTGACAATTGAAAAGTCATTGTTGAATAAAACATCTGTAAAATTCAGAAATTTCTTTCTTTTTTCATTAATTGCAAGTGGATGAATTAAATCAATTTCTTTATTTTTAATTTTATCGACAAGTGTGGTCCACTTATCAACTTTAAATTTGAAGGTAAAACCAACTTTTTTAGCCAATAATTTTAGGTAGTCAATACTATAACCTTTTGCAACACCATTTTCATGGTAATCAAAGGGAGCCCAGTTATATTCATTAGAAACGTTAATAATCGGATGACTTTTAATAAATTCAATTTGTTCAGGAGTAAAATATTTTTTTTGAAATAGAAGTGTAGATTCATTGGCCAATAGAATGTTGAAAAAAAGAAAAAAGTATATTAAATAACGCATTGTTTTATCCTAAAGATTGATGTAGATAATAACATGAGTAAAGTTAATCCTGTATATTTTATCTTGAATATAGTACCAAATTATTGTTTTACTATTATTATGATAAAATGTCCGCTTTATTAAAGGATATAGATGAAAAAGATATTAATAGCATTTATGATGACCGTTGGGATTTTGAGTGCAGGCTTAGTTGATGGTATTGCTTTAGTTGTAAATGATGAACCAATTACATTGTATGATATTGATCAAAAGATGCTTGAATCTAATTTAAGTAAAAAAGATGCTGTTTCATTATTAATTGATGAATTATTGTATGAACAAGAGTTGAGAAAATATAATATAGAAGTAGATATCTTTGATGTTAATAATTTTATAGAAAAAATTGCAGCAAGAAATAAAATGGATTTATATCAATTTAAATCAATTATCAAACAAAAATACAAAGATTTTGCACGATACGAAAATAAAATAAAAAAAGATATTTCTAGACAAAAGTTAATCTCTAAAGTTTTAAGAGGAAATTTAAAAAAACCAACAGATACAGATTTGCAAATTTATTATGACAATAATTTAAAACGTTTTTCAAATGCAGCAAAATTTCATGTTATACAATATGTAACTAAAAATAAAAGAGCTTTATTGGCAATTAAAAAAACACCAATGGCAAACTTTCAAGAGGTTCAAAAAACCAATGTTGTATTTGAGCAAAGTTCATTGCAACCAAAAATTAAGTATTTATTAAACAGTACAGATGAAAGAGATTTTTCTCCAATTTTTACGGCAAATAGCAATTTTGTGATGTTATATGTAAGTAAAAAAGAAGATGTTGCAGTTACGAAATTTGAAGATGTTAAAGATAATATCTTACAAATTTTATATGATGAAAATCAAAAAAGATATTTACAAGATTTTTTTGAAAAGTTAAAATTAAGCGCAGATATAAAAGCCGTAAGATAATAGTGATAAGAGACAAAGGAAATAAATGTTTGAAGTAGTTATAGGATTAGAAGTACATGTTCAGTTAAATACACAAAGTAAACTATTTTGTTCGTGTGCAACAAGTTTTGGTGAGGCACCAAATACAAATGTATGTCCCACATGTTTGGGATTACCAGGAGCACTTCCTGTATTAAATAAAGAAGCCGTTCATAAAGCAATTCAATTAGGAACAGCTTTAAATGCCCCAATCAATCAAAACTCAATTTTTAATAGAAAAAACTATTTTTATCCAGACTTACCAAATGGATATCAAATCTCTCAATTTGAAGTTCCTGTTGTTGGCCTTGGACATTTAGAGATTAATTTTGAAGATGGGAGCAATAAAACTATTGGAGTTACAAGAGCCCATTTAGAAAATGATGCTGGAAAAAGTATTCATGCCCATGATTGCTCCAAAGTAGATTTAAATAGAGCAGGGACTCCTTTACTTGAAATTGTATCTGAACCAGATATGAGAAGTAGTGAAGAAGCAATCTTATACTTGAAAAAGCTACATTCAATTGTACGGTATATTGATATTAGTGATGCCAATATGCAAGAAGGTTCTTTTAGATGTGATGTTAATATTTCTATTCGACCAAAAGGCGATACAAAACTTTATACCCGTTGTGAAATTAAGAATATGAACTCGTTCAAATTTATTGAAAAAGCAATTAAATATGAAGTTAACAGACATATTGAAGCATGGGAAGATGGAATTCATTCAACTGAAATTGTACAAGAAACTAGACTTTATGATGCGGATACTGGTGAAACTAGATCTATGAGAGGGAAAGAAGATGCTGCTGATTACAGATATTTCCCAGATCCAGATTTAAGACCAGTAATTATTACAGACAAAATGATTGAAGAATTCTCTGATATTCCAGAACTTCCAGATGCTAAAAAAAGCAGGTTTGTAAGTGAATTTGGAATTAAAGAATATGATGCGGCTGTGATTACTGCAAATAAAGAAACGGCTCAGTTCTTTGAAGAAATGATGAGTGAAGGTATTACTGGGAAAAATGCAGTGACTTGGTTGACTGTTGAATTACCAAGTAGATTAGAGGGTGCTACTGTTATAACTTCTCCTGTGGATGCCAAGAAGCTTGCTTCACTTGTAAGTGCAATTGAAAGTGGAGATATCTCGGGAAAAGCTGCAAAAGAAGTACTTGATTATTTAATGGAAAATGATGTAAGTGTTGATTCTGTTATTGAAAAGCTTGGATTAAAACAAGTAAGTGATGATGGTGCTATTTTAGAAATCATTGATGGTATTTTAGCTGCAAACACTGATAAGGTAGAACAATACAAAAGTGGTAAAGACAAATTATTGGGGTTTTTCGTTGGACAAACAATGAAAGCTTCAAAAGGTAGTGCCAATCCAGCTGTTGTAAATAAACTATTAAAAGAAAGACTCTCATAATAATGAGTGGAAAAATCTCTGTAGGAGTAATAGGGGCTGGAAAATGGGGACAAGCACTTCATTTTGCCCTTAGTCAAAAGCAAGAAGTATATATCACCTCTCGAACTCCTAAAGATATAAAGAATTTTACCAATTTAGAAACTGTTCTAAACTGTGAATATTTAATCATTGCTATTCCTGTTCAAGAAATAAGAGCTTGGCTTGAAAAAAACTTTGTGTTTAAAAACCAAAAGATTTTAGTTGCCAGTAAAGGAATAGAAGCCAGTTCTGGGAAATTTTTAAATGAAATTTATGCTGAATTTGTACCAGAAGATAACATAGGTTTTATTTCGGGACCTTCTTTTGCTGTTGAAGTTATGCAAAGTTTACCTGCAGCGATTGTATTAAACTCTAAGAGTAAAAAGTTCTATGATGAGTTTAAAGTATTTTTTCCATCTTTTTTAAAAACATATTATAGTGAAGATGTCATTGGTGCTGAAGTAGCAGGAGCTTATAAAAATGTGCTTGCAATTGCCAGTGGTATTTGTGAGGGTTTAAAATTAGGTAATAATGCAAAAGCTTCATTGATCTCTAGAGGTTTAGTTGAGATGGAGCGATTTGGAGAATATTTTGGTTCTCAAAAAGATACTTTTATTGGATTAAGTGGTGCAGGAGATTTGTTTTTAACTGCAAGTAGCACTATGAGTAGAAACTTTAGAGTTGGAATTGGTTTGGCTCAGAATAAATCTTTAGAGCAAATTTTAGCAGAGTTAGGTGAAGTAGCTGAAGGTGTAAAAACTTCAGAGGCCATACACCAACTCTCACAAATGCATAATATTTATACACCTATTGCAAACGAAGTTAAGCTTGTTTTAGAGGGTAAAGATCCAAAACATAGTTTACAGGACCTCTTGAAAACCTAATTATCTGTATATTTTATATACAACTAAATACCTCATAAAATATCATAACATGTTATTCTTAGACAAACATAACTAGGAGTAACATTTGAAAGAAAAATTACTGGTCATTGGTAATGGAATGAGTGCCTTACGAACAATTGAAGAATTGTTAAGCCATACAGACAAAAAATATGAAATCTCAATTTTTGGTGAAGAACCTCACGTAAATTACAACAGAATTATGCTTTCATATTTGCTCTCACGTGAAAAAACTTTTGGCGATACCATTTTAAATACTCAAGAATGGTATGACAACAATGAAGTTACTTTGCATACTGATAATAAAATATCACAAATTAATAGAGATAAAAAAGTTATTTTAAATTCAAATAACGAAGAATTTGCATATGACAAACTTCTAATTGCCACGGGATCAGTACCCTTTATTCCTACTACTTTTGGGTCTTCTTTAAACAATGTTTTGGGATTTAGAACCAAGGAAGACGTGGATAATATCTTAAATACAATTAGCGATGAGAAAAAAGCAGTTGTTGTTGGTGGAGGTCTTCTTGGCCTTGAGGCAGCTTATGGTATTGCGAAACATGGAATTAAAACTTTATTGATTCATAGAAGTGCAAATATTATGAGTCAACAACTTGATGCTACAGCTGGAAAACTACTCCAAAAGAAACTAGAAACCCTTGGAATTGAGTTTAGATTAAATACCACTGTGGATAAAATTGATGGAGACAATAGTGTTGAATCGGTTACTTTAAGTGATGGAGAAGTTGTTGATGCCAACATTGTTGTTTTTTCAACGGGTATTTCTCCTAATAAAACCATTGCAAGTGACTGTGGGTTATCGACAAACAAAGCAATCATTGTAAACGATTACTTGCAAACTGAAGATGAAAACATATTTGCTATTGGTGAGTGTTGTGAACATGATGGTAAAACTTTTGGACTTGTTGCTCCTTTGTTTGAACAAGCGAAAATTTGTGCTAAAAAGTTAGCAGATGTGGAAACTGAAGGATACGTTGGATCTATTAACTCGACTCGACTTAAAATTTCAGGTGTTGATTTGTTTTCTGCTGGACAGTATATTTGTGACGAAGACAGTGAAGAGTTAATTTTACTAGATGAAAAAGTAGGTATTTATAAAAAGCTAGTCATTAAAGGTGATTATTTAGTTGGTATTATTTTATATGGAGATACATTAGATGCTTCATGGTATTTAAAACTTCTTAAAGAAAAAACTGATATCTCAGACTTAAGAGTAAAACTTCTTTTTGGGAAAGCTAGTCTTGGTGACTCTGGTCATGGAGAAGATTCCATAGAAGCCATGAGTGATGATGAAGAGATTTGTGGTTGTAATGGTATTACTAAGGGTGCCGTTATTGAGGGAATCAAATGTAATAATCTCAAAACCATAGGTGAGGTAAAAGCATGTACGAAAGCTGGTGCGTCATGTGGTTCTTGTGTAGCTTTAGTTGAACAAGTTCTTGTTAGTACATTAGGTGATGAATATCAAGATGTAACTCCTGAAGGTATTTGTGATTGTTGTACTTCAACTCACAAAGAAATCAAAGATAATATAGCCGTTAATGATTATGAAAATGTTTATGAAGTATTTAAAAACTTAAAATGGTCAAATGAAGAAGGATGTCGTCTTTGTCGACCTGCGGTTAATTATTACTTGCTTGTTAAATACAATGACGATAAATATAAAAATGATTTAAGATCACGATTAGTAAATGATAGAGTCTATGCCAATATACAAAAAGATGGTACATATTCTGTGGTACCTAGAATCTGGGGTGGGGTGACTAATGCAAAAGATTTAAGAGCTATGGCTGATGTTGCTGATAAATACAATGTTCCCACAATAAAATTTACAGGTGGTCAGAGACTAGATATGTTGGGTATTAAAAAAGAAGACTTAGCACCAATGTGGAAAGATTTAAATGATGCTGGTTTTGTATCTGGTCAAGCATATGCAAAAGGTCTGAGAACTGTAAAAACTTGTGTTGGAAATACTTGGTGTAGATTTGGTACACAAGATGCTATGCAAATTGGAATTGATATAGAAAAAATGACATGGGGATCGTGGACGCCTCATAAATTTAAAATAGCAGTGTCGGCATGTCCTAGAAACTGTGCAGAAGCGACTATTAAAGATATTGGTGTCATTGGAGTAGATTCTGGATGGGAAATTCATTTTGCTGGTAATGGTGGATTAAAAGTCCGAGTAACTGATTTCTTAACTAAGGTAAAAACTGATGAAGAGCTCTTTCATTATATAAAAGCACTAATGCAGTTTTACAGAGAGGATGCTTATTATTTAGAGAGAACAGCACACTGGGTTGAGCGAGTTGGAATTGATTATGTTAAAGACGCGATAGTTAAAGATGACGCAAAACGTGATTTCTATGCGAAAGGTTTTGATGAGTCTCAAAAACATGCTCAAATTGATCCATGGAAAGACAGTGTTGATTCTGGGTTTACTCAAGAGTTCGAACCTATTGTATTAGAAAGGATGGCATAATGAAAAGCTGGATTAAAGTTACAAGTTTAGATAATATTCCCACAATGGGTGCCAGAAAAGTATTGATAGATGATTTAGAAATAGGTATTTTTAAAAACTCTAAAAAAGAAATCTTCGCACTTGAAAATAGGTGTCCCCATAAAGATGGTGTTTTAACTGAAGGGATGATTCATGGCAACACAGTTACCTGCCCCTTGCACAATTGGGATATTGATATGGAAACTGGAATTGCAAAAGATGAAGAAGCTGATTGTGTCACTAGATATGAAATTAAAGTTGAAGATAACATCGTATATTTAAATATATGATGTTATCGCAAGAACGAAGTTTCTTACCTCTTATTGTGTTCTTCTCCCCAGAAGTAGAGTTGTTTTAAAATAGGTTTGAGTGTTTTTCCATAAGTACTTAATGAATATTCAACCTTGGGAGGAACAACAGGATACACTTCTCTGTGTACAATGCCATCTTCTTCCAATTCTCTTAATTTTTGAATGAGCATTTTTTGTGTGATGCCATAAATAGATTTTTGTAATTCATTAAATCTCTTTTTTTCATCTTTTAAATACCATAATATTAGTATTTTCCATTTTCCTGCAATGGCATCCATCGCAACTTCCACATGACATTTAATTCTATCATTGGAAATTTTTGTATCAATCTTTTTCATTATCTTACTCCCTGGCTATAAAAGCGTTAGGTATCTTTTTGGTTAGTACCTATCTTTTTTGTATGTTCTTGACATTATAGCAAGTTTATAATAAGATTTCAACATAAACATGCAGGAGAGAGAAATGACAAATAAAGCATTTGTAGTAGAAAAAGTAGAAGACAGAAAATTTAATTGTGAAGTAAAAGAGATTGAAATTCCAGAAATTTCAGATAATGAAGTATTAATAAAAACAACTTATTCAAGTTTAAATTATAAAGATGCATTAAGTTCAAAGGGTAACCCTGGAGTTACAAGAACTTTTCCACATGTGACAGGGATTGATGTAGCTGGGATTGTTGAAGTTAGTAATAGTGATGAATTTAAAACTGGTGATGAAGTTTTGGTTACTGGTTATGATATGGGAATGAACAGTGATGGTGGTCACCAGTCTTATGTAAAAGTTCCAGCTTCTTGGGTTGTTAAAAAACCTTCAAATATCACAGATAAAGAGATTATGACTTTTGGAACAGCAGGTTTAACGGCTGCTTTAAGTGTGAATGAATTACTTCAAAATGGGTTAACAAAAGACTCTGGTGCCGTTTTAGTAACGGGTGCAACTGGAGGAGTTGGTTCTATTGCTGTATCAATTTTAAGTAAACTAGGCTTTGATGTGGTTGCTATTTCTGGAAAAGAATCAAAAATTCCATTTCTAAATGAAATAGGAGCTTCAGATGTCATTTTACGAAAAGATTTTGATGTTGAAAATAAACGACCAATGGGAAAAGAAATTTATGCTGGACTTGTTGATACGGTTGGAGGAAACATATTAAATGAAGCACTAAAAGTATTAAAATATGATGGCGTTGCAACTTGTTGTGGATTAACGTCTTCTCATGAACTTCCAACAAATGTATTTCCTTTTATTTTAAGAGGGGCAAGACTAATTGGAATTGATTCAGTGGAATGTAAACGAGAGAAAAAAGAAGCTGCATGGGCAAAAATTGCCGATGAGTTTAAAATAGATACTTTAAATAAAATCACAACTGAAATCACTATTGATGAAATTGCAGATGTATATACAGCTATGTTAGACGGAAAAGTAACTGGTAGATATGTTGTAAAAATCTAAATTGAAGAAGAAGTTTTAACTTCTTCTTTATCGATGTCATTATTTTGTCATAAAATTATCATATAGTTGAATTATGTAAGGTATGTAAAAATATCTAATCTGGTTAATAGTGTCGAGGATTATGTGAGTAAAAAACTAAATTTAATTATGCGTATAATATTTTTTATTGCCATTGGGATCTTTGGAATAACAAGATATGAGGATTTTAAACATGAAAATCAAATATATATTGACTACATCAACAACTTAGAAAAAAGTATCAAACAAGAATATAAAAATAGGTTAAAAGAATCTGTTGAAACTACAATTTCTTTTATCAAAACTACACGAAATAAAATTATAAAATCACAAGAAAATCTCTTAACACAAGAAATACAAAAGATACTTATATTTATAGATGGGGTAGATGAAAATGACTTTAATCAATTTGTTAAAAGTTATACACATGATTTTATAAGATTATCCTTTCTAAAAAAAGACTCAAAAGTACAAAAAAAGCTCATTTTTAATGAACAAGAACTTTACTTTATTATTCCCGATGAATTAATCACAAATAAACTAACAATGGAGACAAGAGAGTATTTATATACTCGAATTAGTGACGATAACAGGTATGTTTGGGTAAACAAGATACTAAATTATCAAGGTGGAGATGAGTATGCGACTAGATTAATCCACCCTAATTTAAAAGAGACTGAAGGTGAGAAATTATCTACGAGTATGGAAGATATAAAAGGGAATAAACCTTTTTTGGATGAGTTACTTGGTATAAAAAAAGACAAAGAGATATATTTTGAGTATTTTTTTAAGACGGTAAATTCAAACGATATCTCAAAAAAACTCAGTTATGCCCAATTATATGAAGAAGAAGATTGGATAATTGCCACTGGACTTCCTCTTACAAACCTAAAATCTGCAATAGAAAATAGATCTGTTGTAATTAAAGAAGCCCACAAACAGCATTTTAAGCAGAAAATGATTTATGAATCAATGTCTACTATTTTATTTATAATATTATTTTTTATTTTAAGAAAAATTGTTAATGACTATTTTAATCAAAATCAAAAACTAAAAGATCAAATTGCACGAAGATTACAAGTGAGTGAAAATAGAGCCAATAAATTTTTTGATTTATCAATTAATCTACATCTTATTATTGACCTAAATGGTAAAGTTCTTCATGTGAATGATACTTGTAAAAGTATTCTTGGATATGAAAAAGAAGAGCTTATTAATACCTTCCTCTTAGACTTACTTCATCCTGCGGATATGGAAGAAACAAGAAAAGAAAGAAAAAGAGTTAGAGAAGGTCAAAGGGGTGGTTATTTTGAAAATAGATATATACATAAAAATGGAAATACTATTCATTTAGCTTGGTCTGCAATGGTTGATGTTGATAACAGTGAAATATATGCATCGGCACAAAATATAACTTCTGCAAAATTAAATGAAGTAGAAATTAAAAAACAAGAATTATTGTTACATCAGCAGTCAAAAATGGCTTCAATGGGTGAAATGATTGAAAATATTTCACATCAGTGGAAACAGCCATTAAGTGTCATTTCCGCAGTTTCTTCAGGAATAAAATTTAAGAATGATTTGAAGGAACTTCAAACGAAAGATATTGAGACTTCTGCCACAATCATATCTGATTCAATTCAATACCTTTCAGATACCGTTGATGATTTTAGGGATTTTTTCAAGCCTGATAAGTTTAAAAGAGATTTTTCAATAAAAAATACTTTTCTAAAAATTGATAGATTATTAAAGTCTCAGTTTGAACCTTCTTCTATTAATGTGATTAAAAATATTGATGAGATTGAAGTTTATGGGTACGAAAATGAATTAATTCAAGTACTAATAAATATTTTAAATAATGCACGAGATGAATTGCTCAAAAGTTTAGAAAAGAAAAAACTGATTTTAATTGAGGTGAAGAAAAATAAAGAGTTTTTAGAAATAATAATTAAAGATAATGCAGGTGGTATTTCTGAAAAAATTATTGATAAAGTATTTGACTCTCACTTTACAACAAAAGCAGATATTGAAGGTACAGGAATAGGACTATACATGTCTAAAGCCATAATCACGGAACACATGAAAGGGACGATAGAAGTATTTAACTCTGAATATTCTTATGAAGATAAGAGATATAATGGAGCAGAGTTTAAAATATCAATTCCTCAAAATCTTAGAAAAAAACCTTAATATAAAACATTTTAACCACAAGATAAGTCTTTTGAATTTGATGAATCAAGAGATACGTCTTTTTCTTTTGAATATTCTTTTCCCCAGTCATGTAAATCTAGTAAAATAGGTATAAGTTTTTCACCCATAGGAGTTAATTTATATTCTACCTTTGGCGGAATTTCAGGATATACTATTCGAAGTACAATTCCTGAGTCTTCTAGCTCTCTTAATTGCTGTGTTAACATTTTCTGGCTGATATTAGGTATGAGACGTTTAAGTTCACCATTTCTCTTTATACTGTCTTTTAAACACCACAGAACTAAAGCTTTCCATTTTCCGCCTATAATATCTGTAGCTAGTTGAAAGAAGCAGTTATACTGTTTTATGCTCTCCATAACAAATTCCTTTGATTACAAAAACAGTCATACTGTTTTATACTTTCCATTGCAAATTTCTCCTAGGTAAAAAACAGTCATACTGTTTTTTACTTTTCATGATAATTTTTATTAAGGTAAAGTAGTAATATTGTTTTATACTTTCCATGATAAATTACTCCTAATTCCTAAACCATCATTTATCTTTTATATGATATATTTTGTCTGATTTTAGCATATAGGTACTTAAAGGTAACTATAGAACTAAAAAGTATATACTTGACAATAATATCTCAATAAGATATTATTCCACATAATTTAAAAATAAAAGGAAATAAAATGGGAAAATATAT
>Ga0209081_1002302_pt1 | contig 11122 bp, 9 predicted proteins | sample GOMGulsemesocosm_4_FD_184636 | JGI IMG/M metagenome (GOLD analysis project Ga0209081, IMG submission 184636) | Methane-oxidizing microbial communities from mesocosms in the Gulf of Mexico - GOM15B Gulf of Mexico (SPAdes) (version 2) | ecosystem: Environmental > Aquatic > Marine > Cold seeps... | reverse complement strand
TGATATCATCATGCTCGACAACTTCAATACCGATACCATGCGAGAAGCGGTTGAACATACCCGTAACAAAACCCAAGGCCGCGTAAAACTCGAAGCGTCTGGTGGAATTAACACCACGACATTGCGGAGCTATGCCGAAACCGGTGTGGATTTTATTTCCATTGGCGCACTGACTAAAGATTGTAAGGCCGTGGATTTGTCGATGAGGTTGATTGGTTAAAAACCCAGCGGAATAACGCATTCTGTATATAAACTGACCAATTTTGTCAGCATGTGCCCAAGCAATGATCAGAGTTGCCAAAAGAATTAAAAAACCCCTATAAAAATGTGATGTATGCCCGCAAACAGGGCTTGCAGCGTGCCTTTAAGCTTGGCACACTCTTCGCACAGTCATTAAAGAATGACCTGATTAGCCAGACGAACCGAAAGCCCTCCCGGCGATCAAACAGAACGGCCGATCAATCAATAAAAAATCTCAAACGAGAGTGGAGAGTTTCCTATGAAAGCACAAAAAGGTTTTACCTTGATTGAATTGATGATCGTGATTGCGATTATCGGTATTTTGGCGTCGGTTGCGATTCCGCAATATCAAACTTACACAGTACGTGCTGCGACTAGCCCGGAATTGGTTGGTGCCGTTCGCCCACTACAATTGTCGCTTGCAGAATATGCAGCGATCAACCAAGGCTTGCCTGTTCTATTAACTGACCTAACTCAATGGTCTTCTGGCGAAACAGATGCAGCTGGTAACGCTCTTAACTGCTTAGGCTTAGTAGAAGATGTTGTCTACACCCCTACTGACGCCACAGCCGGTGTTATCACAATTCTTACCTATTCAGCTCCTGCAGCTACTGATTGCGCGGATGCTGGTGCAGGTCCATCTACAGAATCGACTATGCAAGGTGTTGTCTTAGCAATTAACGTTGAGTCTAATGGCGTAGGCAACCTAAGCTTCACGGTTGACACAACCTCTGGTGCAACAACTATTCCTGCGAAGTTCATTCCTAAAATCGGCGGCTAATATCGCTTAGATTAGGAAGTCCAAATAACCCCGCCTCTGCAAAGACGCGGGGTTATTTTTTGCCTATGATTTGACACTATTTACAGCAAGACTTGAAATAGAGGCCAGAATTGTCGGTTAGGTCTCACCCCTTGCTGATAATTTTTGAGTACAATCATGCTCCAGTCTGTATTATCAGCAGACTGCTATAAAACCTAATTTTTATAACCGAACCTAGCCCCGTATGGAGTGTTTTACATGGCGTTATTGACCGGCCTCCCTCGTCGTCTCGTTGAGCAACAACTTCTCAACCAAGCGCAAGCCGAAGAGATACTCGCCAGTTGTAAAAAAGAAAAACAAAGCTTTGTCACACTGGCCGTTGCCAAAAAACTGGTCAAAGCAAAAGAGCTCGCGGTTTTAGCGTCCGAAGAATTCGGCTTACCGCTTTTAGACCTAGCAGCATTTGACGGCGAATTGATGCCAAAAGAACTGGTCAGTTCTGAACTCATCGAAAAGCACCGTGTGCTTCCACTATTTGTACGTGGCAATCGTTTATTTGTAGCGCAAAGCGATCCATCGCAAATGGTCGCTATCGACGAAATCAAGTTCAATACCGGCATGACGGTAGAAGCGATACTGGTTGAAGAAGATAAACTCAGTGTTGCCGTTGATCGTTTTTTATCCGCCAACGACAATACCTTGGGCGATCTCGATAGCGCGCTCGACGACATTGATTTAGATGACCCGAACGCCCGAGACAAAGAGGATGAACAAAATAGCAACGCAGGTGGCGATGACGCTCCTATCGTTCGCTTTGTAAATAAGATTTTATTAGACGCAATTAAATCCGGAGCATCCGATGTTCACTTTGAACCCTACGAAAAACGCTACCGTGTACGGTATCGTACCGATGGTATTCTATTAGAGGTCTCCAGCCCTCCAGTGAATTTGGCTGGTAAAATTGCGGCACGCCTAAAAGTTATGTCGCAAATGGATATTTCTGAGCGTCGTCTTCCTCAAGATGGTCGTATCAAGATGAAGCTTTCAAAAACGAAAGCCATCGACTTCCGCGTCAATACTTTACCCACGTTATGGGGCGAAAAAATCGTACTACGTATCCTTGATCCGTCTTCAGCTAAACTAGGCATTGATGCTTTAGGCTATGAGCCAGAGCAAAAAGATTTGTACTTAAGTGCCTTGGCTAAACCACAAGGTATGATCTTAGTGACCGGACCTACCGGTTCTGGCAAGACGGTTTCGCTCTATACAGGCCTGAATATTTTAAACGTGGAAGGCACCAATATTTCCACCGCAGAAGATCCCGTTGAAATTAACTTAGAAGGTATTAACCAAGTTAACGTGAATGCACGTGTCGGTCTCGACTTTGCTGCCGCGCTGCGATCCTTCTTACGCCAAGACCCAGATGTAGTCATGGTGGGTGAGATTCGCGATTTGGAAACCGCTCAGATAGCAATCAAAGCCGCACAAACGGGTCACTTAGTGCTGTCTACTCTACACACTAATAGTGCGGCTGAAACACTGACCCGTTTGGCCAATATGGGGGTTCCGTCGTTTAATATTGCAACTTCAGTAAGCCTAATTATTGCCCAGCGTTTAGCTCGTCGCCTATGCGTGCAGTGTAAAGTGCCCGCGGAAATCCCAGAGCACACATTAAAAGAAGTGGGCTTTACCGATGAATTGCTTGCAGACGCCGAAATATTTAAACCGGTAGGTTGTGAACACTGCAACCATGGCTACAAAGGCCGCGTCGGTATATATGAAGTCGTTCGCGTTACGGATGCAATATCGCGGATCATCATGGAAGGTGGTAACTCCATTGAAATATCGGATGCTGCTCGAAAAGAAGGATTTGCCGATTTGCGTACTTCGGCGCTTAAGAAAGTCGCTCAAGGCGTCACTAGCCTAGAAGAAGCAAACCGTGTGACAACCGACTGACGCTCTGTCACTATTAAGCCCTGAATGATGGAAGACAGAATCCTATGGCTAAACCAATAAAAACAACGACTTTCCAATGGGAAGGCACGAATCGCCGCGGACAAACCGTCAAGGGTGAGCTGAGCGGTCAAAACCCAGCGATGGTAAAGGCACAGCTGCGCAAGCAAGGTGTTGAACCGAAAAAAATTAAACGTCTATCCCAACCTTTATTTGGTATAGGTGGCGGTCCGGCGAAGAAACGTATCAAACCTGCTGATATCACCTTTTTCACACGCCAAATGGCCACCATGGTGAAAGCGGGTGTGCCGTTAGTACAGTCGTTCGATATTGTTGCCGACGGCGTGGATAATATTTCATTAAGAGAAGTTATCTATGCCATTCGTGATTCGGTATCTGCCGGTAATGACTTTGCCTCGGCGTTAAAACAATATCCGCAGTATTTTGATGAGCTAACCTGCAACCTGATCGAATCGGGCGAGCAGGCGGGTGCGCTAGAATCCATGCTGGATAAAGTCGCTATTTACAAAGAAAAAACCGAAGAACTGAAAGCTAAAATCAAAAAAGCGCTTATGTACCCTATGATCACCTTGTTGGTGGCATTTGGGGTAACCGCTATCCTGTTAATCAAAGTCGTACCGACTTTTGATGAAATGTTTAAAAGCTTTGGGGCTGAATTACCCGCACCAACCCAGTTTATTGTGATGCTTTCCGACTGGATGCAGGCAAATTACCTATATGTCTTTGGTGGGCTAATTTTCCTAGTCGTTGCTTTTATGCAAGGGATGAAGAAATCACAGTCGTTTCGAGATAATGTAGAAACAACATTACTCAAGGCTCCTGTTTTTGGTGACCTAATAATGAAAGCGTCGGTAGCTCGTTACGCGCGCGTATTGTCGACAACTTTCGCGGCGGGCGTTCCCTTGGTTGAAGCCTTAGATTCCGTTGCAGGTGCCGTTGGCAACGTTGTTTACCGTAATGCTGTATACAGCATCCGCGACGAAGTCGCATCTGGCCAACAAATGCATTTTGCCATGCGCGCGACTAAGGTATTCCCTAACATGGTGGTGCAAATGACCAGCATTGGTGAAGAGTCGGGTGCCCTTGATTCTATGCTAGATAAAGCGGCCAGTTACTATGAAGCGGAAGTTGATAACGCCGTAGACAATATGACGTCTTTGTTAGAGCCAGCCATTATGGTGTTCTTAGGTGTTGTTATCGGCGGCATGATTGTCGCTATGTACTTGCCGATTTTTGCCATGGGCGATGCTATTTAATCTTATGTTTTCTAATGTATTTGCTGAACTCGCACTACTCAGCACACCTTGGCATATCGCCTTGGTGGCGCTGTTAAGCTTATTGGTCGGTAGTTTTTTAAACGTCGTTATCTTGCGTCTGCCGATTATGATGTTTCGTGGTTGGAAGCAAGAATGCCAATCATTAGAAGACGATTTACCCGATCATCCTGCATTGAAGGACTTAAATAAGCCCTTCAATTTGGTTAAACCTGATTCCCACTGCCCTACTTGCCATGCGCCGGTAAAAGCTTGGCAAAATATCCCCGTAATTAGCTATATATTGCTGCGCGGTCGTTGTGGGAAATGCCAGACTAAAATCAGCCCAAGATATCCAGCCGTTGAAATAATTACCGCAATCATGAGTGCGGTGCTATTGGTGCAATTTCCATGGGGTTGGCCCTTAGCGGCTATGTTGGTATTTACATGGCTTCTCATCGCCATGTCAGTTATCGATATTGATCATCAAATATTACCCGACACTCTAACATTAGGCCTGCTATGGCTGGGGCTTTTGGTTAACACCCAAGGTCTATTTACGGATTTAACCTCCGCGGTTTACGGTGCGGCTGTTGGATACGGTTTGCTGTGGAGTATATTTTGGATATTCAAACTCTTAACAGGTAAAGATGGCATGGGGTTTGGCGACTTCAAGCTACTAGCGGCATTGGGCGCTTGGCTTGGCTTGAGTGCTATACCTGTCATTGTTTTGTTATCAAGTATCGTTGGGGCAGTCGTCGGTATTGCTGGGATCATTATTCTCGGTCGAGACCGCCAACTACCTATCCCATTTGGCCCATACTTAGCCATGGCTGGTTGGATTGCAGCACTATGGGGTGACCAAATCGTAGAGTGGTACTTAAGTACGCTTTAATGTCTAAAACTGTAACCCACACAATGGGCTAAGGTATGTATGTTAGTAGTCGGTTTAACGGGTGGAATTGGCAGCGGTAAAACGGCTGCCAGTGATTACTTTGCTTCGTTGGGCATCACGGTTGTTGATGCCGACGTCGTCGCCCGTGAGGTCGTAGAGCCACATCAACCGGCTTGGCAAGCAATATTAGAACGGTACGGTGCTCAAGCCTTTCTCTGTGATCAATCACTTGATCGCGCATGGCTTAGAGCTAAGGTTTTTGCCGACCCGAATGAGCGCATATGGTTGGAACAACAAACCCATCCACGTATTCGTGAACGTTTAATTCAGCAATTACAAAATTCTAAATCGGCCTACGCCATTTTGGTATCACCACTATTATTCGAAAGCGGTCAAAGCGCCTTGGTGCAACGCACTTTATTAGTGGATGTTCCTACCGACATTCAGGTTGCCCGTGCCAGTTCTCGTGATGGCAACGATGAGGAACAAATACGTCGTATAATTGCAGCTCAAATGAGTCGTGAAGATCGTCGTGCGAAAGCAACCGACATCGTTGATAATAGTACCGACTTAGGTAGCCTGTATCAGCAGCTACTACCGCTACATCAATACTATTTAGAACTTGCCAACGCGAGTTAACAGCCTAAATGCCTTGTTAAGAATCGAGAAACAGCTATGAAAGTAGATTGCCCAACCTGTAAAACGCCTGTGGAATGGAAACCTGAAAGCAAGTTTCGTCCGTTCTGCTGTGAACGTTGTAAACTTATTGATCTTGGCGAATGGGCTAGCGAAGGTCACGCGATTCCAGGCAAGCCTGCCGATGAGGTTTTAATGTCTGAAGATTGGGATCAACTCAAGACTTTAAATTAATTCGAGATAAAAATGCGGTAATGCTTTGATAGGCACAAGCCAACACCTTGGTCGGCTAGTGCACCGAGGCAATTGCAGGCATGGCATTTAGTAAACGATCAAGCTTAGCGTGATCAACCGAATCTGAACAAAAAACATTGTCTACTTGCTCCAAGAATTCACGCAACCCCTCGTCCATTCGCATGCCTTGGTTGAATATACGATTGGTATCAACAATGCCGGTTTCCATGATTTTTTGTAACGCTAACTCTTGGCGCTCGTCCATCCCTAAGAACTGAATACTACTTTCAACACCATCAGCCATTGTTTCGACGACATCAGCGATATCCTTCATCACACCTTTATATGAACTATCAACATGCTTCATCAAATCACGCATCTGTCCTGCCATACGTTTTACCAGCAAGCTCTCCATAGCGAGCGACTCTAGATTATCCAATGCTTTTACTCGTGCATCCGCGCCCTGAAGTAGCGAAAACACATTATCTTTTATCGCTCCATACTTTTTATCATCATTCATCGGCATATTCTTAACCAACAAAGAAACGCTGCCATAATTCATAATGGAACGACGTCCAAAATCTACATAACGTCCTTTATCTTTGCACTCTTGCAGCAGCACGGATTCCATTTCTTTTGCCATGCCATTGGCTTCCATATTTTTTACGGTATGCCGTCCACGAATTTGCAAACTGCAATTAATACCGTAGCTTTGCAGCGACTTAAATACGCGCATACCAAGTTCATCGAGGTTGTCGCAGGTATTAACATCAAGCAAAAACTGAACGTTGACACCAAGATCCGAAGTATCCGACATGGCAATAAATGCCATTTCATTCGCTTGTTGAAGTTGCTGTTTGAGTTGATCATTTGCGACTTTATTGAAGATCACCCGCATCAAACGAGCCTGCAGCTCCGACATACTTTCCGAATTCACATAATCATCACAGCCCGCGTCGTAATAGGCCATTTTGCTATCAAGTTCGGAATCACGGGCGAGTATCACAATTGGGGTATCAGTGACAGAAGGGGTATCTTTGAGCTGGCGACAAACATTAAGCCAGACGGGCTGCAGGTTATCGACGATGTTGAGCAAAACCAACTTGACGTCGTCTGCCGCTACTTGCCGAATACAATCATCGACAGATTCAACATGCTCAAGTTCGTATTGTTTTCCGAGTAAGCCAACTAACGAATCGTTGTTTGCATCTCCCATCACCAAAACCTTATAGGTCATCACCCTTAACTCCTGTAAATATCGCCCATTCAAAGGTTTAGTACAGGTTACAGACGATTACCATCACAGGTTACATAACGACCCGAAAGTCATACTAAATGTAACAATAGCGGTGAATACTTTTGCCAATTTAAGAAATAAGTATGAATTTTCTACAGTAACATCAACTCTTTAGCACGATGTATCGCTTGAGTCCGGCTTTTAGCTCCCAGCTTCACATTAATTTTGCGAGCATGGGTCTTTACTGTATGTAGCGAGATATAGAGCTGATCGGCAATTTCTTGGTTAGAAAAACCCATCGCCATTTGTCGTAACACATCCAACTCTCGATCACTTAAACTGGCCTGAGCGCTCAATTCGGCTATTTTATCCGGATCTGGGCCTTGCAGTAGTCTGGCTAGATCAGGCAGCCACTGGTGCAGTTCAAGCCCTACCCCTTCTTTTTCTAGTGTTCTACGCACGACTCCAAACTGACGCTGACTTTCGTGCTGTTGCTGTGACATAGCCAGCGCTCCTGCACGAATTAAGCGAATAAAGGTCGTCATAAGTCCATCGGCATTATTACGAAGCCAATGTTCAGTTTGCTCTAGGCAGGGTTCAAGTTGGTGCGCCACCAAGTACAAGCGCGATAACGTCGCGATAGTGAATCCCGGCAACATAGGAAACAGCTCGGGACGCGGAATCCGCTCCGAGTCAGCACCGACCAAAAGAGGATCAATACAATCTTTAGCGCGTTTCAACTTGCCCTGAGATATCCAAACGTTAGCGCGAACAATGTGCAGCCATTGGTACGTACCTGGCTCCACCTGCCAGTTTTGCATACGGCGCTCAGCTTCATCTAATGCATCTAAAGCCGCAGTATGACGTCCTTGCGCGGTAAATTGCATGGCCATCACAGCGTAGCCGTAACACACAGAGACATCGTGCGCTTGAGTACTCAGCGCAATACCCTGCTGAATAACAGCTTGTAGCTGGTCAAGTTCTTTGCCTGATAACCACATCAGAAGTCCGCGGTATAAGAGTAAACGTCCTCGCGGTAAGCGGTCCATTTCATGTGGCCGCTCTCCTAATAAATCGAGGCCTTGATCAACAATACTCATGCTGCGACTAATGTGGCCGCGATTTAATTCAATTCGCGCATGATCAAACATAGCCAGAGCTTCCATTGTTGGTGCTCGAAATTTCCGCGAAAGGTCTTGGGCGAGACGGTTCCATACCCGTGCACCATCAGGATCTTTGGCCGACAACGATAGATGAGACAAGGTACTGCTCATCAATATGCGCAACGAAAAACGACTAGCAGGCAGATTGTCGAGAGCAAACCGGCAAAGACGATCTGCACGATTCAGCTGCCCTAATAAGACGGCCAGATAGCCTTGCAACGCGGAAATTTCATAGTCAGCAAGGCTACCTTCTTGGGTTAAACGCTGAATCAATTGATCTGCCCGATCCGCCTGATGAGCCAGTAACCATGTCCACGCCGCAATTTGCATCAAGCGCGGCGAGGCCAACAAAATTTGCTCATCCAGCTGACTAAACCAGCTAATTAAGCCATTCATATTTAAATTTGCGAGGATGCTTTCAGCCTCTAACTCTACCCACCGAGCCGCTTCTTCGTTGTCACCACATTGGGATGCATGAGTTAATGCTGCCACCGGATCTTGCCGCTGACTTAGCCATCGATACGCCAAGCGATGCAGATCCTGTCGCTCGGTAAGAGGAAGTTGTGACGCCAAACACTGAGCCATGACCGGATGCATTCGATACCATCCTTGACGCTCAATTTGCGGCTCAATGAATAGCTCTTTAGCAAGCGCCTGCTGCAGCAGCGGATGATAATCCGCCCCTATCACATCTCTTAATAGCGCCTCATTAAAATGTCCTAGAACACTCAATTGACGCAAAAAACTCTGCAAAGGTGGCGACAGAGAACATACGACTTCCCCCTGTAAATAATCACTCATTTCGGCAATTGCCATCTGATCATTCACACTATCGGGTTGCCCTGCCATACGAAAACAGCTTCCCCACAAGGCTAACCCAACAGGCCACCCCAATAAGCGTTGCTCAATATGTTGCCTAAGCTCCAGTGAGGTCGTAAGTCTCTGATTCGCCAACCACTGCTCTTGCTCACAGGCACTGAAGGCCAAGTCAGACATGGTTAAAAATACAGAGTCTTGCAGTGCGGCCGTCCCCATAGCAAAAGGCCGATAACGGCCACTGAGCACTAATTGCACGTGATCTGGGAGATAGCGCACAAGCGCCATCAGCAATTGCCAACTGGTAGCGTCCACTAGTGAATGAATATCATCCATGAAGATAAGGATATTGCGCCCGCTCGCTGCCAAATCGCGCAACCAAAGCAAAAGAATTTTTTCTGCGTGCGGAGCACCGTCGGGCTGACGTAACAAAGCCAAAGCATCGGTCGCTGTGCCCATTAGCTGTTGCTCTGCGGCTTCCAAAATATGCTCAAGCAACACCGCCATGGGGGCATCAAGACTATCTAAGGTAAACCAAATAATACTTCGATCTGCGCTCTGCTTGTCTGCCACGCTCGACATGATTTGTGTTTTACCAAATCCTGCGGGCGCAGTCAGCCAAACAACGGGCGCTTGCGTTAAAGCAGCAATAAGTATTTCGCTACGATCAATAGCACCGGAGGCCGACACTGGACGCTCGCCTTTGCTCTCAATCCAAGCACCTAGTGCTTTATGATCAAGGGATGTTAACCATGCATCTTGTGCTCGGTTTGCGGGCGCAGAAAAGTCCATAATGACAACTATAAAAGTATATTTAAGGCGATGGATGCGATACATCCGACGCAATATGTCCGTATAAAACCAGAGGAAAAGACCTGATTCAACTAATCAGATCAGTTACTTACGATATGTTACTAAATAACCACAAACTCACGACTTTCGAGCTTTACTAAACCAGATCCAGCAGCCGGACAATGCCAAAAATAACAAGATGATTGCAGCAAGATCGACTAACCAAACACCATATTTACCCAACCAACGTCCGCTGTGCATATCGAGCAGTAATCGCTGCCAACTGATGGTTTTATTGCGGCTAGAATCCACCGATAAAGGTAACGACGTTAACTCGTAGGGTACTGAAATAAAGTCCGTTTTAGACAATAGCAACGCCGAATAAGTTTCAAGATCCAACACATACCAATGGCCAGAGTCGACCTGAACCGCAAAGCGCTGCTCGCCTGAGCCAATCGATTTAATATGTTCTAACTGAAAAAATGCTGGATCAATTAATTCTAAAAGAGCCCAATCTGAGTTCAACAGTAACCACTGTTCTTCACAGACTAAAAGCATCTCACGGTCTGTGCTGGCAAAACCAATCAACCGCGAACATTCACCTAGTACTTTCGCATCCAATAAAACCTGCTGATTAAAAACATGCAGCCAACCATCTTTGGTTGAAATACTCTGACGAATTTCAATGGCTGATTCATATGGCCACAACAGCAACGAACTTTGTGGATAGTAGCTATCTAGTTCTAAGTCACCTGTGTGATTAAGCGCTATGCCGCTTACAGTGACTAGAATTATGATCACTGCCGCCGCTAAACCGCCACGGCGATGCCAACGATAGAGCCAAAATCGTAAACGACGCCCCTTCATTACTCAGCTCCAACAACAGTAGAGGCATTGTTTGGCATGATCCAACGATCCAACAACAAAGCCAAACGTGCAATACGCTTCATTGTTCTAACTGAATAGGTTGCGCCAGAAATACCATCAACGTGACGAGATAACTCGCCGTCGTCCGTGAGGGTTTGATCAACAAATTGAGCGGTATAAGCAGGAAGTCGAATTTCATCGCCCCGCGCTTCGCGGAATACCATGACTTCCATACGTTCAATTTTTTGGGCGCGA
>Ga0209081_1002301_pt1 | contig 11123 bp, 9 predicted proteins | sample GOMGulsemesocosm_4_FD_184636 | JGI IMG/M metagenome (GOLD analysis project Ga0209081, IMG submission 184636) | Methane-oxidizing microbial communities from mesocosms in the Gulf of Mexico - GOM15B Gulf of Mexico (SPAdes) (version 2) | ecosystem: Environmental > Aquatic > Marine > Cold seeps... | reverse complement strand
GCTGTTTAAAACTGGCTCAGCAGCAAAGCATCGAAGCCGCCTATCACAGAGAGGGTGAAGCCATGGACCGCCTAGCCGGTGGCCCAGAGAACACAGAAGCCATCACCGCGTTTATTGAAAAGCGAGCGCCCAATTGGGGCTAGTGATTCACCTGCTCCGGTGAGGTTATATTGTTTGTGATGGGTTTTCTTTTGCTTTTTGTTTCGGGGCCTGACATGCATGATTCGTCAATACGCCCCACAATATCAAACCCACCGTTTCACCCAGTGCAGCAGCTGCTGTGAAAACCAATCCATGCTTTTTCACGTCTTTTCTCCGATCCGAGAACAAGAATACGGACCTTTATAAGAGCCGACCAAGTTAGACTGGGTCACATTTGATCTCATATTGCTGGTCTATATAGTCCTGCAATTTGCTTTCGTCTTCGATCAGGTAACGCACCAGGATAATGCCCTTGGCACTCGGGCTTTCGACGCTGGCGCCTTTCATAAGCTCGCTTTGATCGTCATCAACGCTTTGGCCGGGCAAGTGGAATAGTGCGCGTAAATGATCCGCTCTGTCTTTTCTGTCATCCATGACAAAGAAGTTGTCCGTATTGGCGGCAAAGGCGCTGATCGACGCGTAACCGCTGCCCTTGGGAGCAACCACCTGTACCGGGCCCTGACTCAGATCATAAGCACAGGCCGAATAAAGAAGATCAGCAGAAGAGCGCACGACAATGCGCTGTTCATGGGTCGCGCGTGGCGACGGCAAAGAAGCATTCCAGCCCTTGCGGTCTACAACGGTTTGTGTGGACTGTAATGTGGTGTACGTACCGTCCTCGATCATATTTTTGGCCGTCACGTAACCCTCGTCTGAAATCTTCTTCATAGCAATCGACATGATCACATTTGGCAAGGCATTGATCGTCAGCAGATGAAAAATGGCGGCCAAAACAAGGAATGGTAAAAAGATCTTCAAAATAAACGCTTTCATGCGCAGGACTCCTTGCGAATTTCCGGCACATTGACAGAGGCGGGATTGGCTAAAACCTGCGCATCTGGGTTATACAAGCGCAGAATCAAGTTAAATGGCCCTGCAGGTGGGGTAATCAAACCGGCACCCTGTCCCTTGTGAATGCTTGTTTGCCAATGGCCACTGGCATCGACATCCAAGCTTTTGGCGGTAATGCTGTAGCGCTTTTGAGGATTTTCGATCAGGAAATATTCTTCGTCATAAATAGTGACTGACCACCAGCGTGTGGGAAAGCCACCACCACTCATGGTGTAACGACAGCTTGCATCCAAAGCATTGCCATCAGAATCTTTATGGCTCGAATAATAAAAGGTCTGGTCACTGGTCATGGCCAGCAAGGCCTGAATGGCAATACGGGCACGGGTCCAGGCATCAGCCTCTTTACTGCCTGTCTCAGTCGATGCGGTCCAGGCACCATTGCTGATGCCGTCAATAGGGCTGCGCGCCGACATAATGGCCGAACCCGCCCCCACCAGCAGCGCTAGCAGGACCAGCGCCGTATATCTCAATATTCTCATCACTACCTCAGTAGGTTTTTTAATTTTGTGCTGTTCCTGTTTTACGATGATTGCCGTTATTCGCTAGAGCTTTGTTCACTTACGCTAGAAAGCCTGCGCAACACAGCAACTGATTCAGTGGACTGGGCAACCGACCCCAGAACAGGGCGGTTAACGCATATCTTGGACGCTTACTCTTCCTCATCGTATAGACCTACCTGTCATTTCTTATCCTTACTAATACCGCATATACCTGCTGGTTAGCATACGATAAAGCCATATCCATCAGGGGGTTAATTTCATCCGTGCGCAAGGTTATACTCGGTCAAGCTCTTTACTGAAACAGGCTCACCATGGACTACTCATACACCGAGGTACTGCTTGCTGAGCTCGATAACCTAGGGCTGAACAACCGCGAGCTCGCAGATGCCTGCGGCCTGCGGTTATCAGAACTCCAGCAGCAAGAAAACACCGCCGTCCTTGTCGAAACAGCCATAGATAAAATCGGTGACACGGGGCTGGGGCTTCGACTCGGCAGGCGATTGAATCTGCTTTCTCACGGGGTCGTTGGTTATGCGTTGATGAGCAGCGCCACCATCGGCGATTTGTTGAAGGTACTCATTCAGTACAACCGCCTATTGGCACCCGAGATGAAGTTTGAGCTGCATCACCAGGGGGACACAGTTGCCCTGCGCGCCATTGCCAATGGCAGTGTCACCCGACGGTTTAATCGGTTCGCCATGGAGTCTTTTTTCGCCTCTGTGCACAGCTGTGCCGCTCTGCTGCTGCCCGCAGACAGGCACCGGAGTTTTCAGCAGTTCCATTACCCCGCGCCGCCCTACCTCAATCTTTATAATGAAATCTTTGAACAGCAGGTGACATTCGACGCGGAAGCCTCACAACTGCTCATGCCGGCAACATCGCTGGACATACCTCTGAGCATGGCCAACCCGGCAGCCGAGGTCATCTTCAAGCAGCAGTGTGACGCCTTGCTCAGCGAATACGATAAAGAAAAACGCGTCTCTGCCCGGGTCATGGAAGAGCTCTTTGATCGACGGGGAGATTTTCCCCGCTGCAATCAAATCGCCGAACGCCTGCATATGAGCGAGAGCACACTGCGCAGAAAGCTGAAAGCCGAGGGAGTCACCTTTCAAGGCGTATTGGATCAGGTGCGCACGCAATTAGCCTACGAATACCTCGGTTCGACCCGACTTCCCGTTGCAGAAGTAGCGCGTTTGCTGGGTTTTGACGATGTCACCAATTTCCGGCGCTCATTTCGCAGGTGGTCCGGCCAGACACCGTCCGCCTATCGCGACAGTCTGTGACTGTCGCTACCAACAAAAACCGCGACTCAACACGCCCAAGGTTTACAGATTACGCAATTCCTTTCTCAGCACTTTACCGACCGGTGACATCGGCAGCTCTTCGACAAAGCTGATCATTCGCGGCTGTTTGTAGCCGGTTAAGTTTTCCCGACAATGGCTTTTAACTTCAGCCTCAGTTAATGATGGATCAGCCTTTACAACAAACACCTTTGGCACCTCACCGGACTTGTCACTGGGCACGCCAATACACGCACAGTTCTCAACCTTGGGAAGGCTCGACACCACGTCTTCGATTTCATTGGGAAAGACGTTAAAACCGGATACCAGAATCATGTCCTTCTTGCGATCCACAATCGACACAAACCCGTCTTCATCAATCTCGGCAATGTCACCGGTTTTCAGCCAGCCATCGACCAGCACCTCGGCAGTTTCCTCAGGTCTTTGCCAATAGCCCCCCATCACTTGTGGCCCCTGCACACACAACTCACCCGGTTCACCAAAGCCCAGTTCAACGCCCTGCTCATCCACCACTTTTAGCGCCGTTCCCGTCAGAGGCACGCCGATTGAGCCCAGCCTGCCTGTGCCATCCCCAGGGTTGCTACAGACAGTAGGAGAGGCTTCCGTCAAACCGTAGCCCTCGGTGATTGCACAGCCAGTAACCTCTTGCCAACGCCTGGCAGTATCCTTGCTTAAAGCCGCTCCCCCGGACACCGTCAGACGCAGTCTGCTGAAATCCAGCTGCTTAAATTGCGGGTGATCCAGCAACCCGAGAAACAGGGTATTGATACCGGTGAAGGAGGTAAATTGCCAGCGTTGCAAGGCGCGGATAAACATGCCCGGATCTCTGGGGTCCGTAATCAGCACACTGTGGTGCCCCATCGAAAAAGAGGCCATACAGTGCACGCTGAAAGCATATATATGGTAGAGGGGCAGCGGGCAAATCATCGTCGCACCTGTGAGCGGCACAAGCAGCTCACCCCTGGCATCGGTGGCTGCTTCAGAAGCTCGTATCTGACGGTATTGGGCCACCAGATTCCGGTGCAGAATCATCGCCCCCTTGGCAACGCCCGTGGTACCACCTGTGTATTGCAACAGCGCTATATCATCAGGCTGCGGCTGCACTGGCGTGAATCTCTGCCCCTTGCCCAGCTTCAGGCAAGTATTAAATTTAACGGCGGGCAGTGAATAAGCTTTGATCTGCTTTTTAACGTATTTTACAGCGGCATTGATCAGCTGCTTTTTTGGAAAACCCAGCATGTCTCCCAGAGAACACTCGACCAGGTGATCAATGGACGTGTCTGGCAACACCTTTTCAACTAGGTCACCGTAAATATTCATATACACCAGCGCACGCACACCGGCATCGTTAAACTGGTGTTTCATCTCTCTGGCGGTATAGAGGGGGTTGGTATTAACAATGATTAACCCGGCCCGTAACGCACCAAACAATACGACCACATACTGCAACACATTGGGCATCTGAATAGCGATACGATCGCCCGGCTGCAAATCGGTGTGGTGCTGAAGATAACTGGCAAACGCCGCAGACGTCTTGTCCAGCTCTGCAAAAGAGATGGTTGCTCCCAGCGCCGTGAAAGCATTTTGTTCTGTGTATTGCCTGAACGCAGCCTCAATAATCTCAACGACATTCTGCGGCGTTTCTGGGTGCAGGTCATCCAGTGTATTCGCCCCGCGCTTGCCATTCCAAAACTCTTTTTTCATCGCTATACCTTTTATCGATGTCGGCGTCAGTTGATCTGAGCTCAGACAATCAGTACCTAGTTAACAGGCGCTACGATACGCCAAGCCGTCGCAGCAAGGCGGGTTATTAGCAATCATTCGTAGGGTGTTAATCAGTCAAAATATATTTCAGCCACGCATTAATCAGCGATTTTCGAGCGCAACAAACGATCGAGGCCGCCTATCATAGAGAGGGTGAGGCGATGGATCGCCTGGCGGTGGTCCAGAGAACACAGAAGCCATCACCGCGTTTATTGAGAGGCGAGCGCCTAAGCGGGGCTAGTAGGATTCGTAAATAATCACGGCATTATCAGCTAATAGCTGAGACATGGTTCTACACCGCCACAATTTCTCTAGCGGTGTAGAACTATGCCTACCGTCATAGAGAAGGTTCTTGTGTGGGTAGAGCCTAGCAGATGAGCAGTTTTCATCGGCTCGAGAAACATCGAAAAATCACCCATGTCGTAATTTTGTTCACGCCTGTGATCATTCGCTATCGGCTCTAAAAAACGCCCAGCTGCGCAAGCCTTCATCGATATAAAAATAGGCCCATAATTCGTAACCCACATACAAGCGAACGGTGGTTCTCCAGAACACGGCCTTTTAAGGCATTACGGTCGAATAACATTACGTAATAAAAATAGAACAAATTATTCTCTGAACGGCTTTAAACGCTTCACTTAGGACAGAACCCGAAGCGCCAATACCGATAGCCAAAAAGTGAAATACACGATGAGCCGTTAATGGATCGAGAAACGATGAGAAGTACGTTATTTGAATACATCGATATTGATTACAATCGTCAGAGAAGGCACAGTACTTCAGGCTATTTAAACTCAGAGAAATTTGAACTTAAAAACGTAGCTTAATCGAGTATCCGGTTTAAACGCTACGGATCACTCTCATTGCTGCCGCGTTCCCATGATGCGTAAGAATCTGCAAAGAACACCTGGTTTCCGCTCTTCTTTGTAACCTCCCTATGGCTGTATAACTCGCGACCATCATCCACTTAAAGCCTTTAACGATGTAACAACTGAGCTTCTCTAACAAGCGATGACTTCACCGTGGGCCTGCTTATCTGCATGGTAGGACGAACGTACCAGTGGACCACAGGCGGCACGCTTAAAGCCCAACTCTTTAGCGTAGCGGGTGTACGCCTCGAACTCGTCTGGATGCACAAAGCGCTCGACCGGCAGGTGCTGCTTGGACGGCTGAAGATACTGGCCGATGGTGAGCATGTCGATATTGTGCTCGCGCATATCGCGCATCACCGCGAAGATTTCCTCTTTGGTCTCCCCCAAGCCAACCATCAGGCCCGACTTGGTCAGCACGTCGGGGCGGCGGCGCTTGAACTCCTGCAACAGCTGCAGTGACCACTTGTAGTTGGCGCCGGGGCGCGACTGGCGATAGAGACGCTGCACGGTTTCGAGGTTGTGGTTAAAGACGTCCGGCGCGTCCTTCTCCATGATATTCAGTGCCACCTCCATGCGGCCGCGGAAATCCGGCGTCAACACCTCGATCTCCAGATTGGGCGAGTGCTCGCGCGCCTCGCGGATACAGTCGGCAAAATGCTGGGCACCGCCATCGCGAAGGTCGTCTCGGTCCACCGAGGTGATGACAACATACTTGAGGCGCATCTCGGCGATGGCAGAGGCCAGGTGGGCCGGCTCGCCGGCGTCGAGCGGGTTGGGCTTGCCGTGGCCGACGTCGCAGAAGGGACAACGACGGGTGCAGATCTCGCCCATGATCATAAAGGTGGCGGTACCACCGCTAAAGCACTCACTCAGGTTCGGGCAGGAGGCCTCTTCACAGACACTGGCGAGGTTATTCTTGCGCAGGATCTTCTTGATTCGATCGATTTCCGGCGAGGCTGGCACGCGCGCACGAATCCAGTCCGGCTTGCTCTGCATCCTGGTGCTGGCAATCACCTTTACCGGGATGCGATCAACCTTGTCGGCGTCGCGCAGCTTCTCACCCTGTTGCAGGCGGCGGCTTCGCTTGACCGGAGCCAGCTCAGTTTCGGCCAGCGGGTCAAACACCGCTGGCTTAGGCATGTCACTAGTCTTATCGACGTGCTTATCTGCATGTTTATCAGTGCTCATTGGACTTGTGTCCCTCGCTCGGCTATCTGTTTATCTGAGCAACGGTCGAGCAACGGTCGAGCAGCTGTTCGACCAAATCCTCAACGAAGTGAGCCGCTACCAGCACCGGCCCCGCAGCTCACTTGATTTCATCCGCTTTTATATTTCTAAACGGCGACCTATATTGTTTAGGATTCATCGAGAGAGTAGTCGCAACTTAGCGAGAGCTCAGCCCACTACCCTCGTTTCAGGCAACTTATCAAACTGAGTCAAGCCATCACAAATAGAGAAGGCTGATGGCTTGCTCCCCACGTAGACATGCATTGAAGCAGACAGCTCCGCACTGACATCATCCAGGCTGTTGACGGATAAACTGACGAAATGGTTATTCTCGGGGTAATTCATCAGCCGCGCACCACAGCACTGACAGAAGGCGCGATAGTAACCGGGTGTCGACTGGTACGTCTTAACCTGGTCTACGCCTTGCAGCCAGTTTATACGTGGATTAAAAAAAACCGCCTGGGTCGCGAATTCACTGCCGTGAGAGCGACGACAGATAGAACAATGACATCTAGCGACGAAACCAATCTCACCTTCAAGCTGGTAAACCACAGTTCCACAAAGACAGCGTCCACTATAAGACATAAAAACCACCTCAATTTTATATTCGAAAAGTTAAATAACCTAGAACCGCCGACTAGCCAATTTTGCGCTTGCTGTCGGCCCAATAGGGCTCTATCAATTCTGCTTTCAGTATCTTGACTGACGGATTTATCGGCAGTGCATCGACCATTGTAATTTTCCGTGGTGTTTTTAATACCGGAAATTTTTCCACGACATTATTCAACAAGGTTCGCTGCAGACAAGCTTTCAGAAACGACGGCAACGATCACCGCCAGTTAAGCCCCAACTAATCGATCACAGGGGACGCCGATAACCGCGACCTCCTGAATATTTTCATGGCCAGACAAGACTTTCTCTCTTCGAAAAACTAAACAATCAAACCAAATCGATCAAATTACCCCCCTACATTATTGATGGCTAGTTGGATATTTCATCTCAGAATTTGTAGAGGCTGATTTATTCAGAAATTTTGACGCTGTGGGCAGCATCCACGATCAATGTAGTTCCCGACATGTAACTACCCGCATCACTCGCAAGCAATAACAAAGGACCATCCAATTCTTGCAGTTGGCCAAAGCGACCAATAGGCAAACCCTGCTCTGCCGCCTTACCTTCAGGCGTTTCAAGAAACCACGCGGTCAGATCAGTGACACAGTAACCCGGCGCGATTGCATTAACCCGAATACCTTTACCGATCAGGTCCAGTGCTAAGGTTTTTGTCATATGCAGCACAGCCGCTTTGGAAGCGCAGTAGTTAACCATACCGGCACGAGCTGCAACACCAAGAATAGAAGCGATATTTATAATGGAACCCGGCTTATCGGCTTTAACCAAACGCTGCGCGCAAATTTGTGTCGTACGCCACAGTCCATTAACATTGACATCGATGGTGGAAGTAAATTGATCATCTTCCATCTCCAGAGTGTCAGCTGTGGCCTGAATACCGGCACAGTTCACCAATAGATCAACGACACCAAAAGCTTTTTCCGCAGTATCAAAGGCTGCTTCTACCGACGCTCGGTCACTCACATCACCCGCAACAGCCAAGGCCGTGCCGCCAGCAGCGGTAATTTCACCCGCCACTTTTTCCAAATTTTCCATCCGACGGGCGACACAGACTACCTTGGCACCCCCCTCTGCCAGAACCTTGGCAAAGCGTTCACCCAGGCCACTGCCTGCTCCGGTAACCAACGCCACCTTTCCCACGACTGAAAAAATATCATTTGCCATAATAGTAATACCTGTTTCCCCGGCTTTATCGCCGTTACTATTTTTAATTTCTACTTGCTAAATGAGGATTAACCATTAAATCCAGGATAAAAATCAAATTTATCAATAGTAAAAGGATGCACTAGGGCACTTCCTTTTAGATGACACTTTAATAAAGTGTTGCTGTTAGTCAGACCATTTTAATTTCCAGTGATCGCTACTGAGCGTTACAGGGAGTAGAACATCCAGTGATAATAAAGCACCACCACACCTATAAAGTACGCACCGACAACGGCGTAGGTACCGGAGGCTGGCTCTTCTTTAGCATGACGAATAGCAATTGCACGACCACCCCAGCTCATCCCAAGAAGCACCAACATGAACGGTCCCCAGAACACGTAGTCGGGGAAAATACTGTCGAAGTGTTCCATGGTGGCAATACCATCACCCAAATCAACCACCTCACCGTTACGGCGAATAAATGTGGCCTTAGTGGTGTGGTTTCCGTAAGACATTTTCAAAGAAAAATCGAACGGCGGGAAGAGTGTTTCACGCGGCTTCATAGTCAAATTGACGGTTTCAACGTGCAGAGTACCCTCTGCAGCGTGAGCCACCCAGGTCGCACGCTTAGGGTATTCCAAGCCGCTAATAGGTTCACGAACATATTCAACATCGGTGATGTCGACGCGCTCAAACTTGTGGAATTTCTTCTGATCATTATCCCAAATCCAGCCCTCGTGCGGCTTGGTGTTATAGCCCCACTGCCAATCGTCCTGGGCTTTCCACAGGGAACCAGACCAGCCGTTTTTATAATGATGATCCATCCAGTCGTGGGCGCCCCACTCAATCCAACTCCAGGGAACACCAACGGCATCTTCAAACAACCCCGTCCCTTTTACCTTGAACGTCTTGCCCGTTTGTTTGTGAGTGATGGACCCTGCGACGTTAGACGCCAATTCATTCATGGAGCCCATGCCAAAGTCGCCCGCTTCGAAGGGCTCGCCATCGTTGTAGAGGTACCAGCGCGGGGCGCGCTCCGAGGTTTTGAAGTCAAACCTAAAGTTTTTATCTTCATAGATGATGTCATAATTAGGAAATTTACCCAGGTATGACGTTGTTGGCGACTCAATATCCCAAGGTGCTCCGGGCCGGGTGAGTTCCAGCTGCTCAGTCACAGGGGCTTCACTCATCCCTTGGCGCAAGCCTTCTTTCAACTTGACGTCATTGATGGTCTTGTAGTCAGCCCACAAAAATCCTTTGTCAGCCCAAATAAAGCCATCGGTTTCCTTTACATCATCGCGAGGTACATTAACCACCTCCTGCATCCAAGGCGAGAAATCAGTGTCTGCTGGCGCCTCGTAGCCATACTCCATGAATTCAGCGTCAAATAAAATGACCGCCAAGGAGAAAAATCCCGTGTGCCGCTGACCTGCCTCATCTTCCAGCTGGAATGCAAGAAACTGCGATTTCCAGTTATCCCCCATAACAAAACGTTCAGCCGCCAACGGTATAACCACCGACAGGACAAAGCTAGCCGTCACCAGCCAACTGGCCAGTGTTAATTTTTTAATTGTATTGTTCATATATACCTCTAACTTTTAATAGCTAAATATTAAATTTCCAGCAGACCCACTAGGTTTATCTTTGAAATTAACATTGTAAGATAACGCGGTATCGAAGAACCCCCAAATTTCTTGAATCAACCCATCTGCATCAAATTCTAAAATATGACAATAGCGGCTGTTATATTCTTTTCCCTGTACATTCTTCCTATCACCTTCAAAGATCACCACAGCGCGCTTATCATCTACACACATCAACTTCCAGTTAATATCAATCTTTGAACCAGGATTTACTCGATAAGAAAATATTTTAATAATTTTTTCCCAAACATTTTTGGCGCCTAGAGTACGGCCAGATACAGCCGTATAACCGGCTACATTAAGAGTCACATCGGCTGTGTGCATCGCAATCCAGGTCTCAACATCAGCTGTACTTAAGGCGTTGTACACCTTATCTAGCGTTGCATCTATATCAGTTGGTGTGCTCATCGAAATTCTCCTAAGATTGTCTAAATCACTTCCACAGCGTTTTTATGACTATTTATTCAGGTATTTGGCAATCGTATTATGCAAATGTCGAATGCGGCTTTCCTGATAGCTACCCAGAGAAACGGTACCTTTCTTTGAAGCCTTTAAACCTTTCATCATATAGGGGAGATTGCCCATATCCTGGTCAAACACCCCCCCCAAAACGCCCAGTTCTTCAGCATCGCTAAAGCTTTGTTCGTCACTCAGCCGATGAATCGGAACACCGTGTTCTGGCCCTTGTGGATCAGTACCGCGCAGTAATAAGCGGACATCAAAAATGCAGCTTTCGTGGTCGTCACCATTAGGGCGGAATTGATAAACAATGTTGCCGAAGTAGCCTGCCCATACCTGAAAGTTGGGAAATACATCGTAAAGAATCGCATCCTGTAACTCTGCCAGGGTAGCGTCGGATAAATCCTGTCCACTCGCTGCGGCGAAGGCCTCGCGATTCATTTCGCCAATAAATTTTCGGGCACTCATGCCTTCCGGCATTTCCACCCCCTCTGCGTCACTTGCGGCCATTCGGCCAGAACAACGCAGGGA
>Ga0209081_1002300_pt1 | contig 11123 bp, 13 predicted proteins | sample GOMGulsemesocosm_4_FD_184636 | JGI IMG/M metagenome (GOLD analysis project Ga0209081, IMG submission 184636) | Methane-oxidizing microbial communities from mesocosms in the Gulf of Mexico - GOM15B Gulf of Mexico (SPAdes) (version 2) | ecosystem: Environmental > Aquatic > Marine > Cold seeps... | reverse complement strand
TGGCTTTTAATGAGTTCTGTCCCGTACAGGCTTTAGAAATCAGACACAAAGGGGGAGTATTTGTAGGCGTGCAGTATCATCCTGAGTTTGATAATAAACAGATGATTTCTACGTATAATAGGCTGCATGATTTACTGTTGAAAACAAAGTACTTCTCTAACAGTAATGAGCATCTAAATGAAGTTATTTCTTTAGAAAATGAGATAAAGAAAAATGAGAATGCTTTTTATAACAATGAAAAGTATCGTTTATTAGAAATTAGAAACTGGCTAGAAACTTTATAAGTTCTTTATAGCTAATTGAATATATTTAAACACAAATCAAAACACAGAATAAGAAGTTTTACTTCTTCTGTGTCACTCAGGTAAAACTCACAAAACTATATTTTACAAACAAAAAACATTCTATTGATTTTAATCAAGATAAAAATTATCCTCTTTAGCTATAGTTCCCTAAACAATTGAGGAATAATAATGCAAACAAGTGAAGTAAGTAGAGATAATATCAATAAACTCGTAGTACTTTTTTATACCCGAGTCTTAAGTGATGAAAAACTAGCACCTTTTTTTATTGATAAGTTAGGATCTGATTTAAAAAATGAAAAATGGCAAACTCATATGGAACTCTTAACTAATTTCTGGTCTACGTTAATAACTGGTTCAAGGGATTATAATGGTGCTCCTTTTCCTCCCCACACTCAAATGCAAGGATTAGATAGAGCTGCTTTTGAAACATGGATTGTGTTATTTTTCGAATCTGTTGATAAAATATTTACTGAAGACATTGCTTTTAAATTTAAAGAAAGAGGTTCTACAATTGCTGGGAACTTTGTTCGAAATCTAAACTTGTAATAGAAATTTCATATTAACTTTAGTGAGTAACTTAATAGAAAAGTTCTTGTTCAAATAAATGTAGTTATGATAAACTTTATATAGATAAAACTAATACTATAAGGTTAAAGGAGAAATGATGCATGAAAATGTTGATGAACTTTTTGAACAAATATGGAAAAACTATTTAGAAGTAACTCCTACAGCTTTAAAAATACATGAACTCTTAGGTGCTTATGAACCAAAGAATATTGTAAATGATCACATCGCTTTACGCACCTTTAACCACAAAAAAATAGGCCTTGATAAACTTGCAGCTCATTTTATAAAAGTGGGGTACAAGGAGTGTGGAGAGTATCATTTTGATGCGAAACATCTTTATGCCAAACATTTTGAACATACAGACCCTCTGAAACCTAAAGTGTTTATTTCTGAATTATTACTTGAAAAGTTTTCCTCCGGCCTTCAAAATAGTATTCATAACTTGATGGATCAAATAGATGAAAGAGATGTACTAAAGGATAACTTTATTTACTCAGGTAGACATTGGGAACTTGATGTGAAAACTTATGACTTATTATTAAAAGAGAGTGAATATGCTGCTTGGACTGCAGCTTGGGGTTATCGAGCCAATCATTTTACAGTTAGCATCAATTACTTAAATAAATTTAATACAATACAAGCTGTAAATGAGACACTCAAAAAAGCTGGATTTCTTTTAAACACAAGTGGAGGGGAAATCAAAGGCACACCAGAAGTATTATTAGAACAATCTTCCACCTTAGCTGATATGTATAAAGTAAAATTTGTGGACAGTGAAGTGGAAATACCAAGCTGCTTTTATGAATTTGCACTACGTTATAAAAATGACAAAGGTGAACTCTATACTGGTTTTGTTCCAGCCTCTGCTGATAAAATTTTTGAAAGCACAAATACAAGATAAGGAAGAATAATAATCAGATATTATTGGTTTTAATCTTGATTTTGTTATGATTATTTTCTATAAATCAAATATACTTACACTGGACATAAATGCAAATTTCAAATAATAGAATTAATGATACCTCTGTCAACCAAAACTTTAGAGTAAGAAGTCCAAAAGCGGCTGTTTCAAAAGGTTCTTTAGATGCAGTAAGAGTTGAATTAAGCAGAAGAGCATTATTAAGTGACGAGTATAATCGAGAAGATAATTTTTTCCCTATTCACAACCCTGATGCATTAACGTACTCAAAACAAATGCGCGTTACTTACGACTACTAATTTAGCCAAAGTTTGTTTTTTGACAAACGATAATATGCCCAAGCACCCGTAATTCCACGAGCAGAATACATACACATCAAACTAAACCATAATCCGTGATTATAATAGTCACTACTTAACCACCAGACAGGAAAATATACGAAAACCACTGAGACAATCATAGTATTTTGCATTAATCTGGCTTGAGTAGTTCCTATAAAAATTCCATCAATCAAAAAACTCGATACAGCAAATAGTGGTAAAATCACCAGCCACGGCAAATATTCATTTGCAAGCAGTTGAACAGTTTTTATTGAGGTTAACATGGTAATAATCCATTCACCAGCTATAAGAAAAAACAGACTAAATAATAAAGCTGTAAATATTGAAAACACTGCAGCAGCAGAAACAAATTGATGGAATCTACTTAAATCTTTTTCTCCTACAGCTTTACCTGCTAGTGCTTCAATGGAATGAGCATAACCATCTAGGGCATGTGCGATTAGGGTGACAAAACTCATCAAAACAACATTTGCAGCAAGTATATTGGTTCCTAACTTTGCACCTTGTGCTGTAAAAAAAGACATTGCAACTAATAATAAAATAGTACGAACAAAGATATATCGATTTACTTTTAGTATAGGAAGGTAATAAGACAGGCGCTTTAATTTTTGAACTGCAATAACACCAGGTATCTTAAGCAGCATTTTACGACAAAACCAAAGTGCTAGTAACAATCCAAAATATTCTGAAATAACTGTGGCCATGGCCAATCCATTTACTTTTAAACCCAAGACATTAACAGCAATTACATCAAGAATGATATTTAATAAGTTGGTACTTATTAATAATATCAATAATACTTTTGTCGTTTGATTACCCACAAACCATCCTACTAGAACATAGGTACATAAAACAGCAGGTGCACCAAAAATACGATAGTGGGAATAGGATATTGCATATTCTAGTACTTCTTTTGGTGGAGCTAGAAGTGATATTCCATAATTAATTATTGCTTGTTGAAATAGTATAAGGAACGCAGCAATTGATAAACCGAGAATTAAAGACTGAGCTAATACCGTTCTATTAGAAGAGCCATCTTTTGCACCAACTAATTGTGCAATCATTCCTGTTGTACCCATACGTAAAAAACCAAATGCCCAGTAGATAAAAGTGAATAAGGTCGTACCAATTGCAACAGCTGCTAAATATTTACTATCTGGCAAATGACCAATAACTACAATATCTGCAAGCCCCAACAAGGGTTGAGATATATTGGATAACATTACAGGCCAAGTTAGTAACCAAATTTTTTGGTAATCTAATTTATTTGTATTAATAAGCATGAATACTTCCCACATAAGAAGGTAATAATATGCAATTTGTATGGAGTGTTTTTTTAGATTTTAGATTCATATTTACTTTTGTCATTGGATTTTACTTCGTTAATAATTAATTTGACATCATAGTATAATGCTCACATTTTTCAAGCTTGCTAAACTAAGTTTTTTTATTCTCGCTTCTTACGATACCAGAGGTAACAGTTTTACTCTTTTTGAGACTAAATATTTTATCAATTGATAATAGGCTCATTAGATTAATTATTCACTATTAAGAAATTTCTAGGCATTCTTATTTAATATATCCACATATCTTTTACATAATAAAAGAGTAAGCTTTTAATTATAAAACATTTCTGTTAGTGAAATATTGAATGGAAAGACAATGAAGTACTACAAAAAACTATTATTTATCTTATTAATCTCTATATTTACCTTGAACACTCATGCGAAAGCTACTACTGTAAAAGCATCTGAAGTAAGCAATAAGGAATTACAAATAGCACTCATTTTATGGAGAGGTGAAACCAAAGCAGAAGTTTCTTTCAAGAAAACATTGAAAGACTTGGGATATAAAGTCAAGTATACAATTTATGATGCACAAAACCAACGTTACAAATTTCCAGATATATTAAGAAGAATTGATTTTTCCAAATATGATTATATTTACACCTTTGGCACTACCGCTTCACAGTTGACTAAACGGCTTTTAGATAACAAAGTACCACAAATCTTTAATATTGTTTCAGCACCAGTGATGGCAAATGTTGTTGATTCTATGACTGGAAGCTCTGAAAATATTGCAGGGGTGAGTAATCAAGTGCCTTTGGAGTTACAAATAAAAACAGCTTTGAGTGTTTTTAAGTTTAAACGTCTTGCTTTATTTTTTAATCCTCGCGAACAAAACTCTATGATTATCCGCTCAAAATTAATTCACTTGGGTGAAAAGTATAACTTTAAAGTGATATCTCTTCGCTCACCCATAAAAAAGATGCTAGAAGAAAATGTACAGAAACTAACAAATTCCACAATAAAAGTGGATGCGGTTTATTTACCTGCTGATAGTTTTATTGTCTCAAATTCTAAGTTTATTGGGGAAGAATTAAGAAAGGCAAAAATAAAAAGTATAGGTGCTATTCAAGAATATGTTAAAAATGGTGCTTTAATGGGAACAGTTACTGATTATACAAAGTTAGGTGAAATGGCGGCTTCTATCATTACTAAACATGAAAATGGCACTAAAATTGGAACCATACCTGTACTAATACAAGAAAATCCCTTTATTGTTTTAAACAAAACAACTTGTGATTTATTAGAAATAGAGCTTGATCAAAGTATTCTTGATCAAGCTATTATCTTAAAATAATTAGTCTTTCAAAGATTTATAGAACTTATAAAAGTGCTAAAATCCACTCTTTGACATTGAGTATGCTTTGTTTTTCTTTTTTAGAAACAAAAAGAGCAGGTTTGTTTTTTCGGTTTTCTTTCACATCAGACTTCATCACGTCTAAGTCTACTTCCACATAAGGGGCTAAGTCTGTTTTATTGACGATTAATAAATCACTAAATAATAAACCAGCACCCTTCTTTCTGGGGATATCTCCACCTTGAGCAACATCTATGATATAACAGTAATAATCCACCAATTCGTAAGAGAAAGTTGCAGATAGATTATCTCCACCACTTTCAACAAAGATAATATCAGGTTGAAAACTAGACTCTAAATCTTCACAGGCTTTTTGATTGATTGAAATATCATCTCTAATGGCCGTGTGTGGACATCCACCCGTTTCAACTCCTATGACCATATCACTGTCAATGCTGAGAGATTCTTTTAGATAATTGGCATCTTCAGTTGTATAGATGTCATTGGTTACAATAGCTACTTTATACTCATCTTTTAATAAGTTTGTCAAAGACTCAATCATTGAAGTTTTTCCACTTCCAACGGGTCCTGCTATTCCTATTTTGATGCTCATGTTCTTCCTTTTTTATATATGGTTTATTTTGGTGTTTTATTTAATATAGGGTTATGTCACAAACATTTTAGGTTCTAAGTTTAGATGTTTAAAAATCACTTCTTCAAATAAAGGGTTAAAGTTGCTCACATTATTAGAAGAGTTTTTAATACAATCTTCTAGTACTTCATCATAAGTAAACAGAAGTTGTTGTATTTGAGATGGTTTTATTCTAGATATTTTTATAGAAGTTGCTGCAATATTAATTAAAGTTTTTTTGCACCATAACAATAAAAATAAATCTATGTCTAAATCCAACTCATAGGCATAGGCGCACAATACTAGAAGTTCACTTCCACTGCTTACACCTTGGGATATTTCTTTGAAATAATCGTGAACTATAGTTTTTTTTAAATCATAATTGATATGTCTTAAATAATTTCGTCCCATATCACAAGAGGCTTTGGCATACTCGTAACTTAGCATTGCATTGTATTTTTTATCTTCTTTTATGAGTACATGCAGTTTATTAGATTCTAAATATTTGTAAACTTTCTTTGCATATACAAATTCAAAGTTTTGGTATTGATCTTTTATTAGATTATCTAGATAGACTTTTAGGCTATCAATATCTTTCACAATATCCAATACTATATGAGGTTCTAGTCCAAAAGAATGTACAAATACACCAGAGGGGAAACTCCCGTCAAGTATTTGCATAAACCTACTGAGAGAATTAATGCTTGTGATGTGCTTTTCCATTTGGTTTAAAATAACCTTCTGTTTTTGTTACATGGATATTTTCATCTTTTTCTAAATTGTTAATAATGTCATAAAGTGAAATGTCATTCAAAATAGTGATTTGAAAACTCTCCAAGGATATGGGTTGATGTCTATTTCCTATTTCATAAGCGGCTTTTACAAAATCCATTACGAAGTTAAATTTTAAAATCACAATCTCATCTTTACTTTTCAATATTTGGATTTGATATCCATCTTCACATACTAAAATATCACCTTCATGTAGATGGGTAAACTTTGCTTTTATGATAAAACTTTTATCTTTTTTTGTAATGGCACTCAAATTTGGTTTTTGCATATCAAACCAAGACAGCTCAACGGTATCACTGATTTCTTGACTTTTCGCGTCTGCTTTTTTAATAATATTGTTTACTTTCTGTATCATCGTAACTCCTAAAATAAGAAATATCTTTTAGCTAAGGGTAGGTTGGTCTCAAATGTTGACTCAATTAACTCCCCATCAACTTTTACATCATAGGTTTCTGGATCAACACTGATATCTCCTATAAAGTCATTTAACTTCATATCTTCTTTGGTGATATCTCTTGTGTTTTTTACAGCTATGAACTCTTTATTTACTTGTAGCTTTTCATCAAGTTTTTTATCCAGTGAAACTTTTGAAACAAAAATTGCACTGGTTTTAGCAGAGGCTTTTCCCAAACTTCCAAACATAGGTCTATACATATTTGGTTCAGGTGTTGGAATGGAAGCATTTGCATCACCCATCATACTTAAAGCAATAAAGCCACCTTTGATTATGATGGTTGGTTTTACTCCAAAAAATGCTCTATCCCAAAGTACTAAGTCGGCCATTTTCCCAACTTCTACACTTCCCACATGTTCATCTATACCGCAAGCAATGGCTGGGTTGATTGTATATTTTGCAATATATCTTTTGATTCTATTGTTGTCATCTTTTTCATTGTCACCTTCGAGGGCACCTTTTTGTCTTTTCATACTGTTGGCCACTTGCCAAGTTCTAATGATGACTTCTCCCACTCTTCCCATAGCTTGTGAGTCTGAACTGGTTATTGATATAGCACCGATGTCATGTAATACATCTTCAGCAGCTATTGTTTTACCTCTGATTCTAGATTCTGCAAAACTAACATCTTCAGGAATCTTTGGACTTAAATGGTGACAAACCATCAACATATCCAAATGCTCTTCTATGGTATTTTTAGTGTAGGGAAGGGTTGGATTTGTTGAAGAGGGCAAAACATTTTTCAAACCTGCAACCTTCATGATATCAGGAGCATGTCCACCTCCTGCACCTTCACTATGAAAAGTATGGATAGTTCGTCCATCAAAAGCATTGACAGTATTGTCCACAAACCCAGATTCATTTAGTGTGTCTGTATGAATGGCTACTTGTACATCCAAATCATCGGCAACTTTTAGACAAGTATCAATGGCTTTTGGAGTTGTTCCCCAATCCTCATGGAGTTTAAGACCCATAGCTCCAGCTTCTATTTGAACTTTAAGGGCTTCATAATTACTGCTGTTTCCCTTTCCCATAAAACCAAAGTTTAAGGGCAGGTCATCAACTGCTTCTATCATTTTATGAATATTCCAAGCGCCTGGCGTACATGTTGTTGCATTGGTACCTGTATTGGGACCTGTTCCTCCACCTATCATGGTCGTAACTCCACTTGCTAGAGCTTCATCTATTTGTCCTGGGGAGATAAAGTGAATATGGGAGTCTATACCACCTGCTGTTATTATTTGGCCTTCAGCAGAAAGTATTTCAGTAGTAGCGCCTATTTCTAAACCTTGGGTGATTCCATCACAATTGTTGGGATTACCACTTTTTCCAATGGCCGCTATTTTCCCATCTTTTATACCAATATCAGCTTTATAAATACCTGTATAATCTATAATAATAGCATTGGTGATAATCAAGTCTGCGGTTTCTAAGGCTGTTGGAGATTGGCTCATTCCATCTCTGATGGTTTTTCCTCCACCAAACTTACTCTCTTCACCATAGCTAGTATAATCTTTTTCAATTTTTGCAATCAAAGAGGTATCAGCCAGTCTAAACCTATCATTGGTGGTTGGTCCATACATAGAAGCATATTTTTGTTTGGATATTTTATACATGGTCATTCCTTCTCATTATTATAAGTGTCATCATTTGTTTTCTAAAAAAGTACTAAGATTTATCAAGGCTTTTTCTTTTGTTTTGGGATCATCTAAAAAACCTTCAACCAAGGCATTAAAGCCACTGATATAACGTTTACCACTATAAGGTATTAAGTTGATTTCTTTTTGTGAACCTGGCTCAAAACGTACAGAAGTTCCAGATGGAATATTGAGTCTCATTCCATAAGCTGACTCTCTATCAAAATCTATAAATGCATTCACTTCAAAAAAGTGATAATGTGACCCAACTTGAATTGGTCTATCCCCAATATTTTCAACTTCAATAGTGATTGATTCTTTATTGGAATTTAATTCAATATCACCTTCATCCACAAGATACTCTCCTGGTACGATTTCTTTTTTACTTGTAATAATTGGGTTGTGAACAGTAACCAGTTTTGTTCCATCATTGAAGGTGGCTTCAGTTTGTACCATCTCCATCATAGATGCAATTCCTGGCATCACATCATATTCGCTTAGGACTTGGGTAGCACTCACCATCAAATCACTAACACTTTTCCCATCTCTAGCACCTTCTAGTATAAAAGAACTGATAATTGATACGGCTTCTGGATAGTTTAATTTCAAACCTCTATCTTTTCTCTCTAATGCTAGTTTTGAAGCAGTGTAAATCATAAGTTTTTCTTGTTCTCTGTTTGTCAAAAACATTCATTTTCTCCTTTTAGGCAAATATTACGTTGCTTCCAACAAGGAAAGATAGCATCCCTGTTGTAGCAAATATTATTTTGATATTTTTTTGTGAATTTAAAAAATTTGTATTTATAAAATTTATAACAAAACCAAAGCCGATAAAGATGACCATAACACCAAGTGCAAAGGCTATGACCATATTTGAGTCAACGCTATGTTGTTGGATGAGGGCAATGCTAACCAGCATACCTCTCACGCCACCAATTCCCATTAATGCACCAAGGCTAAATGCTTGTTTGGTGTCTTTTGAATTGTGTTCATGGTTTTTATTAAAACTAATATGAATATGTTTTTGCCCATTGTGTTCATGGGTGTGTAGATAAATTTTATTTGATAGAGCCATATATAATAAATATAGTCCCATACTTATAATAACTGAGGCACTAATTAAATCACCGTAGTTTAATATATATGCTGGTATTTGGATGTTTTCTAATATATTGGCAAATGCCAGCAACATCAAACCATGACCAATGGCAAAAAAGAAAGTGATTAAAAAAGTCTTTCTTTTGGATTTTCCAATGGAAAAATCAGCGATGGCAGTTAAGTGATCTGGACCAAAGGCATGTAATATTCCATACCAAAAAATAATGATTAATCCATAACCCTCCATTATAGTTTTCCCAAATTGAATTCTTTTTTGTCTAAACTATTTCTGTATAAATCCCAAACTTTTTTTACTTTTTGTTTGAGTTTTGACATGTTGTTTTCACAGAAAACTCCAATAACAATTTGTTTGGATTTACTATAGGTAAATGAGTTAAAACCTTCTTTATTTAAAGTCTTTAACAAAGAATCATTTTTATTGGTTTTCATATAAATCTTTGCAAAAATTGACTTATTGGTTTGGTGTCGTTGAAGATAATTTTTTATTTCATCACCACTTACTTCAAAGTTTTCAAAATACTCCAACTCACCATTTACATAGAATTTATTTCGAGTACACATATGTGAAAAATCAAAATGCTCAAAACTTCTTCCTTGTGATAATATATCCCCATAAAAGAAAGTGGATTTTTCATCTAGTTTAACTTTGAGAAGTTGAATGAGTTTGGCGTTTTTATATAAAATCAGTTCATCATTTATAAATTCACAATTTGAATTCTCTAATGTGATATGCACACTATTTATTCCAAATTCTTTAGATGAGGGATAAACTTTTGTTGCAGACTCTGTGGTGAAAATAGAAGAAGAGTCTTTTAGTTTGATTATGGTTTTCAGTTTATCTTTTGGAAAAATACCCTCGCCAATACTTAGGAGCTTGATATAGTTTTCTTCATCATTAAAATAGTAATATCGTGTGGGTAAGTTTAATCTTTTTAAAAAAAACTTATTGCTATCAAACTCTACTTTTATACTCATATTACACCGATAAAAATTGATTAACTACATCATCATTTAGTTGAGATATCTCTCCATTGGCAACCACTTGACCACGCTCTAAGATAAAAAAATCATCTCCATGTTTTCTTGCAAAGGGTAGTTTTTGCTCTATTAATATCACGGTCATTTTTTCTTCTTTGGTTAAGTAGTCAATCACTGAACCAATTTGTTGCACGATATTGGGCTGAATTCCCTCAGCTGGTTCATCAAGGATGAGCAGTTTTGGTTCTAAACACAAAGCCCGTGCAATTGAGAGCTGTTGTTGTTGTCCACCTGAAAGATCTCCACCTTTTCTTTTGAGCATCTCTTTTAGAACTGGAAAAAGCTCATATATTTTAGGAGGTACTTTTTTCAAAGAGTTTCTATTTCCCAGTAACCCAATCTCTAGGTTTTCTTTTACTGTGAGTTGTGAAAAAATCTCTCTTCCTTGGGGGACATATCCAATCCCAAGTGCTGCTCTTTTGTCACTACTTAGTTTACTGATATCTTCACCTTCATACATAATCTCACCATCTTTTAAAGGAAGTAATCCCATGATGGTTTTAGTCAATGTTGTTTTTCCAACACCATTTCTTCCCATGATACAAGTACAAGACCCTGTTTTAATTTCAAGACTTAAGTCCCATAGGGTATGACTTTGTGCGTAATATTGGTTTATGTTATTTAATTTAATCATTGTTATTCACCTAAATATACTTTTCTTACTTTTTCATTGGCCT
>Ga0209081_1002297_pt1 | contig 11137 bp, 10 predicted proteins | sample GOMGulsemesocosm_4_FD_184636 | JGI IMG/M metagenome (GOLD analysis project Ga0209081, IMG submission 184636) | Methane-oxidizing microbial communities from mesocosms in the Gulf of Mexico - GOM15B Gulf of Mexico (SPAdes) (version 2) | ecosystem: Environmental > Aquatic > Marine > Cold seeps... | reverse complement strand
TGGTTTCCGCCCTGTTGTGTTTATGGGGCATGGGCTTTGGGTCGCGTTTTTTTCACTGACTATACTGGTGGCAGCGCTAGCATTAAGAAAGAACGCTGAAAGGGCATGGCGGTTCTCTGCTAATCATGTCAGTTATTATTTTTTTGTCGTGCTGGTTTTATGCAAAACTATGGGGGCTGTTCTTTACGGAATATTTGCATTTACCCTCATTAGATATACAAGCAATAGAATTCAAATGAAAATGGCGGTGACAGTGGTGGTTTTGGCGTTAGCCTACCCAGCATTATCATTCTTTAGCTTGATCCCGTATGAGGGAATAACCGGTTTAGCAGCAATGGTTGACAATGACCGTGCAGATTCCCTTGCCTTTCGCTTTGAAAATGAAGAAATACTATTGAAACATGGAGCAGAAAGGTTCTTTTTTGGTTGGGGTGGCTGGGGGCGTAACCGAGTGCATGATGCGGAAACAGGCGAGGATCTAACGATTACAGATGGTCGTTGGATTCTTACCTTTGGTCAGTATGGGTGGTTTGGGTTTATAGCTGAATTTGGTTTATTATCAATGTCTGTTTTTCGTGCGAATAAAGCATTGAAATTATTAAAGGATAAGAACAGTAGGAATTTATTAACGGCTCATGCGCTCTTAGTTTGCCTGATAATGTTGGATCAGTTGCCTAATGCTACGCTTGCGCCTTGGATGTGGCTACTGTCGGGTGTTCTTTTAGGCCGTTCGGAAGAAATAATTGCTAAAAATAGATTTAAAGCAGTGTAAATATGGGGCTGGTTATTAAATGATTGCTCAAACATTAGTATTAAGGTAAAGGGGTAGAGAGTGTACGCAAGTTTAAAGAAATTATATTTAGAGTTCTCTTTGCAAGAAAAAAGACACTTACTGTTATTGTCTATACTTATAATTATCACCGCCTTAGTGCAAGTAGTGGGTATAGCATCTATATTCCCCTTTATATCCGCAGCATCTGACCCAAGCATTGTTGATAAAAATGAGTATTTACTGAGGGTTAAAACCTACCTAGAAATAACAGATAACCGAGATTTTATTGTTCTACTAGGCGGGGTTGTTTTACTTACACTCGTTTTAACCAATGCATTTTTAGCATTTAGTACATGGGTAACCATGCGTTTTGTAGTAACAACCGTACACACCTTGTCGTTTCGAATGTTGCAGCGTTACTTAGATGAAAGTTATCTCTTCCACTTAAAAAGAAACAGTGCCGAGCTACTAAAAAACCTAACCTCAGAAATTGGCCGCGTGGTGAATGGTGGAATAATGAGTGCCATCAACGTGGTTTCAAAAGGGTTTACTGCTTTCTGTATCTTAATGCTCCTTATTATAGTGGACCCGATGATTGCCTTAATTGTGGGGCTGGTGTTAGGGCTCTCTTATGCGCTTGTTTATTGGGCTATACGTTTGAAAATAACGCGTATTGGTATTATTGTTACCCAGTTATTTTCAGACAGAATGCGGTATATCAACGAATCATTGGGTGGTATTAAAGAGTTAAAAGTATTAGGCCGTGAGAAGTTTTATCTAAAACAATTCCGTGATGTTTCGCAAGAAATTATAAAGCACCAAGTTTTTAATAGAGCCGCCGTTGACTTGCCTCGCTACCTATTAGAAACAATAGCCTTTGGTGGCATTCTCGCCATGACAATCTATTTAGTTGCGGTAAAAAATGATGCGCAAACCGTTTTGCCGATGATCTCTTTATACGGCTTTGCAGGCTACCGCTTAATGCCTGCTTTGCAAGGCATATTTCAAAGCACCGCGACCTTAAAGCATGATCTTGCAGCAGTGGACTTGTTTTATAACGATATAAAAGGTACCAGTAGCCTCCCTTTTAACTTTAATCATGAAACGCTTGCAAACCAAGAGTCTTTAGTCTTCACTAATAACCTAGTTTTAGATGATATTTGTTTCCACTATCCGGGTGTTAAAAAACAGGCGGTGGATAATCTGTCGTTAACCATAAAAGCCAATACAAGCATAGGTATTGTAGGGAGTAGTGGTTCCGGTAAATCAACCTTAGTCGATATTATTCTAGGCTTGTTACACCCGCAACAAGGCAGTTTATCCGTCGATGGGGAAAAGCTTACGCAGGATAACCTTAGGCGTTGGCAAAACAATATTGGTTATGTACCACAAGTTATTTTTTTAGCAGATTCAACCATCAGTGAAAACATAGCGTTTGGAATTCCTGTGAATGAAATAAGCCAACAAGCCGTAGAAACAGCCGCTAAAATGGCAAACTTACATGACTTTATTATTAATGAGCTTGAAGAAGGCTACCGAACAATAGTAGGGGAACGAGGTATTAGGCTAAGTGGTGGGCAACGCCAGCGGATAGGTATTGCACGGGCGTTGTACCATAACCCCAGTGTATTAATACTGGATGAAGCAACCAGTGCCTTAGACACCCCAACAGAACAAGCTGTGATGGAAGCCGTGTATAGCCTAGCGCATAAAAAAACGATTATTATGATTGCACACCGACTGTCAACGGTAAAAAGTTGTGATAACTTAATTTGGTTGGAGCGCGGAAGGGTTAAGGCGGAAGGTGAGTTTGACGAATTGATTTTGTTAAATTCTGAGTTTAAATGTTTTGTAGATTCTGGTGGTGAGAAATGATTGGAAAGAAATTTAAAGACCTTAATCTTAGATATTTAAGATATAGATACCCGCTGGATAAATACCCAAGTTGTTTTGATGATCACAAGTGTATTTTTTTTCATATACCTAAGGCGGCAGGAACAAGTGTTTGTTTTTCGATGTTTGGATATCAGGTAGGGCATTTGAATTTTAATAAACTATATTATTCTAACCCTAGGAAAGCCAGTGAGTATTATAAATTCACCTTTGTAAGAAATCCTTGGGCAAGACTCGTATCGGCATATCATTTTTTATTGAAAGGTGGGATGAATTCAACAGATAAAAATTGGGCTAAAATCAATTTAATTGAATTTAGCAGTTTTGGCGATTTTGTTCGAAGCTGGGTAAATGATGAAAATATAAACTCCTACATACACTTCATACCGCAGTACAAATTTATCTCTGATGGTAATGGGGTCATTAAAGCCGATTTTGTTGGTAAAACTGAGAACATTGAAACTGACTTCCCAATTGTTATTGCAAAACTTGGAATGGACTCTGCTTTATTACATTTAAATGAAACGAAAAATAATAGTGATAGTAAGTCTTATATGGATCTCTATGATGAGGAAACAAAGGGTATTGTTGCTTCTGTATATGCACGTGACATAGAGTTGTTTGGGTATAAGTTTGGAAAATAGGTAAGTTATATGACGACTCCTTTAATCTCAGTATTAATGCCTGTCTACAATGCTAAAAAATATATTGTGGCAGCAGTTGAAAGCATTTTAAACCAAACATTCACAGATTTTGAATTCATTATTATTAATGATGGTTCTAACGATGGAAGTCTAGCTATTTTAGAGAAATATGCTCAGCAAGATAAGCGTATTCGTTTGATTATCCGAGAAAACAAAGGGCTAGTTGCAAGCCTGAATGAAGGCATAGCATTGGCAAGAGCTCCCTTAATTGCACGTATGGATGCGGATGACGTTTCTTTGCCTGATAGATTGGCTGTCCAAAAAGCTTATATGGATAATAACCCTGGTGTTAACTGCATTGGTGGAGTGTCTAGAGTGATTGATAGCCAAGGTAGGTTCCTGATACATACCGATACGTCTTTTGGATCAAAAAAAGTTGAAGAAATGGCCTTGTCAGGTCGAACACCTATCACGCATCCAACGGCTATGATGCGAACGGATTCTTTAAGACTTGTTGGAGGCTATAAAGAGCAGAATTTTCCAGCAGAAGACCTTGCTTTATGGTTGGAGTTGAGCGAAATTGGGGAAATTAATAATATTGAAGATGTATTATTAGAATACCGGATACATGATGCTTCTATCAGCACAATGTTCCATGAAGATCAACTGGATAAGATTCGTGAAATTTGTACATCTGCTTGTAGAAAACGTGGTGTGGAAGTTGAATTTAAAGCAACGGTCGGTAGGCCAGGAGTAACAAGGAAGTCTAAATTTGAAGTGGTTTTACGCCATGGCTGGTGGGCATTCGGTAGCAAACAGTGGCGAACATCTGCAATTTATGCAGTAAAATCAATAACTATTATGCCTTTTTTAGATGGTGGCTGGCGGTTGCTATTGTGTTCTTTTTTTAGGAGAGGGTGATGGAACCTTTAATCTCGGTATTAATGCCTGTTTATAACTCTGCTTTATTTTTGCCCGAAGCAATTGAAAGTATATTGGCGCAGTCTTTCAAAAATTTTGAATTAATTATTATTGACGATGGCTCAACAGATAATTCTCTTGAAATTGCTAAAAGCTACAGCGACACTGATGAAAAAATTCAAGTCTTTTTTCAATCAAATATTGGTATTTCAAAATCTCGAAATCGCTTATTGTCACTTTCTAAAGGAAAATATATTGCATGGATGGATTCTGATGATATCTCTTTACCAGAGAGGTTAGCAATCCAATATGATTATCTTACGCTGAATAATGATGTGGTTGCTTTAGGTGTTGGAACAGAGTTTATTGATGAAGATGGAATGAAAATATGTGAGTGGCGTATGCCCGCAACGCATGAGGAGATAGACAGGGCGCATATTAATGGACAAGGAGGTGCTATTACGTTTGCTTCTTCGATGATGTTGAAATCATCATTAGAAAAGGCAGGTGGATTTGATGAAGGTGTAACAGGCGCAGAGGATTTGTGTTTGTTTTTACGTTTGGCTGAGGAAGGTCAGTTGGCCAATGTGAGTAAAACTTTATATCAGTACAGGCAGCATATAAACAGTATTTCACATGCTTCAAAACAAAGAATTTTTGAAGATAATCAACGTGTGGTTAAGGCAGCTTACATTCGTAGAGGGCTTGAATTTAAGGGCTTACTAGGTGACTTTGAAGAGTCTGGCAGGCAGGGAACTTATATAAAATGGGGTTGGTGGGCTTTGGGAAATGGTAATGTTGCTACAGCAAGAAAATATGCAAAAAAAGCAATTTTTAATTCACCATGTAATATCGGAGCATGGAAACTATTTCTTTGTAGTGTACGAGGGTATTAAATGAAAATAACTTTTGTGGTGCCCGGATTAAATTTAACGGGAGGGCTTCGAGTCATTTCAATATATGCCGATCTATTATCAAAAAGAGGGCATACGGTTACAGTTATATCGCCAGGTGAAAAAAAAGCTACGTTAAAAGAGAAAATCAAGTCTCTTTTACCTTGGAAAGATTATGTTTTTGATTCAGGCTTTAATGATGCTTTTTTTGAAAATTCAAATTATGAGGTCATAGTTCTAAAAAAAGAAGGAGGGATAAAGGCAGAGGATATACCTGATGCCGATGTCATTATCGCAACTTTTTGGGCTACAGCTGAGTGGATATCAGGCTTTCCTGAGGAGAAGGGTAAAAAAATATACTTTATTCAGCATCATGAAGTTCATCCGTGGCTTCCTGTGAAACGCGTGATAGATACTTTTAAACTTCCTTTTAAGAAGGTTGTGGTTGCTCAATGGTTAGCGGATGTTTTAATTGATAACTATGACCAAAAGGAAGTTAGTGTAGTGACTAATGCTGTGGATCATGAGTTGTTTCATGCGCCAACACGCAAGAAGTCAGATGAGGTTACATTTGGGATGATGTACTCGGGGCGTCAATATAAAGGTAGTCAGCTGGCATTTGATTGTTTTAACGAGTTAAAAGGCAGATACCCATGTATTAATTTAGTTTTGTTTGGTCTCGAAAGTGAAAAAGATGTTGTTGGACTTCCTGCTTATGCCCGATATATTTCTCAACCAGACCAAGAAAAAATAAGAGATATTTATATTGAATGTGATGCGTGGCTATTTACTAGTAAAATTGAAGGATTTGGCTTGCCAATTTTAGAGGCTATGGCATGTCGAACACCTGTGATTGGCACTCGATGTGGGGCTGCCCCAGATTTATTAAAGACAGGCGGGGGGCTACTGGTAGAGGTGGATGATGATGCAGGGTTTTTATTGGCAATGGAAAAAATATATAAGATGAAAGAAGAGGCGTGGTTGGTGATGTCTGGTGTGGCGCATCAAGAAGCGTTGTCACATCAATGGGAAGATAAGGTGGCTGAGTTTGAGAGGGCTATAGCGTGAATTGTTTGAAAAAGATCATTAGGTGTGTTTCTTTTAAAACGGGCCGCTTACGAGGACTTTACCTTAAAATATGCAAGCCATCAGGATCGGAGTATGCTAATTACCAAAAAAAATGGGGTAAATTTTATTCAATAGGAGAGGGTTGTGCTATATGGCCGTATACAAACATACCTAATCCTGAATATACACGATTAGGAAATAATGTAATGTTAACAGCATGTACTATTCTTGGCCATGATGGTTCGATTGCAGTTTTAAATAAGGCATATGATAAGAAGCTAGACAGTGTCGGTAAGGTTGATATTAAAGATAATGTCTTTATAGGGCATGGGGCTATCGTTTTACCTGACGTTACTATTGGCCCTAATGCAATTGTTGCTGCTGGAGCTCTTGTAAATAAGGATGTTCCAGAAGGGGTGATAGTGGGAGGAGTGCCAGCTAAAGTGATTGGTGAAGTTGAGGATTTAGTTGAACGGCTAGAGAAAAAAACAAAGAGTCTTCCTTGGGCAGATCTAATTAAAAATAGAGAAGGCTCTTTTGACCTGAAATTAGAGCCCTTACTCAAATCTAAGAGAGTGGAATTCTTTTTTGGTAGTAAGGGATGCTAGATTTAGCGATTATCATAATTAACTATAAAACACCTCAATTAGCTATTGATTGTATTGCTTCTCTATTGCCAGAGATAGCTGGGATAAAAGCAAAAGTAGTGGTAGTTGATAATGCCTCACAAGATAATTCGTGTGATCTTATTCAGAACTGGATAAATGAGCGGGCTTGTTCGGGGACGATAGGGTTAATTAGATCGGCTGATAATACAGGGTTTTCTGGTGGTAATAACACAGGTATTAAGGCAGTAAAGGCTGAGCATTACTTGTTATTGAATAGTGATACCTTGGTTAGAAAAGGTGCGATCACTTTACTGTTAGAGGCGGCTAAAAAAGATGCTTCGGTCGGCTTAGTTAGCCCGCGTTTAGAATGGCCAGATACAGTGCCGCAAGAAAGTTGTTTTCGCTTTCATACTCCCATCAGTGAGTTAATTTCATCGGCTAATACGGGGTTTGTTACGAGATTTTTTCAAAGTTATAAGGTGGCATTTGAAGTTACTGAGGAAGCCGCTTATTGTGACTGGACGAGTTTTGCTTGTGTGTTAGTTAAGGCCAAGGTTTTTAAGGATGTTGGCCTAATGGATGACGGGTATTTTATGTATTTTGAAGATGTTGCTTTTGCATATAAGGCGCAACAGGCTGGTTGGAAAGTGTTAAATGTACCAAATGCTCATGTGGTGCATTTACGAGGTGGTAGTTCCCCTGTGAAGTCTCAAGCTAAACAACGACAACGTTTGCCTCGTTACTTTTATGAATCACGGACTCGGTATTTTTATCAGGTATTTGGGCGTATGGGTTTGTTAGCTGCAAATTTTTGTTGGACTTTGGGGTATGGGGTTTCATTATTAAGGTCATTTTTATCATCTTCTTTTAAACCTAAAGTTTCAGTTTTTCAGCGGCGAGATATCTGGATTAATTTTATTAATCCACTTAAGCCTTATATTCACCCAGATGATTACAATGTTGATTAATTCTGAATGTATTAGATATGTATGTTATTTGCTTAAGATGGAGCAGTTTGCAAGTCAAACCTTAAGCTTATGAAAATTAAGGTTTATTATGGTCTTCAGTTTCAGAAGACTTCGTTAGGAGAATAGATGCTTGTAATTTATTGTGACAAAGGAGTTGGATGGTCGCCTATCTTGCACATGGTGAAACTAGCTGTTAATTTATTAAGTGCTGAGTTAATTGTTCTAGAGTATCAAAAGCCTAGTGCATTCCAAAAGATATCGGCTTTACTTTTGAGAAGGGAAGTGAAAGTGGATGGTGATAAGTTATTATTTATTTGCCCATCACCAAAAGAACTACCTCTTATTTTCCATGTCGAAGGTATAAGGAAGCGTTTTAATTTTATAGCAGCTTGGGTTATAGATTCTTTTTGGGTAGATAGAATCCCATTAGAAATTAAGTTATCTAGGTACTACGATCAATTTTTTATTACTTCTAAAGAAGATATTTCTGAATGGCGTCGACTTACTAAAAGGCCGGTTTCTTGGTTACCGTGGGGAACCGATGCTCTTGGGTTAGGTGGTGCGGCTGGAAATAGGAAATGGGATTTACGGCGAGTAGGCAGGCAGCCTGTTGAGTGGGATGATGATGCAATAACTAATCGAAGTTGTTCGAGTTCCCATATTAGCTTTCAGGGGCGGCCAGAACTATATGATGAGGCAATGAAGAATCAGCAAGCTCTTATGGAAATATATCGCCAATCAAAGTTTGTACTGGCATTTTCTAATATTGCAAATCCAACAAATTACACTCATCCAATTAGGTCATATTTGACAGGAAGGTGGACGGATACATTGGCTTGTGGCGGTATTGTAGCTGGTATCTCTCCTACGGATCCAAGTATGGCTGATCTTTTATGGGAGGGTGCAACATTGGAGCTTGGTACCATAAAGCGAGAAAAGGGATTAGCCGTTATATGTGATGCCGTTGGTAATTGGAGCCCTGAATTAGCTAAGCACAACTACAGGCAATCATTAAAGTATTTAGATTGGCGGTGGCGTTTTATGGAGATAACTAGTGCTTTTCAAATAAAGCCCCATAAGTTACTGGATGATATAAAGTTGTTAGAGTTGGAAATCAGTAAGTGAAAAGCTCGTTGATTTAGGCATTATTAAAATAAATGAGCCCGAATAAAAGCATTTTTGAGGATGAGTCATTAAAATATTACGACTATGATGAGAAAACCTGATTTTATTATTATTGGTGCAATGAAAAGCGCGACAAGTACTTTACATGAACAGTTAGCAATGCAACCAGGCATTTATATGTCTACTCCAAAAGAACCAAATTACTTTAGTGATGATGTTCAATATGCTTTAGGGGAAGGTTGGTACAATGATTTGTTTAAGGATGCTAATCGATTAGATATTTGTGGTGAGTCGAGCACTCATTATACAAAATTACCTAATTACCCCCGTACTTTGGAAAGAATGAGTAAGATGCTTAGTAAGCCAAAGTTGGTTTACGTTATGCGTCACCCAATTGAGCGCTTAGTTTCCCATTACATTCATCAATGGACTCAAAACATTATTAAACCGGATATTAATAAAGCGATTGATGAGTTTGATGAGCTGATTGAGTATAGTCGATATACCAAACAGTTAGCGCCATATTTTCAACAGTATGGGCATGGTATGGTTCTACCCGTTTTTGCCGAAGCACTTAGGGTTAGCCCGCAATTTGAATTATCACGGACTAGTAAATTTATTGGGTATAAAGGCGCTGTAGTTTGGCATGATGAACTGCTTGAACAAAATACATCTGGTCAGAGATTTAGGACATTTAAAGGCCGTTTTATTATTGATTCTAAATTGGTAACATTCATCAGACGTAGGCTGGTACCTAAAAGTATACGTGATAGGGTTAAACAGAAATTACGTCTAAGTGAACGACCAAATATTAATGCTGCTCAAATGGAAAAGTTAACAGTTATTTTTGATGGTGACCTCGCTCTATTGGGTGAAATGCTAGGTGTTGAACTAAATTGTGCCAATTATAAACGAGTGGTAACAGAGCAGGAGCTAAATTGGTCTAATAAGTACTGGGGTAATCAATGATTTCTGTGACTAAGCCAGATTGGAGGAGGGAAGTTCCTAGAAAGTTTTGGGATCCGAGCAGGAAGCTCCTTAAGACAATTAGGTTGTACCAAAAGAATAGACAAAAAGATGGTTTTGTGGCTTCATTTATTTGCAAGGTTTGTGTTATTCGACATATTTTTTGGTCTGTGGTGACTGGGGCTGATATACCGCTTAATTGTAAAATTGGTGGTGGATTACTTATTCCGCACCCTAATGGTATCGTTATTCACCCTGGTACGGTTATTGGGGTTAACTGCTTAATACATCAGCAAGTAACGTTTGGGGTTAATAGGAATTCAGAGCAATCGCCCGAAATAGCAGGACATGTGGATATTGGTGCTGGTGCCAAGATTATTGGCCCGATAAAAATAGGTTGTGATGTGCTAGTTGGTGCTAATGCTGTTGTCGTTAAGGATGTTGCAGCTGGAATGGTGGTGGCTGGTATACCGGCTAAAGTGATCGGCAGTACAAAGAAAGGGGTTTGAGGGCATGGTTAGTAGAGGATTGCATATAGGCGCCGTGGTGATTGGGCGTAATGAAGGGCAGCGGCTTATTACCTGTTTAGATTCTTTACTTAACTGTGTTGAACACATTATTTATGTTGATTCAGGCTCATCTGATAACAGCTTACAAGAAGCTAGAGCAAGAGGGGTAGAGTGTATATCTCTAGATTTGAGTGTTCCATTTACGGCTGCGCGTGCGCGAAATAAAGGGGCTGAATTTCTTATTCAAAAGTATCCGGGTTTAAAATATATACAATTTGTAGATGGTGACTGCGAAGTTCAACCGCAGTGGATAGATTCGGCAGAGTGTTTTTTGGAAAGGGAGGCTGGTTATGCGATTGTATGTGGTCGTCGACGCGAGCGCGCTCCTGAAAACTCTATTTATAATCAGCTATGTGATATTGAATGGGATACGCCCGTTGGCAATGCTATGGCTTGTGGTGGTGACGCACTAATTAGAGTTGCTGCCTTTAATCAGGTGGTGGGTTATAGAGATGACCTGATTGCGGGTGAAGAACCTGAATTGTGCTTTCGATTGCGAGAAAAAGGTTGGAGAATTTTTAGACTTGACGAAGAAATGACTCTACATGATGCGGCTATAACAAGGTTTAGTCAGTGGTGGAGTCGGGCTAAGCGGGCTGGTTATGCGTATGCTTCATCACGAGCTTTACATGGAAAGTCGGCAGAAAAGTTTAAAGTAAAAGAAGTGAAAAGTATTCTTGCTTGGGGGGCTTGTCTTCCTGTGCTGGTGG
>Ga0209081_1002295_pt1 | contig 11139 bp, 8 predicted proteins | sample GOMGulsemesocosm_4_FD_184636 | JGI IMG/M metagenome (GOLD analysis project Ga0209081, IMG submission 184636) | Methane-oxidizing microbial communities from mesocosms in the Gulf of Mexico - GOM15B Gulf of Mexico (SPAdes) (version 2) | ecosystem: Environmental > Aquatic > Marine > Cold seeps... | reverse complement strand
CACTGAAGGATAATTGACTGAGGAGTGTGCCGGCCTTTGAATGAGATCATGCATTGCTCAGTTTGGTAGGATATGGAAAGATCATTCTACCATGCAGCTCTCTGACATCACGGGATGCGACAGAACCGATGCTCGTGTCTCGCTGAGTGCGGGCGATGACTGGGAATTTTCTTTGTTTGGTACTAACCTGACTGATGAAGCTACTTACTCTACGATTTTCAAATCAGGTGCGGGCTTTGTAACGGGCTATCCTAACCGAAGCAGGGTTGTGGGGGTTAACGTTACACATCATTTTTAATATTAGCTATCTATGAAATTTATGGTCCAAGCAATCATGTAGACCGTTGATTCGAGAGGCTAAGTTAAAAGGGCGATAGGTTTTTCATTAAACGAGTTTAATGGGAGGTCTATTGTCCTTTTCGTTGATAAATAAACCCTGCCAAAGAAATTCCGCAGATTAGAGACTCGAAAAAATTAGTTTACGTATAGCAGTCGATGCTTAATCAGACACTGCCTTTTCACGAGTTGAGATCCAATATATATCGCTCACCTCTCTTCAGTGGGCAAAGCTATCAATATCTTTCGCTCGACCACCTCCATTAACACAAAAATATCTCTTTTTAACTTTAGTTCTATTCATGCTGCGGCAACTACATCAGTTGATGCAGGATTGATCGTGCTGTTATAGAGCTCAAACAAAGTGATGGATAGGTAAATTTCTGTGACGACGAGCTATGTTTATTCACAAGCCTGCGAGTAGACTGATTTTTTATTAAATGAAATACCAGGGCCCAAGGGCTGGAGCCATACTGCGCTGAAGGTCAGTAGGTGCTAAATCATGTTTGAGGAGTATCGCTGTGAATTTGTCTGAATACGCGGGCTATGATGGTAAGGGGCTTGTTGAGTTGGTGCGCCGTGGTGAAGTGTCTCCGCGTGAACTGGCAGACTTGACGGCAGCTGCAATTGACCAGCTGAACCCGACACTGAATTTTATGGCGAGTTACGCTCGCGATGACGCAGAGCAGACTCTACAGGCGGCCACAGGTGAAGGGGATTTTTACGGTTTACCCTTTTTGATGAAAGCCGGTGTGGCGGTCAAAGGGCAGCCGGGCGGCATGGGTAGCCGCATTAGCAAGGAGCTGATTGCTCCTGCAGATGAGGAACTCACTCGACGCTTTCGTCGGGCGGGTGTGACCATTATGGGGCACACCACCGCGCCAGAGTTTGGCAATAGCCCGACAACAGAATCGGTGCTCTATGGGCCGACCCGTAACCCCTGGAATCCGGAACGTATGACTGGGGGTTCCAGCGGGGGGGCAGCAGCGGCAGTGGCCGCCGGTGCATTACCCATCGCCCTGGCCAGTGATGGTGGCGGCTCCATTCGTACGCCAGCCCACTGTTGTGGTGTATTTGGGATGAAGCCAACTCGAGCTCGCACGCCCATTGGTCCACATACCCAGGGTGGGATCTATAGTTTGGGGGTGCAACATGTCGTGTCTCGCAGTGTTCGGGACTCTGCGGCGATGCTTGATGTATTGCATGGGCCAGAGGTGGGCGCACTGTATTATGTGTCGCCACCCGAGCGACCTTATTTGCAGGACGTCTACACGCCCCCCAAACAGTTAAAGATAGCGTTTTCTACTTGTAATCCATCAGGCGAAGCTGTTCACCCCGATTGCGTTAAAGGGGTTCTGAAAGCGATGACCTTATGCGAACAGATGGGCCATAGCGTAGAGGAAAAGCCGCTCCCCTATAATTGGGAGGCTTTTACGGAGGCATTTATGACGCTGTGGACGGTGCATCACCCTGCGGCGATGGCGATGATGGAGAAAATGACAGGGAACAAAGTCGGCCCCGATATGCTCGAGGCTTGCAATCTTGTCTGCCTGGAGTATGGGCGGAAGCTTACGGCAGAGGATATCGGCCGGACGATGATGCTGCTGAATACTATCTGTCGACAAGTGGGTACTTTTTTTACGGAATATGACATTTATGTAACTCCAACTGATGCACAGCCTGCCGTGGCAATCGGTGAAATAGACGCAAACGCCTCAGACCTAAGCACTCAGAAATGGCTTGAGCGTGCAATTAATCGCTTCGCGCCCTTCCCGCCCATCTTTAACGTAACCGGCCAGCCGTCGATGTCGGTACCTCTTCACCAGTCGGTAGACAACCTGCCGGTGGGGGTTCAGTTTGCTGGGCGCCATGGCGATGAAGCGACGCTGTATCAGTTGGCAGGACAGTTGGAGATGGCAATGCCTTGGCGGGATCGGGTCCCTGATATATCGGTTTTTAGGGATCAACCTGGAAAATTTTAACTAACACTAGCTCTCATTAACAAAAAGATACGAGAAAAAAATGCACATTTTTGCCGCAACCTTAGTTACTGAAACCAATACATTTTCTCCCTTTCCCACGGGGCTCGATGCGTTCAACGTGATTCGTAGTCGGGACGTGGAAGTTGACCCTAAACTTATCAATGCCTTGGGACCTTTGGCGGTCTGGCATCGACTTAGTCAGCAGGGGGGGCATGAGATTACTCTAGGGCTATCGGCCTTTGCTCAGCCAGCGGGTAAAACCGTGCGTAGCGTCTACGAAGAGTTACGCGATGAAATACTGACGGATCTCAAGGCGGCAGGCCCCGTGGATATAGTGCTTTTGACTTTGCACGGTGCCATGGTTGCCGATGGGTATGATGATTGCGAAGGGGATTTGATACGGCGAGTACGGGAAATAGTCGGGTCAGAGGTAATCATAGGGGTTGAACTTGATCTCCATTGCCATTTCACCTCCTTAATGATTGAGCAATCAGACCTTATCATCTGCTTTAAAGAGTACCCCCATGTAGATGTTAATTATCGTGCAGAGGAGTTGTTTGAGTTGGCGGTGAAAGCCCAGCAGGGAGTTATCGTACCCACTATGGCGCTGTTTGATTGCAAAATCATGGGTATGTACTCAACAGTTGAGCAGCCGATGCGAGGTTTCGTCAACGTCATGATGGAGGCCGAGCGCCTGGATAAAGTATTGTCCGTGTCACTGGGCCACGGTTTTCCCTGGGGTGATGTGCCTGAGGCGGGGGGGAAAATGTTGGTGGTTACAGATGACTGCCCGCAAACGGCTGCCGACCTCGCGCGCGAGTTGGGCCTGGAGTTCTTTTCTCTGCGGGAACAGGTTGTCTTCAATTCACTACCGTTGCAAGAGGCCTTGTCTCAAGCGGTGGCCAGTGAGCTTGCCCCGGTGGTGGTGGCCGATCAGTCGGATAACGCTGGAGGTGGAGCGCCGGCCGATTCCACCTTTGCGCTTGAGTGGTTGTTGAAGCATCAGGTGGATAAGGCGGCGGTGGCCATTGTCTACGACCCGGTGGTAGTGCAAGTCGCCAAGTCAGCGGGAGAAGGAGCCTTACTGCAAGTGCGTTTAGGGGGAAAAATGGGCCCTCAGTCCGGCACGCCTTTGGATTTGACGGTGACAGTGCTGGGAGTGCGCGAAAATTATCATCACCTATTCCCTCAACAAAAGGGAGAGCCCGTGGTCTGTCCGATCGGCGACACGGTCGCACTTCGCTGCGATGGGGTTGATATCATTGTCAGTAGCGAACGCAGTCAGTGTTTTTCTCCCTGTATCTTTGAAGACTTTGGTCTTAATCCTCGTCAATATGAAATAATTATTGCCAAATCTACGCAGCATTTCCATGGGGCTTTTTCATTGATTGCCGGTGAAATAATTTACATGGCGGCGCCGGGTGCGATTGTACCGATTATGCAGGATATTCCCTATCAGCATATGGAAACAGTGGATAAATACCCTTGGAATCGTGATCCTTTCTCGCTAAATTTGTAGGGTTCTACCTCTTCTTGCTTTGGCATACTTTACGGTGCCGAAGTCCGACTAGAATCGTAGACTTTTTATGCCGTTCGCAAGAACTATTTGATCGGTTTACACGCGCGTTTTTTATAAAAATATTATTGTTAAACGTGCCTTGGTTAAGTGACTTTAATTCGGGCTACATTGAAAGCTTGTATTTGATATAGGAAATTTTATCTGTGATTGTTTACCTGAATGGCGAGTATATGCCCGCCGAAGACGCAAAAATATCACCCCTCGATCGCGGTTTTCTGTTTGGTGACGGTATTTACGAGGTGACTCCTTCCTACGGGGGCAGGATGGTGGGCTTTGAGCTTCACTTGCAACGCATGAAAAATGGTTTGAGTGAGATTGGTATTACGCCCCCGTCGTATTCGGATGAAGAGTGGCGAGAGCTAGCGCTGAACCTGAGCGAAAAGAATGGCGGTCAGAATTTGGGCCTTTACTTTCAAGTTAGTCGCGGTAATGAGGGGCGGCGCTTTCACGGTTTCCCCAAAGATACTCCGCCAACCGTATTTGGCATGGCCATTGCCGTTGATTCTCACCCGGCTGTTCCCGACCGCACTACAGTGAAAGGTCTGCGGGTTCTATCGACGCAAGACCTACGCTGGCAGCGTTGTAATATTAAATCAACTGCATTGCTGGGGAATGTTCTTCACTTCCAGCAAGGTTTTTCAGCCGGTCGAGATGAGACGATTATGTTCAATGCTAATAATGAGCTGACGGAAGCAAGTTCGAGTAATGTTTTTATTGTGAAGGACGGAGTTGTCAGTACGCCATTGCTCGATCATCAGAAGCTCCCGGGTATCTCCCGACACATCACCATTGAGTCTTTGAGGGAAAATGGAACTATTCCGGTTGAAGAGCGAGTCGTGACTATGGATGAGGTGCGAAACGCGGATGAAGTGTGGATTACCAACTCAAGTAAACACATAGCGCCTGTGGTACAGGTCGATGGTGACTTGGTAGGTGACGGCACTGTTGGTCCGGTATGGGAAAGAGTCATGACCCTCTATGAGGAGGCTAAGTACGATTTTTAAGTACTATTTACTTCGGTCGGGTTTTACAAGGTAACCGCAGGCCACTGCGGTTTTTACCGCTCGCCGGTCAGGAAAAGCCCTTTAATCACTTAAAACGCTAAATTATTTTGAATAGCTGCCAGGATTGTGCTGCACTAGTAGTCGGGATGGCAATGTTTTCAAGGTGGTTTTGAGTGTCGACTACGTTAGTTGTGCTGCTTTTTGCGACAATAATCTCATCCAGGCTGATGGGCCCTTCCAGTACACTTCACCTACCGTCAAAGCAACAACAGCTGAGCAGCCAGCAAGAGGAAAAAAAGAACGCTGGCATGCTTACTCTAGTGCAACCTGAGGTCCCGCCATACAGCTATAGTGAAAATGGTCAGGTTAAGGGGCAGAGCGTAGACCGTGCACGTGCTCTCCTGGCCCGTATTGGCTGGAAGATCAATGTCGTGATGCAACCTCCATTACGGATTTGGAGCAACCTCCGTTCAAGCGACCAAATCCTCTGTAGTGCAGGCTGGTACAGTACGACGGAACGACGCCAGATGGGTCGTTATTCACTGCCCATAAAACGGGAAGAGCCAGATGTAACAATTTTTCGGCGGGAGAATCGGGAACGTTTCAATCTCTACAGTGGCCTTATAGAGTTGCTTCAAGATCGATCGCTGATATTTGCCACTGGACGTGGTATATCCTACGGTGAAGAAGTTGATAGCTTGATCGAGCAACAACAGCCGACACGCTACTTCGTGGTACACGAAAAACAGACCCTGCCAATGCTGGTGTATGGTCGTGCGGATTACGCTCTTGGCTCTGTGGAGGAGATGGAGGCAGCAGTTTTGAAGCTTAAACTTACTCCTGGTCAGCTGCAATACAAACGCTATTGGCTTTGATTTTCACGGCCTGAATTTTGAACGCCTTGTTGAATAGAGGCCGCCTCGAAATTTAGATCAAATGTCATTATGACTCTGCGCTAAAAGGTGGTGACGATCTGCTAATTATTCTGTGGCTCCAGGTGCAAAACTATAAATCGGCTGATAGTTAATAGCCGATATAAAAATAGGCTACAGAAAGCAATCAGGAGAGAGATCATGAGTATAAAATCACTTTGCAGGGCTATATCTACCAATAGAATGGTCCGGGCCGTCCCCGTCACATTGGCCTCAAGTCTAGCGCTGACCGGACAGCTTTGCTCGGCCGAAGCTAGCGTTGATGAGACTAGCGACTATCTCATCGAAGAGATCATCATTACGGCCAACAAACGCGCAGAAAGCCTTCAGGATGTCAGCGCCAGTATTTCTGCGGTCACTAGCGAAGATATTGAGATTCAGGGGCTGGACAATTTCGAAAGCTTTGCTCGTACTCTTCCCGGTGTGAATCTCACGCAGCCAGCAAAGAACCGCTCGGTGTTCAATATCCGCGGGGTCTCCACCACGACCTATGGGGCTAATACTCAGGATCCAGTATCCGTTTATATCAATGATATGCCGGTCACTGACACCTTTGGTGCGGCTGTACAGCCGGACCTTCGGCTCTACGATGTAGAACGTATTGAGGTGCTGAGAGGTCCACAGGGTACGATGTTTGGTTCTGGTTCTCTCGGGGGGACAGTGCGGGTGATTACTCGAAAACCGCAGTTGGATACTACGGATGCATCGGTGAGGGTTGATATGGCGGATACGGAGAGTGCCGGCCTACGTGAGCGCTATGACGCCATGGTGAACATTCCTTTGATCGAAAACAGCTTGGCAGTGCGAGCAGTGGGCTATTACCGCGACGAGTTAGGTTGGGTAGACAACATCGCCCTGGGAACAGACAACAGCAGCAGAGACTGGGGCGGCCGGGTGTCAGTATTGTGGCAGGCGGCAGACGATCTGACCGTGAAGCTGGAGGCCTTACACCAAAATAGTGCGCCGGATGATGGCGGTAACTGGGATCCAAGCCTGGGTAAATTTAAAAAGTCTTCAATAATCGCGGAAGGGCGCCCCTCGGAACTGACCACTTATAACCTTACCCTGGAATACGATATAGAAGAGTTTGCCACAGTGACTTCTTCAACCAGCTATGCTGAGTCGGTGACAGCGGTTAGGCAGCAATATGCTGAAATATTAGGGTTTCCGCTGATTAGAAATAATGCCCCCTGGAAGTCGAATTTCTTGACCCAGGAGCTACGTCTAGTCTCCAATACAGACTCTGATCTAGGGTGGGTGGCAGGAGTTTTCTTTGTCGACCGGGAGACGGAGGTAGATTACAACTATCGTTTGAATGGGATAGCGGATGCTTTTAACCCGCTACTCGGCTTCTATAACCTCCCCCTTCTAGAGGACGACGTGATCTCATTATCAGCGACAACATCTAGCTCACAGGAGCTGGCCGCCTTTGGTGAGGTGAGTTACCGTTTCGCTGATCAGTGGACGGTGACGGGGGGGCTGCGGATCTCAGATACGGAAGTAGAATACGATGAGCCTTCAAGAGTACTACTCAACCCTGATTTCGCAAATTTTGGTTTTGAGGAGTCTTCGGTCTTCAATAAGGGACAGGATACGGGTAATGTCACCTGGCGAGCGACATTGGCCTATGAGCCGGTTGAAGATCTGCGCTTCTATTTCAATACCAGTAAGGGTTACCGTATTGGACAGGTTAACCCGAATTCAGGACCCAGCCCGTTTGATCCTGATGATATTGAAATCAATGCAACCTACCAGCCGGATGAAACCCTGAATTATGAGCTTGGCGCAAAAACTATGTGGTGGGATGGTCGTGTAAAACTGAATGCTGCCGTTTACCTGATTGAGTGGAGTGATATTCAGGTTGACTCCACTCGGACCTCTGATTCTGCGAACTTTGTTGCCAACGCTGGCGAGGCCACGTCTAAGGGGCTTGAGCTGGAACTTCAAGTCTTGCCGTTTGAGGGCCTGGAGCTGAGTCTGGCGGTAACATTGCAGGATGCCAAGATCGACAGTATCGGTGCGGACGACAGTTTACGCTCTGGGGTTGTCAACGGAGATGCCCTGCCGGGATCGATAGATCATAAGGTGTCGGCGGCGGCGCAATACAACTGGGCTCTGTCCGGTGGAGAAGAGATGTACGCGCGCGTGGCTGCTCAGTATGTCGATTCATCGTTGAATGGTTTTTCAAACCAGGGGGGCACAGGTTTACCCAACGCCAGCCTCGCCAAAAATGCCGCCTATGAAAACGTAGATGCCAGTATTGGGTTGATGGTCGATAAATGGGAATTGACCCTTTACGGCGAAAACCTCACCAATAATGACGATTATATTGTGGATATGGGTGGGCTGTATGGCCCCAATACAGTCTCTACCTTGAGGCCTCGTACCCTGGGTGCGCGTGTACATTATCGCTATTAATCGCGGCGACTGACGACAGTCTTTGTCGTTTGATGGCTCTCAGCCGGTGGGCTCTTTCACTGTCCTCACTTTTGTGGGGACAGTGTTTTTTTAGCTTTGCTGACAAAAAACAATATTGTCGATAGGCTGACTTTTAGTTCCAGTATCTTCGGATGAATTCAGAATATGAACATAAAAGTTTTAATGTTTATTCAAAAACTCTTAATGCCGATACTCAGCGTGCTTGTACGCCTGGCCCCTAACAAATTTTTTCCCATTACTCACTGGGACGCGCCCCGAGGTCCCTACCCAGTAGGCGTGCGTGACACGCAGTTTGTCGACGATTCTCGGGTAGATGCCGATGCCGATGGCCAGAAACGAAAATTGATGGCTCGGGTCTGGTATCCCGCCCATTCCGTTGAGGGGCTTGAGCGTCGGAGAATGTACAGCGACGCTGAATGCCCAACCATGCAAGCAGGATTGAAATCAGCCGTAGGATTGACAAGTTTCATGGTGCGACGCCAGGGGGAAACCCTAACGTGGTCTTACGAAAATGCGCCGCTGATTGAATGCGAAGCGGGTAGTCTTCCCGTTCTCATCTTCTCCCATGGTTTTAGCGGGACGGTGGGGCAAAATACCCACCTCTGTGAGCGCCTGGCCAGTCAGGGCTATCTGGTGATCTCTGTGGCGCACACCTACTCAGCCGCGGCCGTTCACTTCCCCGATGGCTCCCAGGCGATACTTGCGAGCAAGATAAAAAATGCCTTTCAGGGGCCCAAACTTCTCAATAGTTCTATGGCGGTATTAAAAGCTGAGACCCCCGCTGATCGCAAGGCGGCAAGAATTGACTGGTCAAGCGCTGAGTGTGTCATCGAGTTGAACAAAGTTTGGGTCGATGATACACGTGTCTGTTTGGACAAAATCAGTCAGGGGGAATGCCAGCCGGCGGTGGATGATCTGGCGGCGGCGGGCGACTTCAGTCGGGTAGGGGCCTTTGGTATGTCGTTTGGCGGTTCATGCAGTGCGTCTGTTGCGCAGGTGGATGAGCGCATCGTCGCGGCGATAAACCTTGACGGGGGGCAGGCTGACAATCAGCTTCTCAACACACAAATTCGCGTGCCCTTGCTGATGTTGCACAGTAGTACTATGCCTTTGAACGGCGGTGGCGGTTTCAATGATTACTATTACGAGCCCCATAAAAATGCCGGTGTCAGTGGTCGTGTTTCCCGTGCAGACATCGAAGAAGCCAGCCACATGGATTTCACCGATCTCGCATTATTGGGAGGGCCTGTTCGCGCGTTAATGGGCTTGGGAAGTATTGACGGTCATCGTATGCTTAATGCCACAGCCGACGCTTGCCAGGACTTTTTTGACGCTCATATAAAACGGCAGGGTGACTGTAGTAGTGAGGTCGTATTGAATGAGCTTGTGAAGAAGTGGCCGGAGATTAAACCGTTGGATATGTCTAAAGTTCGCGAGCTGGAAGTGGCATAGAAAAACAAAACTTTGGCGGACTAATTTCTCTTGTTCTGTCGTCGTTGCAAGCGGGGGTCTAGTTTGACTCCCAATGTTGAAATCCTCCGCGGCTCAGGTCGACAGTCATTTCGTGGCGTTAAAGTTCTACAGGTGAGTCTGTTTTTACGGACTACCTCATTCCTTTTTTTCAAAGCTAGGCGTATTACCATAAAAGTTTTTGTAGGCCCGGGTGAAGCTGGACTGATTCTGGAACCCAATGTTTTCCGCAACCTGCTGTAACGAAAAGCGATTTTCTTGCAGAAGTCTCTTTGCCTTCTGCATACGAAGCTGTTGGCAATATTCGTAAACACCGCTGCCAAAGAGTGCCTTGAATCCTTGTGAGAGTTTATTGCGATTCAGGCCGATGCGCCTGGCCAATTCAGCCAGGGTGGGAGGCGTTGAATAATCACGGCCAAGAATATCACGGGCCTGGTGCAATAAGTCGATATCGCGATCACCCAGTGTTGCCTTTGTCGTGGGGGTGTAATTAATGGTGGTCATTGCCTCGATCGCCAAGCAAAGTAATTCCATGGTTTTTACTTTTGCAAAGGTTTCCTGCATCTTCCCGGAATAATTGAATTTGGTCAGCTCATCGGCTGCGCGCATCATGCTGGGGGTCAATGGTAGGGAGCGGTTGAAATAGCCGTCTTTGGCTCCCTTTAGCATTGACTGTATTGTCGGGGGCAGCCGCTCTGGCGATACGCCGAATTGTTCCACTAGAAATTGCGGCCTGACGCAGATGTTCACTTGGGAAAATTTGGATTCTTCGAGGTAGCAGCTCACTATTCGGGTGGGCTGAGAGGCAGAGTTGATGGTTAAGCGTGGGCCGCTATAATTAAACTGGCCATAGCCGCGAACCATGCTTGAGTGTTCCCCTTCCAGGGCGAACTGAAAAGCGACCCAGCCATGTGCGATTCCTTTGGTATAGATTCTTTCATTTATGTGGCCGTTAAGGACTTGAGCAATAAAATTATTACCGTGGGGTATATGGCTCACCGTCCCCGATGCATTCAAGGAATTCGTGTCTTTCTCAGAGTAGCGTATATAATCATCCGCGTTCCAACGGGTATACACCTTGGGTAAAAGCTGCAAGTTTTTTTCAGAATCAGTCCAGGGGCCTGAGGGTATAGCAATGGAAGGGGGGGTAAACTCACTCATCGGATGGCCTGCCTTAATGTTACACAGCTGATCGTTAATCATACGTTAAATTCCTTTATTGTCCCAACAAAATCGAGCGGCAGCTGCTCTGGGAACTTGGATCGTGACACCTGATTACCCACAAAGCACAGCTACCCCCTGGGTCTATACTGATAACAAGAATCCGTTAGCCAGGGGGCGCGTGAGATGAAAAACAAAATCCAATGCCAAAGCGGCTACAGCTTGCCCGAGCTGAT